>Ga0247729_10000178_pt1 | contig 30670 bp, 22 predicted proteins | sample UWRJL133311R2_FD_180958 | JGI IMG/M metagenome (GOLD analysis project Ga0247729, IMG submission 180958) | Plant litter microbial communities from Arlington Agricultural Research Station in Wisconsin, United States - UWRJ-L133-311R-2 | ecosystem: Environmental > Terrestrial > Plant litter >... | reverse complement strand
AGCCGCGCCCGTGGCGGCTACGCCCAAAGCTACCCCGGCGCCCACCAATCGGCCCGAGCGCGGCGACGACCCCGACAAGGAGAAAGAGAAAGAAACGGCTAGCGCCCCGGCTCCCACGACGGCGCCCGTGAAGGAAGATGCCCCCGAGCGCGCCAGTGAAATCGTGCGCAAGGTGACGGAAAGCGGCCTGGCCGCCGTCATCGAAGGCAGTGGCACCGATAAGTACTTGGCCCTGCACAAAACCGCGCCGGTGGGTACCATCATGCAGGTGCGCAACATCATGAACGGCCAGTCGGTGTACGTGCGCGTCATCGGGCACCTGCCCGACACCGGTGAGAACAGCAACGTGTTGGTGCGCATCTCCCGCCGGGCCGTGCAGAAGCTGGCCACCCCGGATTCGCGCTTCCGGGTGGAAACGTCCTACGTACCGTAGGAAGAAGCTAGGAGACAGGAGCTGGAAGCTGGTAGTTCAGAAGTCGGTGGGCGCGAGCTGGCCGACTTTTGTCGTTGCGGGCGGGCTGCTTTTCTCTTTATGCCTCCTGTCTACTAACTCCTCGCTCTTATCTTCTAACTCCTGTCTTCTCCTGTGAATCACACCCAGACCCTTAAGCTGCTGGAGGAGCGCTACGCCCACTACAACCGGCCGGCGTTTATCGAGCACGACCCGATCCAGATTCCGCACCGCTTCTCGCTACGGGCCGACGTGGAAATCAGCGCCCTGTTTGCGGCTCTGCTGGCCTGGGGCCGGCGGCCCACTATTATCAGCAAGGTCACGGAGCTGCTGCGCCGCATGGACGACGCGCCCTACCAGTTCGTGACCCAGCACCAGGATGAGGATCTGAAGAAGCTGCTGGGTTTCTGCCACCGCACCTTCTGCGACACCGACCTGCTCTACTTCGTGCACTGGCTGCGCGACTACTACGCCACCCACGCCACCCTGGAAGACGCCTTTCTGCACGGCGCTACCCAGCGCGAAAGGCTGGAAAACTTCCACACGCTTTTCTTCAGCCTGCCCGACGCACCCCAGCGCACCCGCAAGCACGTGGCCACGCCCGCCCGCGGCTCGGCCTGCAAGCGCGTGAACATGTACCTGCGCTGGCTGGTGCGCCACGACGAGCGGGGTGTGGACTTCGGCCTCTGGGCCCGCCTGCCCATGGCCGACCTGATTTGCCCCATCGACGTGCACGTGGAGCGCCAGGCCCGGCAGCTGGGCCTGCTCACCCGCCCCGTCGTCGATTGGCGGGCCGCCGAGGAGCTGACCGAAAACCTGCGTCGCTTTGATGCCGCCGACCCGGTGAAGTACGATTTCGCGCTGTTTGGGCTGGGGGTGGAGGAGAAACGGTAGGCGCTTCAAGCCCGAGACTTCGCTAATTATTAACCCGCGCGAATCTTTCACCCCGCGCCGAATGTTTACTTTTACATTCCTTTTCGATTACGACCAACTACGCAGTACCTGATTTGATTCTTCCTCAAAACTTCGAGCAAAAGATTGGCTTCGCGCAGCTGCGCGACATGCTGGAAGGCCTGTGCCTGAGTGCCCTGGGCCGCCAGTTCGTGGCCAAGATGAGCTTCCAGACCAAGCACGACCAGCTGCTGAAGCTGCTCCAGCAGACCGACGAGTTCCGCCTGCTGCTCAACAGCGGTGCCGACTTTCCCAGCCAGCACTACCACGACGTGCACCCCCACCTGGTGCGGGCTGCCCTGCCCGGAGCCTACCTCGACGTGGCCGCGTTTTTCGCCGTCAAGATGAGCCTGCGCACCATCCGGCAGGCCCTGACTTTCTTTACCCACGCCGAGGAAACGCTCTACCCCACGCTGCGCCTGCTGGGCATCGGCGTGCAAGTCGACCGTAACCTGCTGGCCGCCCTGGACAAGGTGGTGGACGACGACGGCCTGGTGCGCGACAATGCTTCCCCGCTCTTGTCCCAGCTCAAGCAGGAGCTCATCAACCGCCAGGGCCAGCTGCGCAAGCAGATTGCCGGCATCCTGCGCCACGCCAAGTCCGAGGGCTGGATTCCCGGCGACGCCGAGCCCACCATCCGCGGCGGCCGGCTGGTGCTGCCCGTCATTGCCGAGCACAAGCGCCGGGTGAAGGGCCTGATCCACGACGAGTCGGCCTCGGGGCAGACGGTGTTCATCGAGCCCGAAGCCGTCTTTGAGCTCAACAACGACATCAAGGACCTCGAAAACGGCTACCAGCGCGAGCTGATCCGCATCCTGACGGCCCTCACCGACCAGCTGCGCCCCCACATCCCGGATCTGCGCAAGGCCTACCAGTACCTGGGTCTGCTCGACTTCGTGCGGGCCAAGGCCCTGCTGGCCCACCGCCTTGAAGCCACCCTGCCCAGCTTGGACGCTAAGCCGCTGATCCGCTGGCGCACCGTGCGCCACCCGCTGCTCTACCTCACCTTCAAAGAGCACTTCAAGGACAGCCCCCGCGAGGTGGTACCCCTCGACATCGAGCTGAACCCCGACCAGCGCATCCTGCTGATTTCGGGCCCCAACGCGGGCGGTAAGTCGGTGAGCATGAAAACGGTGGGCCTGGTGCAGTACATGCTGCAGTGCGGCCTGCTGATTCCGGCCGCCGACGGCTCCGAGGCCGGTATGTTCGACGATATTTTTCTCGACATCGGCGACGAGCAGAGCCTGGAAAACGACCTAAGTACATATTCCTCGCACCTGCTGAGCATGAAGCAGTTCGTGACCCTGGCCGGCAAGCGCAGCCTGGTGCTCATCGACGAATTTGGCACCGGCACCGAGCCGGCCCTGGGCGGCGCCATTGCCGAGGCCGTGCTCGACCAGCTCAACCGGGCCCGCTCTTTCGGCGTGATTACCACCCACTACACCAACCTGAAGAACTTTGCCGAGCGCAATGCCGGCATCGTCAACGGGGCTATGCGCTACGACCCGGAGCGGCTGCAGCCGCTCTACCGCCTGGAAATCGGCAAGCCGGGCTCGTCGTTTGCCATCGAAATTGCCCGCAAAATCGGCTTGCCCAAGCAAATCGTGGAGCGGGCCACCCAGCTCGTGGGCAAGGACAAAATCCGCTACGACCGGCTGCTCGAAGGCCTGGAAAAGGAAAAGGCCGACCTGGAGTTGCGCACCGCCGAAGCCACCAAGGCCGAGCGGCGCATGAAAAAAGCCGCCCAGGAGTACCAGGACCTCAAGAAGCACCTCGACGAAACCACCCTCGAAGTGCTCCGCGATGCCAAGGCCAAAGCCAAGCTGCTGCTCAAGGACACCAACCAGCAGATTGAGGCTACCATCCAGGAAATCCGGGTGGGCCAGGCCGATAAGGAAAAAACCAAGGATGCGCGGCAGAAGCTCGACACCTTCGTGCGCGAAAAGCTCCAGATTGAGCCGCCCAAGCCCAAGGCCACCCGCGAGCTGGCCGAGCCCGGGACGCTCAAGGCCGGCGACAAAGTGGCCCTCATCGGCCAGGACGGGCACGGCGAAATTATGAGCGTGAAGGGCAAGACGGCCGAGGTGTCGTTTGGCGGCATGAAAACCATCGTCAAGGTTTCGCAGCTCGAAAAGCTGGGCCGGGCCGAAATCCGGGAGCGGGAGAAGAAGGCCGAGCGGGTCAGCTACGCCACCTCCGGCGCCGGCATCGACATGACCGGCCGCATGAGCAACTTCAGCCCCAACCTCGACCTGCGCGGGGAGCGGGCCGAAGATGCCCTGCACAAGATCATGGCCTTCGTCGACGACGCGGTGATGTTCGGCATTCCCGAGCTGCGCTTCCTGCACGGCCGCGGCAACGGCGTGCTCCGCCAAGTAGTGCGCGACTACTTACGGTCCGTGCGCGCCATTGCCAGCGTGCAGGACGAGCATGCCGACCGTGGCGGCGACGGCGTCACCATTGCGGTGCTGCGCTAGCTGTATTTTCCAGATTATCCATAAAAAGGCGGCACCCAACCCAGGCGCCGCCTTTTTGCTTTTGGATTGCAGAGACTCTAAAAAAGTGCAGGTAAGGGTAACGGAAAACTTGCTTTAGGTTTGCGGGAAGCTTCAAAAACCTGAAGCAGGTTCACACGCCATTTTGCTCTAGGTTTTTAACCTTTCTCAAAAACCTAGAGCAACTCTGATCCGCAAAAATCATTCAGCCCCGACCGTAATCATCCCTAACCACAAAAAAAGGCGGCGCCCGATTTGGGCGCCGCCTTTCTGCTTTCAACCGCAGCAGACTACTCTACCACGACGCGGCTAACCTGCGTCGATTCGGGAGTGATGATCTGCACCAGGTACAGGCCGGCGCGCAGCTGGCTGGCGTCGATGCTCACGTCCTGGCCGGTAAGGGGCTGGGTCTGGCTCAGCACCACGCGGCCGGTAGCGTCGCGCAGCGTAACGGTGGCCGTGCGGGCCTGGCCCGAGGCCAAGCGCAGCTGGAACTTGCCCGTGGTCGGGTTCGGGTACACCTGCACGCTGCTTTGCTGCACGGTGGCAGTTTTGTTGCTCAGCACCAGGTTACACACCTGAATCCCGATGCTGGTTTCGTCCTGGATGCGCTTGGCAAACTCCTGGTAGTACTGATTCACGATGCGGGCATCGTGGACGATGAGCGTATTTTCGTCGTTTTCGGTGTTGGCCGACAGGCTCCAGTTGTGCGAGCCCACGAACACCTGCGGATCGGAAGCAGCGGCGCCAGCGTCGATGATGGCGTACTTGTGGTGCATGATGCCCGAGCCGTGAAACTTGATGACGCGGTTGCCGATGGCGGTTTTGATCACCCGGAAAATTGAGCCCGAGGCGGTGCTGCTGGTCGTGTCGTCGAGCAGCACTTCGGTGCAGCTGGCAATGCCCTTCAGGTTGACCTGGTCGCGGATGGCGCGCCCGATGTCACTCTGGGTGATGAGCATGGTGGCAATGTGCAGGTCGTTGTCGGCCGTCTGGATGGCTTCGATGAGGCGGCCATTCACGTTGTCGGTGGGCGAGAACCACGATTCCACCGTTTTGCCGCCGATGTTGAGGTAGTGCGGGGTGTTATCGGTTTTGAGCGAGCCAAACACGGCCGTGGCCTGGGTGCCGCCGCCCCACATCTCGTTCATCTCGATGGTGTAGACGCGGGCCAGGGCCTGGTCCTGCACCACGATGGCGTTGTTGCGGTCGGTGCTGAGCTGGGCGGACGTCCAGTTGGTGGAGCCCGTCCACACCCACGGCACGTTCGGGTTGGTGCTGTTGGCGTCGATAATCACGAACTTGTTGTGCATGATGTTCTGGGTCGTGGCCCGGCCGATACGCGGAATGCTGGCGTCCAGGTTCTGGATGCTGGCATTGACGTTGTCGTTCTCGAACAGCACCCGCACGGCCACGCCGCGGGCCTTGGCGGCGTTGACGGCGGCCAGGATAACCGGGCTGTTCCAGTTGTAGATGGCAATGTCGAGGGTCTGGGTGGCCTTATTAATGTAGCGGGCTACGGTGTCGGCAATGGCGCCGCTGGGCAGGAACACGGCGTTGTTGCCGGGCGAGGCCAGGGCGTTGTTCACGGGGTTAGTGAAGTAGCTGCGCATCTTACCCGTCGACAGCGAGGCCGTAATCATCGGAATCAGGCGCGACTCCGACAAACCTACGGAGTTGGTGGAGCTGGCTTTCACGTAGTACACCGTGGCGGGCTGCAGGCCGGTAATGGCTAGGCTGTGCTGAGTGACGTTGGTGGCGTTGGTCACGGCCGTAAAGGTGCCGGTCGGCGTGGTCGAATACTCCAGCTTGGTGTTGCCGGCGTTCTGGGTGATGAAGCCCACCGTGAAGCCGGTGGCGGTGATGCTAGTCGGGCGCGGGGCCGTAATCAGGTTGGGCGTGTTGCCCTGCTGAAAGTCGGTGTACAGGCGGGGCAGCAGCTGGTAGCCGACGTTGCCGGGGGCCGTGTTGGTAAACTGGCTCATGATGCCGATGGCATCGAACACGCCGGTGGGGGCGGGCTTGCCGATCAGGCCGTCGGAGCCCGTGGAGGCAGCGTTGATGTAGGCCGTCTGGCCCGTCACGCCGTTGATGTTATAGGTAGTGCTGGAAAAAGCCGACACCGCGCCCCCCGACAGCGTCGTGATGGAAGTCAGGTTGTTGAGGCGCACCAGCTGGCCTTCGTACTGCTCGGCGAAGGCGGCCGTGAAATTGCCGGCGGCGAAGTTAACCGGCGTGGGCAGGGGGCGGTTGCCGGCCAGCACCGTAAACGACGAAACCGGGTCGAACTCAATCAGGCCGCGGTAGTTTTTCATCACGCCCGTCACGATGATGCTGTCGCCGAGGCGCACGTTGCTCATGCTGGGCGAGTAGGCCGCGATGCCCGCCGTGCCGTCCTGCAGGTAGCGGATCACGCCCAGCTCGGGGCCGTTGGTGACTACGCCACGCACCGTGACGGTGGCGCCGGAGGTGTTAAAGGCCGGGGCCTGCGCCCGGGCCGCCGCGATGGTAATGGCCGTCTGGGCCATCACGACGGAATGCAGACTTACCCCGAGAGAGAGCAGGGCTAAAAGAGTAAATTTTTTCATGAAAACCGTAAAAGTGGCAACAGGGAAGAATGGTGGCAATCTGGGGTGCAAATATCCTGATTTCCAGACAACGCCGCGCGGGGTTTCGTTTAGGAAATTGTTATAAAATTCCGGGCCCGGCGTGAGCTTCTGGTGAAGCGAAGCTTATTCGTCGTCCTTGTCGTTGCGGGCGGCCCGGGTGGCGCTGCGCTTCTTGGTGTCCGTAATCATGGGCACGGCCGGGGAGGACGACGTGCCGACGGCGTTGGTCGACGACACCTTCACGTAGTACACCGTGCCGGGCTGCAGATCCTTCAGCGCGATACTGTGCCGGGTAGTGGGGGTGGCATTAGTTACCACCGTGCCCAAGGCAGACGTTTTGCCGTACTCCACCTTCGTGTCACCGGCGTTCTGGGTGGCGTAGGTAACGGTGAAGCCGTCGCGGCTCATCTCCGTGGGAATGGGCTCGCCGAGTATGTTGGGCATGCCGCCGCCCAGCATCAGGTCGCTGTAGAGGCGGGGCAGCAGCTGGTAGCCGCCGGCGCCCGAGTTCGAAAACTGGCCGATGATGCCCGTCAGATCGAACTCGGAGGAAGGGGCGGGCTTGCCCACGATGCCGGTTTCGCCCGAAGAGGCATTGTTGATGCGCAGCGTGGCCCCTTGCTGCCCGTTGAGCAGGTAGCTGGTGTTGCCGTTGAAGGTGGCGATACCTACGCCGCTCATCGTCGTGACGCCTGTATTCGACTTGATTTTGACCAGCCGACCCTCGTAGGACTCCGCGTACACCTGGGTCAGGTTGGCGGCGGTTACTTCCACCGGCACCAGGCGGCGGCCCGAGGCCAGCTTCTTCACCGATGTGACGGGGTCCATTTCCAGCAGGCCCTTGTAGTCCTTGAGCGTACCGCGCAGCTCCACGCTGTCGCCGGGAACCAGGGCGGAAAAGCCGGCGGCCGAATTGGAGAAGGCGGCCAGTCCGGCTTCCCGATCCTGAATATAGCGCAACGCGCCCAACTCGGGGCCGTTGCTTACCACGCCGCGCACGGTGATAGTGGTGCCGGGACCCGCCTTGCGGGCGGCAGAAAGGGTAATAACGGACTGGGCCTGAACCCCCATTGCCGTGCCGAGAAGCACCGCCAAAAGCGTAAGGTTTTTCATGCAATAGGAAAAGACGGGTGAGGGAGGCGCTGGTGAGAAGGCTTTTACAAAGATGCCGATTCCTGGCCTAATTGCATGGTCCTGGGAGTTTAAAAATGGATTATTCCCTATTTGCAGCCCAAAAATCTGCTAAATCCGCAATTGTCCGGGATAAGCAGTCCGAAGTGGTGAACCTGGAATTTTGCCTGCTACAAGTCATCCTGCCCGATCAGGGTCTCCCCTAAGCCAGCAGCCAAGCACCCGGCGCGCCGACGATGGATTACCAGTTGGTCTCCAGCTTCGCGGGACGCTTCGTAAGCTTCCAGTCAACCTTATTTGCGCTCCGGCGGCACCCTCTAGAAAATGTTGACTTCCGGGTGCAGTTCCACGCCAAACTTCTCCCGCACCGAGGCAATGATTTCCTGGGCCAGGTCGCGGATGTCGGCCCCCTGGGCCCCGCCGTGGTTGACGAGCACCAGGGCCTGCTGATCGTGCACGCCGTGGGCGCCGAAGCGGCGGCCCTTCCAGCCGCACTGCTCAATAAGCCAGGCTGCGGGCACCTTCACGCCGCCGGGCACGGGGTAGCCGGGCAGGCCGGGGTGCTGGGCTTTCAGCGCGTCGTACTTGGTCTGGGACAGCTCGGGGTTCTTGAAAAAGCTGCCTGCGTTGCCGATCTGGGCCGGGTCGGGGAGCTTGCTGCGGCGGATGCGGATGACGGCCTCGCTCACGTCCTGGGGCGTGGGGTCGGCCTCGATGCCCATGTCGGCCAGGGTGGTACCGATGGCGCCGTAGCTGGTGTTGAGTTGGTGGCGACGCTGGAGCCGCAGCACCACGCCCGTCACGATGAACTGGTTGCGCAGCGGGCCCTTGAACACACTTTCGCGGTAGCCGAAGCCGCACTGTTCGTGGGTGAACGTGCGCAGCTCGCCGGAGCGGATTTCCACGGCCTCCAGGTGGTCGAACGAGTCTTTCAGCTCGGCCCCATAGGCCCCGATGTTCTGCAGGGGTGCCGCGCCCACCGTGCCCGGAATCAGTGACAGGTTTTCGAGGCCGCTCAGGTCCTGGCTCAGGGCGTACTGCACCAGCCCGTGCCACGACTCGCCGGCTCCAGCCCGTACCAGGGCCGTGTCGGTGGCTTCATCCTGGGCTATTATTTCCAGCCCCATAATCTCGTTTTTGAGCACTACGCCCCCGAAATCCTGGGTGAAAAGCAGGTTGGAGCCGCCGCCCAGCACCAGCTTTTCGGCCTGCTGCACCGCGGGCAGGGTCAGCAGGGCGCGCAGCTCGTCCACGCTGGTGAAGCGGGCAAACAGGCGGGCTTTAACGTCGAGGCCGAAGGTGTTATAGGCGCGGAGGGAAACGTTTTGTTCGAGCTGGGGAGCAGACATGGCTATAGGGGCATTTTACCACAAAGGTAGGGAGGCCAGGCGCAGGCCTTAGTAGGGGCACTTGTCGGGGGGAAGGCGATGCACGAAATCATAGCCTTCCGCCGCCAGTTGAGCCAGAGCGGGCTGCGCTTCGGCCCAGTGAAAAAAGCCGGCTTCCAGCGTCGGGAGCTGCTGGCGAAACCACTGGTTCAGAGTGCTGACGACTGCCGGCGTAAATCCCTTTTCGACCAGGCCGGCAGGTAGCGCGTTTAGTTCAGACAAGTTTTGCGCGGCGAAAGTAGCCAGGTTCTCGAAGCTCATATCCTCGTAACTCACCGTCAGCCGGGGCAGGATTTCTGCAATTCCTCCCAAAAAGCGAAGCAGCTCCCCCAACTCGTCCAGATCAAGGATACTGCGGTGCCACTGGAAGCCAGCCCACTCCAGTAGCAGCTGCCGCACCGCGCGCTGCCGGGCGGCGGGCCAGGTGGCGTAACCGGCTTGCGTCAGTTTCCCGAGCAGCACAAAAAGCTCCGCCCATATTTCTTCGGTAGCCTTCAACTCCAGAATGCGGGGGAGAAAATGGCAGAAATCAGCCGCATTCCCCCAGGTAGTCATAGCTTTGAAGGCATACCGCTGCAACTGCTCCGCCGTGAGCTGCCGCAGCGGTACCGTTTCGAGCACCCGCTTTTCGGTCGGATCAATGCAGCACGGGCAGGCTTCCAGCGGCCCCCGCAGGCCGTAGGCGGCAAACTGCCGATACCCGTTCTCGACGGCAGCAGACAGAGTTGATTCGGCAGGCATTTGCGAGCAAAACAGATAAGCCAGCTACCGCACCCGGTAGCCGTTCAGGGCGTAGAACAGCAGATACGCGTAGCATAGCGCCGGCAGGATAAACGCCACGCGCAGCCCGCCGCCGTGGGTGGCCACGAAGCCCATGAGCGGGGGAATGACGGCCCCGCCCACGATGGCCATAATCAGGTACGAAGAGCCCTGCTTGGTGAACTTACCCAGCCCGGTAATGGCCAGCGGAAACACCACGGGCCAGATAATGGAGTTGCACACGCCGCAGAGCACCACCAGCCACAGCGCGGTTTCGCCGTGGTTGAAGATGGAGGCCAGCACGAAGAAAGTGCCGGCGGCGCACACGCCCACCAGCAGCTTGCGGGCGTTGAAGCGGGTGAGCAGCGGAATACCGATGATGCGGCCCACCATCAGCCCGAACCAGTACGACGACACCAGCACCGCGCCCACGGCCTTGGTGAAGCCGGTGGTGGTATCGAGGGGCTCGGGGGCGTGGCCGAACAGTGCCCCGGCCCAGCCCGTGGCCACGCTCAGGATGCGCACCAGCTCCTGGGTGAAGCCGCTGAGCTGGCTGATGTTTTGGCTTTCGCCGTAGCGGATCAGGAAAGAGCCCAGCCCCACTTCGACGCCCACGTAGGTGAAAATGGCGGCTACGCCCAGGGCCAGGTGGCGAAAATCCAGCGCCGAGCGGCGGCCGGCTCCGCTGGCCGCTTCGGCCGCGGCGGTTTCCTCATCGGCCGGAATGCTTTCGATTTCGGGCAGGCGCACCAGGAAAAACAGCGCCGCCAGCACCGCCAGAAACCCCGCCAGCCCGAGGTAGAGGGGCTTGACCAGCGTGGCTTCCTGGGTGAGGCGCTGCTCCAGGGGCAGGGCCACCAGCTGGGCCTTGAGCACAGCCGAGCCACCGAACAGAATCAGGCCGCCGATGAGTGGGGAGATGGTGCCGCCCAGCCCGTTGGCCACGCCCACGATGCTGACCCGGCTGGCCGCCGTGCGGGCCGGCCCCAGCACCGAAACGTACGGATTGGCCGCCACCTGCAGCAGCGTCACGCCCGCGCCCAGCAAACTCAGCGCCAGCAGAAACAGGCCGAAGGTGCGTGAGTTGGCGGCCGGCACGAACAGCAGCGCTCCGGCGGCCATTACCAACAGCCCCAGCACGATGCCGCGCTTGAAGCCCAGCTTTTCCAGCACCCGCCCGGCCGGCAACGACATCAGGAAGTAGGCCCCGAAAAAGGCCGACTGCACCGCCGACGACTGCAAATCGGTGAGCTGGCACACGTCCTTGAGGTAGGGCATGAGCACGTCGTTGAAGTTGGTGACGGCCCCGAACAGGAAAAACAGGGTGGTCATCAGCAGCATCGGCCCGGCGTAGGAGCGGGCGGCGCCGGCGGCGGTAGCGGGAGGAGCGGAGGGAAGGGGTGCGGCCATGCAGGCGGGAATGAGGGAGGAAGTGGGCCTTAAAGATAGGAATTCGCGCGAAGGGCTGGAATAACCCGCTTTCTGCTGCCGTCCGCCCACGAAAAAGCCGCCGGCCCTTCGCGAAAGGAACCGGCGGCTTTCAGCTGGTGCGTAAGGCGGCCTTAGCCGTTGACCACGTCGCCGCCGTTGGGGTGCAGCACCTGGCCCGAGAAGTAGGAGGCGTCTTCCGAGGCCAGAAACACGTAGGCCGGCGCTACCTCCGACGGCTGCCCGGCCCGGCCCATGGGCACGTTGTGCCCGAACACGGGTAGCTTCAGCAGCCCCATGCCCGTCACGAACGGCGTCCAGATGGGGCCCGGCGCCACGGCGTTGACCCGGATGCCTTTCTTGATGAGCTGCAACGACAAAGCCCGCGTAAACGAGACGATGGCGCCCTTGGTGGAGGTATAGTCGATGAGCTGCTCGTTACCCTTGTAGGCATTCACCGAGGCGGTGTTGATGACGGCGTCGCCTTCCTTGAGGTGCTTCACTGCGGCCCGGGTGATGCGGAACATGGCAATGATGTTGAGGTTGAAGATGCTGTCTAGCTCCTCGTCCTTGAGGTCGGTGAAGTCGTCGTGCCAGGTTTGCTCGGCGGCGTTATTGACCAGCACGTTGAGCTGCCCGTACTCAGCCACGGTGCGGTCCACGATGTGCTGGCAGAAGGCGGGCTCCCGCAGGTCGCCAGCCAGCAGCAGGCAGCGGCGGCCTTCGGCCTGCACCAGCTGCTGGGTTTTCTCGGCGTCTTCCTGCTCGGTGGGAAAGTACACGATGGCCACGTCGGCACCCTCGCGGGCAAAGTGCACGGCCACGGCCCGCCCGATGCCGGAGTCGCCGCCGGTGATGAGGGCCGCTTTGCCTTGCAGCTTGTCGGCGCCCTTGTAGCCGGCGCGAATGTGCTCGGGCTCGGGCGTCATCTTGGCTTCAATGCCGGGCTTACCGGCGCCGACGTCCTGGTGCTGGGGCGGAAAGAGTTTTGGTTGGTCAGACATGAGTAGAAGTAAGTCAGGTTAGCGGAAGCCGTTCTAACGCAGCCCGCGCGGCAGGGTTGACGAACTGCGCGGGCTAATTTCGGCGGCGGGTTCCGGCCAAGAATCCCGACCTTTACGGCTTCCCTTCGCTTTCAACGCCCCACCCCATGTCCGAAAACCGCCGCGACGCTTCCTTTTTTATGACGGCCACTACCCAGTTTGGGCTGGAGGAAGTGCTGGCCCAGGAGCTGCGCGACCTGGGGGCCAAGATCGAGAAGATCGGGCAGCGGGCCGTGGAGTTTACCGGCACCAAGCAGCTGCTCTACGAGGCCAACCTGTGGTGCCGCACCGCCGTGCGCATCCTCAAGCCCTTCGCCCACTTCCAGGCCCCCGACGAGAAAAGCCTTTACCGCGAAGTGGGCCGCGTGGACTGGAGCGAGTACATCCAGCCCGAGCAGACCTTCGCCATCACGGCCGTGGTGAACAAGTCCACGTTCGAGCACTCGCTCTACGTGGCCCAGCTCACCAAAGACGCCATCGTGGATCAGTTTCGCAACCGCACCGGCTCCCGGCCCAGCGTCGACGTGAAGACGCCCGACATCCGGCTGCACCTGCACATGATTGAAAACGAGGTGGTGCTCAGCCTCGATGCTTCCGGCGACTCGCTGCACCGCCGCGGCTACCGCCAGCAAACCAACGCCGCCCCGCTCAACGAGGCCCTGGCCGCCGGGCTGCTGCTGCTGGCCGGCTGGGACGGCAAAAAGGCCCTCATCGACCCGATGTGCGGCTCGGGCACGCTGCTCACCGAGGCCGCCCTCATTGCCCAGCGCATTGCCCCCGGCCTTTATCACCAGGGCAAGTTTGCGTTCCAGAACTGGCCCGACTTCGACAAGGCCCTCTGGGAATCGGTGCAGATGGACGCCCGTGCCGCCCGCCTCGACGAGCCCCAGGCCTACCTGGCCGGCTCCGACCTCTCGGCCGAGTTCATTGAGCTGGCCCGGGAAAACGTGGCCGCCGCCGACCTGGAAGACTTTATCCGCCTGGCTGTGCGCGATGTGAAGGACGCCAAGGCCCCGGCAAGCGAGGCGCCCGGCATCGTGCTAATGAACCCGCCCTACGGGGAACGAATCGGGGACGAGGAGGAGATGGAAGGGCTCTACAAAACCATCGGCGACACGCTCAAAACCGGTTTCCAGGGCTACGACGCCTACATCTTCACCGGCAACCTGCAGGCCGCCAAGCGCGTGGGCCTGAAAGCCTCCCGCCGCATTCCGCTCTTCAACGGCCCCATCGACTGCCGCCTGCTCAAGTACGAGCTCTACCAGGGCACCCGCAAAGTGACCAAGCCGGAATAAGATGTAACCGACCGTTATACCCAGGTATGATGGTCTTTGAAAGTTTGCCGTAGACTTGATCCCCTGCTCGCGCCCACTCCCAAATTCCCACTCACTGCCCATGAGGAACCCCTTATTCCTGCTGCTGGCGTTGCTGCTGCCTTTGCTGACAGCAGCCCAGAACCCGGCTATTACCCGCGTCAACCCGACCAACTGGTGGGTGGGCATGAAAAACCCGAACGTGCAGCTGCTCGTCTACGGCCCGCAGGCCGGCAAGCTGACCTATACCATTACTTATCCGGGGGTGAAGCTGGTGAAAGTCAGCGCCGTGGAGAATCCCAACTACGCCTTCCTGGATCTGACCGTTGCCGCCACCACCCAGCCCGGCAAGGTGCAGCTGGTAGGCAAAAGCGGAGCGCAGACCGTCGTCCAGACCTGGGAGCTGAAGGCCCGGGATGCCTCGCCCAAGGGTCAGGGCGTCACGGCGGCCGATTTTATCTACCTAGCCATGCCCGACCGGTTTGCCAACGGCGACCCGGCCAACGACAAGTTTGCTGATATGGCCGACCCCAACCTGGACCGCGCCAACCCCTTCTACCGCCACGGCGGCGACCTGCCGGGCGCCGCCCGGCGCCTCGGCTACCTCAAGGACCTGGGCGTGACGGCCGTGTGGTTTACGCCCGTGCTCGAAAATGACCAGCCCCTCACCAACGAGGGCGGCACCATGCGCGCCGCCTACCACGGCTACGGCTTTACCGACCAGTACAACGTGGACCGCCGCCTGGGCGGCAACGCGGCCTACAAGGCCTACGTGCAGCAGGCCCACGCCGCCGGCCTGAAAGTGGTGCAGGATGCCGTGTACAACCACGTGGGCCAGAACCACTGGATTCTGCGGGACCTGCCCATGAAAAGCTGGCTGCACCAGTGGCCCACCTACACCAACACCTCCTACCGCCAGCAGCCCATCACCGACCCCCACGCCGCCCAGATCGACAAGAAGGTGACGCTCGACGGCTGGTTCGTGCCCTTCCTACCCGACCTCAACCAGCAGAACCCCTATGTGGCTAACTACCTCATCGAGCACGCCATCTGGAGCGTGGAAACCTTCGGGGTGGACGCCTGGCGCATCGACACCTACATGTACAACGACCAGCCCTTCATGAACCGCTGCAACGCGGCCCTGCTGGCCGAGTACCCGCGCATCCACATCTTTGGCGAGTCGTCGGTGACCAGCGTGGTAGACCAGGCCTACTACGTGCGCAACAAGATTGACTTCCCCTTTAAGTCCAACCAGCCCGGCGGGCTCGACTTCGTGCTGGAAAATGCCCTGCTGGCCGGACTCAAGGAAGTGGGCACCCCGGCGGCTACGGGCTGGGACAACGGCGTGCAGCGCATCTACCAGGCCCTGGCCCAGGACGCGGTGTACCAGGACCCCACCAAGTTGGTTACCTTCCTCGACAACCACGACCACAACCGCTACCTCTCGGAAGTGGGCGACGACCTGGATAAGTACAAGATGGGTCTGACCTGGCTGCTCACCACCCGCGGTATTCCGAGCATGTACTACGGCACGGAAATCCTGATGAAGAACTTCAAGGACCCCACCGACGCCGAGGTGCGCCGCGACTTTCCCGGCGGCTGGCCCGGTGATAAGGAAGATAAGTTCACCGCCGCCGGCCGCTCGGCCCGCGAAAACGAGGCCTTCGACTTCGTCCGGAAGCTGGCCACCTACCGCCGCGGCCAGCCCGTGCTACACTCGGGCAAGCTGATGCAGTACCTGCCCGAAAACGGCCTTTACGTATACTTCCGCTACGACGCCACCGGTACCGTACTGGTCGCCACCAACTCCACCGACAAGCCCGCCGCCCTGCCCACGGCCCGCTTCGCCGAGCGTATGAGCGGCTTCACCACGGCCCGCAACGTGCTGACCGGCGAAACCCTGGGCAGCTTGGTCACGCTGGCGCTGCCCGCCAAAACCGCCGTGGTACTGGAGCTGCAGAAGTAACCTAAAGCAGACTGCCCCGCCCGAAACCGAAACGGCCGGCATCGAGAAGCTCGATGCCGGCCGTTTGGCCGAAAGCAGGGCCAAAGCCAAAGCGCCCGGCCTCCCCAGGGAAGCCGGGCGCCGGACGCGCAACGCACCGCCGGAAAAGCCGCGGAGGTTATTGCATCAGCGGGCTGCTGTCGGAGCAGATAGGCGGACATGGCTTGCTCAAGTCGTAGAGCAGGCCGTCGGTCATGTCGGCCCCTTCGTTGCTAACGCCGACGAGCACGAAACATTCCTGGTTGCCTTCCTTCAGGCCCTTATAGATGCGGATGCCGATGCAGCCTTCCTGGGCCAGCAGCTCCCGGTACACGTAGGCGCTGAAATAGCCGGCCCGTACGTTGCCGGCGTGGGTAGCGTGGTAGCGCTTGGTCAGGTCCACGGCCTTGTCGAGCGGGATGATGGCGCCGGCGGGCAGCACGGGGGGCAGAATCTGCTCGGCGGGCTCCGCTACCAGAATGCTGGCGTATTGGTGCGGGGGACACTTCATCATCTCGTCGGCCACCAGGCCGTTGGTCATGTCGGCCCCTTCGCTGTTGACGCCCACCAGCACGAACGTGTTGGTATCATCGGCTTTGGTGGCGTGGTAGAGGCGCAGGCCCTGGCAGCCTTCCTGGTCGAGGAGTTGGTTGAAGATGCCGGCCTCGGTGAAGGCCGCCCACGTATCCTCGGGGTACGCTTCCTGATAGGCCGTGGTCCAGGAGACGGCCTGGGCCGTGGAAATAATGGTGCCGGTCAGCTCCAGAGCGTCGGCCTTGGCCGTTACGACGTTGACCGCCGCTTGCTTGTCGGCGCAGCCGGCCGCGCCCAGCGTCAGCAGGGTGCCCATCATCAGTTTGGTAAAGTGCAGTTTCATTGGCTTAGAACAGGTGAAGGGTGAAGGAAGCCGCAAGCTAAGGCCTGGCCCGGTATATTCTAAATTATGGATTCATTAATACTGCGGAAGCCCAACGCGCAAGCGCCCGGCTTCCGCACGAGGGAAGCCGGGTGCCGGCGGTTACAATAGGAATAGCGCGAAACGATAAGCCCGGACGACTTCCGGGGAGCGGCTGGGCCCTAGCGTAGCATAAAATGCGTTAGAAAGTGAAAACTTCCTTCTAAATATTTGCAATGTTTTAATTAATAGAACCAGACAATGTTGGAATAAGCACACCACGTTATTCTATGGGTCCGAAGTTTTCCGCCCGTATCGTGCCACATTACGCCGGCCCGCCTGTTGCCAGCGCCTGGCCGCCTACCGGCCGTTGGTCCGGACCTCCCCGTAGGTCGTAAACGGCCTCGCCCGCGGGTAGGCGACGTGGATCAGCCCGTCGTTGAGCTGAAACCGGACGCGGCCGAGGCGAAAGGCGGTGCGGGAGCGGCGGGCCAGGGGCTGGAAGTAGTACTGGTCGTAAAATACCACCCGACCGGGCCGCTGCCGGATAAAGAGCAAATCGAAGGCGTAATATAGATCCGGGTCGGTGCGCCGCACCACGTGGTGGCGGGGCTGGGTGGGGGCGTGGTGGCGGAAGGAAATAGCCTGCTTATGGTGGCGCAACGCCAGCTGCACCTCCGGGTGGCGCAGCAGGGGCGCGGCATCGAAGCGGAGCGTGTCGCCGCGGCCGGCGCAGTAGTAGGCCAGAAACTCCGCCGCCTGCGGGTGCCGCACCCGCCCCACCACCAGCAGGGCCTGGTACAACGCTTTGAGGGCCAGCCGATCCAGCAGGGTGCTGCGGTGGGCCAGGGCGCGGGTTTCCAGGCCGTTGAGCACGCACTGGGTCGCGCCGAAGTCGCCGGTGCCGAACACCACGAGCAGGCCGGCGGCCAGCAGCCCCAGTCCGGCCAGGGCAGCGTATTGTAGGAATTTCCGCAGGCGGGGGAAAGGCTTCATGGGAGCGGACTAATACGGCCGGGCCAAGGTAACGCCCGGGGCCGGGGTTTCGGGGCAAATGGGCCCGGTATTCCCGCGTGCGGCCAAATCCGCGTACTTTGCGCCGTGCCTGACTCCTTGCTAATGCCCGCCGCTCCCGCCGCCGCCGTGCCCCGCCTCACCTACCTGCGCATCCGCAACTACCGCGCCCTGCACGACCTGGAGCTGCGCGACCTGACCCCGCTCGCGGTGCTGGTCGGCCCCAATGGCAGCGGCAAGTCCACGATGCTGGACCCGCTGACGTTTCTGGCTGAGGCGGTCAGCGGGAACTTGCGCGACGTACTACGGGAGGGCAAGAATTACCTGGGCGAAGGCAAGCCTAAAAGTGAGTGGGCCGAAACCATCACCCCGCACCTCGACCCGGCCCGCAACCAGTCGGCCAGCTTCCGATATTTTGTGGCGGGGCTGCGGGCCCTGTGAGCCGCCCGCGTATCTTGCCAACCCACTAGCCGAACCTCCCATGCTGAAAGTAGTTGCCATCGTCGTCGGCGGCCTGGTGGTGGCCGTGGCTGGAGGAGTCGTCTGGGCATTTTCCCTGGGTCAGCGCTCCGTGGCCTACACCCTGCACCTCACCCTGCTCGATGCCGCCGGCCGGCCGCTGCCCCCGCAGCCCGTGGTGGTCTGGAACCGCGACTATCCCCTGCGGGAGCTGCGCCTCGACGCGGCCGGGCAGCTCACACTGCAAGGGCTGGAGTCGTTTGGGGCCAGCGTGCTCACCGGCCCGCGCCGTCCAGAGGCATTTGCCATCCGCCTGTACCTGCCGGAAAGCGCCCCGCTGTTCTACTGGTTTCGCGTGAAGCGCAGCGGTCCGCTCGGCCCCTACGAAGTGTACAACGACCACTACAGCCACAACTACACTCAGTGGGTCGGCGACTTCGACGCCACGCACGCCGTCCGCCGCCAGACAGCGCCCGACAACGCCGGCAACGTATACCACGCCGTGGCGCCTACCAGCGGGCAGGTGGTGCGCTGGCAGGGCAAGGCCACCCTGGAGCGCGCGCCCAAACAGCCTGCCGCCGACCCGGCCTACATCCTGAACCTGACGCTGCAGCAAAGCGGGGTGGAAGTACTGAGGTAAGCGGGGCCGGCGGCCTTACAACAGGTGCAGCTGGTAGGCGCGGGCTAGCTCCGCAAAGTGCTCCTGCTGTTCCAGATTCAGAAAATAGGCTGCCACGTTCAGGTCGTGGGCGCTGGCCAAAATAACCTGGTAAGGCCCGGCGTATAGAAAGAAAGGTCCTTGCTCGCGCAGGCCCGTCGTGGTGAGGGAAATCAGCGCCGGCCAGCTGTCGAGGGGTAGAAGGGTGTCTTCCCTGTCGATATAAAACAAGTCGCCGCGGCGGAACAGAGCCGCGAACAGGCGCACGAACTTGTCTTCCTCGGCCAGATAAAAGCGGTACTCCGGCAGCGAAGTGAAGATGCTGAAGCTGATGATGTCGTGGTCGGCTTCTTCCTCGCTAAGCCAGTGGTCGTAGATGCTTAGCACGCGCTTATGAATACCGTCGGCAGCCGTCAGGTCGCCGGCTTGGGTGAGTTGCCGCAACAGGGCTGCTACATGGGGCTCTGGGAAGGAATTCATAGCAGGAGAAGGAATACAGCCGATAAAGCCTGAAATATCCAGTGGTGTAAAGAAGCGAAAAAGCCGGCGCGTAGCGGCCGGCCGTTGGTGCCAGATTCTTGCCCGGCAGCGCACGATTTCCGGCGGCCCGCAGTTGATATACCTTCCGGCCCGCACCGCAACTCCCGTTTTACCGTCGTATTTTTACCCCATGTTATTTGCTCCCGAAGCCCTCACGCCGACCCTCGAATCGGCCCGGCGCGTCCTGAAACAGTATTACGGCTACGATTCCTTCCGCCCCATGCAGGAAGACATCATCGCCAACATCATGGCGGGCCGCGACACGGTGGTGCTCATGCCCACCGGGGGCGGTAAGTCCGTCTGCTTCCAGGTGCCGGCCGTGGTGCTGGAGGGCGTCTGCGTGGTCGTGTCCCCGCTCATTGCCCTGATGAAGGACCAGGTGGAAGCGCTGAAAGCCAACGGTATTTCGGCCGAGTACATCAACAGCAGCGTGGGCCAGAGTGAGCAGAACTCCATTGCCGGCGACTGTCTCAACGGCCACCTCAAGCTGCTCTACGTGAGCCCCGAAAAGCTCGTCTCCCCGGGCTTTACGCAGTTTTTGAAGCGCCTGCGCATCAGCATGTTCGCCATCGACGAAGCCCACTGCATCTCGTCCTGGGGCCACGATTTCCGGCCCGAGTACACCCAGCTGCGGCTCTTGCGGGAGCAGTTTCCGCAGGTGCCCATCATTGCCCTCACCGCCACCGCCGACCGCCTCACTCAGCGCGACATCCAGCAGCAGCTCAAGATGCACGAGCCGCGGGTGTTCCTCTCCAGCTTCGATAGGCCCAACCTGAACCTCATCGTGCGCCCCGGCCAGGACCGGGTGGGCGGCATCCTGGAGTTTATCGAGCGGCACCCCAACGAGTCGGGCATCATCTACTGCCTCTCGCGCAAGCAGTGCGAAACCCTCACTCAGAAGATTCAGCAGAAGGGCGTCAAGGCTGGCTTCTACCACGCCGGCATGACGCCCAACCAGCGCTCTGCCGTGCAGGAAGGCTTTCTGAAGGACGATTTGCAGGTAATCGTGGCTACCATTGCCTTCGGCATGGGCATCGACAAAAGCAACGTGCGCTGGGTGATTCACTACAACCTGCCCAAGAATATCGAGGGCTACTACCAGGAAATCGGGCGCGGGGGCCGCGACGGGGCCCCGGCCACGGCGGTGCTGTTCTACAGCTTCGCCGACGTGATGAGTTTGCGTGACATGCTCACCAAGGACAACCCCAGCCTCACCCAGCTCAACCTGACCAAGCTGGAGCGCATGCAGCAGTTTGCCGAGGCCGCCAGCTGCCGTCGCAAGATCCTGCTCAACTATTTCGGCGAAACCCTGGCCCAGGACTGCGGCAACTGCGACATCTGCCGCAACCCGCCCACCACCTTCGACGGCACGCTCATTGCCCAAAAGGCCCTCTCGGCGGTGGTCAGGATGCGGGAGCGGGGCAGTATCGGCCTGCTCATCGACGTGCTGCGCGGCATGCGCAACCAGGCCGTGCTCAGCGCCGGCTACGACCAGATCAAAACCTACGGCGCCGGCGCCGACCTGCCGTACCTCGACTGGTACAGCTACATCCACCAGATGCTCAACGACGGCCTGCTCTACATTGCCTACGAGGAAGGCTACGCGTTGAAAATCACCGAGCTGGGCAAGCTCGTGCTGCAGGGCCAGCGCCAGCTGCCGATGAAGAAGTTTCAGCCCGCCGAGAAGGCCGAGAAGCTGCCCCGCGGCAAGAAAGCCCCGCGCGGCACCGGCAAGGCCACCGACGCCGGCACCGACCTGTTCGAGAAGCTGCGCAGCCTGCGCAAGCGCATTGCCGACGAGCAGAACGTGCCGCCCTACGTGGTGTTTTCGGATGCCACGCTCCAGGAAATGGCCGCCGAACGGCCCGTGTCGCGCGTGGCCATGCTGGCCATTTCGGGCGTGGGCATGAAGAAGTTCGAGAACTACGGCGAGCAGTTTATCAAGGAAATCCTGGCCCAGGGCGGCGCGCCCAGCCCCGCCGATGCCGCCGAAGCCGACCAGACCAGCCTCGACCCCGAGGATGACGCCGTGCCGCGGGCCCGCAAAACCCGCGAGGCCGGCGATACCCACGACAACACGTTTCAGCTGCACCGCCAGGGCTTGAGCATTGACGAAATTGCCGAGCGCCGCAGCCTGAGCCCCGGCACCATCCGCGCCCACATCGAAACGCTCTACGCCAAGGGCCAGCCCATCCGCCTCGAAGAGTTTCTGAGTCAGAGCGAGTACGCCGAAATCCTGACGGCTCGCGCCCAACTCGGCGGCGAGCCTCAACTGCGCGACCTGTTCGACCACCTGCGTGAGAAGTACGACTACTTCAAGCTCCGCCTCGCCGGCCTCTACCAAAAGCGCCTGAGTGGCAAGTAGCCGAAAAACCTGTCCTGGCGAGCAGGGCGCAGCAATCCGTCCTCTGAAGTGTAACATGATTGCCAGCAACGTACTGGAAAACTTTAATATCGGCGAGCGAGACCTGTCGGTTAACCCCAAGTACGCGAAGCTGGGCTGAGACGAGTACTGGACCAACGAGGAGTGGTGAGTCGCGTCCCGGCCCCGACGTAGCGCAGGCCCCTGTCAGCGACACGCCAGAGATGACGGTTGCTGCCTCCTTGAAAAGCCGGCCGGAACTTTTTTAGAAAAAAAATTAAAGCTAATTGAATTAGTAAAGTCGCGGCTTTGTTGCTAATTTCACGAGCCGGTACTGCTTTGATGTCGAAGCCTTTCCCGGCCCTGCTGAGCTATGATTAACACGAACCTGAAATTCTGGCGGCGCGAACTGAGCCTGACGCAGGCGCAGATGGCCGAAAAGCTGAATATAAAACGCTCCCTCGTAGGAGCTTACGAGGAAGGCCGGGCAGAGCCTAAGCTCAGCACGCTTGTCAATATGGCCCGCCTGTTCGGTATCACGCTGGACTCGCTGGTCACGAACGACTTCACCAAGAAGAGCGTACAGAAGGCCGCCCTGCGCCAGATTACGCCCATCGTCTCGGAAGATCCGAACCCGACGCGGCCGGCCGGTAACCTGCGCATTCTGGCTCTCACTGTAGACAAGGAGCAGAACGAGAACATCGAGCTGGTGCCGCTGAAGGCCGCCGCCGGGTATCTCAACGGCTATGCCGACCCCGAGTTTATCGAGGAGCTGCCCAAGTTTCGCCTGCCCATGCTGGGTACCGGCGGCACGTACCGGGCTTTCGAAATTGCCGGCGACTCGATGCTGCCCATCGCCTCGGGCACGGTCATCGTGGGCCGCTACATCGACGACTGGCTGACGCTGAAAGATGGCACGCCCTGCATCGTGGTGAGCAGCAAAGAAGGCATCGTGTTCAAGCGTGTCTTCAACCGTCTTAAGGACGGCGCCACGCTGTCGTTGCACTCCGACAACCCGGTGTACTCGCCCTATGAAATTGACGTGGAGGACGTGGTGGAAATCTGGGAAGCCAAATCCTACATCAGCAGCACCTTCCCCATTGCCGACCTCTCGCTCACGCGCCTGGCTAGCATCGTGCTCGACCTGCAGCAGCAGGTGAGCACAATGCGCAAGGCGTAGGAGGGTAACAGCATGAGCGTTGCGGGATTCAAGCGGCCGAGCATCTCTACCGCCATCCGCACTGTCTCGCCTGCGCAGCTTACTATAAGGCCAATCCGGCGTTCCGGGTTGGCCTTGCCGGTTTCGGGGAGTTTCTAACTTCGCCCGGACTTAGCGCGTATGCGTTAGGCAATTTGCCACCAAACTCCCCGCACCTCCATGCTGAAGTATATCCCCGCCACCGACCGTCACCATGCCGCGCCCGTGAGCTGGCTGAGCAGCTATTTTCTGTTCTCCTTTGCCGACTACTACGACCCGAAAAATATGCACTTCGGGCCCCTGCGCGTGTTCAACGACGACAGCATCGCGCCCAACTCGGGCTTTCCCCAGCACCCGCACTCCGAAATGGAAATCGTGACCATCGTGCTGGACGGCGAGGTGACCCACGAGGATACAATGGGTAACCAGACCACCATTCCGAAGGGTGAAGTGCAGCGCATGACGGCCGGAACGGGCCTGGCCCACGGCGAGATGAACCGCACCGACAAGCCCCTGCACATCTACCAGCTCTGGTTTTTACCCAACCAGAAAGGCCTCGCGCCCAGCTACGAGCAAAAAGACCTGAACTTCCTGGATACCAAGAACGAGCTGGTGCCGCTGGTATCGGGCCAGAAAGTGCTGGAAGACGTGGTGTACATGAACTCCAACAGCACGATTTACTGGTCGAATCTCAAGGAAGACAAGGAGGTTGAGTTCAAGACCTTTCCCATTCGCAACACCTTCATCTACGTGAAGGAAGGCACGGTTTACGTCAACGGCACCGAGCTGGGCCCCAACGACCAGGCCCGCATGACCGACGAGCACGTGGTGCAGGTACGGGCCAAGAAGGACGCGCAATTTATTCTCATTGACCTGCCGTCGAGCGAGGCCAATTACTAACTACCGGGCGCATGCCCACCCCATGAGCACTACTTTTCCGGATTCCCTGGTGCCCGCCAACGACGCGGCCCGGCTGCGCACCCTGCACCAGTACCACATCGTCAATACCACGCCCGAGCCGATTTTTGACGACTACACGGCCTGGGCCGCCCAGCTGTTTAATACGCCCATCTCGCTGATTTCCCTTGTCGATGACGACTACGTGTGGTTTAAGTCCGTGACCGGGGCCGAGGGCATTCCGGGGCTGCCGCGGGTGGAAAGCATGTGCTCGGCCGCCATTCTGCAGGACGAAGCGGTGGTCACGTCCGACTACAAGGCCGAAAGCTGCACCCTTATCAAGCCCGACGTGGCCCAAGCCATCGGCCTGAAGTTCTACGCTGGGGCCGCCCTGCAGATGCCCGGCGGGTTTCGAGTGGGCATGCTGGCCGTCATCGGGCGGGAGTTCCGGACGATTTCGGAGAAGGAAACGGCTGTGCTGGCCCGGCTGGCCGCGCTGGTCAGCCAGACCATTGAGCTGCGGGCCCGCTACCTGAACGCTCATCAGCAGGAGGAGTGGGAGGAAGCCCAGGCCGAGCTGGCCGACACGCTGGACGAAAACTCCGCCCTGGCCCGCTACCTTAGCAGCCGCAACAACGGCATCGACTTCGATGACGACGACGTAGCCCCGCTCATCGAGCGGCGTCTGGATGGCCTGGGCAAGGTGCTCAAGCGCCGCATGACGCAGGCGACGGGGTAAAGGAGGCTGGCTATAAAAAGGAAGAAGCCCGACATAATAGTCGGGCTTCTTCCTTTTTATAGCCAGGTTTGCCAAACTTCAAGGGCGTATTCGGCGTCGAAATCTGCTGGAGAGCCTTGCTGTGCTACCGCGTCAAGCTCGTGCCAGGGAATTCCATCAAGATGGTGTGACGCGAGAAAAGGCCGGAGAATAGCTTCTATATCTGCCACAAGCAATAGCCGACAGGCAAAGGGCAAGGCGGTAGCAGCGGCCGACACTAAGCTAAAGCGTAGCTGGGCCGCTTGCTCGTCATGCCAGCAATAGAACGTCATCGGATAAGAAGTGCCTCGTTCTCGAAGCAGCTGGGCCTTTTTTGCTGCTATGACGCGGTGGAGCAGTTGCCGCAAATCAGTTACCGAGAGTCTTTGTGCCTGGGCCGCGGTGATTGATAAAGCATGCTCATTGTTCCGCGCTTCCTGGTTAAGGTCGGACGAGCCGGAGCCAATGAAAAGCGGCGTTGAGCTAAACTCACTACCGGCTTCGTCCAGAAAATCCAAGGGCGTCATAAGATTGTGGCATAAGATGTTGGTTACAGTTCTGCAATCCGGACCTCGTCATTGGTCGAAAGCAGGAAGTCAACCAGCTGCTTGAAAATCAGGGCTGACTCTACCGGGGAAGTGCGGTTGTCGCAGAAGTAGAACCCATCTGGCTCGAATGCCAGCAGCACGCTGGGCCAGTCGGGTTTGGTGGTTACCCGCCAGTTGTCGGTGCCGGGCTGGGTCAGCGCAACCCGCATCACCGACTCCGTAGAACCCGCCAGAACGAACCGTTGCCGGAGAAACAGCAGCGCGGCCTGCCGGTCGAAGGTCTTGCCCCTCAGATGATATTCGAAGCCCATAGCGAAGTCAAGTAGCTGTGAATTACATCGTGTACTTGCGGGCCTTGTTCTGGGCTTTCAGGTACACCATCAGCGGCTGAAAATACTCGACCATGGCGCGGGCGGAGAGGTCTTCGCCGGTTTTCTCCCGGAGCACGGCGCGCCAGTCCTTGCTGGCGCCGGGGCGCATGATGTCGGCCAGGAAGGCGCCTACCTCGCGGCTGCCGTAGTAGTTGGTGGCGTGCGGGTCCTGGTGCAGGATCTTTTTGGCGATGTGGTCGTGAAGCTGGAACAGGATGACGTAGGAGAGGGCGTAGTCGTAGTACTGGGCCGGGTCGTCGTTGATGTGGGTCTTGGTGGCCGGGTCGAGAAACTGCTCCCCGCGGGCGGTAGGCGGCACGATGCCCTGGTATTTTTTCACCAGCTCCCACCAGCGGGCGTTGAGCTGGTCAGCGGGCAGCTTATCGGCGTAGAAGCTGTTTTCCCACTCGCTCATCACGCCCGAGGAAAAGGGAATGAAGGTCACGTAGTTCAGCGCCTCCTTGAGCAGGGTCTGGGTCTGGTCGGTCTGGGCTTTCGGGTCCTGCAAGCCCAGGCCCACCAGAAACGGCTTTTGGGTGGCGGCCAGGCCCATCAAGCTGCCCATGGCCTCGTGGTAGGCGCGGTTGGCGCCGGCCCGCAGCAGCACCGGCACGTCGGGGTTGGTGTAGGTGAGGTAGTAGTAGATGTGGCCCAGCTCGTGGTGGGTGGTTTCGTACCACTCGGTGTTGGGCTCCACGCTCATCAGGCTGCGCACGTCCTGGCTCAGGTCCATGTGCCAGGCCGAGGCGTGGTTGTTCTTCTTATACGCCGCGCCCTGGGGCAGCGGGTACAGGCTGCTTTTCTCCCAGAACACCGGCGGCAGCGCCGGGAAGCCCAGGCTCTGGTAAAACCGCTCGGCCTGCTTTACCTGCCACTCGGCGCCCTTTTTGGCCAGCGTCGCGTCCAGGTTCACGCCCTTCACGTCCACCATGGCGCTCCAGTCCTGGCCCCAGCGGTTGGGCAGCCAGGAAGCGGGCAGGTAGTCAGGCACTTGCTTGACGCCGTACTTTTTGGCCAGCTCGTAGCGGGCGTAGGTGTGCAGCTCGCGGTACAGGGGGCGCAGCTCGTCGTTGATCTGGCGCACCAGCGTCATCATTTCCTCCCGGCTCAGGCCGTAGTCGGAGGCTTGGTAAGTGAAGTAGTCGGGGTAGCCCAGGGCCTGCACGGTTTCGTTGCGCAGGCCGCGTAGGTTCAGCAAGCCGTCCTTGAGGGTGAGACCAATGGCCTTGCTGGCTTCCCAGATGGCCTGGCGCTTCTGCGGATTATTCTCCCGGCGCAGCAACTCGTCGAGGTCGTTGGTCGTCACCGACTTGCCCGCGTACCGGTAGTCGAAACCGTAGAGCTTCTCGGTCTGCTGGGTTTCGGCTTTGATGCGGCGCCTGACTACGTCGGCAATAGTCTGGGGCGAGTTGGCGGCGTTGTAGAGGGCCGTCTGGAGCTGCTTGATCTGGAATTCGCGGAGCTGGTCCTTGTGCTCCAGCAGCCGGCGCAGAGTCGTGATGTTACCGGCGCTGCCGGTGAAGGCGGCCATGGCCTCGTTGGCGCGGGCCGTAGCTACGGCGTTGGTCGAGTCGCCGGCCACGATGTGGGTATTGGAGCGCCACTCCGCCTCGCTCGACTGGGTGTAGAGCCGCTGGTAATCGGCGGAGTAGCTGGCCAGGAACTCATCGGCCTGCCGGCTCCAGTCCGTGGGCGCAGCTGGGGTGGGGGCAGCTGGCGCGGCCACGGTAGCCGCGGGCACTTTGGCAGTGGGGGCACAGGCCCAGAGCGCGGTGCCCAGCGTGGCCAGCGTGAGGCCGGAGAGGATGATTTGCTTCATGGCAGCGGGAAAAGAAACAGCCGACCGGCACGGGAGCTACGCCGGTTGGCAGGGGAAAAGTCAGGCTCACGGCGGAAGCCGCCGGCCGCAAAGGACCACAATTGCTTCCGGTTTTGGAAGATCAGGAAAAGGCGGAAGCAAATGGGTCGCCGGTTTTGCTTCCGCTTTTTGTCGGCGGGCAAAAAGCGGAAGCTAAGAAACCATTCCATTGCTCACGACCTCGCGCGACGCGTTCTAGAAATCGGTCCCGGCCGCGGCTTGTCACAATTCGCCCCTCACCGTAGCAGGGCGGATTGTTAGGCTGGTCTGGCGCCAGGCCAGGCTGGTATTTTGGCACCGGAAGTCAAAGGAGCGGGCGTGGAATCGGGGCGGTTTGGTCAGCTATTGAACTTCGCGAGGAAAAAAAGCTCACTTTTTTCGACTTTTTTCAAATTTTCCCAAAATAGGAAGAAGGGTTTCTGTCAGGGTCAGAGAGAGGAAATATGGAGCCCCGCCGTGAACCTGGAAATGGGTCGATATAGGATATTCCCATTATGGGAGGTTGTTCCTGTAATGGGAATAGACCCGTATTATTACATGGTTTGTACTGCCATATTTATAATTTAACAACTCTGTGATTTAGGCAGAAAGGCTGATGAACAGGGTTTTAATAGCATTTTAACGTTAGTCCGCCGTAGCTTTGTGGGGAAGACGGGCCAGTTATGACAGCTGGCGACTGGTTTGTAGAAGCATAATACTTTTCTATGAAAGCAACTTTACCACTAGGAGCCGTTATCGGTCTGCTACTGGCCTTAGCGCCAGCTACGTTGACCTGGGCGCAATGCACCAACACGACCACGCTGGCCTTCGCGGGCCAGACGGCCGGGGACCCCTGGAAAGCCCACGCGCCCATTGGCGTGCCGGACGGCAGCACTCTGACCACCGTCGGGACCCAGGACTACTTCTCGGCCGCCACGGGTGCATCCAACGCGGTGCTCGACATCCAGAACCTGAACAGCGTCCGCACCCTGTACTGGTACAATGCCTACGCCAGCGCCACGGCCGTCGGCGACCGGTACTCGCGCGTGACCTTCTACTTCAACCACGCCGTGACCAATCCTACCATCAAGGTGCAGGACATTGACGCGGCGGCCGGCTTTACCGACCAGGTAACCTTTGCCGGCAGCAACAACGGCACGCCCGTAACGCCGACGCTGAGTAAGCTTGCCGGCAGCACGGCGGCCATCAGCGGGACGGTGGCCACCGGCACGGCCAACGTGACGACGGCGGCCGGCGGGGCCGTGACGGCCAGCTACAGCGGCAGCGTCACGTCCATCACCCTCACCTACCACAACACCGCCAGCGGCACGCCGGGGGGACAGGCCGTGGGCATCGAGCAACTTACCTGGTGCCGCAACGCGCCGGTGGCTAGCTCTATCGTCAATGCCGCGGCCCTGGCCAGCACGGCGGGCCAGACTGATATCGACGACCTGAGCGCGGCGGCGGAGGGCACCATCAGCAGCTACACTATCACGCAGGTACCGCCGGTCAACCAGGGCGTGCTGTACTACAACAGCAGCATTCCGCTGGTGCCCGTCTACGTGGCCGTGGCGCCCGGCCAGGTACTCAACGCCGCCCGCGCCGCCAGCCTGAAGTTTGATCCAGCCGCCACGTTTGCCGGCGGCACCACGGGCTTTAGCTACACCGCCACCGACGACGCCGGCCTGGTGTCGGCGGCGGCCACGTTTACCATTCCGATTCTGGCTGTCACGCCCCCGATGGGCTGCGCCCCCTCGTACTTCGACAACGCCAACTCGTACAGCGGCCTGACGGCGGAGTATTATAACACGTATTTCAACGACAACCTGACGTTTTTCGACGGCCGCACGCCCAACCTGCGCCGCGTCGACGCCCAGGTGGAGTTTCTGGCCGACAACAGCTTCGGCGACCTGGTGGCCGGCGGTGCGGCCACCGGCACGGCGGCTAACCCCAACGCCTTCAGTGCCCGCTACCGGGGTAGCATCTACGTCCCGACCACGGGCAGCTACACCTTCTACCTGTCCTCCGACGACGCGTCGTACCTGTGGCTGGACGGGGCCGCGCTGGCCCCGACGCCCACGGCGGCCTCGGCTACCATCGCCCACGGCGGCGCGCATACTCTGGCGGAAAAAAGCGGCACCGTGACGCTGTCGGCCGGGCTGCACCACCTGCTGCTGTTCTACGGCGAGAATACCACCGACAACGTCCTGGCCTTGTCCTACGCCGGCCCCGGCATCTCGAAGCAGGTCGTGCCCGGCTCGGTGCTGTGCGCCGGCCCCGGCAACCTGCCGCCGGTAGCCAACGCCGTCACCTCGCCGCTGACCACCATCGGCTACGGCCTCGCACCCCTGAGCGGCTCCGACGCCGACGGCAGCGTGGTGAGTTTCCTTATCGGCCAGCTGCCGGCTAACGGCACGCTTAAGCTTAACAACGTGGCCGTGACGGCTGGCACCAGCATTGCCGCCGCCAACGCGGGCAATCTGACCTTCGAGCCCGGCCTGGGCTACCTGGGCACTACCACCTTCACCTACTTCGCCGTCGACAACGCCGGCCAGCAGTCGAACACCGCGGCTACCTATACGATTCAGGTGGTGAACCGGCCGCCGGTAGTGGCCAACGACTCGCGCGACGTGCCGCTGAACACGGCCGTAATCGGCAACGTGGTGCTCAACGACTACGACCAGGAGCAGAACGTCTTCACCGTGGCCCTGCGCACGACGCCCACCCACGGTACGCTCACGCTTAATGCCAACGGCACCTACACCTACACGCCCGCCACCGGCTACACCGGCCCCGACAGCTTCACCTACACTGCCTGCGACAACGCGGCCCCTTCACTGTGCTCGAGCACGGCCACGGTGAGTTTGCGCGTATTCAGCACCAGCACGGCCTGCACCTCGGCCTCGGGCTCCAACCTGCTGGTAAACCCCGGCTTCACCAACGGCAACACGGGCTTTACCACCAACTACCGCTACGTGAGCTCGAACTACGTCATCGGCGATGGTAATTCCGGGCTGTACCCCGAGGGTACCTACACCGTCGACGCCAACGCCAGCCCCTACCACCCCAGCTTTCAGGGCACGGGCCACACCGGGGGCGCCAACGACAAGTATCTGCTGGTTAACGGCGCCTCCTCCATCCGGACGCTGTATTCGCAGACCGTGACGGTGGTGCCCAACCGCTACTACACCTTCTCGGCCTTCTTCAACAACCTGCTGCCCGGCGGCAGCGGCGCCGGCGTGCCGGAGCTGGGCTTCGTGATCAACGGCGAGTCGCTGTCGGGCACCATTCAGCTCAACGAGACGCCCGACCAGTGGATTCCGTTTTCCGACGTCTGGTTTTCGGGCAGCAGCACCACGGCTACCTTTGAAATCAAGAACGTGAGCACCGTCATCGGCGGCAACGACCTGGGCGTGGACGACGTGTACTTCGGCACCTGTAACCTGGCCCCGACGGCCGTCGCCGACGCGGCGACCATCCTGACCGGCGGTACTGCCACTATCAGCGTGCTCGGCAACGACATTGACCCCGAGAACAGCTTCAACGTGGCCTCCATCGACCTGAACCCCAGCCTGACGGGCC
>Ga0247729_10000177_pt1 | contig 30804 bp, 22 predicted proteins | sample UWRJL133311R2_FD_180958 | JGI IMG/M metagenome (GOLD analysis project Ga0247729, IMG submission 180958) | Plant litter microbial communities from Arlington Agricultural Research Station in Wisconsin, United States - UWRJ-L133-311R-2 | ecosystem: Environmental > Terrestrial > Plant litter >... | reverse complement strand
GCGTGCGCCTCGCCCTGGCCCCCGATCCTACCCCCGACCACGTCGACTTGCCCGACGAGCTGGCCGAAGCCCTGGCAGCCTGGCCCGAGGCCGAAGCCGGGTTCAACAAGCTCACCCCCGGCGGCAAGCGCGCCCTGGCCTACCACGTGACTACCGCCAAGCAGGCCGAAACCCGGGCCCGCCGGGCCGTGGAATTAGCCGAGCGCCTGGCCGTCGGGGCACACCCGTTCCGCAAGCTGCCGGGGCGGTAGAGCTGGTCCTTTGCCAGTCGGCCAGCATATCCCGGCGAATATCTCGGGGCTCAAATCCGGATGTTCAGCACCAGCGGCTCCAGCACCCAGCGGCGGGTGTAAGTATTGTACACGTAGCGCAGCCCGGTTTCGACGGGGGTGCGCAAGTGAAAGACGTTGAAGAGCACGTTGGCATCCAGACCCAGGTTGCGGTAGTCGCGGGTGCGCCGAGCGGGACCGGTGCCACTCTCGCCATGGGCAAAATCGGCGAAGCCGGTAGCCCGCAGCCGCTGAATATAGAGCACCCGGCCCAGCGTCCAGTGCACGTAGGCCAGGGGTAGGTAGTAGTCGAAGCTGGCGGCCCGCAGCCTGTCGAAGCTCACGTAGCCCTCACCCCGCGGAAACGACACGGCGGCCCCAAACCGGAACTCGCGCTGCTGCTGGTACTGGTAGCCGCCCCGCACCCGCAGCGCCTGGTGCTTGCCGAGGCCGGGCAAATACACGCTGGCCTGCGCCCCCAGCTGAGTGGCTTGCAGCCCGGCGCCGAACGGCGTGGTGCGCCAGGTGACGAGCAGCGTCTGGCCCTGGCGCGGGGCCACGTCGCGGGCGCTGAGCTTGAGCTGGCGCACGTAGCTGAGCGAGGTCTGCACCCCGTTTAGCGGCGTGCCGGGCCCTGCGTCGGTGAAGCTGCGGTAGGGCAAGTCGTAGCCCTGCACCTGCTCGCGCAGGTAGTAGGCGCCCAGCGTCAGGGCCTCCAGGTATTTGGAGCGGGTCAGGTTCAGCGGCAGCCGCAGGCCGGTGCTCAGGCGGGTGTAGGTCCACTGGTCGCGCAGCAGGCCCTGGGGCGTGAGCAGAGCGGCGTTGCGGCCCCCGTACTCGATGTCGGCATCAAAGATCGGGTAGCGCCCCTGGTAGCTGAGGCCGCCGAAGACGTTGGCCGTGCGCTCGGTCTGGTCGTAGCCCACGCCCACCACGGCCTGGGTGGTGTTGAGCAGATCCTGGGACCGGACGCCCACGCTCAGCCCATTGCCCGCCGGACTCTGAATCAGGCCGTAGCTGAACACGTTGAAGGCGTGCTTCAGCGGCGAGTAGGGCTGCACGGCATACTTGGCGGCCGAATCGGGGCGGGCCAGCATAAGTGGCTGAATGAGCCGGGCCGCCGGCTCCCGGGCGCTGAGCGAGGCGGCATAGGTGCCCTGGGTATCGGTAGTGGTGCTGGGAACTGCAACCCAGGCGGCGGGATCCAGCGGCATTTCCGCCACCCGGGAGCCGTCGGCCCGGAACTCGTGGAACGCCAGGTGCTGCCCGTCGGGGGCCACGGCGGCGTGGTAGGCCCCCACCGGCCGGGACGTGACCTGGAATGTGCGGCCCGAGCTGAGCTGCACCGCGTACACGTTGTCGATACCCGACTGCGGGGAGTTGTAGAGCACGTAATCCTGCCAGGGCTGAGCGTTGGTCAGGTTCACGTTGGCCACCGGCAGCAAGTCCCGCACCTGGCCGGTGGCGGGGTCGAGCAGGATGATGGTTTTGCCGGCCGGCCGCAGCACCACGGCCACGATGCGGCCGTCGGCGGTCCAGCGGGGCTGCAGGTAGAAGTCGTTGGGCGGGTTGGCCACCGTTTGCTGCACCGCGCCGGTGCGGGCATCCAGCACCACCAGCGCGTGGTGGTAGGCCGAGTCGGTCTGGACTGCCACCACCTGGCTGCCATCGGCACTCAGCGCGGGGGCGGCGTAGCGGCACTGCCGGAGCCGGGTAAGCTGCCCGCTGGCCACGTCCAGAATCCGCAGCTCGGAGTACACGCGCTGCCCCCAGCGCGGGTCGGTGCGAAACTCAGTCCACACCACCCGGCCGCCGGCCGCCGACAGCATCTCCGGATTGTTGACCACACCCTGGGTAAACAGCTTCCGCTCGGCGCCGTGCCGGCTCAGGATTACCAGCTGGGCAATGTCGCCGAGGCCGGTTTTGGTGGCTACCACGGTACTGTCGGTGAGATACTGCGGGTAGCGGTACTCGGTGAAAACGGCCGGCCGGCCCTGACGCTCGGGCCGCGCGGCAAAGTCGCGGGCGGCAGTCAGCGTCAGGCCCTGCTGCCGGGCTTGCCAGGTCGAGTCGAGGTCGGCCATGGTGCGGCCGTAGAGCTGCTCCACGGTAAGGCCGGTGGTGCGCCGGATGCCGTCGGAAAACGAGAACGGGTAGAAGGGAAACCGGTAGTAGCGGTCCAGCACCCGCGCCCAGACGTCGGGCCCGTAGTGGTTTTTCAGGTACGACGTCATGAAGTAGCCCAGCACGTACCAGTCGGGCACGTTGTCGCGCAGGGAGCCATTCACGGCCTTCTGATAGTCGAAACGGCGGCCGGCCAGGCGGTTGGCACGCAGGCCCACGCCGAATTCCGGAATCCGGCCCCGGCCGCTGCGGGTCAGGGCGGTTTCGTTGCCCACGGCGTCGCCCTCGAAAAACCACTGCGGCACGCCCACCGCCGCCACGCCCAGGCTCCCGTCGCCGAGCAGCGGGTGCAGCACCCGCCCAAAACCCTGCCGGGCCTTATCGAACTGCCCCACGTGGCGGTATTCGTGTACTACCAGCCCATCAAGCCAGTCGACGGTGCCCAGGCCCATGCCCTGCTGCGGGGTGGTGAAAAACTCGGCGTGCCGCGGCAGAAACGTCACGAAGGCGTTGCTGACGGTGGTCTGGTTTTGCAGCACGATGCTGATGGGCGGCGGCACCACGCCCAATGAGGCCGTGCCCGGCTCGTGCACCTGCTCCAGCTGCCGCGCCGTACGCTGGGCCGCCGAGTCGAGGCCGCGCGGGTAGATAACCCGGAAGTGAGGCGTGCGCACCTGCCGCCAGCGCAGCGCGGGCGGGTTCTGGTCGAGCACGGGCAGGCTTTGGGCGGAGGCGGCAAGCGTGGAAAACAAGCTCAGCAAGGCCGGCAACAGGAGTGGGCGCATGACAACGGGTTGGGATACCGCAAGAAACCCAGCCCACCCGTGGAAAGCAAAAGCCCCGGCCAGCGGGCCGGGGCTTCGTAATAAGTTATAGCCTGGGAAGGCCGCGCGGCTACTTCTTCAGCACGATGGAAACCACCTTGCCCGAGCCGTTGACCATGAACTTGCACTCGTTGAAGTCCGGGGCGCTGAGCGTGGGGCGGATGTTGTTAGAAAAGGCGTAGGGCTCGGTCGGGATGCCCAGGAAGTTCTTGTCCAGCTTGTCGTTGTTGTTGGTATCCTGGGTGATGGCCACGGCCCACTCGCCGTTGGGCAAGTCGACGGGCAGCTGAATCTGGTTTTGGCCGCCGGGCTTCACCACCCGCATAAAGGCGTAGCCGCCGTGCTGCAGAAACTTGTCGCGCACATTGTAGAAGTACAGCTTCACCGTCGCCTTCGTCGACACCAGGTCCGACACCACCACCGTCACCGACGAGGTGCCACCGCCGTTTTCGGCCCGCGCGGGCAGGCCCTGGGTGCACAACAGGCTACCGGCGGCAGCAACGAGAACTAGCTGGACTTTTTTCATGTGCTGAGAGGATGCTGGAGGGGTAGTAGCGGGCCAACACGAATCTACGGAAAAAGATTGCCCAACGGCCTCGCAACGGCCAAGTCCGGAATCCGGGCCGTAAAATTTGCCGCTGCCGCCGGTTTTTGGGCTAGGCTAAAGGCCGTAGTGCCGAGCCGCTTACGGCCGCGCCGCTACGGGAAGCCAAAATTTTATTCAGAACCCCATCCGCGGCCCGCCGTAAGGAGTTGATACAAAGTAAATTACTGTTGAGCTTACTCCTTTCCAGGCTCAGCACCCACCAACTTCACTTCAACCCACCCTCCTTATGAAACGCATTTTCGTTCTCCTCGCTGTTCTCGCCGCTGGCTTCTCTACCGCTAAAGCTCAGACCACTACGGCCGGCACCACTACCGGCTCGGTAACTAGCGGTACCACTTCCGGCTCCATGACAACCGGCACGACTTCCGGCACCATGACCTCGGGCACGACCACCGGTGCCACGACCTATGGTACCACCAGCGGCTCGACCACCGGCTCGATGACCTCGGGCTCCATGACCAGCGGTACCACTTCCGGCACCATGACGACCGGTACCACTTCCGGCACTACCGGCTCCATGACTTCGGGCTCTACTACCGGCCGCAGCGGCAAGATGAAATCGGGCTCGAACGGCCGCACGAAAACCAAAGGCAGTACCACCAGCGGCTCCACGACCTCCGGCTCTACCAGCGGCTCCACGACTCGCTAGAGTCAGTTGATTACTGCCTTATCAGGCCACGAAAAAGGACGCTCAGCTCGGCTGAGCGTCCTTTTTTTGTTTTGGGCAAATGACTTTCTCCGAGTTTTCGAGGCAGCCGACCCTAGCCTGGTGCGCAACCTTCCGGTCGGCCCGTAGTTTACTCAGCCTAGGCTTTCGGCCCGCCGGCCGGGGCTTTCACCCTCAAAAACGACTTTTCGCATGGAATACAAGCAGCTGGGCACCTCCGAAATTAGAGCTTCCGTCATCACCTTCGGTAGCTGGGCGGCCGGGGGCTGGATGTGGGGCGGCACCGAGCAGAACGATGCCGTGGGCGCCATTCACGCCTCCTTCGACCTCGGCGTCACGTCCATCGACACGGCCCCGATCTATGGGCAGGGGCTGAGCGAGGAAATCGTGGGGGAGGCCATCAAGAGCTTACCCCGCGACCAAGTGCAGATCCTGACCAAGTTTGGGATGCGCTGGGACCTGGCGCAGGGCGACTTCGCCATGAAAACCAAGGACAACGCTGGCCACGACCTCGACGTGTACAAGTACGCCGCCCCAGCCAGCATCATCAAGGAGTGTGAGGACAGCCTGCGTCGCCTCGGCACCGACTACATCGACCTCTACCAGATTCACTGGCCCGACGTGACCACGCCCATCCCCGACACGATGGAAGCCGTGCAGCGCCTCGTGGAGCAGGGCAAGGTGCGGGCCGTGGGCGTGAGCAACTACTCGGTGGACCAGATGCGGGAAGCTGAGCAAACCGTGCCGCTGGCCTCCAACCAGGTGCCCTACAGCATGCTGCGCCGGGGCATCGAGCAGGACGTGGTGCCCTACTGCCGGGAACACCACAAGGCCATTCTGGCCTACAGCCCCATGCAGCTCGGCCTGCTTACCGGCAAGTTCCAGCCCGGCCAGCACTTCGACGACTCCGACCTGCGCGCCACCAACAAGCTCTTCACCCCCGACAACATCACCCGCGTCAATGCCTTCCTGGCCCGCCTGCAGCCCATGGCTGAAGGCAAGAACGCCAGCCTGTCCCAGCTCGTCATCCGCTGGACGCTGGCGCAGCCCGGCATTACGGTGGCCCTGGTAGGCGCCCGCAACGCCGAGCAAGCCGTGCAAAACGCCCGCGCCATCGAAGTGAAGCTGTCCGCCGAGGAAATCGACTTCATCAACAAAGAGCTGGCTCAATTACAGTTGAGCTAAATTCCTAACCAGTGCTTAGACGCCAAAAGACCTTCCCGGGAGCCGGAAAGGTCTTTTGGCGTCTAAGCACTGGTCTGCTCTACGCTTCTACCAGATGCCGGTCGGGGACGGACTGGTCTTTGAGGGTAGCCTGGCCGCGGGACTTGCGGGTGATGCGCGAGAACAGGCTGATTTCCTGATCGAAGAGAAAGCGGAAGAACAGCTTGGTGTAGGACGTGTGGTGCAGCAGCGGCTCGTAGAACTCGGGCGCTACTGACTTCAGCTTAGGCAGATTGTTCCACGGAATCGAGGGCATGTCGTGGTGCTCGTTGTGGAAGCCCACGTTCAGGTTGATGCCGTTCAGGCGGCCGTAGTAGCTGTAGGTTTCCTGCTCCTTATCCAGGGTGAGGTAGTGCTCCTGAATCCAGCGGGCCCCGAGCGGGTGCAGGCCCACCGAAAACCAGAAGCTCAGGAACAGGTACAGCATGGCCGTCCAGCCGAAGAAGTAGATGATGGCCGCGTCGAAAGCCACCTGAGCCACCATGTTGGCTACCACGTACCGGTCTACGGTGGCTACCTCGCGGCAGCGGATGGTGCGGATTACCTGAAACAGCGGGAAGAAAAACAGCCACACGGCCTTGCCCAGCGAGTAGTTGCGAATCAGGCGCGCCTCGTACCAGTCGGGCAGGTCAGCATCCAGCTCATGCACGCCCTGAAACACGTGGTGCTTGATGTGGAAGTTCTTGAAGGATATGGCCGTCGGGATGATGGACGGGAAGTTGGCGATGATGCCCGTGGCCACGTTCTGCCACACCTTGCGGAACACCAGGTTGTGGGCCGCCTCGTGAATGACCACGAACAGCGTGTGGGAGAAAAACGCGCCTACCAGGTAAGCCACCGGCAGCGTCCAGTACCAGGCCTGGTGGCGCAGCAGGTAGGCAATGCCCACCTGGGCCAGCACGCAGACCACGCCGATACCGAACGTGGCCGGGGTGCGGGTCATGAGTTGCTTCACCTCAGGGTGAGCTTTCACGATTTGCCGGGTGCGGATACGGTGCGGCTCCGTAGTATTTACCGCTATAAAAGTGTCGGGGGCTGAAGTCATAATGCGGGGCTGGGGCGGCGGGCTTGGGGGTAAAGTTCGGCCTTTTCCTGAGAGCCGGACAGTTTGGGCGGCCTACTTGTTTTCCCTTTCAAGCCGATTTGGCCGCCTATCGTTCCGCCGGCCGGCCTACGGCCGCCGCCGCGCCCACCCAGGCGCGGGCTTCCTGCACAGTGCCGAACGACTGGATTTCGCCGCTGAAACTGCTGCTGGCGCGCTGCAGCAGGGCTTTTGTGGTCATCTAGCTCAGCGCGTTGGTGGCCAGTTCGCCCTGCGCCAAAAGCAAAAAACCCCGGCAACCTGAGCTCAGGTTACCGGGATTTTAAGGTTGCAGATAAGCGCGCGAAAAACCTATTTGGGAAGCAATACTTTGTTGATAACGTGAATCACGCCGTTGCTCTGAATCACGTCGTAAGTCGAGATGCTGGCCGTGTTGCCCGATTCGTCGGTGATAACCACGTTTTTCGGACCGTTCATGGAAGCTACGAGGGTGCCGCCGCTCACGGTTTTCAGCTCCGCTTTACCCTTGCCCGACTTGATGGCGGCCATCAGCTTGTCGGCGGTCAGGTTGCCGGCCACCACGTGATAGGTCAGCACTTTGGTCAGCGTCGCCTTGCTTTCGGGCTTGAGCAGGGTTTCGACGGTGCCGGCGGGTAGGTTTTCGAAGGCGTCATTTACCGGCGCAAACACCGTGAACGGGCCCTTGCCCTGCAGCGTTGGCACCAGCCCGGCGGCCTTCACGGCGGCTACCAGCGTGGTGTGGTCCTTGGAGTTGACGGCGTTTTCAACGATGTTCTTATTGGCGTACATGGCCTCGCCGCCTACCATCACGGTGTTGGGAGCCATCGTGGCCTGGGCCGAGGCCGAAGTAGCGGAAGCGGCACCGAGCAGAGCCACGAAGGCCAGGGAAAGCAGATTCTTTTTCATGGTGGGGGAGACAGTTATTTTGAAGATGACGCACTTACGCCAGCCCAGCCGCCACCGGATTTTACCCACCTTAATATTTTCTCAGCACAATACTTTATAACCCTGAACATCAGCCAATAAATTTGCAATAAACTATTTCCCAACCCTGCCAATGGCTTCGCCGGAGCTAATCCGGGCGGCCTCGAAATCCTGGAAGAGCCGCCCCGCAACCTGGCCGAAGCACCCTTGACCGTGGAGGCTGGGCGAGGCTACCCGGGCAAAGCTGTGCCGGCGGCCCGGCGGCTGGTGGCGGCGTCAAAAAGCGTCCGGCAACTTCCCAACCGCGTATGTAGCCTCGTGATGAACAAGCTGACTTTCTCCCTGCTGGGCCTGCTGCTGTGCGCGGCGGCCTGCACCCAGCGCCAGCCGGTCGCCGACGAGCCCGCCGTATTCCGGCAGCCCACCGGCGGCAGTGCCCCTACCAGCCTCGACGGCCTAGCCGTGGCAACTTTTGCGGGCGGCTGCTTCTGGTGCGAAGAAGAGATTTTCGAGGAGCTGCGCGGTGTGCGGCAAGTGGTGTCGGGCTACGCGGGCGGGCCGGAGCCGCAGCCGACCTATGAGCAGGTGGGTAGCGGCAAAACCGGCCACGCCGAATCCATCGAGGTGTACTACGACCCGCAGCAAATCAGCTACCAGACGCTGCTCAACGTGTTTTTCGGCGCCGCCCACGACCCGACTACCCTCAACCGCCAGGGCCCCGACGCTGGTACCCAGTACCGCTCGGTGGCTTTTTACCGCACTCCTGAGGAGAAGCAGCTCATCGAGGCCACCATCCGGCGCGTCGACAGCACTCACCACTATCCCGACCCGATTGTCACCCAGGTCGTGCCCTTCAAGCAGTTCTGGCCCGCCGAAGACTACCACCAGGGCTACTACCGCCTCCACCCCGACGATGCCTACGTCCAATCCGTGTCGGCGCCGAAGGTGGCGAAGTTCCGCCTCGCCTTTGCCGACAAGCTCAAAACGGAGTAATACCCAACCAGCTCTTTTATTTCACCCCGCCGCTACGGCAGTGCTTGCAGCTATTAGCTAGGGCTTATATTTGTTTAGATAATCTGCCCAGGGCAGTTTTGCCTATCCGGCCCGGCTGCGGGACTTTTGCTTTCTCTACCCCTTATGCCTGCTGAAGCCGTCGACTTCGAATTGCTCTTTGAAGCCCTGCTTGCGCCCCACCTGGCCCTGGGCCCCGATCTGACCATCGTGGCGGCCAACGCGGGCTTGTGCCGGCTGCTGGGGCGGAGCCGCGCGGAGCTGCTCGGCCAGCCGGCTCAGGCTATTTTCGCAGCTCACTCCGACGCCGCCACCCTCGCCGCGTGGCAGGCGGCCCTCACCGAAACCCTGCGCCAGCACTGCAGCCACACCCTGCGCCTGGAGCATGCCTTTGCCCCGACCACTGATGCCGCGCTCCGGCACTGGCAGGTGCAGCTGCGACCCGTGCCCGAGGCGCCGGATGCCGTGCGCTACCTACTCTGCCGCCTACTCGATGTCACCGACCAGGTGGTGGCCGAGCAGCAGAGCAATGAGCGGTTCCGGCTACTGCTCGAGGGCCTGCCCCAGATGGCCTGGATTTCGCGGCCCGAGGGCGGCGTCACGTACTACAACCAGCGCTGGTACGACTTTACGGGCAGTACTTTCGAGGAGCTGCGTGAGCTGGGCTGGAAGCATTTCATTCACCCTGATGACCTGTCCGAAACTACGCGGCGCTGGCAGCACGCCCTGGCGACGGGGGAGCGGTTTGAGAATGAGCACCGCTGGCGCGACCGGCAGGGACACTACCGCTGGTTTCTGGCCCGCGCCGAAGCCGTGCGCGACGCCCAGGGCCGGATAATCCAGTGGGTGGGCTCCAATACCGACATTCATGAGCGACGGCAGGCGCTGGCCATGCTCCAGGAGAAAGACCAGCAGCTGCAGGGCATCATCCGCAACGTGCCGGCCCACATTGTCACCATGTTTGGTCCCGGCCACGTCATCGGCTTCATCAACGACCAGCTCCAGCAGCTGCTCGGCGGCCGGGCCCAGGTGGGGCAGCCCGTCGCCCAGTCGTTGCCGGAACTGAGCGAGGACGGGCTCATTGAATTGCTTGACCAGGTGTACGCCTCCGGTCAGGCATACTCGGCCCTCGAAGTGCCGTTTCCGATTCTGGGGCCTAAAGGCGCGCCCGTAGACCTACGGCACTTTGATTTCACCTACCAGCCCCTCCACGACGAGTCCGGCCAGACCCAGGGCATCCTGATGTTTGCCATCGACGCCACCGAGCGGGTGCTGGCCCGCCGCCGCGCCGACCAGCTCGACACCCAGGTGCGCCAGCGCGACCAGCAGTTCCGCTTCCTGGCCGAAAGCATTCCGCAGATCGTCTGGACTGCCCGGCCCGACGGCCGCGTGGACTACTACAACCAGCGCTGGACCGACTTTACGGGCTTCAGCGCCGAGGAAAGCCGCCAGTTGGGCTGGGCCGGCGTGATACCGCCCGAGGATCTGGAATCGGTGCAGGCGCGCTACCAGGCCGGCATCCGGAGTGGGCGCGACTATGAGGAGGAAGGCCGCTGGCGCGGGGCCGACGGGCGGTACCGCTGGTTTCTGCACCGCGCCCAGCCCATGCGCGACGCCGAGGGCAACATCGTCAAGTGGTTTGGTACCAGCACCGACATCGACGACTTCAAGCGCACCCAGCAGCGCCTGGAGCAGCAGAACGCCACGCTCACTCTTACCAACCAGGACCTCGACAACTTCGTCTACACCGCCTCCCACGACCTCAAGCAGCCCATCAACAACATGGCCGGCATCTTCGCCGAGCTGACCCGCACGGCCTATTTCCGCGACCCGGAGGCGGTGAAGCTCATTGGCATGTTTGAGCGCGCCCTGCAGCAGATCTACGACACGATTCATAACCTCTCGGAGCTGGTGCAGGTACAGAAGCTGCGCCTGAGCGTGCCCGCCGAAGCCGTGGACCTCACCCAGCTAGCCCAGGAAATAACGACCAGCATCGGGGAGCAGATTGCGGCCGCCCACGCCGTGGTGACGCTGGACTTCGCGGCCCTGCCGGTCGTGGAGTTCGTGCGGCCCAACCTGCAGAGCGTGCTCTACAACCTGCTCAGCAACGCCCTCAAGTACGCCGCTCCCGGCCGGCAGCCGCAGATTCAGCTGCGCAGCGCCGTGGAAGACGGCCACCCGGTCATCATCGTGCAGGACAACGGCCTGGGCATCGACCTGGAGCGCTACGGCCGCCAGCTGTTCAACATCTTCCGCCGCTTCCACAGCCACGTCGACGGCTCGGGCATGGGGTTGTACCTGGTCAACCGCATCGTGCAGAGCCACGGCGGCCGGGTGGAAGTGCAGAGCACGGTGGGCGAAGGCACCACGTTCCGCATCCACCTGTCGGCCGATACGCCCCCGCGGCTCCCGCTCCCGGAGGAACTGATTTACTCCATTTAGCTACCAACTACCAAAAAATGCCGCTGCCTCCCCTCGTTTCCAAGCTGCCCGACGTGGGCACCAGCATTTTTTCCGTCATGTCGCAGCTGGCCGCCGAGTGCGGAGCCATCAACCTGGCCCAGGGCTTCCCCGACTACGACCCGCCGCAGCTTCTCACCGAGGCTCTGGCCCGCCACGCCACCACGCCCGGCCACCAGCAGTACGCGCCCATGCCCGGCTTGCCGCGCCTGCGGGAGCAGATTAGCGCTAAAACCGCCCGGCTCTACGGCGTGACGCCGCCCAACCCCGACACCGAAATTACCGTCACCAGCGGCGCCACTGAGGCCCTGTACGCGGTGCTGGCCGCCGTGGTGCGCCCCGGCGACGAGGTGCTGGTGCTGGAGCCGGCCTACGACCTCTACGGCCCGGCCATCCGGCTGCAGGGCGGGGTGCCGGTATACGTGCCGCTCACGCTGCCCGATTTCCGCCCCGACTGGGACCGGGTGGCCGCTGCCCTCACGCCCCGCACCCGCCTTGTGCTGCTCAACTCGCCCCACAACCCCAGCGGCGCGGTGCTGACGGCCGCCGACCTGCGCACTTTGGGCCAGCTGCTGAACGACACAGCCACGCTCGTGCTCAGCGACGAGGTGTACGAGCACATGGTGTTCGATGGGCAGCCCCACCGCAGCGTGCTGCAGGAGCCCGCGCTGGCCGAGCGCAGCTTCGTGCTTTCGTCGTTTGGCAAAACCTACCACGCCACGGGCTGGAAAGTGGGCTACTGCATTGCCCCGCCCCTGCTCACGGCCGAGGTGCGCCGTGTACACCAGTTCGTGACCTTTGCCGTGAGCACGCCCACCCAGCACGCCCTGGCCGATGTGCTGCCCGAAACGGCCCTCTACACCACTCTGCCCGACTTCTACCAGCAGAAGCGTGACCTGTTCATTGAGCTGCTGCACGATACCCGCTTCGAGCTGCTGCCCGCCCCCGGCTCCTACTTCCTGCTGGCCCGCTACCGGCAGATTTCCGCTGAGGATGACGTCACCTTTGCCCACCGCCTGACCCGCGAGGCCGGCGTGGCGGTGGTGCCGGTGTCGGCCTTTTACCACGATGGGCAGGACCACGGGCTGGTGCGCTTTTGCTTCGCCAAGCGCGACGAAACCCTGGAAGCGGCGGCGGCCCGGCTGCGGAATCTGTAAGTTGGAAGCCGCTACCGGCGGCGCGGCAGAAGCTGACGACGGTATTAACGGCGGCCTGCCAGCTTGATTCGATTTTCGGTTATCCGCCTTTTTCAGTAACATTCCAAAAATTCCGCTCACCCGCCAAGCCCTCTTTTCGTGTCCGACTTAACTGTTTCCTTCGTCCAGGCCCCGCTGCAATGGCAGAACCCTGCCGCCAACCGCGCGGAGCTGGGCCGGCACATCGACGAGATTTCCATTTCGACCGACCTGATCGTGCTGCCCGAGATGTTTACCACCGGCTTCAGCATGGAGGCGCCTACCCTGGCCGAAACCATGGACGGCCCCACCGTGGCGTGGATGCGGCAGGTGGCGGCCCGGCGCGACGCGGTACTCACCGGCAGCGTCATTATCCAGGACGGCGGCCTCTACTACAACCGCCTGCTCTGGGTGCGCCCCGACGGTACCATCGGGCACTACGACAAGCGCCACCTGTTCGGCATGGCTGGCGAGGTAGACGTGTACACGGCCGGCACCGCGCGGGTGATTGAGGAATGGCGCGGCTGGCGCATCTGCCCGCTGGTGTGCTACGACCTGCGCTTCCCGGTCTGGAGCCGCAACCCCGCCCAGGAGCCCTACGACCTGCTGCTGTACGTGGCCAACTGGCCCGCGTCCCGCCGTACCGCCTGGATGACGCTGTTGCGCGCCCGCGCCATGGAAAACCTGGCTTACACGATGGGCGTCAACTGCGTGGGCATCGACGGCAACAGCCTGGCCTACGCCGGCGACTCAGCCCTGCTCGACATGCGCGGCGAGTACTTGGTGGAAGTCGGCAACCAGGAAACCAGCATCACCCGCACCCTGCGCCGCGACGACCTGGAAGCATTCCGGGAGCGGTTTCCGGCCCTCCACAGCGCCGACCCCTTCGACCTGCGCGAGCCGGTATATTCTGCTCCCAAGCCGGCGTAACTGCTTTGCTCGGGCAATAGAAAGGCCTCCGGTGCGGTACCGGAGGCCTTTTTCGTTATAATGACCAAACTGACTCAGCGTACCACCAGACGCTGCACGCCCGACTGGCCGGCGGCGGTTTCGGCGCGCACCAGGTACACACCGGCGGCCAGGCCCTGCAGGCTCAGCGCGTGGGTGCGGGCCAGCGTGGCGTCGGCGCGCACCTGGCGGCCGGTCAGGTCGAGCAGGGTGAGGCGCGTGGGCTGGGCCGTTTCGACGGTGGCGGCGGCAGTAGCCGGGTTCGGGTACACGCTCAGGGCCAGGGCCAGCGCGGCGCTGCTGCGGGTGCTCGTGAGCAGGTTGTTACGCATTCCGAAGGCCACGACGCCGCCGGTTTCGGTCCCGACGAATACTTCCGGCACGCCGTCGGCGGTGAGGTCGGCGGCGGCCAGGGTGAAGGTGTTGGTGAGGCGGTTGCCCAGGGCCGTAGACTGGTACTGCCCCAGCAGCGGGTTGTAGAGCAGGTCGGTACGGTCGTAGAAGATGCCGCTCTGGGCCCGCAGGTTCGGAAACAGCCGCAACTCGCCCGTCACGTCCACGGTGAGCAGGTCGATGGTGCCGTCGCCGTCGAAGTCGGCCACCGTCGGCGACAGACCGTAGGGGCGCTGGTTGGCCGCGTTGCGAATCTGGCCGAAGTCGTTGCTGGCCAGTGTGAAAGCCGTGCGCACGGGCAGCGTGCCGTTGTTGCGGTAGTAGCGTAGCGCGCCTCCGGGCAAAGCAGTGGTTTCGGTGCCGATGAGCAGGTCTACGTTGCCGTCGCCGTCGATGTCGGCGAAGCTGGCCGCGTCGCCGGCCCGGCTGGGAATCCCGTCGATGTAGGCAATGCTGGCCAGATTATAGGCGGCGGGCTGACCGGCCGCGGCCGTATTGAGCACGTAGGCTACGAAGTTGTAGGCACTGTTGGTGTAGTAGCCGGAAAAAGCCAGATCCAGCGCCCCGTCGCGGTTCAAGTCGACCAGCGTGGGCCGGATGGAGGCGTAAAACCGGCCGGTGCCGGCCACGTTCAGGTAGTTGCTGTTGGTGAGCTTGAAGACAGGCTTGGCGGCCGTGCCCACGTTGCGGTAATACGACAGCGTGGCGCGGTAGTAGCCGCGGGGCGTGTTGCGGCTCACGCCCCCGATCAGCATATCCTTCAGCCCGTCGCCGTCCAGGTCGCCGAAGGTGGGCGCGGCCTTTTCGCTCACGTCAATCATGTCGCCCTGCAGGAAGTCGTTGCGGCGGTACACGAAGTTGGGCACGTTGGTGGTGCTCGTGTTTTCGTAGAGCAGCGTGGTCTGGCGGGTGTCGAGCGTGTCGAGGTTGTCAAACACGTTGGGCGTCACCACCAGGTCGGGCCGACCGTCGAAGGTCACGTCCAGGTAGTAGGGCCCGGGAAAGTTGGAGAGGTGGGCCGGCGTGGTGTTGGCGGGAAAGTTGGCGTCCAGGCCGGTGCTGGTCATGCGCGGCGCGGTATTCGTGCCCTGGTTCACGATTTTTACCAGCTCGGTACAGTAGTCGCGGCTGGTGAGCAGGTCCAGGTCACCGTCGCCGTCGAGGTCCAGGGTGAGCAGGTTGTTGCCGGAAGTGTGATTGGTCTGCTGCGGGGAGCGGCAGTCGGCGTTATCGAACACGAAAGCCGTGCAGGAGTAGCCGCAGGTGCGCGTGCCGCCCCACCGGTCGTCGGCCTGGCGGAAGGTGAGGCCGCCGCAGCTCGGGCTGGTGTTCAGAAACAGCCGGATGTCGAAGTTGGAGCTGTAGTCGTGGCAGAGAATGTCGAGCTTGCCGTCACCGTTCACGTCCCGGATATCGGGCATGTTGAAGCCGCCGGTGGTGATGTTCACGTCGCCGGCCGGTGGATTGGGGTCGTAGAAATACAGGTCGGAGGTGGTCAGCTGAAACGCGGGCCGCCCCCCGGCCCCGGCCACGTTGCGAAACACCCGGATGTTGCCCGAGGTGAGGCTGGCCGTAAACAGGTCGGGGCGGCCGTCGCAGTCGTAGTCGCGCAGCAGGGCCCAGTTCTGCAGGTCGGCCGGAAACAGCGCCTCGTACTCGGGCGCGTGCCGCCACAGGCGGCCCCCGGCGGGATTCACCACGCTCAGGTAGGTCGTGGAGCGGCGGGTAATCCGGTCGAAGATGTAGAGGTCGGGCTGGCCGTCGCCGTTGAGCTCAATATTGGAAAACTGGGCCGAGTTTAAGCCGCCCGCCCAGGCGTTGCGCAGCGTGTCGGCCCCTTGCACTACTTTTGCCACGTGGCGGTACTCAAAGCCAAAGCGGCTGCTCTGGGCCCGCCCGGCGAAGGAGCAGCCCAGGGAACAGCCCAGCACGAATAAGAAAAGACAGCGACGCAGCATCGGCAGAGTACGTTTTTTCACGGTAAACAATCAAGCCCCAAGTTACGCAGAATCAGTATGGAACAGGTAGCGGCCCTCTACGAGAAATTCCAGGAATGCACGGCCGTCAGCACCGATTCGCGGCAGCCCCAGCCGGGCACGCTGTTCGTGGCCCTGAACGGCCCCAGCTTCCGCGGCCGCGACTTTGCCCCGCAGGCCCTGGCCCAGGGCGCGCGCCACGCCGTGGTCGACGATGCCGCGCTGGCCGCCACTGACCCGCTGCGCTACACCTACGCCCCCGATCCGCTGGCCGCGCTGCAGCAACTGGCCCACTACCACCGCCGCCAGCTCATCATTCCCGTCATCGGCATCACGGGCTCCAACGGCAAAACCACCACCAAGGAGTTGCTGTACGCGGTATTGAGCCGGCGCTACCGAGTGCAGTATACCAAGGGCAACCTCAACAACCACATCGGAGTTCCGCTCACCCTGCTCAGCATCCGCGGTGGGGAGCACGAAATGGCCATCGTGGAAATGGGGGCCAACCACCAGGGCGAAATCGAGCTGCTGAGCCAGCTGGCCGAGCCCACCCACGGCCTGATCACCAACATCGGCAAGGCCCACCTGGAAGGCTTCGGCGGCGTCGAGGGCATCGCCAAGGGCAAAAGTGAGCTGTTCCGATTCCTGGCCCGGGTGGGTGGCACGGCCTTCGTCAATACCGCCGACCCACGGCTGCCCGGCCTGGCGGCCCAGGTGGCGGAGCGCGTCACGTACCCCGGCCCCGCCGATACCTACCCCGCCGAGCTGGTCAGCGCCGCGCCTCAGGTGCAGCTACGGCTGTTCGACGGCACCGAGGTGGCGGCCCAAATTACGGGCGGCTACAACTTCCTGAACTTGGCGGCGGCGGCGGCCGTCGGGGCGTACTTCGAGGTGCCGGCAGCCGACATTGCCGCCGCCCTGGCCGCCTACGCGCCCACCAACAACCGCTCCCAGCTCGTGCGCACGGCCCGCAATGAAGTGGTGCTGGACGCCTACAACGCCAACCCCTCGTCGATGGCGGCAGCTCTGGCCAGCTTCGCGGCCCGCCCCGCCCCCGCCGCCGACAAGGTGGTTATCCTGGGCGACATGTTCGAGCTGGGCGCGGAAAGCGCCGCCGAGCACCGGGCCCTGGGCGAGCTGCTGGCCGCCCAGCGGTTCGGCACCACCCTGCTCTGCGGCCTTGATATGCGCTACGCGGCAGCGGCGTACCCGGCCGCCCACTACTTCACCACCAAGCCGGAGCTGGCCGCCTGGCTGGAAAGCCAGCCACTCAGCCACCGGCAGATCCTGCTCAAAGGCTCCCGGGGCATGGGTCTGGAAACCGTGCTGAGCCTCATTTAAGGCGTGTAAAGCCTGCTTTTCGCCGTTTTTCGGCAACAAAAAAGCCGCCCGGAGCCGGGCGGCTTTTTTGTTGCCGAAAAACGGCGGCTACTCAAACGGCGTTTCAAACTCCGCCAGCGGAGGCAGGATCTGGTCCTTGTCGGACACTATCGGGTCGGTGACGCCCCAGTCGATGCCTAGGGCCGGGTCGTTCCAGCACAGGCCGCCCTCGGAGCCGGGGTGGTAGTAGTTGGAGCAGCGGTAAAGGAAAATCGTGTCGGGCTCCAGGGCCAGAAAGCCGTGGGCGAAGCCGATGGGAATGTAGAGGATGTTGCCGCGCTTGGCGTCCAGCTCCACCGTAACGTGCTGGCCGTAGGTGGCCGACGAGCGGCGCAGATCCACGACCACGTCGAGCACGCGGCCGGTGGCTACGCGAGCCAGCTTGGCCTGGGCGTAGGGAGGGCGCTGAAAGTGCAGCCCCCGCAGCACGCCCTCACTTGAGCACGACTGGTTGTCCTGCACCCAGTCGCCGACGGCGCCGGCCTCGTTCATAATCCGGGCGCTGAACGACTCGAAAAACACCCCGCGCGAATCACCGAAGATGCGCGGCGTAAACTCCACAACGCCCGCCAGGGCATGATGCTTAATTTCCATTGACCAATAAAGTAAGGAGGCGCGCAGAACCTGTCGGCCCGGCTGCAAGGTAGCGGGTTTTGGGGATTAGCGCCGGCGCAGTCCGACTTCGTCCACGATGCGCAGGTACTTGTCGAGCACGATTCGTTCGTCGAATTTCTGCTCGGCCAGCTGCCGCCCCGCCCGGCCCATGGCGGCCAAGGCGGTGTCGTCGAGGCGCAGCACCTGGAGCATCTTGGCGGCCAAGTCGGCGCCGTCGCGGACCTGGCAGAGCAGGCCGTTGAGGCCGTCGACCACGGTTTCGCGGCAGCCAGGCACGTCGGTGGTGACGATGGGCTTGCCCATGGCGGCGGCTTCGAGCAGGGTTTTGGGCGTGCCTTCGCGGTACGAGGGCAGCACCACGCAGTCGGCCGCGTGGATGTGGGCGGCCACGTTGTCGGAGGTGCCCAGGTATTCTACGTGGCCGGCTCGCAGCCACTCCTCGAACAAAGCCCGCTTTACCCCGATATTGCCCGACTCATCAATCCCGCCCAGCAGTAGCACGCGGGTGCCGGGCACGGCCTCACGCACGATTCGGGCGGCTTCGAAGTACTCTTCCACGCCCTTTTCGTAGAGCACCCGCGCAATCATGAGGAAGGTGAAGGGCTGCCGGCGCACAAACTCCGCGGCGGGCCGGAACTTGGTGGTGTCGATGCCGGAGCCGGGCAGCAGGTCGGTGATGTCGGGGCGCACCAGGCCGTGGTCGAGGAAAAGCTGCCGGTCGTCGCCGTTCTGGAAAAACACCCGCTTGGGAAAGCGGAAAGCGTAGCGGTAGAGGCCCAGGGCCACCTTGCTCACGAAGTTCTTGATGATAAACACCGTACCCAGGCCCGACACGTTGTTGACGCTCGGAATGCCGGCCAGCCGGGCCGCCAGCGTACCGTAGATGTTGGGCTTGATGGTGTAGTGCAGCACCACGTCGGGCTTTTCGCGCCGGTAGAGGTTGTAGAAGCGGCGCGTGAGCTGGGCGTCCTTCACCGGGTTGGTACCCTTGTTTTCCATCCGGATCGGGACGAAGCGGCAGCCCAGCTCGGTTTCGAGGCGGACCGAGTAATCGTCGGGCGGAGCAATGGCCAGCACCTCGTGCCCGGCAGCTTGCAGGGCCCGCACCAGGCTGCCGCGAAAATTCCAGATGTTCCAGGAGGTATTGATGACGATGGCTACGCGCATAGGGCAAACGGGGAATAGAGCCCGCAAAGGTAGCCCGGGAAGTGCTGACTTAGTACCTCAGTGACTTAGTGCGTTGACCGTTCGGGTCGCAGCTACCCGCGCCAGCGCAGCAAAACTCCCCAACTCCCTAAGTCGCTAAATCGCCTTTACCTTCGCGCCATGATTTTTCGTGCTTCTTTGTCCCGGGCCGCTGCCGGCCTGCAGTTTCTGGGATTGATTTTCCTGGCGCTGCTGTTTACCAATGCATGTAATTCTCCCCAAGCTGAATCCGGCGGCCAGACTACCCCCGCGCCCCCGGTCGCCAACGCGGGCCTGGAGGCCGGCAAAACTATTTTCACCCGGCGCTGCGCCGTCTGCCACGGAGCCGACGGTAAAAAAGGCCTCAACGGCGCCCACGACCTGACCAAGAGCAACCTGAATGCCACGGGCCGCGTGTACATGGTTACCAAAGGGCTGGGCAAGATGCCATCCTTCCAACAACAGCTCACGCTGGCCGAAATCGAGCAGGTCGTGGCCTATTCCCTGACGCTGCGGTAGCGGCACTTTTGCGGCGGCTTTCGGGCGGCCGCTTTACTTTCTTATCCGACTTTCATGGCCAAAAAAGGCAACTCCCATAGCTGGAATCCCAGCAATAGCACCCGGCACCACAGCACCGACGCACCGACCACCGGCCCCAAGCGCGACCCGAACCTGGGCACCTACGACACTACCAGCGGCCAGGAAACCGCCGTGCTGGTGGCTGTGCCCGAAAAGCGCCAGCCCGAAGCCCAGACCCGCGAGTACCTCGACGAGCTGGAGTTTCTGGCCGAAACCGCCGGGGCTCAGGTTACCAAGCGCTTCATCCAGCGCCTCGACAAGCCCGACGTGCGCACCTTTGTGGGCGAGGGCAAGCTGGCCGAAATCAAGGCCTACGTCAACCACAGCCGCACCAGCATGGTCATCTTCGACGACGAGCTTTCGCCGTCACAGCTGCGCAACCTGGAGGCCGAGCTGAAGGTCAAAATCGTGGACCGCAGCCTGCTCATCATCGACATCTTTGCCCGCCGGGCCAAGTCGGCCACGGCCCGCACCCAGGTGGAGCTAGCCCAGTACCAGTACCTGCTGCCCCGCCTCACTGGCTTGTGGAGTCACTTGGACAAGCAGCGCGGCGGCGGCGTGAGCCAGCGCGGCCCGGGGGAAACCGAGATTGAAACCGACCGGCGCGTGGTGCGGGAGCGAATCGACTTCCTGAAGGAAAAGCTCAAGGACTTCGACAAGCAGAGCCACACCCAGCGCAAGTCGCGCGGGGGCGTAATCCGGGTGGCGCTGGTGGGCTACACCAACGTGGGCAAGAGCACGATTATGAACCTGCTGAGCCGCTCCGAGGTGTTTGCCGAAAACAAGCTCTTCGCCACCGTCGACTCCACGGTGCGCAAGGTGGTGCTCGACAACGTGCCCTTCCTGCTCTCCGACACCGTCGGCTTTATCCGCAAGCTGCCCACCCGCCTGATCGAAAGCTTCAAGTCGACGCTGGATGAAATCCGGGAGGCCGACCTGCTGGTCCACGTTGTGGATATCTCGCACGAGGCCTTCGAGGAGCACATTGCCGTCGTCAACGACACGCTCAAGGACATTCAGGCCGCCGACAAGCCCATGCTACTGGTTTTCAACAAGATTGATCAGTACGAGCTGGATTCCCAGGCGCTGAAGAAGGACGAGTTCGAGGGCATGAACCCCGACGAGGACGAAACTCCGCGCCCGACGCTGGCGCAGCTCCAGGCCACCTACATGGCCAAGATGCACGACCCAGTTATTTTCATCTCGGCCCAGGAGCGGCAGAACATCGACGAGCTGCGGGCCCTGCTGGTGCGCCACGTCTCGGCCCTGCACGCCAAGCGCTACCCCAACCAGGTAAGCGAAGACTACGGCTAGCCCGCCTTGCCGGCCTTATCTGAGCCCCGCCCTCCGAGTTTCATCGGGGTGCGGGGCTTCTTTTTTGAACCTGAGCCGGATTCGCACCCCGCTAACCGGAACGAAGGCGGCCAACAAAATTTTGGCAATTACTGCAGCAGTTTCACCCGCTGCGCGGCCAGTTTGGACGGGAAAAAGGCCGGTGGCCAGCGGCTTGTTTTGCGGGAATAGCTCAGCAAAATGCAAGCTTAGCCATATCCCGCATTCATTGCCATAATTTCAATAAAACCGGTCATTTCAGGTTTCATTCAGAATTAGCCGAGGCATATTGTACTAAATATTGCAAAAGCGAAAGTTGCGGAGCAGCGAATATTCTCTACATTGGCACTCCGTTTCCCCTTTTCCACAACCAAACCATTCATTTCTTCACATGAAAAAAAACGTTTACGCAGTAGCCCTGGCTTGCCTCGGCTTAGGCATCAGTTCTTACGCCCAGGCCCAGGAGTTGAAACAGCGGCAGTGCGCCACGATGGAGTCCTTGGCTGCCCAGCTGGCCGCCGACCCATCCCTGGCGGAACGCCGCGCGGCTATCGAAAGCCAGACCCGCACCTTCGAAGCCAACCCCGTTGCCAACCGCACCAACGCCGTGGTGACCATCCCGGTGGTCGTGCACGTGCTCTATAACACCAGCGCCCAGAACATTTCCGACGCTCAGATTCAGTCACAGATCGACGTGCTGAACCAGGACTACAGCAAAACCAACTCCGACTATACCAAGACGCCATCGGCCTTCGCCGGCCTGGTGGCCAACGTGGGCGTGCAGTTCGTGCTGGCCAAGCAGACGCCCGCGGGCGTGGCTACCACCGGCATCGAGCGGAAGCAGGTAACCCAGACCTCGTGGGGTACCAACGACGCCATGAAGAAGGCCAGCACCGGCGGCCTCGACGCTTGGAACTCCAGCAAGTACCTGAACCTGTGGGTGTGCAACCTCTCGGGCGGCGTGCTGGGCTACGCCCAGTTCCCCGGCGGCGCGGCCGCTACCGACGGCGTAGTTATCCTGACCAGCGGCTTCGGCAAGGGCGGCTCGGCTTCGGCCCCGTTCAACCTGGGCCGTACGGCCACCCACGAAGTGGGCCACTGGCTGAACCTGAACCACATCTGGGGTGATGACGGCACATCCTGCAGCGGCACCGACAACGTGTCGGACACGCCCAACCAGGCCGACGAGAACTACGGCACGCCGTCGTACCCCAACCCGTCCTGCTCGAACACCAGCGACATGTACATGAACTACATGGACTACGTGGATGACGCGGCCATGTACATGTTCTCCACGGGCCAGTCGGCGCGCATGAACGCGCTGTTTGCCAGCGGTGGCGCCCGGGTGGGCCTGCTCACGTCGGTGGGCGGCACGGCTCCCGGCGGCACTACTCCCCCAACCAATCCGCCGACCACCGTTACCTACTGCACCTCGAAAGGCAGCAGCGTGGCCTACGAGTACATCGACTACGTGAAGCTGGGCTCTATTGCCCGCACCTCCACGGCTGACGCCGGCTACTACAACGGCACCGCCACCAGCACCTCGCTGGCCGCCGGCTCGTCGCAGACTATCAGCTACAGCGCGGGCTTCGCCGGCACGGCGTATTCGGAATACTTCAAAGTGTACATCGACTACAACCAGAACGGCGTGTTCACCGACGCCGGCGAGCAGGTAGTATCGGCCGCCGCCAGCAGCGTGGCTACCACCCGCACCTCGACCTTCACCGTGCCCGCCTCGGCCAAAAACGGCTCGACCCGGATGCGCGTGGTGATGAGCGACGCTTCGGGTACCAGCAGCTGCGGCTCCTACAGCTACGGCGAAACCGAAGACTACACCGTCACCATCACCGGCGGTTCGTCCAAAACCACCATTGCCTCCCGCATCGGCGGCAGCGCTGAGTACGGTGTGTATCCCAACCCGGCTACCGACGTGCTGAACGTAGTGGTACCGGCCGACCGGATGGGCAACGTGGTTTCGGTGAAAGTGTACGACGTGCGCGGCGCCGAAATGAAGCAAGTGGCCTTCGACGGCAACCAGCTCAACGTTTCTTCGCTGGCCAAAGGCGTCTACCTGCTTACCATCGCCAACGGCGACCAGGTGTCGCACCAGCGCTTCGTGAAGCAGTAATCCGGCTTCGCTCAGGGCCGGCGGCTTTCCTTACGCGCCGGCCGGTTTCTGAGTGAGCTTTTCCTAAAAGACCCGCCGACTTCCGGCGGGTCTTTTTATTTATGACCAGCTTGCGCCTTGTTACCAACTCTTAATAACCATTTGGGGAAGCGCGTAGTAAAGAGGCGAATCCCACCTAGCAGCTCCACTGTATGAAAACCCTGTATCTGATGCGCCACGCCAAGTCCAGCTGGGACTTCGACGACTTGAACGACCAGGAGCGCCCGCTCAACAACCGTGGCCGCGACGACGCGCCCGCCATGGGCCAGGCCCTGGCCAAGCGCAGCATCCACCTCGACCTGCTGGTGAGCTCCCCGGCCGTGCGGGCCATGAGCACCGCCACGCTGGTGGCCAAGGAAATTAGCTACCCCCACGACCAGATCCAGGTTATCGACGGCGTGTACCATGCCGAGGTAACGGACCTGCTCCGCATTGTGCGGCAGTTCCCCGATGCGGCGGCCTCAGTATTGCTCGTGGGCCACAACAACACCCTGACGGACTTTGCCAACCTGCTTTCCCCGAACCCGCTGCCGGAGCTGCCCACGGCGGCCATCGTCTGCCTCAAGTTCAGCATCGAAAGCTGGGCCGAGCTGGACCGCCACAACACCGAGTTCTACTTCTACGACTACCCGAAGAACAATTAGTAACTGATAATTAAGAATTAGTGATGAGCGGCTTCGGCTTGTTTTGCCCCGACTACCTGCTCCTGCCAATTCTTGATTATCAATTACTAATGACTAATTAACCCCTCATGGAATCCACCAAGAAACCCCACCCCGTACTGCTCAACCGCGAACTTAGCTGGCTGGCTTTCAACCGCCGCGTGCTGCAGGAAGCGCAGAATCCGGCCGTGCCGCTGCTGGAGCGGGTGAAGTTTCTGGCCATTTTCTCTTCCAACCTCGACGAGTACTTCAAGGTGCGCGTGGCCACGCTGCGGCGGCTGGTGAAGCTCAAGAAGAAAACCCGCGCCAAGCTGGGCGAAGACCCCGGCGAGCAGCTCAAGAACCTGCTCGAGGAAGTGGGCCGGCAACAGCAGGAGTTTGGTGAAACCTTCCGGGAAGGCATCCTGCCCGAGCTGCAGCGCCAGCACATTCACCTGCTCGCTGACCACGACCTGAACGACTCCCAGCGCCTGTGGGTGCAGCAGTACTTCCGCGACAAGGTGCAGGACCTGCTCTCCCCGGTGATTCTGGACGAGAATCTGCACCACCTGTTTTTGAAGGACCAGTCGGTGTACCTGACGTTCTATTTGAGCGAGGCCGTGAAGCAGAAAAAGCACGACGACGCGGAGCGGGTGGTGGTGATGGAGCTGCCCACCAAGCGCCACGGCGGCCGCTTCGTGCAGCTGCCCACCGAGGGCGAGGAGCGCTACGTGATGTTCTTGGACGACGTCATCCGGTGCTGCGCCCAGGACCTGTTTCCGAAGTACGCCAAGGTGCAGGTGCACGCCCTGAAACTGTCGCGCGACGCGGAACTGGACATCCAGGAGGAAGTATCGGGCAACATGATGACCAAGATCAAGAGCAGCCTGCAGAAGCGCGAAACCGGCTTCCCCGCTCGCCTGCTCTACGACCCCGGCATGCCCAAGGCGGTGCTCAAAACCGTGATGCAGAAAACCGGCATCGGTAAGGAGGAGCTCGTGGAAGGCAGCCGCTACCACAACTTCCGCGACTTCTTCGGCTTTCCCTCGCTGGGCCTTACCGCGCTGCAATACCCCGAGCAGCCGCCCCTGCCCCACCCCACGCTGCCCCGCACCGGCGGCAAGATGCTGGCCGCCATTGCCGAGCGCGACCACCTGCTGCACCTGCCTTACCAATCGTTCGACTACGTGACGCGCTTTATCAGCGAGGCCGCCCTCGACGCGCAGGTTACCAGCATCAGCATCACCTTATATAGAGTGGCGGCGAAAAGCGAGGTGGCCAAGGCGCTGCTGAAGGCGGTGAAAAACGGCAAGCAGGTAACGGTAGTCGTGGAGCTGAAGGCCCGCTTCGACGAGGAGTCGAACATGTTCTGGGCCGAGAAGCTGCAGAAGGCCGGCGCCAACGTTATTTTCGGCATTCCGGATCTGAAGGTGCACAGCAAGGTGCTGCTCGTGACGCGCACCGAGGCCGAGCAGAACCGCCTGTACGCCTACTTCAGCACCGGCAACTTCAACGAAGTCACCAGCCACATCTACGCCGACCACGGCCTGTTTACCAGTGACCCGCGCCTGACCCGGGAGGCGGCCGAGGTATTCCGCTACTTCCACGACCGGCAGCCCAAAACCGGCTTCGAGCACCTGCTGGTGGCGCCTTTCGAGCTGCGCGACAAGCTCAACGCCCTCATTGACCGGGAAATCAAGCTGGCCAAGCACGGCAAGGACGCCTACATCATTCTCAAGCTCAACGCCCTCCAGGATGAGCGCATGATCCTGAAGCTCTACGAGGCCAGCCAGGCCGGCGTGCGGGTGGAGCTGCTCATCCGGGGCATTTCCTGCGTGATTCCGGGCCTGGAAGGGCAGAGCGCCAACATCCAGCAGCGCGGCCTCGTGGACCGCTACCTCGAACACGCCCGGGTGTACGTGTTCGGCAACGACGGCGCGGAGAAGGTCTACGTGGCTTCCTCCGACTGGATGGCCCGCAACCTAGACCGCCGGGTGGAAGTGGCCTTCCCGATCCTGAACGACGAGCTGCGCGCCGAAGTCCGCCACATCCTGGACCTGCAGCGTCAGGACAACGTGAAGTCACGCGACTTTCAGAACAACTACATCGGCCAGGAAGAAGCCGCCGTGAAGCAGGTGCGGGCCCAGTTCGAAACCTACGAGTACCTGCGCAAGCTGGCCAACCGCCGCAAGAAAGCCCCAGTGGCCAAAGCCCCCGCCGCCAAGGCCAAGTAGCCAGGCCGGTCGGCCGCGGCGCGGCGCCAGGTCTGTAGTCAAGCCATGCGTAGATAACCCAGAGCCGCGGAGCGGCGGCATAACGGCTCCGCGCCAATGCCGCCGCTCCACGGCTCTGGTCTTTTGGGAAGCTCGTGGCTGTGGATGGGGAACTACGTTGCGGTTGGGGCTTTCCGGCAACCGGATTTGCGGCAACGCTACGCAACGAAGCTACGGCTGCAGAGCCCGTAGCGCGGTCAGGGCTTCCTTGGTTTCCTGCTGCTCCTTCACGGCTTCCTTGTCCGCGTCGGGCTTGAGCGGAGGCAGCGCGGACTGGGCGAAAAAGGCCAGCAGATCCTGTCGCAGCGGGGGCGTGAGCTTACTGAACTGGTCTTTATGCAGCGCACGCAGCAGCTCGGCGTAGGTGGCGACGGTGAGGTGGTAGCCGGGGGTGTGGGCGGGCTGGCCGGTGTCGAGGTTGGTGTCGGGCAGTAGCGGGGCCCGGGCGGTGGTATCGGCGGGCTGCTGGCGGGCCAGGGTGCCGAAGCGCGCCATGGAGGCCCGGTAGCTGCTGCGAAACAGCGCCTCGCCGGCGGGACCGGGCAGCTGGAAGGCGTAGGTGCGCAGGGGCCCGATCTTGGGCAGCAGCTTCAGCCCCAGGCTCAGGATGCGCGCCCCCAGGCCCGGCTGCTCGTAGTCGGGGCCAAACTCCTGCTCGAAGCGGCGGCGGCTGGCGCGGTAGAGGTAGTCGCGGCGGCGGGCCCGGGGGCTGAGGCGGCGGATTTCCCGGCGCTGGTTGTGCCAGGCGGCGCGGGTGGCGGCCGGAATCAGCTGGTTGACGGTGAAGCGGAAGGTACTCACGGTCAGGTCCACGTTGAGCAGCAGCTGGCCCAGCTCCAGGCCGTAGGTGGCCCGGAAGGCCCGCTCCAGCACCGGCTTGCTCACCCGGAAGCCGATAAACTTGTGGTAGTCCTGGGTGCGGTAGCGGCCGGCGGCCACCTGCACCACGTCGAAGGAAAACTCCAGCTCGGTGTGGCGCTTGGGCGCATCTTCGTAGGTGACCACCGCGCCGAATGCGGCCTGCAGATCGGGGTACACGGTGGGCATGATGCGGTTGGTACCCTCGGGATGGCCGGTGATGTCGGCGGCGTAGTGGGCCAGCGCACCCAGGGCAAAGGCGTACTCGTCGCGGTTCTGGGCCTGGCGGAGCAGGTTGCGCACGAAGTCGCCGGGGCGCACGTAGTGGGTCAGGTCGGTGAAGAACTCGGTGCCCAGCGGATAGTAGCCCAGGTCCTGGATGATGGCGCCCCCGTAGGCGTAGCTTTTGGCCTGCTCCCACTGCTCGTCGCTGGCCCCGGGGTAGCGCTGGGCCAGCAGCGGCCGCAGCGTGTCGTCCCAGGTCGAGTCGATGATGGCCTGGTGGGTGAGCACGGAATACGCCGCCCCGGGCAAGGGCGCGGCCAGCAGCAGGAGCAACAGGAGGCGGAGGAGCATAAGCAGAACTATAACCGGCCAACGGCTGGCGAGGTTACGCGGTTGTGGCATTGCGGCTGAGGCCCCACAAACGCCGGGCGCTTGTAGTAGCTCGGGCTATGCTGGCGCGTTCTGTTCCTTTCTAGCTCCTGTATCCTCGTCTCTACTTACTATACTTCTCCCTGATAGGAAGCGGGTGGGCTGAAAAGCAGCGGGGCTTATCACAAAGTGGCCTGTCACAAAAAAATTGTGACAGGCCACTTTGTGACAAGTTTGACAATACTTCCGGTCGACAGGTATCCGCCATCGGGAGATGGGGCCGCAACTCACTGATACTCTCTATGCTGCCTCCTCCCGTCAACAAGAGTCCTACCGGCCCTGGGTGGTCTTTTTCAGAAACTTGCGCGGGGGCACGATAAACAGCTCCAGGCTGGCGTAAGGCGCGCCGGCCAGCTTGCTGTCGATGACCTTGACGCGGTTGTCGTTGGTACGGTCGAAGGCGTCGAAGGCGTAGTTGTAGCGGTAGCCGCCCTCCACCCCAAACCAGAGGAAGTCGTAAATCTCCCGCTCCCAGCGGGTGCGGAACTTCACCTCGGTTTCGCGCAGCTCCAAGGAGCGGATGTCGCCGGCTCCCTCACGCTTCAGCGGCTGGCGCAGCTTGATGACGTAGTTGAGGCCGTCGACGGAGTAGCCGGCGAAGAGCAGGGACTTAGGCGTAGCATTGTAGCGCACCGTGATGCGCGCCGGAAACAGCGCCTCCACTCCCCAGTGCTGATTGAAGGTGCGGTTGTAGAGCAGGGCCGGGTAGGGACTGAAGCGCCCGAAGGTGTAGCCCAGCTGCACGCCCAGGCCCCAGGAGAAGGTAGGGCTGCGCTTCCAGCCGTAGAGAAACTCCGACGACACGCGCAGGTAGTCGGACACGTTCAGCTCGGAGGAGGTGTAGTCGCCGCTCAGCTCGCCCTTCACCCGGAAGATGTACCAGTTGACGGTGTTCACGGGCCGGATGACGGCCAGCTGCCCACCCAGGGTTTTGAGGCCCTTGTTCTCGATGCCGTCGTAGAGCTCGTAGCCGGTAGGCTGGGTGCGGAAACGGAACTCCTCCCGGTCGTAGTTGATGCCCAGGATCAGCTTCAGGTGGGGGTGGTTGAGCATCGGGATGTAGCCCTTAATCACCAGCCGGGCGTTTTTGGTGGCCTGCGACTGGTAGTCGCTCAGCCCCACCACCTGCCCGTCGGACGAGACGTTGAAGCGCGGCACCCGCTCGTAGTGGAAGATCAGGCCCTTACTCGGCCCCATGCCCACCACGCTGGGCACTGCGAATTCCTGATCCTGGCCCACCTGGTCGGCCCGGGCCGTGTCGCCGGCCATGGGCGCGGGCGGCGGATATACGCGCGGCACGGAAGGTTTCACCTGGGCCGTGGCCGCGAAACTAAGAGCCAGCAGCCCCAGGCCGGTAGTGAGCAGTCGTTTGCCGGGGGGGGAAGCGGGGCGGAAAGCGTAGGGAAGCAGCATAAGCAGGCAGGTGAAAGACAGAGGGCGACGGCGCGCCAGGGCGGTATTGTTGCGCTAACGGGAGCCGGGGGGGAATGGTTGAACGAGGAATGAGCGGATGGACGAAAGAGAGAATGAGTGAATGAGTAGTCCGATGCTACGCTGCAGCGGCGCGGCGTAGCTGGCGGCGGTATAAAAGCGGACTTTATCCAAAGAACCGAAGCCAGCCAAGGTGGGCACCTTATTCTGCGACAACAACTTAACGACTGATTATATATATTTAAGCTGCAGAATATTCATCAACCTCTCCCATTCCTTTCCTGATGATCAAGACCATCCTTTCCGCCGCCTGCGTCCTGTTGCTGGCCGGCCCCGCCGCCCGGGCCCAGTGCAACATCCTGCCCACTGCCACTGCCGGCACCCAGGCGTTTGCCACGGCATCTACGGCCCCCAATCCTATGGCCTTCGTTTATAACCCCGGGCGGGCTTTGTACTACTGCGTCTTCGGGGGCAGTGCTGCGTATCCGGTAGAGGTCTTTAACACGGCCGGCACCCGGCTCACGAGCGTCACGCCACTGGGCGCGGATTTTCGGGGCATGTGGTGGAATGCGGCCACCGCTCACCTCGAAGGCAACACCTACAACAACACCGAGCTGCTCTGGAAGCCGCTCGACGCCAGCGGCTACCCCGTCGCCACCACGGTCAACACCATCTTCTCGTCCGGTAATGGCCTGTCGATCCAGAACGTGGCTGCCTTCGACCCCGTCAACAACGAAATCATCTACTACTCGGCCGGCACCATCAAGCGCGTCAACCGCGCGACCAACGCCACGATTACCAGCGGGGTCGTTACCGGCCTGCCCGTCGCGGCGGGGTTGCTGAACCCTAACGTCGTGCTCTACACTGGCTGCGCCAGCAAGGAGTACGCCCTCTACAACCCAACCAGCAAGGCCCTCTACTTCGTGGCCCGCGCGACGCTGGCTTACGTAGGCACCAGCCAGCTGCCGGCCACGGCCCCCAGCGGCAATAATACATTTGGCTTGGCCTACACCAACAACCAGCTGTACGTGTACAACTACACCACCCGCATCTGGAATAACTACACGGTATTTTCCAGCACCCCGACGGCCACGGCCGACCCAGCAAACGTAGCCGCGCCCAAGCTGACCCTGCTGCCCAATCCTGCCCGGGAGCAGGTGCGGGTGGTAGGCGCCACCGGACCCCTGCGCCTACTCGACACCACGGGCCGGATCGTGCGCGAGCAGTCCGGCACCGACGTCCTCTCGCTCACGGGGCTGCCGGCCGGCATCTACTTGGTGCGGAGTGGCACCCGCACGGTTCGCCTATGCATTGAGTAAAGCTGGCCTACACGGGCTGGTCGCGGCCGAACCGCAATAAAAAAGCCGCCAGGACCAGCTGGCCAGGCGGCTTTTTGCGCTGAAGCTGGGGCTTAGAACAGGAAGTCGAAGCCAACGAAAACCAGCTTTTCCTCCCCCACTGAGTAGGTGGCGTTGATGACGGCCTGCTTGAGCACGTCGATCCAGATGCCGCCGCCGGCGGCGGTGTGGAAGGCTTTCAGGCCAGTGCGCACGTCGTTGGAGGAGTACACGCGGGCCGCGTCGGCCAGGCCCAGGATGCCGAACTTGCCGGGCACGAGGTAGGCGTTGAAGGTGAAGAGCTGCAGGCGTACCTCGCCGTTGGCGTATACCGAGGCGCGGCCGGCGTAGCGGGTGCGGCGGTAGCCGCGCAGGTTGGTGGTGCCGCCCAGCGTGTTGGCCTGGTAGAAGCGGTAGTCGCCGAGGGCGCGGTTGGCGCCGAGGCGGCCGGCCCAGGTGAGCTGGAAGGGAAAGTTGGGGCTGATGTAGAAGCGCACTTCCGAGGCCAAGTTGCCGTAGCTGAGCTTTTCGCCATTGAGCTGGCGGTTGTACTGCACCTCGTTGTACCACCGGATGCCGATGCGCGGGTTGATAGGCGAGCTGGACGCATCCAGATTCAGGTAAGCGCGGCCGCCGAGGTAGCGGTTCAGCCCGAAGTCGGAGTTGCGGATGCCGAAGCGGGTATTC
>Ga0247729_10000175_pt1 | contig 30991 bp, 28 predicted proteins | sample UWRJL133311R2_FD_180958 | JGI IMG/M metagenome (GOLD analysis project Ga0247729, IMG submission 180958) | Plant litter microbial communities from Arlington Agricultural Research Station in Wisconsin, United States - UWRJ-L133-311R-2 | ecosystem: Environmental > Terrestrial > Plant litter >... | reverse complement strand
TCTGAGCACCGGCACCCGCGTGCGCGCCACCGACGCGCGAACGGCGCGGGTGTTCGCGCCCTACTGGTGGCTCATCGCGCCGGCGAGCGCGCTGATCCGACGCGAGGTGCTGCGCGCGGTGAAGCGGGCGGCGGAGAGCGGATGAGCGGGGCGTGTCTCGAAATCGCGTATATCCGGCTCGCCACCACCTCACCCCCGACGGGCCGGCCGCTCTACGATTGGCCATCGACACCCCGTTCCTTCCCTCAGAAAGGCGCGTCATGCCTGTCACCCGAACAGCGCTTGCCGAGTATCTCCGGGCCAGACGAGGCTCGCTGACGCCCGAGGATGTCGGCTACCCCCGCGATTCGAACCGGCGCGTGCAGGGACTGCGGCGCGAGGAGGTCGCGCAGCTGGCCGGCATCAGCCTCGAGTACTATGTGCGGCTCGAGCAGGGCAGGGACCACCAGATCTCCGAGCAGGTGCTCTCGTCGCTCGCCCGCGCACTGCGGCTCGACGAGAACGGACGCACCTACTTCTACCGGCTCGCGCTCCCGTCACCCCGCGCGGCGGCGGTCCCGCCCGAGCAGAAACGGGTGAGCGAGACCGTGCTCCAGCTGCTCGAGCAGTGGTCGAGCACCCCCGCATATCTCTTCGACCGCAACCAGGACATCATCGTCGCCAACGACCTGGCCGCCGCCCTGTCGCCCGGCTACGTCATCCCCGGCAACAACCTCACGCTGATGCTGTTCAACGCCGACGGCGCCATGCGCGCGAGCACGCACTGGAGGGCGACGGCTCGCGCCTCGGTCGCGGCGCTCCGCTTCAACGGCGATCCCGACGACCCGCGCCTGCAGGAGATCGTCGGCACCCTGTCGGTGCGCGACCAGGAGTTCCGCCGGATGTGGGCGTCCCACGAGGTGCAGCCGCTGGTCGGGGGAGTGTCGTCCAACTACGTGGAGGGCTTCGGCCCCATCGACCTCCGCTGGCAGATCCTCGACGTGCCCGACGGCAACTACATGAACGTGCGGCTCGCCGACGCCGGCTCCCATGCGGCGGCGGCGCTGCGGCACCTCGCGGCCGAGCTGCGCTCGGGCGTGCGTGCCGTCCCGGTGGAGTCCCTGTTCGGGGTCGATCGCCCGCGGCAGGCGGCGGCGGGCTAGAGTCCGGGCACCGCCTCGACGACGGACCGCTCGGCAGGAACCCCCGTCGACCTGGTGAGCGGATGCGGTGCGCCGCCCGGCCATTCGCGGAAGTCGCGGAACTCGACAGGGACGCCGCCCGCGTGCGCGAAGTCGAGGCTGTCCATGACCTGCAGGTGCAGGTGGGGCTGCGTCGAATTGCCCGAGTTGCCGCACTGCGCCAGCGGCCGCCCGCTCGTCACCGCGTCGCCCACCCGGACGCGCAGCGAGCCGCTCCGGAGGTGCGCGAGCGCGACGTAGGGCCCGCCGTCTCGCAGCGCGAGGATCACGCTGTTGCCGGCCACGGCATCCGCCCCCTGGTCCACCCGCCCGGCCTGGCCGAGCATGTACGGCAGCAGCGCCAGCTGCGACCGCCTGCCCGCGTGGTCGGCCTCGCCGTCGTGCGTGCGGGCCACGACGCCGTCGGCCGGCGCGAGGATCGGGCGGCCGAAGGCGAGGTAGCGCTCCGGGGGCTCGGTGGCCAGCGCCGTGCGCCAGTCGCGGCGCGAGGCGGTGCGCCCAAGTTCGTCGACCGCCACGAAGTCGATGGCGTACCGCTCGCCCATCAGGTCGGTGCCGTGGCTCGGCACCCGGCGCGCCGGGCTGTTCTGCGTCAGCCAGCGCCCGGTGAAGGGGAGCGCGAGCACGACCATGCCACAGTGTTCACCCGGGCCGGGCGCAGGGTCAAGCGCGCGCGGTCGTCGCGGGTGGCTGTCGTCAGCGGCCGTCGGAGGGGCCGAAGGGGAGCAGCGCCCAGATGCGCGCGGCCACCGCGCCGCGCTGGTCGTGGGGGGTCTTCGCGAGGGCGCCCGCGAGCATCGCGATGCCGAGCCGCACGTCGTCGGCGGTGACCGACGGTGCCAGCCGTCCCTCGTTGCGCGCCCGGTCCATCTTCGAGGCGAGCACCGCGTCGACGCGCGCCGCGAGCTCCTCGTTGGCCGAGTCCGCCTGCTCGATCTCGACCATCTCGAAGAGGGCGGTGGAGGCGATGGCCTGCTCGGTGATCGCCCCGAGCACGTCGTCGAGGGTCGCCTCCTCGCTGGCCGCCAGCAGCTCGAGCTCGTCGACGTTCTCCTGGAAGACGGCCAGCGCGAGGCTGGACCGGGTGGGGAAGTGGCGGTAGAGGCTGCCCTGCCCGACTCCCGCCTCCCTGGCCACCGAGCTGAGCGGCGCGTGGATGCCGCGGGTGGCGAAGATCTCGCGGGCCGCGGCGATCAGGGCGGCCCGGTTCTCGCTGGCGGCACCCGGTCCGCGATTCGATCGCGGAGAGGAGGCCATGGGTCTATATTAGAACCGGACAAGGTTGTCCGGTTGCTCGGTCGAACGAGCGACCCACCCCCACTGATCGAAGGAAGCGTCATGAGCACTCCCCGTTTTGCAGAGAAGACCGTGATCGTCACCGGAGCGGGTTCCGGTATCGGCCGCGCGACAGCGGCACGCCTGGCGGCGGAGGGCGCGACCGTCATCGCGACCGACATCGTCGAGACCGGACTGCTCGAGCTGGTCGCCGAGACGACCGCCGAGTCGGCATCCGCCGGCACGATCCTCACCGTGGTCGGCGACGTGAGCGACACCGACACCATCGCCGACTTGATCGCCGCGGCGAACGGGCGCCTGAACGGCGTCGCCAACGTCGCCGGCATCATGGACGGCATGCTCCCCGCCGGCGAGGTCGACGACGCCACCTGGGACCGCGTGATGCGCGTCAACGTCACCGGGCCGGTGCGCCTCATCCGCGCCGCGCTGCCCCTGCTGATCGAGAGCGGGAGCGGCTCGATCGTGAACGTCGCCTCCGAGGCCGCCCTCCGCGGCTCCGCGGCCGGCGTCGCCTACACCGCGTCGAAGCACGCGATCGTGGGCGTCACCAAGAACGTGGCGCACATGTACGCGCCGCAGGGCGTGCGCGCCAACGCGGTCGCCCCCGGAGGCGTCGCCACCAACATCGAGGGCCACCCGAAGTCGGAGCTCGCCGCCGCGCGCATCTTCCCGCTGCTCGGCGCCCTCGCCATCCCCGTCGCGCAGCCGAGCGCCCTCGCCGCCGCCATCACCTGGCTGCTGAGCGAGGACTCGCTGAACGTCAACGGCGCCGTCCTGCCCAGCGACGGCGGATGGTCCGTCGCGTGAGCGCCGACACGATGAAGTCCGTTCTCGTCACCGGTGTCGGCACCACCGCGGTCGTCGACGTGCCGGTTCCCGAGGTCGGCCCGACCGACGTGCTGCTGCGCATGCGTGCCAGCGGCATCTGCGGCTCGGACACCTTCTACATCTCGATCGGCGGCATCCCGCCGCGCCAGGGCGCGACCCCGCTCGGCCACGAGCCGGCCGGCGAGGTCGCGGTCGTCGGGTCCGAGGTGGTCGGCCTCTCCGTGGGCGACCACGTGGTCGTCAACCCGATCGCCTCGCGCAAGGGCATGATCGGCAGCGGCGGCCCGGGCGGCGCCCTGTCGGAGTTCCTGCTCATCCCCGACGCGGTGCTCGGCACGAGCCTGGCGATCGTGCCCGACCACATCCCCTTCGACGTGGCCGCCCTGAACGAGCCGATGGCGGTCGCCCGCCACGCCGTGAACCGCACCGAGCCGAAGCCGGGCGACAAGGTCGTCATCTTCGGGGCCGGGCCGATCGGCCTGGGAGCCGCGATCAGCTACAAGCGCAGCGGCGCCGGCCACGTGGTGGTCGTCGACGTGATCGCCTCGCGCCTGGAGAAGGCGCTCGCCGTCGGGGCGGATGCGGTCATCGACTCGTCGACGGAGGACGTCGTCGCGAGACTGACCGAACTGCACGGCGCGGGAGCCACCGCGATGGGGGCGCCGCGCGCGGGCACCGACATCTACCTCGACGCGGCCGGCGTCGGCGTGGTGATCTACACCGCCCTCAAGGCTGCCAAGCACCGCGCCATGATCGGGATCGTCGCCGTGCACAAGAAGCCGGTCGAGGTCGACTTCGGCGCGATCCTCGCCTCGGAGGTGACCCTCGTCATGTCGATGGGCTACCCCACCGAGATCTTCGAGGTGACGAAGGACATCGTCGCCGAGTGGGAGAAGTACGCCGTGATCATCAGCGACCGCTTCGACTTCGCCGACGTGCAGGACGGCCTCGCCCTGGCGGGGACGCCCGGCGCCGCCGACAAGGTGGTCGTCACCTTCCCCTGACACCCGACCGCTGCGGCATGATGGCCGCATGACCACCCGGAAGGCGCTGCCGCGCTGGGCGCGCATCACGCTCGGCGTCTACGCCGGCGCCTTCCTGGTGGGCACGGTCAGCCACCTCCTCGACATCGCGCTGCAGGGTGCGCGGGTCTACTCGGCCGCGCCGCCGCCCCTCCGGGTCTTCTTCGTCGCGCTGGTGGTGCTCGACCCGCTCGTCGCCGTGCTCGTGCTCCGGCGGCGGCGGGCCGGCGTGCTGCTCGCGGTCGCCGTGATGGTGGCGGATGTCGGTGCCAACCTGGGAATGACGGCGATCGACCCGGGGTGGGCGCTCGCCATCACCCTCCCGCTGTTCGGCGTCGTTGTGCTCGCCACCGCTCCGCCGCTCTGGCGGGTGCTGTCGCGAGAACCCCTCGTCGAGTAGCGGCCGCGGGACTACCGTGGTCGCCATGGCACTCGCTCTGGCCGACAAGTGGATCTGGGATTCCTGGTACGTGCAGGCCGACGGGGTCACCCACGCCTTCTACCTGCACGCCTCCCGGGCGCTCGGCGACCCGGAGCGCCGGCACAGGCACCCGATCGTCGGGCACGCGGTGAGCCGCGACCTCGTCACCTGGACCGTTGTGCGCGACGCCCTGACCGTGTCCGAGCCGCCCGCCTTCGACGACGGCACCACCTGGACCGGCTCCGTGGTGCGCGCCGACGACGGGCTCTGGTGGATGTTCTACACCGGCACCTCGCTCGCGGAGCGCTACGACGTGCAGCGCATCGGCGCGGCCACCTCGACCGACCTGCTCACCTGGGAGAAGGTGTCTCCCGAGCCGCTGCTCGAAGCGGACCCCGCCTTCTACGGCACGCTCGACTACCGGGTCTGGCCCGACGAGGCCTGGCGCGACCCCTGGGTGTTCCGCTTCCCCGGCGAGACGCAGTGGCAGATGCTCGTCACCGCGCGCGCCACCCGTGGCGACCCGCGCGAGCGCGGTGTGCTCGGCCACGCCACGAGCGACGACCTGCTGCACTGGACGCCGCAGCCGCCGCTCAGCGCGCCCGACCAGGGCTTCGGCCAGCTCGAGGTCTTCGAGTTCGAGGTGGTCGACGGCGTGCCGGTGCTGCTCTTCTGCTGCGGCCACCGGGAGCTCTCCGCCGCGCGCCAGGCGGCGGGGGAGCCGGGCGGCGTCTACAGCGTCGCCGTGGACGCGCGGCTCGAGCGGGTCGACTTCTCCCGCGCCGAGCTGTTCGAGCGCACCGACCTGTACGCCGCGCGCCTGCTCCGGGACTCCGCCGGCGAGTGGGTGCTGATCGGATTCGTCAACACGGTCGACGGCCGGTTCGTGGGCGAACTCAGCGACCCCGTCAGGGTGACGGCGGATGCGGGGCGCGGCCTGGTCATCCGCTGACCGTTTATTTCTCATGTAGAGAATTAAATACTATGCTGAGGATATGGCAATCATCTTCAGCACCAGGATCGGCCCCGGCTTCACCACCCAGCCCACATTCGCCGCGATGTACTTCCCGGCGGGCGAGGCGCACGTCAAGGTCGTCGACGACAACGCGGGCAAGGGCGAGCTCACCGAGGTGGCTCTGCTCACCGGCGCCGACGCGAACGACCTGATCACCCTCGCGATGTGGGCGGACGCCTGCCACCAGCGGAACGCGCGCACCGTGGCCCTGCTGCCGTACCTGCCGGGGGCGCGTCAGGACCGCGGCCTCCCGTTCGGCGCGAAGGTCTACGCCGACCTGATCAACTCGATGCGGATCGACCAGATCGTCTGCTTCGACCCGCACTCGCCCGTGATGCCCGGGCTGCTCGACAACCTCACCATCGTCGACTCGGCGGCCGTCGTGCGACGGCACGTCGTCGGCCGCGCGGACAGCGACGAGGTGCCGCAGCGCTACACCGGCATCATCGCCCCCGACCACGGGGCGGTCGCCCGGGCGCAGCGCGTGGTCGACGCCACCCACCTGCCGCTCTACCGGGCGGAGAAGCACCGCGACCCCGACACCGGACGGCTCTCGGGCTTCAGCTGCGAGCCGCTCCCCGCCGGCGGACGCTTCCTGGTGGTCGACGACATCTGCGACGGAGGCGGCACCTTCCGCGGGCTCGCCGCCTCGATCGGGCTGCCGCGCGAGCAGCTCGGCCTCTGGGTGAGCCACGGCGTCTTCTCCGGCAAGGCGCTCGGCCTCACCGAGAGCTTCGGCGAGATCGTCACCACCGACAGCTTCCCGCCCAAGAACGACATCGGCGCCACCGTCATCCCCCTGCACACCTACCTGATCGGAGCAATCCAGTGACCACCGCAATCGCACCCCGCATCACGACCGCCAGCCCCATCGCCGCCGTGCTCGCCACCGACGGCTACAAGCAGTCGCACCGCATGCTCTACCCCTCGGGCACCACGCGCATCCTGGTCAACTGGACCAACCGCAGCAACCGGCACATGCCCGGCTCGACCCACGCCGTGGTCTTCGGGCTGCAGGCCTTCGCCCAGCAGTACCTCACCGAGGCCTGGGCGCCGTTCTTCGCCGCCGACGAGAACGAGGTCTGCGCCCTGTTCGAGACGGCGCTGCTCGGCTACTTCGGCCCCAACGAGATCGGCAGCGACCACATCCGCGCGCTGCACCGCCTCGGCTACCTGCCGCTGCGCATCTCCGCCCTGCCCGAGGGCACCCTCGCCCCGATCGGCGTCGCGACGCTCACGGTGGAGAACACGCACGACGCCTTCTTCTGGCTGCCGAACTACATCGAGACGGCGCTCTCGGCGAGCATCTGGCACCCCGGCACGACCGCGACCATCGCCCTCGAGTACCGCGACATCATGGAGCGCTGGGCCGCGGCGACCGGGGGAGACGCGGCGAGCATCGACTTCCAGGCGCACGACTTCTCGATGCGCGGCCAGACCAGCGTCGAGAGCGCGGCGGCCTCGGGCGCCGGCCACCTGCTGTCGTTCCTCGGCACCGACTCGATGCCCTCGCTCGACTTCATCGACCGCTACTACCCGGGCGACAACGGCTGGGTCGCCGCCTCGGTCCCCGCCACCGAGCACAGCGTCATGTGCGTGCGCGGCGAGGCGGGCGAGAAGGAGACCTTCGAGCAGATCCTCGACACCTTCCCGGCCGGGATCGTCTCGGCGGTGAGCGACGGCTACGACCTGTTCAAGGTGGTCACCGAGATCCTGCCCGCGCTGCGCGACCGCATCATGGCACGCGACGGCAAGCTCGTCATCCGCCCCGACTCGGGCGACCCGGTCGACATCATCACGGGCGAGCGCCTGGCCGGCGTCGACTACGACGGCCCCGCCACCCCCGCCGACCGCGGCGTCGTGGAGCTGCTCGACGAGGAGTTCGGCCACACCGTGAACGAGGCCGGGTTCAAGGTGCTCGACAGCCACATCGGCGTGATCTACGGCGACAGCATCACGCTCGACCGTGCCGAGCGCATCTTCCAGCGCCTCGCCGACAAGGGCTACGCCTCGACCAACGTGGTGCTCGGTGTGGGCAGCTACACCTACCAGATGGTGACCCGCGACAACCTCGGCAGCGCGGTGAAGGCCACCTGGGCGCTCATCGACGGCGAGGCCGTCAACATCCAGAAGGACCCGAAGACCGGCGGCCCCGGCAAGAAGAGCGCGCTCGGCCGGATCGCCCTGCACCGCGATGCCACGGGCGAGATCGTGCAGACCGATCAGGCGACCCCCGAGCAGGAGGCGGAGAGCCTGCTCGAGACGGTCTGGGAGGACGGGAGCTTTATCAAGCTGCAGTCATTCGCCGACGTTCGTGCCACGCTGGCAGCAGAGCGAGCCGCACGAGCCGCCCGCGCCGCCGCACCCGCAGAAGAGAGCTGAGCATGACCGACGTCGACCGCGACCAGCCGCTCATCGCGATCGACGTCGTGCCGGTGCGGGTCGGCCCGGAGGGGGAGGTGCTCGTCGGCACCTCCGTGCGGCGGTTCGCCCCCTTCGCGGGCGAGCAGGCGCTCCCCGGCGTGCTGCTGCTCGGGGCCGAGACCCTGGTCGACGCGGCGCACCGGGCGCTCGGGACGAAGGCGGGCATCCGCCCCTCCCAGGTGCGCCACCTGGCGCAGCTGGGCGCATTCGACAGCCCCGGCCGCGACCCGCGCAGCCAGGCCGTGTCGATCGCCTTCGTGGCCGTGGTGGGGGCGGATGCGGGAGAGCAGGTCGCGTGGCACGCGACCCTGCCGACCCTGCCCTTCGACCACTCCGCGATCGTGGCCACCGCCCGCGAGCATCTCGCGACCCGGCTGTGGAGCGACCTGCCGCTCACCCGCGCGCTCACCGGGGAGCAGTTCACCACCTCGACCGCGTCGGCGATCGAGACCGCACTGCGCGGCACGAAGCCGCACGCCGGCAACTTCAACCGCTCGCTGGCGGGCATGGCGCAGCTGGGGCGGCTGCCGGCGCAGGCGCACGGCCGCGGCAGGCCCGCGACGACCTGGGCGTGGCTGGGCTGAGCCCGCGCGGTATCCCGGGCCGGGCGCGGCGGTTCGAGCCGCGGCGCGCGGCCCGGCGCCGGCGTGTCGGCCGACGACGCAGCCTAGGCGGCGACCCCGTACTTCTTCATGGCCGTCTCGACGATCTCGAGGCCCTCGAGCCCGGGCATCCGCGAGATGTGGTCGTCGAGCTTGCGGATCTCGCGCAGGCCCTCGTCTCCGGAGAACAGGTGGCCCATCACGTGGGTGACCTCCTCCGGCTCCATCACGCTGGAGCCGACCGGGCCCCACGCCTTCTTGAGCGCGAAGCGCGCGACGACGCGGGCCTTCTTGCTGCTGCCGAGGCGCTCGCGAGCCTGGGTCGCGTAGAAGGCGACGTGCTTGGCCTCCTGCTTGGCGATGCGCTTGAGCAGCACGGCGAGCACCGGGTGCTTCTCGAGCTCGGCCAGGCGGTTGTAGGCGGCGACGGCCGACCACTCGTTGGCGGCGCCCCAGATCATGTGCACGGCGATGAAGTCCTTGCCCACGATGTTGCCGAGCAGCGACTGCTTCACCGGGTCGAGCTTGTCCTTCCAGCCGAGCTTGAGGCGCGTGGCCTTGAGCTGGTCGAAGTCGACGGTGACCCCGTGGGCGCCGAGCACCTCGGCGAGGGCCTCGCCGTGCCAGAACTCCTCGCGGTTCCACATGGTCATGAACGCGGAGACCTCGGGGTCCTTGTGCGACGGCGTGACCAGCATGTCGCGCAGGTAGCAGACCGTGTGGTACTCCACGTCGCACATGTAGCGCAGGCTGCGCAGCGTCGACTCGGGCAGCGGGTTCGTTTTGAACTCGTCGAAGTCGAGGTCGCTCCAGTTGACGTTGACGCTGGTCTCGGTGTACTTGTCGATATCAAATGCCATTGGATGCAGACGCTTTCTCGCTGGGTGTCGAAGACGTCGCCGTTGCCGTCACAGAGGTGTTCGGAGCGGTGGACTTCTTCCGTTTGGCCGTGGTCTCCCACGAGATGATGTTCCACCGTTTCGCCTGAGCCTGACTGTACAGCTGAGTGTCAGGATTCACAGCCGTCGGATTGCCGAGCAGCTGCAGCCACGGCACGTCGGCGTGGCTGTCGCCGTAGCCGTAGGACTGGCTGAGGTTGGCGCCGTGCTCGAGCGCGTACTTGCGCAGCCACGACGCGCGGGCCTCGTCGACCAGCGGGGGAGTGGCGAGGTAGCCGGTGAGCACCCCGTCGCGCTCGTGCATGCTGCCGGCGACGATCTCGTCGAAGAACGGGGCGAGCGGCGTGGTCATCAGGTCGATGGTGCCGGTGACCAGCACCGTGCGGTGGCCGGCCTCGCGGTGCGCCTGCGCCCGGCGCAGTGCGTCGGGGAAGACGTGCATGAGCAGCTGGCGGCCGAAGTGGCCGCGCACGATCTCCTCGATCTTCGTGACGCGGATGCCCTCGTAGCGTCTCATGAACGTGCGGATGAATTCGCCGCGATCGTGGCGCTCCGCACGGAGGTACTTCGGAATGGACAGGCCGAGGCTCACCAGCTCCTTCGCCATGAAGGTCTTCGTGATGCCGAGCCAGAGGTACTGCTGCACCAGGTTGGACTCGATCACGGTGCCCTCGAGGTCGAAGACGGCCAGCACGTCGCTGCGCACCGGCAGCGGGCGCTCGCCGCGCTTGTTGCCCTGCGGGCGGTTGGCGAAGGCCTTCGTCAGCGCCGTGATCGCGGGGAAGTGCACGCGCTGGAAGTAGTCGTTCCAGTCGATCGCCGCCACGTCGAAGCCGAGCTCGTCGCGCTTGTCGGCCGGGATCGACTCGTGCAGCGCCTTCGCGTTGGCGTCGTCGAAGATGATCTCGGTCTGCACGTAGGCGCGGTACAGCTCGGTGTAGCCGCGCAGGGTGTCGAGGGCGCTCTGCGTGGAGTGCACCGTGTCGAGCCAGCCCTGCGTGCGCTTGTTCGACGGCAGTCGAACCACGTTGCGCTCGACCAGGGCGGCGAGGTCCTCCCGGCGCTTCAGCGCGCGCTCCACTGTGCGGGCGCCCGGGAACTTCCAGAGCGGCACGCTGATGTGGCCGTCCTCGTGCGGGAGCGGGTTGGCGGTGAAGAACTCGTTGACGTTCTCGTACATCTCGTGGAACGGCAGCGGGTTCGAGGCGCCGGAGCTCACGTGGTAGTACTGCGGGTCCTCCGGGTCGGGCTCCGTGCCGGCGGCCGCGATGATCGCGTTCACCACGTAGTCCACCGGGATGATGTCGAGGATCGAGTCGGGCAGGCCCGGGAAGTCGGGCAGCTGGCCGCGGCCGTAGGCGAGGATCAGCGGGTCGGCGACCTTGAAGCCGTCGATCCAGCCGGGGAAGGGGTGGCTGATCGCGCTCTCGATGATCGCGGGGCGCACCACGGAGAGGCGGTGGCCGGCCTGGGCCCAGAGTTCCTCGGCCGCGCGCTCGCCGAAGGCCTTGGTGAGCGTGTAGACGTCGGTCCAACCGAGGCTCTCGGCGCGGGTGCGGCCGTAGTCGACGAGCTGCTTGGTGACCCACTCGGAGCGGGCGAGCTCGGCGGCGGCAGCGACGGCCTGGGGGCCGGCCTTGCCGTTGACGGCGCGGGAGCGGGAGATGAAGCGGCGCAGGTTCTCCGGCTCGCGGGAGGCGAGCTCGACCTGTTCGCGCGCCGCCTTGGCCGCGACGGCCTCCGCGCGCCAGTCGACATCGTGCGTGAGCGAGGCCTCGGGCATGATGCCCTTGCGGATTCCGCCCACGTAGCAGGTGGACACGTGCACCACGTGCGGGTCGGAACCGGAGGCCAGCAGCGCGCCGTACAGTCCGAGCGCACCGCCCACGTTGGTGTCGAAGGCCTCGTCGATCGGCGGGTCGAACGACACGGTGGACGCGCCGTGGATCACGACGTCGATGTCGCCGGGCAGCTCGGCGATCGAGGTGAGGCTGCCGGAGACGACGCTCACCCGCTCGGCGACGATGCGGGCAGCCTCCTCCTCGCCGACACGCTCCTTCCACGCCTTGAACACGGGCTTGCGCATGAGGTTCGCGAGCCGCGTCTCGGTGGTCGCGCTGCCCTTGGTGCGCACGAGGATCGAGACCCGCGTGTCGGGGTGCGACGACAGGATCCGCTCGAGAACGGCCTGGCCGACGAAGCCGGTCGCGCCGGTGAGGAAGACGTGGGCACCGGTGAGTCCGGAGCGCTTCGCGGCGCTCATGAACGGACTCCGTGGTGTGCTGCAACTGCTCGCTTGATGAGGGTGAGACCTTCCTGGCCGGGGAGTGTGGAGATTCTCGCGTCGAGGGCGGCGACGACGTCGGGCGCCGTCGCGAAGAGATAGGAGTAGAAGAAGGCGGTCTCCGACTTGGCCTCGCCGGCCGAGCCGATGGGCCACTGCGCGGCGCGGAGCTGCTTCTGCACGACGGTGCGGGTGGTCTCGCCGACCGCGAGGCGGTCGCGGGCCTGCGCCTCGAAGAACTCGAGCTGACGGGCCTTCACGCCGATGAGCGTGTCGACGATCGCGCGCAGCGGCTCGCTCGGCTCGAGCGCGACGATGCGGGTGAGCGCCGCCTCGGTGAGCCACTCGTCGACCGTGCCGAGGGTCATGTGCACGGCGGTCATGTCGGCGCCCAGCTTGTTCGCGCGGATCGACCCGGTGATCGGACGCACGCGCTCGCGCACCTCGCGCCCGAGGGCCACGAGGGGGAACGGCTTCTTCGGCGCGGGCAGCGCGACACCCGGGTGGGCGTCGACCACGTGCTGCAGGGCGTCGGCGATCCAGAACTTCTCGAAGGCCCAGGTGCTGAGGAACGCGGTGACCCGCGCGTCCTTGTGGGTGGCGGTGACGAGCACGTTGCGCAGGTGCCCCATCGTGTCGCTCTCGACCGCGGCGACGTAGCGCAGCGCGCGCACGGTGGAGGGGGTGAGCGGCGCCTCGGCGAAGGCGGTGAAGTCCATCGTCGAGCGGTGGCTCCCCACGGCGGTGCGGGCGTAGTCGCGCACGCTGAAACCCTGCGCCGGGACGTCTACATGAGGCTCGTCGTTGGAACTGTGCACTGTACTCTTCCCCAGCAGATAACTTCGGTCTAGGAAGTCTAAAGGAAGATCGCTACGGCCCGCGTAGCGTATCCTGTCCCAATGGCAACAGCTCTCGTGACGGGTGGGACGTCTGGCCTCGGAGCTGCGTTCGCCCGGGCCCTCGCCCGTCGTGGCTACGACCTCGTGCTCGTCGCACGCGATCCCGAGCGGCTCGAGTCGATGGCGACCGAGCTGCGCGCCCTCGGCAGCGCGGTGGAGACCTTCCCCGCCGACCTCTCCGACCGGCCGGACGTGTCGCGTGTTGTGGAGCGGATAACGGATGCCGCCCGGCCGATCGACATGCTGGTGAACAACGCGGGCTTCGGCATCCACAGCCGGCTCACCGACGAGGACACGACCGAGCACGACCGCGGCATCGAGGTCATGTGCCGCACGGTCCTCGTGCTCGGCGGAGCCGCCGGACGCGCCATGCGCGAGCGCGGCAGCGGCGCCATCATCAACGTCTCCAGCACCGCCGGCTTCATGACCATGGGCAGCTACTCCGCCATCAAGGCCTGGGTCACCAGCTACACCGAGAGCCTCGCGGTCGAACTGCGCGGCAGCGGCGTGAAAGTCACGGCGGTCTGCCCCGGCTGGGTGCACACCGAGTTCCACGAGCGGGCGGGCATCTCCACCGGTTCGATTCCGAAGGCGCTCTGGGTCGAAGTCGGTCCCACAATCGAGGCGGCGCTGCGCGCCTCGGCGAAGGGCAAGGTGATCAGCATCCCCACCGTGCGATTCTCGGTTCTCATGTGGCTGGCCAGGCACGCCCCGAAGAGCGCGATCCGCGCCATCTCGGGCGCGATCTCGTCGAGCCGTCACAAGACCGTCGTCGAGCACAGCGCATGAAGGTCACGCACCTCCACCGCTTCTCGTCCTCCGGCCACGCCGCCGCCCGCTTCGTCGCCCAGCGCATGATCCTGCGGCCCGTGGTCTGGTCGCTCGCCAGCGTCACGGTGGTCGGCAAGGACAAGCTGAAGGGCATCGACCGCCCCTTCATCGTGGTCGCGAACCACTCCAGCCACCTCGACGCGCCGCTGGTCACCGGCGCCCTCCCGCAGCGGATGTCGCGCTACCTCGCCGCCGCCGCGGCCGCCGACTACTTCTTCGACGTCGCCTGGCGCCGCGCGCTCACCGCGCTCTTCTTCAACGCCTTCCCGGTCGACCGCAGCGGCGGCGGCTCCCGGTCGGGCCTCGCCAAGGAGCTGCTCGGACGCCAGGTGCCGCTGCTGATCTTCCCGCAGGGCGGACGATCGAAGAACGGCATCATCGGACCGTTCAAGCAGGGCGCCGCCGTGCTCTCCATGCACGGCAACGTGCCCTGCATCCCCGTCGCCATCGTCGGCGCCGCCGCGGCGATGCCCCCCGGGCGCAACTGGCCGGTCCCCGGGCGGCCCCCCGTCGTGGTCGCATTCGGCGATCCGCTCTTCGCCGACGAGGGCGAGTCCGCCACAGAATTCTCTGCAAGACTGCACCGCACGGTGTTGGACATGCACGCCGCCCATACTGCTCAGATCGAGAAAGAAGAACTGTGACCGACGTAAAGCACATGAAGTGGTGGGGCTGGGGAGTCGAAGGGGTCGCGTTCAATCCCGACAACAAGCCGGCGTTCGCCCCGTTCGTGAAGAAGGCCGTCGGCCTCGACCTCTCCGTTCCGGCAGTGCCGCCGGTCGAGTTCGCCGACCTCGTCCTCCCGTCGTCGACCATCGACGACGACTTCCTCGGCAAGCTGGCCGCGATCGTCGGAGCCGACAACGCGATCACCGAGAACGAGTCGCGCCTGATCCACACCTACGGCAAGAGCATCCGCGACCTCATCCGCATCCGCGCCAGCGACCTGCCGCGGATGCCCGACGTCGTGCTGTATCCAGCGGATGAAGACCAGGTCGCCCGGATCGTGGAACTCGCGGTCGCGCAGAACGCCGTGGTCATCCCCTTCGGCGGCGGCAGCAACATCGCCGGCAGCCTCACCCCGAACGCCGGGGAGGCGCGCGTCGTCATCTCCCTCGACCTCGGACTCCTGAACAACGTCGTCTCGATCGACGAGGGCTCCGGCCTCGCCCGCATCCAGGCCGGCGCCCAGGGCCCCCGCATCGAGGAGCAGCTCAACGAGCGCGGCTGGACGATGGGGCACTTCCCCGACAGCTTCACCCACTCCACCCTCGGCGGCTGGGTCGCGACGCGGTCGTCGGGCATGCAGTCCGACAAGTACGGCGACATCGCCGACATCACCCGCGGACTCCGCATGGTGCGTCCGAACGGCGTGGTGAGCATCCGCCCCGTTCCGAGCGCGTCCACCGGACCCAGCGTGCGCGAGATGATCCTCGGCAGCGAGGGCCGCCTCGGTGTCATCACCGAGGTCACCGTGCAGGTGCACCGCCTGCCCGAGGTGCGCGAGATCAACGGCTACCTCTTCCCGAACTGGGAGGCGGGCATCGCCGCGATGCACGAGATCTCCGAGAGCGACGCCCACCCGACGGTCACCCGCGTGTCCGACGCGCGCGAGAGCGGATTCTCCTTCGCCACCGGCAAGGAGAAGACCGGCTTCGACCCGCAGAAGGTGCTGATGGCCTTCCTCGAGAAGCGCGGATGGGACCTCGAGGGCATCAACCTCTCCTTCATCGGCTTCGAGGGCAGCAAGTCGCACGTCGCCTACGAGAAGAAGATCGTCGCCCGCATCGTGAAGAAGCACGGCGGACTCGGCGTGGGCAAGGGCCCCGGCGTGCTCTACGACCAGAAGAAGTTCGACACCCCCTACCTGCGCGACTTCCTGCTCGACCGCGGCGCGGCGGCGGACGTCTCCGAGACCGCGGCCCCCTGGTCGCGCCTCAACGAGATCCACGACGCGGTGTACGCGGCGGCGAACGCGGCCTACGAGCAGATCGGCACCCCCGGCTGGATCATGAGCCACCTGTCGCACTCGTACCACTCGGGCGCGTGCCTCTACTTCACCTTCGCGTTCGTGCACGACGGCGAGAACGCCATCGCCCAGTACGACGTGGTGAAGTCGGCCATCCAGCAGGCCTTCGTCGACCACGGCGGAACGATCTCGCACCACCACGGCGTCGGACGCGAGCACTCGCCCTGGCTCGAGGAGGACATCTCCACCGAGGGCGTCGCGCTCATGCGCGGCCTGTTCGAGAGCGCCGACCCGAAGCACAACTTCAACCCCGACAAGGTGCTGGCCGACTAGGTCGCCCGTCCCCCTCGCAACTCAGGCAGTCTCTGCCGACCACGTCGCCCTCCCGCGGATTCCCGCGGGAGGGCGTCGTCGCATCCGCTCGCCTGCCTGAGTTGCGACGGCGGTCAGCGCGCGGAGAGGCCCGGCCAGAGCAGCGCGAGCACGGAGTCGGCCCACGCGTCGTCGCGATCCTCGCCGCGGATGATCTGCCCGAGCAGGGCGCCGAGCATGATCGTGGCGGTGAGTCCGATGTCGAGGTCGGATCGCAGGTCGCCGCTGGCCACCCGCGCGTGCAGGAACTCGGTGAACGACTTCGCGCGGGCCTTGATCATGGCGCGCACCAGCTCGTCGGACTCCGGGTGCTCGCCGAGGATGATCGACGCGGCCGCGCCCCGCCCCACCATGTTGTCGGCCATCGAGCCCGCGTCGCGCAGGATCCACTTGAAGGTCTCGTAGGTGCCCAGGTCGGTGGGGATCTCCACCTCGGTGCGCGACGACTCGATGGCGGCGCGCATCAGGTCGTCGCGGTCCTCGTAGCGCCGGTAGATGGTGGTCTTCGCGATGCCGGCGCTGACCGCGACGGCCTCGATGGACACGGCCCGCGGCCCCTTGGTGCGCAGCAGGTCGAGCGTCACGCTGAGGATCCGGGCGTCGAGGGCACGACCGCGGACCGCGGTGGCGGGTGCGGGATCCGGCATGGGTTCCTTCCGCTGGGCGAGCTGCCCATGATACCCGCTATCGCTACGTGGGGCGTAGCGATAGCACCCGCCTGCCGCCGGCGCTAGTTCTTCGCGTCGAAGACCTCGGGCTCCATCGCGTCGTAGCCCTCGGCCTGCGGGTCGCCGTGCAGGCCGCCGGAGAGCGCGTACTCCTCCTCGGGCGAGAGCACCAGGCGGTGCCGGCCGTAGAACGCGAAGCCGATCAGGATCACCACGTAGACGATCACGATCGCGACGATCGCGGGCTGGAACGCCTCGTTGAAGAGGAACCCGAAGAACACCAGCAGCGCGATGGCCGCCGCCGAGTAGGCGCCGAACAGGCCCCACGGGCTGCGGTAGGGGCGGGCCGCGTTGGGGAACTTGCGGCGCAGGATGATGAACGACAGCATCTGCAGGAAGTAGGCCAGCACCGCGCCCCAGACCGCGATGTTCAGCACGATCGCGCCGGCCACCGCGCCGACCCCCTCCTCGTCGATGCGGGCGAGGATGTCGAGCACCAGCAGGGCGAGGAAGCCGAGCACCGCCCCCACCACGAGCGCCACCCAGGGGGTCTGGCGCTTGCCGGTGAGGGAGAAGATCTTCGGGTAGTAGCCGGCGCGGGAGAGGGAGTACATGTTGCGGCCGTAGGCGAACATGATCCCCTGCAGCGAGGCGAGAAGCCCGACGAGGGCGAGCAGGGCCAGCACCGCGGCCGCCTCGTCGCCGACGATCGCGCGGAAGCCGTCGAGCAGCGGCTCTGCCGAGACGCCCATCGCCTCCGCACCGATGACGCCGGTGTTGAGCACGAGCACGAGCAGGCCGGTGACGATTAGGGTGCCGCGTGCCCAGAGCCCGGCGCGCGGGATGTCGCGGGCCGGCTCGTGGGCCTCCTCCGCGGCGAGCGGCAGCTCCTCGATGCCGAGGAAGAACCACATGGCGAAGGGCAGCGCGAACAGGATCGGGAAGACGCCGTGCGGCAGGAACTCGGTCTGGCCCGGGTCGGGCACCTTGTCGAACAGGCTGTCGAAGCTGAAGACCCCGGAGAACACGGCCATGGCCGAGAACACCAGCAGGATGCCGATGGAGATGATCGACACCACGATCGCGAACTTGAAGGAGATGTTCGCCCCGGCCGAGTTCAGCGCGATGAACACCGCGTAGAGCACCAGCCACCACACCCACATGCTGTTCGACAGGTCGAAGTTCAACAGCTCGGCGGTGATGGAGTTGGCGTACTGGGCGGAGAAGAACACCACCACCGCGGTCGTCGCCACGTACTCGATCGTCTCGGCGAGGCCGGTGACGAGCCCGCCCCAGGGCCCCATCGCCGAGCGGGCGAAGGAGTAGGCCCCTCCGGTGTGCGGCATCGCCGCCGACATCTCGCCGATGGAGAAGGTGAGCCCGTAGTACATGACGATGAGGATCACGAAGGCGATCACCATGCCGCCGAAGCCGGCGAACTCGATGCCGAAGTTCCAGCCGGAGAAGTCGCCCGAGATGACGGCGGCGACCGCCAGGCCCCACAGCCCCCAGACCCCGGCCGAGCGCTTGAGGCTCCGTTTCTCGAAGTAGCCCTCTGCGGCCTTCGTGTAGGTGACGCCGGAAACGCTCTTGCTCGACTTGTCAGCCATCGGCCAGTCCTCCAGAAAGCACAGGGGTCTCCGGCATCGGGTAGGCCAGAGTATTAGTTGAGAATCTTGGCGCGCAATGGTCGCCTCTGTCTACCTTTGGATGTAAACAGCACGTTACTTATTCAGCGGATGCGGGCATCCGCTTGTGATGTAATGGTCGGGTCAGCGAGAAATCGTGTACGTAACACCGACCAGAACGGTAGCGATGACCACCCTTGCCCCCACACCAGTGTCCGGAAACCTCAGCGTCGACGAACTCACCGCGCTGGTCGCCAAACGCGAGATCGACACCGTGATCATCGCGTTCACCGACATGCAGGGCCGCCTCGTCGGCAAGCGCGCGTCGGCCCGCCTCTTCCTCGAGGAGCTCGCCGAGCACGGGGCGGAGTGCTGCAACTACCTGCTCGCCGTGGACGTCGAGATGAACACCGTCGAGGGCTACTCCATGTCGTCGTGGAGCACCGGCTACGGCGACATGGCGATGATGCCCGACCTGAACACGCTGCGCCTGCTGCCCTGGCTGCCCGGCACCGCGCTGGTGATGGCCGACCTCACCTGGCTCGACGAGAAGCCGGTGATCCAGTCGCCGCGCGAGATCCTCAAGGCGCAGATCGCCCGCCTCGCCGAGCACGGCCTGGTGCCGTACTCCGCCACTGAGCTCGAGTTCATCGTCTTCGACGACAGCTACCGCTCGGCCTGGTCGAAGAGGTACACCGAGCTGACGCCCGCCACCGACTACAACATCGACTACGCGATCCTCGCCTCCACCCGCATGGAGCCGCTGATGCGCGACATCCGCAACGGCATGGACGGCGCGGGCATGTACTGCGAGGGCGTGAAGGGCGAGTGCAACTTCGGCCAGCAGGAGATCGGCTTCCGCTACGCACACGCTCTGGCCACCTGCGACAACCACTCGATCTACAAGAACGGGGCCAAGGAGATCGCCGACCAGCACGGCAAGGCGCTCACCTTCATGGCCAAGTACAACGAGCGCGAGGGCAACAGCTGCCACATCCACCTCAGCGTGCGCGGCACCGACGGCACGCCGGTGATGGCGGGCGACGGCGAGCACGGCTTCTCGAAGCTGATGGAGCACTGGCTCGCCGGCCTGATCGCCACCACCCGCGAGCTCAGCCTGTTCTTCGCCCCGAACATCAACTCCTACAAGCGCTACGTGGAGGGCAGCTTCGCCCCCACCGCCATCGGCTGGGGGCTCGACAACCGCACCTGCGCCCTGCGCGTGGTCGGCCACGGCCAGGGGCTGCGCGTCGAGAACCGCGTGCCCGGCGGCGACGTCAACCAGTACCTCGCCACCGCGGCGTTGATCGCCGGCGGCATCTACGGCATCGAGAACGAGCTCGAGCTCGAGCCGATGCTCGAGGGCAACGCCTACGCCTCGGACGCGCCCCGCGTGCCCACCACGCTGCGCGACGCCGCCGAGCTGTTCGCCGGATCGCAGCTCGCGAAGGACGCCTTCGGGGCGGATGTCGTCGCCCACTACCTGAACAACGCACGGATCGAGCAGGCCGCCTTCGACTCCGCCATCACCGACTGGGAGAGAGTCCGTGGCTTCGAACGCTTCTAGCGCCGCGCCGATCATCGGCCTGACCACCTACCTCGAGCAGGCGCAGCAGGGGGTGTGGGACGTGCAGGCCGCCTTCCTGCCCAAGGTCTACTTCGAGGCGGTCACCCGCGCGGGCGGTATCGCCGTGCTGCTGCCGCCGCAGCCGGTGGACGAGTCCATCGCGTCGCGGGTGCTCGACGGCCTCGACGGACTGATCATCACCGGCGGCAAGGACGTCGACCCCGCCCGCTACGGCCAGACGCCGCACGAGACGACGGATGCGCCGCGCCTCGACAGGGACGCCTGGGAGGACGCGCTGCTCACCGGGGCCATCGAGCGCGAGCTGCCCTTCCTCGGGATCTGCCGCGGGCTCCAGGTGCTCAACGTGGCGCTCGGCGGGACGCTGCACCAGCACCTGCCCGACGTGATCGGCTCCACCCGGTTCAACGCCGGCTACGGCAGGTTCACCGAGAACGAGGTGGAGGTGCACGCCGGAACGAAGGCGGGCGCGCTGCTCGACGACGCGCCCGCGCTGACCGTGCACTCCTACCACCACCAGGCCGTCGACGAGCTGGCGCCGCTGCTCGCGGTGAGCGCCCGGTCGGACGACGGCACCATCCAGGCCGTCGAGCTGCCCGACCTGCCCTTCGCGCTGGCCGTGCAGTGGCACCCCGAGGAGAACCTCGACGACCTGCGCCTCTTCGCCGGCCTGGTCGACGCGGCACGGACCTACCGAGGGAGCAGGCAATGACCGGGACCACGACAAGCTCGATCCGCGGGGGCATCACCCTCGTCAACCCCGCCGACGAGACCGCCATCCGCGACGTCGCGCACTCCACGCTCGCGGAGGTCGACGACGCGATCCTGCACGCGGTCTCGGCCCAGAAGGCCTGGGCGGCGCTGGCACCCGCCGAGCGCGCGAACGCGCTCCGCCGCTTCGCCGCCGTGGTCGAGGGCGCCATCGAGGAGCTCGCGCTGCTCGAGGTGATGAACTCCGGGCACCCCATCGGGCAGGCGCGCTGGGAGGCCGGGCACGTGCGCGACGTGCTCAACTACTATGCGGCGGCACCCGAGCGCATGATCGGGAAGACGATCCCCGTCGCGGGCGGCATCGACGTGACCTTCCTCGAGCCGCTCGGCGTGGTCGGCATCATCGTGCCGTGGAACTTCCCGATGACCATCGCGGCCTGGGGCTTCGCGCCGGCGCTCGCCGCGGGCAACGCCGTGGTGCTCAAGCCCGCCGAGTGGACCCCGCTCACCGCCATCCGCCTGGCCGAGCTGGCGCTCGAGGCGGGTCTGCCCGAGGGCCTCTTCCAGACACTGCCGGGACGCGGCGACGTGGTGGGCGACCGCTTCGTCACCAACGAGAACGTGCGCAAGGTCGTCTTCACCGGCTCCACCGTCACCGGCAAGAAGGTGATGGCCGGCTGCGCGCACCAGGTGAAGGCGGTCACCCTCGAGCTCGGCGGGAAGAGCGCGAACGTGGTCTTCGCAGACGCCGACCTCGAGAAGGCGGCGGCATCCGCCCCCTATGCCGTCTTCGAGAACGCCGGTCAGGACTGCTGCGCACGCAGCCGCATCCTGGTCGAGCGCAGCGTGCTCGACCGTTTTATGGAGCTGCTCGAACCGGCGGTGCAGGGCGTGAAGGTCGGCTCCCCGCTCGATGAGGGCACCGAGATGGGGCCGCTGGTGGCGAAGGCGCACCTGGAGAAGGTCGCGTCGTACGTGCCCGACGACTCGCAGGTCGCCTTCCGCGGCAGCGCGCCGCAGGGGCCGGGCTTTTGGTTCCCGCCGACCGTGCTTCTGCCGGGCTCGCGCAGCGACCGCGTGGTCACCGAGGAGATCTTCGGACCGGTTGTCTCCGTGCTGCCCTTCGACGACGAGGCCGACGCGATCGCCCTGGCCAACGACAGCGTCTACGGGCTCTCCGGCTCCATCTTCACCCGCGACATCGGTCGCGCGCTGCGGGTGTCGCGCGGCATCGAGAGCGGCAACCTCTCGGTGAACTCGCACTCCTCGGTGCGCTACTCCACCCCCTTCGGCGGCTTCAAGCAGAGCGGCCTCGGGCGCGAGCTGGGACCGGATGCCGCATCCGCCTTCACCGAGACCAAGAACGTCTTCATCAGCACCGACTAAGGAACGAGCACCACATGGCAATAACCCCCATCGACCTCACCCAGCGCCTCGCGGGGAAGGTCGCCGTCATCACGGGCGGAGCGTCCGGGATCGGACTCGCGACGGCCAAGCGCTTCGCCGCCGAGGGCGCCACCGTGGTGATCGGCGACTTCAACGCCGAGACCGGACTGGCGGCGGCAGAGCTCGTCGGCGGCCTGTTCGTGCAGGTCGACGTGACCGACGAGGCCCAGGTGAACAACCTCTTCGACACCGCGGCGTCGACCTACGGCTCGGTGGACATCGCCTTCAACAACGCGGGCATCTCGCCGCCCGACGACGACTCGATCGAGACCACCGAGCTCCCGGCCTGGGAGCGCGTGCAGGACGTCAACCTCAAGAGCGTCTACCTCTGCTCGCGCGCCGCGCTGCGCCACATGGTCGCGCAGCAGCGCGGGTCGATCATCAACACCGCGTCGTTCGTGGCCGTGATGGGATCGGCCACCAGCCAGATCTCCTACACCGCCTCCAAGGGCGGCGTGCTCGCGATGACCAAGGAGCTCGGCGTGCAGTTCGCGCGCCAGGGCATCCGCGTGAACGCCCTCTGCCCCGGACCGGTGAACACCCCGCTGCTGCAGGAGCTGTTCGCCGCCGACCAGGAGCGCGCCCAGCGCCGCCTCGTTCACGTTCCCGTCGGCCGTTTCGCCGAGCCGGAGGAGCTCGCCGCCGCGGTCGCCTTCCTCGCGAGCGACGACGCGAGCTTCATCACCGCATCGACGTTCCTCGTCGACGGCGGGATCAGCTCCGCCTACGTGACACCGCTGTAACGATGAGCGATCCCGAGGGAACCGACGACGGCACGCCTCCGGGCGCGCCGAGCCTCGCCGACGACGTCGTCTTCCGCCCGGTGCGCAGCGGCAACGCCTTCGAGGACACCGTGGCCCGCCTGCTGCAGGCGGTGCGGCTCGGCATCGTCGAGCCCGGGGGAGCGCTGCCGCCCGAGCGGGACCTCGCGGTGCGCTTCTCGGTGAGCCGCGACACCGTGAGGGACGCGATCCGCACGCTCTCCGAGGCCGGCTACCTGGTGGCGCGGCGCGGACGCTACGGCGGCACCTTCGTGAGCGACCGGCTGCCGGCCGAGGCGGGGACGGGCCAGCTGGCGGTGGCCGCGGCCGCCGCGACGCCGGCCGAGCTCGACGACGTGCTGGCGGTGCGGGAGATCCTCGAGGTGGGGGCCGCCCGGTCCGCCGCGAGCAGGAGCCTGTCCGCCGTCGACCGCGACGGGCTCTGGCAGCGGCTGGTGGAGACCTCGGCCGCATCCGCCGACGACTACCGGCGTCTCGACTCCCTGCTGCACCTCACCATCGGCCAGCTCGTGGGAGCGCCGACGCTGGTGTCGCTGATGGCCGACAACCGCACGCGCGTCAACGCGATGCTCGACCGCATCCCGCTGATGCCGGTGAACATCGCGCACTCCAACCGGCAGCACGAGACCATCGTCGCCGCGATCCTCACCGGCAACCGTCAGGGCGCGGCCGATGCAATGGGCGAGCACCTCGAGGGCTCGGCCGTTCTGCTGCGGGGCTTCCTGGCCTGAGCGCTCAGGTCCACCAGTCCCTTCAGGGCAGTGGCGGCGGGGTCTTCGGGGTGCGCGGGGTCGCGGGCTTCTTCGCGGGCGCCTTCGCCCCGGGGGCCCTGCTCGCGGAGCCGGAGGCGGCCGGTGCCTTCGTGGTGGGCGTGACCAGCGGGGGAGTGGCCGAGACGGGGCCCTCCGACGCGTCGACGGTCGGCGCGGGGGCGGGCGGCGCATCCGCTGTCGGCGCTGTCGGCTTCGACGTCGGCGGCACGGGCGTGGCTACCGCGGGCGCGTCGGGAACCGGGAGCACCGAGGTGGTGCCGCTCGGCGACGCGGACGTGGTTGCAGCGGCGGTCGGAGGCGCGGGCGGCGCGGAGCCGGCGGGCGGCGCGGGTGCGGGAGCCGGTGCAGGCCGGGGGCCCTTCGCGCCGGGCTCGCTGTGGCTGTCCACGTAGAGCTGCGCGGCCTTGGTGCCGACGAGGAGGAAGCGCACGAGCAGCACGATGAGCGCGACGATAACCGCGAGCACCAGGATGGCGAACACCCCGTAGGCGATCGCGCCGATGGTGTGGGCGAACCAGCCGTAGCCCCAGTTGGAGTCGCGCATGCTACTTGTCCAGGGCGTCTGCGTCGTTGGCCTGCTCGATGACGGTGCCGACGGCGATGGCCAGCGCGGCGAGCCAGCTGATCCACATGAGGGCGAGGCGCCAGTCGCGCGGGCCCTTGCGGGTGGTCTGCACCACGCCGAGTCCGCCGAAGATGGCGCTGATGATGCTGCCGTTGAAGATGAACTTGCGCATGATCCTCCGATTGTCCTGAGCTCCCACGGTACCGGCTGGCGGGCCCGCGGCAACACGACGGGGCGCATTCGCGCGCATTCGCGCGCATTCGTGCGGGGTGCTATGGCCGCCGCCTTTACCATGGCGGCCGCCGCGCAGCAGGCCACGCCGGGGTCGCGCCACGCGACTGGTAGCCTGAGGTCAGCTTGCCGACGATGGTGCTGGTGCGCAATCTGAATGGAGCCAAGCGTTTTATGAACGCCCCCGATACACATCCCACCCCCTCTGCCGAGACGACGACCACCGATGGCGGTGCCTACGACTTCGTCGTGGTGTCCAACCGGCTCCCGGTCGACCGCGTGGTCGCGCCCGACGGCACGACGAGCTGGAAGCAGTCGCCCGGCGGACTCGTGACCGCCCTCGAGCCGATCATGCGCAGCAACGACGGCGCCTGGGTCGGCTGGGGCGGCCAGGCCGACCTCGAGTTCGAGCCCTTCGACAACGACGGCATCCACATCGTCGGCGTGCCGCTCAGCGACGACGACGTCGAGAAGTACTACGAGGGCTTCAGCAACGACACCCTCTGGCCGCTGTACCACGACGTGATCGCGCCCCCCACGTACCACCGCGAGTGGTGGGAGAGCTATCAGGCAGTGAACCAGCGGTTCGCGGATGCTGCTGCCGCGGTGAGCGCGCCCGGTGCGGTGGTCTGGGTGCAGGACTACCAGCTGCAGCTCGTTCCCAAGATGCTGCGGGATTCGCGTCCCGACCTCACCATCGGGTTCTTCAACCACATCCCGTTCCCGCCCTACGGCATCTACTCGCAGCTGCCCTGGCGCCGCTCGATCATCGAGGGGCTCCTCGGCGCCGACGTGATCGGCTTCCAGCGGGCCGCGGACGCGAGCAACTTCGCCCGCGCGGTGCGCCGCCTCACCACCAACACCACGAAGACCACGAACATCGAGGTCACCGCGCCCGGCAAGCCCACGCGTCGCGTGATCGCCAAGGCCTTCCCGATCTCGATCGACGCGAAGTCCTTCGAGGAGCTCGCCCGCCAGCCCGAGATCCAGGCGCGCGCGCAGGAGATCCGCGAGGGACTCGGAAATCCGAAGACGATCATGCTCGGCGTCGACCGGCTGGACTACACGAAGGGCATCGGCCACCGCCTCAAGGCCTACGGCGAGCTGCTCGCCGACGGACGCATCGAGGTGGAGGACGTCACCCTCGTGCAGGTCGCGAGCCCGAGCCGCGAGCGCGTGCAGGCCTACATGGACCTGCGCGACGAGATCGAGCTCACCGTGGGGCGCATCAACGGCGACTTCGCCACCATGAGCCACACCGCGATCAGCTACCACCACCACGGCTACCCGCGCGAGGAGATGGCGGCCCTCTACCTCGCCGCCGACGTCATGCTCGTCACCGCCCTGCGCGACGGGATGAACCTCGTGGCCAAGGAGTACGTCGCGGCCCGCTTCGACGACGACGGGGTGCTGGTGCTCAGTGAGTTCGCCGGCGCGTCCGACGAGCTGAAGCGCGCCATGCGCATCAACCCGCACGACATCGACGGGCTCAAGGAGACGATCCTCGAGGCGATCGCCATGCCGAAGCGCGAGCGCCAGGCGCGCATGCGCTCGCTGCGCAAGCGCGTGCTCGAGTACGACGTGGCCCGCTGGTCGACGTCGTTCCTCGCCACCCTCGACGGCACGAGCGGAGCGCGCAACAACGCCTTCGAGGTCGAGCAGCCCGACGGGCCCGGGCCGGGGGACGATCTGCAGGAAGCGGCGTCCTGATGGTCGACGTCGACACACCGCCCCCGTTCTCCCGACTGCCCGAGCCGCTGATCGGCGCCATGCGCGAGCTCACCCGCACCAAGCAGCTGCTCGTGGCCCTCGATTTCGACGGCACCCTGGCGCCCGAGGTCGACGACCCGGAACGCGCCCGCGCGCTGCCCGAGGCGCGCACCGCGGTGCTCCGCCTGCTCGAGATGCCGCACACGCGGGTCGCGCTGGTCTCCGGCCGCTCCCTCGCCAGCCTCGAGCACGTGTCGCAGCTGCCCGACAATGCGCTGCTCATCGGGTCGCACGGCATCGAGATCCGCCTCGACAACCCCGACGACGCGATGGGGCTCGACGCGGAGGAGCTCGAGCGGGTCGAGGTTCTGAAGGACGTGTTGAGCGAGGTGGCCGACTCGATCGACCAGGTCTGGCTCGAGACCAAGCCCGCCGGCTTCGCGCTGCACACCCGGCTGGCGAGCGAGCACAACTCCCGCGTCGCCCACCTCGTCGCACGCAGCGAAACGGCCGCCGAGCTCGACAACCTCACCGTGCGCGGCGGCAAGAACGTGCTCGAGTTCTCGGTGCGCTCCACCACCAAGGGCGAGGCGATCGAGCACCTGCGCACCTACACGAAGGCCACCGCGGTGTTCTTCGCCGGCGACGACGTGACGGACGAGGACGGTTTCGCCGCCCTGGACGCCGACGACCTCGGCCTCAAGGCCGGAGAGGGGCAGACCCTCGCGAACTACCGCGTGAAGGGCCCGATCGAGGTGGCCCGCGCACTCACCCTGCTCGCGGACCTGCGCGAGGGCGACGTCCACGAGCAGTAGGGCCCGTTCCCGCCCGCGCTGCACCGGCGCACCATTCCGAGCGACGCGCCGGTCCGCCGGGGGTCGTCGTCCGCGGGCGATCCGAGAGCAATCCTCGGCAAGCGGATGCGACGTGGTTCCTTTGCGCGCACGCTTCCGTTCCTCAGGACGCCGACGCTTCCTGCACCCCAAATCCGTTATGCAGGACCCCTCCGTTGTGCAGGACCCCTCCGTTGTGCAGGACCCCTCCGTTGTGCAGGACCCTTCCGTTGTGCAGGACCCTACCGTTGTGCAGGACCCCTCCGTTGTGCGGGACGCCACCGTTGTGCAGGACCCCTCCGTTGTGCAGGACCCTTCCGTTGTGCAGGACATTTCCGTCCTGCAGGACGCGGCGGATGACCCTGCCGCGCCTGACTGGTCGTTTCGGCAGAGCTCGCCCGCGATACCCGCTGGAAGAGGTCGGCTGGGCTCGTCCACGAACGTCGGAACGTCCTGCAGAACGGAAAGCCGCGCGCGGTGGGGGTGCCGCGGTGTCCTGACGAACGGAAGCCTGCAAGAGAGGCAGGGCCTTCCCATCGCGCCTGTCCTCACGGTGACGCCGCGCCTTCCCTTCGCGCCCGCGGAGACGCCACACCTTTCGGAGAGAGACACGTCACGTCCTCCCGGCGACGCCGCGCCTTCCGGAGGGAGACATGTCCTCCCGGCGACGCCGCGCCTTCCGGAGGGAGACATGTCCTCCCGGTGACGCCGCACCTTCCGGCAGCGTCCTGCACAACGGAAGCGCCCGTTCGCCCGGGATCGAGTCTCTATTCCCGTATCTGGCGAATACATTTCGCCGAGAGCATAGTGCTCGGGTGCAGCAGCGGAGGGAATCCCTTTCACAACACGGTAAACTCGTAGCGCGGCTTCAGGGAACCATTTCCAAGTAATCTCCAGCGACGTGTACTTGCCGCACCAACGCACTGGGAGGCACCATGCTCGCGATACTCGTCGCGTTCGGAGCGATTTCGCTCGCACTCCCACTGGTGCGCCGTCTTGTCGGGCGTCGGGTGTTCCTCGTCGCCGCGATCGTCCCCACGGTCGCCTTCGTCTACACGCTGTTCCAGTGGCCCGCCATCGCGGACGGCGGCAGCGTCTACGAGGTCGTCCCCTGGGTTCCGCAGCTCGACCTCAGCATCGCCGTCCGCGTCGACGCGCTGTCGTGGATCCTCGCTCTCGTCGTCACCGGCGTCGGCGCGCTCGTACTCGTCTACTGCAACCAGTACTTCGGCGACTCGGAGGAGCGTCTCGGCGGATTCGCCGCCACCCTCCTCGCCTTCGCCGGCGCCATGTACGGCCTGGTCACCGCCGACGACGTGTACCTGCTCTTCATCTTCTGGGAGGCGACCAGCGTCCTCTCCTACCTCCTGATCGGCCACTACTCCGGGCGCAAGGCCAGTCGCGGCGCCGCATTGCAGGCATTGCTCGTGACCACGCTCGGCGGGCTCTCGATGCTGGTCGGCTTCGTGCTGCTGTCGGTCGAGGTCGGCAGCTCCCGCCTCTCCGAGATCGTGGAGGCCGCGCCGAACGGCACCGTCGTGATCGTCGCCGTCATGCTGGTTCTCGTCGGTGCCGTCTCCAAGTCGGCGATCTTCCCGTTCCACTTCTGGCTGCCCGGTGCGATGGCGGCGCCCACCCCGGTGAGCGCCTACCTGCACGCGGCGGCCATGGTGAAGGCGGGCATCTACCTGATCGCGCGCCTCGCACCGGGCTTCGCCGAGGTGCCGGGCTGGCGCGAGACCCTCGTGATCCTGGGCGTCGTGACGATGCTGCTCGGCGCGATCACCGCGCTGCGCCAGACAGACCTCAAGCTCGTGCTCGCCTACGGCACGGTGAGCCAGCTCGGCTTCCTCACGGTCGTCGTCGGCTACGGGACCCGCGAGGCCGCCCTCGCCGGCATCGCCCTGCTGCTCGCCCACGCGCTCTACAAGAGCACGCTGTTCCTCGTGGTCGGCGTCGTCGACCACCACGCCGGAACCCGCGACCTGCGCAAGATCTCCGGCCTCGGACGCCAGGCCCCGATCCTGGCCGTGGTCACCGCGGTCGCGCTGATCTCGATGATGGGCCTTCCTCCCACCATCGGCTTCGTGGCCAAGGAGGCCGTCTTCACCTCGCTGCTGACGGATGCGGCCGAAGGCCGCGCCTTCGGCTGGGTGGCGCTCATCGGCGTGGCCCTCGGCTCCGTGCTGACCGTGGCGTACAGTGCCCGCTTCTTCTGGGGCTCCTTCGCGAACAAGAAGGGCGTGGACACCTGCCGGCACGCGAAGGAGGGACCGGGCTTCCTCGTCTCCCCGATCCTGCTCGCTGCCAGCGGCCTCGCGCTCGGCCTCGCGGCCCCGCTCGTGGATTCCACGATCAGCGGATACTCGGCCGCGTTCCCGGCCTCTGGGGACCACGCCTACCACCTCGCCCTCTGGCACGGCATCGAGCCGGCGCTCGGCATCTCCGCCGCGACGCTGCTGCTCGGCGCGCTCGTCTTCTTCCTCGTCGGACGCCGCACCGCACCGGTCGGGGTCAGCGCGTTCTCGTCGACCATCGCCTACACCGGCACCCTGCGCGTCATCGACAAGGTGGCCGCCCGCGTCACCAGCCTCACCCAGCGCGGCTCGCTTCCCTTCTACCTCGGCGTCATCCTGACCGTCTTCGTCGGCGCGGTCGGCACCACGCTGGTGCTCAACCGCAGCTGGCCCACCGGGCTGAAGTTCTGGGACTTCCCCGCGCAGGCGGCGATCGGCGTCGTGATGATCATCGGCGCCCTCGCCGCGGCCCGCGCCAGCAAGCGGTTCCAGGCCGTCGTACTGGTGGGCATCACCGGCTACGGCATGGCCGGGCTGTTCGCGCTCGAGGGCGCCCCCGACCTCGCCCTCACGCAGATCCTCGTCGAGATCGTCACGCTCGTGGCCTTCGTCCTTGTGCTTCGCCGGCTGCCGGCCCGCCTCGGCGTGCGCAACGGCTCCGGCAACAAGGTGCTGCGCGCCACGATCGCCATCGCGGTCGCGCTGATCATGGGGACCGTGGCGGTGGTCGCCCTCGGCGCCCGCAGCGCGCTGCCGATCTCGCTGGAGTGGCCCGACCTCGCGTACAACCAGGGGCACGGGCGCAACGTCGTGAACGTGGCACTGGTCGACCTGCGCGGCTGGGACACCATGGGCGAGCTCTCGGTGATCATCGTCGCGGCCACCGGCGTCGCCAGCCTGATCTTCATCAGCGGGCGCACCGACAACCTGCCCCGACTCCCGCGCCGCCAGGCCAGGGACAAGATCAAGGCCCAGCGCATCAGCGCGGACAAGGCGCAGGCGTCCGGCGACGACGCCCGCACCTCCTGGCTGCTGGCCGGGCGCACCCTCGCGGCGGGCAACCGCTCGATCCTGCTCGAGGTGGTGGTGCGGCTGATCTTCCACCCGATCATCATCGTGTCGATCTACCTGCTCTTCGCCGGCCACAACCTGCCGGGCGGCGGCTTCGCCGGCGGTCTCGTCGCCGGGCTCGCCCTCGTGGCGCGCTACCTCGCCGGCGGCCGCCACGAACTCGGAGCCGCGGCCCCGATCGACGCGGGCAAGCTGCTCGGAACCGGGCTCGTGCTCGCCGTGGGCACGGCCCTCGTGCCGATCCTCTTCGGCCAGTCGGCGCTGCAGTCCAGCTTCTTCGAGGGCGAAGTGTGGCCCTTCGGCCACGTCGAGTTCGTCACCTCCACCATCTTCGACGTCGGCGTGTACCTCGTGGTCGTCGGCCTCACCCTCGACGTGCTGCGCAGCCTCGGCGCCGAGGTCGACAAGCAGCAGGAAGACGACCTCGAGAAGGCGACGGTGACCGAATGAACATCTCCCTCGTCCTGATCGCGATCATGGTGGTGCTCTACGCCTGCGGCATCTACCTGCTGCTCGAGCGCAGCATGACCCGCGTGCTGCTCGGCTTCCTCCTCGTGGGCAACGCCACCAACCTGCTGCTGCTCACTATGGTCGGCAAGGTGGGCAGCGCGCCCATCGTCGAGGACGGCCTGAGCGCCGCCGAGATGA
>Ga0247729_10000172_pt1 | contig 31169 bp, 21 predicted proteins | sample UWRJL133311R2_FD_180958 | JGI IMG/M metagenome (GOLD analysis project Ga0247729, IMG submission 180958) | Plant litter microbial communities from Arlington Agricultural Research Station in Wisconsin, United States - UWRJ-L133-311R-2 | ecosystem: Environmental > Terrestrial > Plant litter >... | reverse complement strand
GCCACCACGGTGTTGACGATGGCGAGCAGGGACGCGGAAAGATCGGCAGGATTCACGGTGGTCAAGCCTATCGTCGCTTGCCGAGTACCGACGCGCCCGTCTCGCAGACGGGGTGGGCGAGACTACTGGGATGTCTTCATCCGCTTCACGCCGCGTTCTCGCCCTCGCTCTCGCCGGACTCGTCGCGGTCGGCGCCACCGCCTGCACCGCGCAGCAGGAGGCGTCGCCGTCGGAGAGCGCCGCGGCGGGCGTGCCCGTCGCCATCGACTGCGACACGCTGATCACGCCCGAGGCACTCGCCGACTACAGCCCCGGCTTCTCGCTGGACGACGCGTACACGCCCGCCGACGGCACCGAAGCCGCGGAGGTGGCGAAGCTCGACGGCCTCACCTGCTCCTGGGCGAACCAGGCCAGCGGGGTGGTCATCGAGGTGGCGGTCGCGCAGCTGCCGGACGCCGATCTGACCGCGCTGAAGAACGACTTCGTCACCGAGAGCAACTCCGTGCCGACGTACCGGGTGGAGGGCTACTTCCAGCTTGTCGACGACTCCGGGCAGGCCGACGCCTTCGACGATCCGTACTGGATCACCGCGTCGTCCACCGCGTTCCTGGAGCCCGGAGACGCCGAGGCGATCATCGCCGCGGCGATCGCGGGGCTCGGCTAACCCAGCTGCAGCAGCTGCTGGCCGTCGTCGAAGGGCAGTTCGTCCGCCACGGCGAGCACATCGAGGCCCGTGAGGATCAGGTCGGCCCAGTGGTTGGTGAGGAAGGCGATGTCCGCCGCGTCGCGACCCGTCGAGATGCGCAGCATGCTCTGCCGCGGTGCCAGGCGGGTGGCGTCGACCACCCACCACTGCCCGTCGATGTGCGCCTCGGCCACAGCGTGGAAGTCCATCGGCGACAGCCCGGGCGCGTAGACGGCGGCCATGCGCGCCGGCACGTCGAGTGCGCGCAGCAGGGCGATCACCAGGTGGGCGTAGTCGCGGCAGACGCCGCGCCGCGCCATCAGCGTTCGAGCCGCGCCGTCGGTGACGAGGCTCGAGCCGGGAACGTAGGAGAGCTTCTCCCACACCCAGAGCGTCACGGCGGTGAGCAGCGCGTGGCCGCTGAGACCGGCGAACTCGGACCGCGCGGTCGGCAGCAGGCTGTCGGACTCGCAGTACCGGCTGGGTCGCAGGTAGGTGACGAGGTCGATGTCGTCGACGGATGCGGGCGCCGAGCGCCCGGCCACCTCGGCCTGGTAGTCGATCACCATGGTGCCCGCTCCCCCGATGAGGCGGTGCAGGCGGGTGCCGTGGCGGTCGACAAGCTCGGCGGGGAACTGCGGTTCACCGTCGAGGGTGATCGACAGGTTCTCGCGGTTGAACAGGGAGTTCGCACTCACCGCGAGGCTGAACACCATGTCCGTTCGCCCGGAGATTTCACATTCGAGGTGGGCGGATACTGTGCGCAGCATGAATCGATGATGTCACGCGATTGTGACAGCGGTGTTTCCGTCGTCGACGAGTTCTCGGACTACGGCCAGAGCAGGTCGCGCTGCCACTCCGACCCGGCGCGCTGGTAGCGCAGACGCACCTGGTCGCGGTCGCGGGCTGCCTGCCAGAACTCGATCTGCTCGGGGCGAACGAGGTAGGCGGTCCACTCGTCGGGAACGAAGTCGGGCTTGAAGTCGAGGATCAGCTGCGCCTCGGCGACGCGGGCGGCGAAGGTCTCCGGGTTGGGGAGCACCTCGCTCTCCGGTCCGGCGATCGCGGCGGCGCGGGCAGCGGGCTTGCGGGCGAGGAAGTCGGCGACGCTCACCTCGCGCGGCCCCTTCTCGATCGAGCCGGTGATGCGCACCTGGCGGCCCTGCTCGCGCCAGTACAGCGCGAGGGCGGCCCGCGGGTTCGCGGCGAGCTCCCGGCCCTTCGGGCTGGAGTCGAGGGATGCGAACCAGAGGCCGTCGTCGGTGACGTCCTTGAGGATGAGCGTGCGGGCGCTGGGCGTGCCGTCAGGGTTTGCCGTGGCCAGCGTCATCGCGTGCGGCTGGGAGACGTCGGCCGCGATGGCGGATCTCAGCCACTCTTCGAGGAGGGCGATCGGATTCGTGGGGGCGGCATCCGTATCGAAGGTGGGCAGCTCTTCGGTGAATACGGGGAGTGCTCGGAGGGTCTCGCGCCACGATGTTTCGGTCATTACTTAAGCCTACCCACGACGACCCTGCCGAAGCTGCGCCCACGGGCTGCTAACCTAATGACGCACCTGGGCCCCCATAGCTCAGGGGATAGAGCACTGCCCTCCGGAGGCAGGGGCGGCAGTTCGAATCTGCCTGGGGGCACCACATAAAATAGCTGGTCAGAAGCTACTTCACCTTCGCCCCACTCGTTGCCGATCCGGCTCGTGGCAACGTTTTGGCAACATCTGTATGAAGAATCTGCTCATCGAGGGCGGCTGAAACAGGCCCTCGACGCCCGATCATGAACCAAGACAGCTTTCGCAATCGCTTGTTCCGCTGACTATCGACAAGGCAGGGCGCGCACGGGAAACGAATCCCAAACCATCCTTCCGGCTGACTCGCTTCACGCGGCAATGAGGACAATTGCATCTATGGCAGATGACGCGTCTCAGCGATCGAGAGCAAGAGCGAGTTCGGACGACCCATCCAGCAATACGTGGGCACCTTCGCGGTCCCGCCTTTTGCAGGTGATTCCTCTTGGACTTCTTGTTGTTTCTCTAGCCGCTTGTTCGACGGAGTATCACGGGTACGACAGCGATATTGATGGTGTCCTCTGGAGGCAGGTTGCTAGCTTCGAAGACCCCTTTTCGCTCGGCATCTACCAGTCTCGGGAACACGACCCGACGGCGTTGATCGCTTCTCTGCCGGGGAAGAAGTGGGACGGGACGCTGGAGTCCGCTGAGCGTCTAGACATCACAGAAGGCGGGCTTGTCGTGTACGACGAGTCGTCATCGCGCGACGGGGCGGACCTGTCGGTCTTCATATCCTCCGGCCCCCGCCCAGATCAAACCCAGAAGAGGGAAAGGACCTATAGCGGACCGAGCGCCGTGTTCACCTGCTACTCGCTCCACCTGCACGTTGAAATCGGGGGCACGATATCAAGAGAAAGGGTGATCCTCGACGATTGCCCGGACGCGCTTGTTGACAAGATGCCAGATGATGCCGCCTTCGCAAGCCGCGAGGTCTTTGACGGTTAGAACGGGCTGTGGGCTCGCCAACAATTTCGCTCTATGGTTCGTTCTTATCTGCGAATACAAAGGCCGACACACGGCACAATCTTCGACTTCGTTCATGACCCCGCCCTAGCCGCCTCAGAGACCAGACGGAGTATCTGCCCATCGAGGGCGGCCGAAACGGTATCCAGGTCACTGTCAAAGAGGTCTGAGTACACGTCCAGCGTGACTGCGGCCGAGGCGTGGCCCAACATTCTCTGAATCGCTTTGACGTTGGCGCCGGCGCTGATGGCCAGGCTCGCCGCAGTGTGCCGCATCTCGTGGGGCGTGAGGCCGTCCTGACCGATCATCTCCGCCGCCTCGTCGAACCAGCCGTGACGGAACACTCTCCCCCGCAGCCAACCACCACGGGCTGCCGCGAAGGCCGGCGAGCCGGCCTCCTTGCCTTCGACGTGCAGTTTGAGTTCTGCAAGCAACGACGCCGGCACCGGGATGGATCTTGCTTCGTAGTCTTTGGGTTGCGAGTCGATCTGCACGCCGTCGACTTCGACGATCGTGTGCTGCACCTCGAGGCGCCCACGTTTGAAGTCGATGTCTTTGACGCGAAGACCGGACGCCTCGCCCCACCTGAGCCCGCAGTAGGCCAGGATCCTCACGAGCAGCCCGTAGCCGTTCCGCTCGCCGCGGTACATGCCTTTACCGAGGGTGTCGACCGCGTCGGCGAGGTCGCGCACCTGTTCGTGGTTCAGGTAGCGCTTCGCGGGTTTGCCGACCTTCGGCAGGTTGAGCCCGTGTGCTGGATTCGCCGGGAGCCGTCCGTCCTTCACGGCCATCTGCAGGCTGCCTGAGAGCACATTGACGATCTTGCGCACACTGGACGCGCCCTGGCTGGTCGAGAGCCCACCGGCCCATCTCTGGATCGTCTGGTGGTCGAGAGCGCCGAGCGGGTACTGACCGAGCTTCGGCTTGATGTGGATTTCGACGATCCCCCGCGCTCGTTCGCGCGAGGTCGGCTGCCAGTCGGATCTGCCTGCCATCCAGTTGTCGAGCCACTCCCCCAGCAGCACCCGCGACTTCGACGGATCGACGTACGCGCCGCGGCTTTTGTCGATTTCGATATTCGCCAGAAAGAGCTCGGCATCACGCTTGGTCCTGAAACCGCGCTTCTGAGTTTGAGAGTGATCTGGCCTGCGGAAGATGACGCGATACCGCCTACCGCTGGACGTCTCGTAAGCATTGATGCTTCCCATGCAAAAACGCTAGTCCTGAGGTCTGACTTTCGATCGCCCATCCATCTTCACAACTGGATTGTTCCCCCCGAGGTCTCCTTTTCATCCAGCTCAGCCACGCCAAAATGCAATCAGCAACCATCTCGTAGTCCTGATCAGCCGCCACCCCTTTACTCCCCGACCCCCCACTATTACCCGGAGCTTGCGTAGTGGTGAGAGTGGGGGGGTCGGGGAGCGCGCGTAGCGCGGGGGTGGCGGCTGATCAGGACTTAAAATTCAAGACCCTTCTCTTACCCCTTCCAACGTGGGGAAGGGGTAAAGGAAGGGGCTGCGCTCCAGCTGTTGGACTCGGCGCGACCTCTCACTTCCGATTTTTGAGCAGTTGGGGCGATCGAATACGTCTCGAGACCGCTGCATTGAGACACCGATTCTCGCGTCGCGTATAAGGCACCCTCACGGGCAAATTCATCGGGCGGGGTAAACGGGCATTATTTCGAAGGCGGAGTGAGATGGCATCGTCAAAGCGAACGGCGATCGAGCAACGACCGTCTATCGGGGTTGGCCTCATATGCTCTTACCGCGGCCGGCAGGGCCGGGAGATACTCACAGGCTGCCGAGATCCGCGTCGGTTAGCGTTGCAGCTGTGACGCTAAATCATATTCGACGCGGAAGTGGTATGCCGCTGCTGCTAGTACACGGTCTGGGCGCAGGGTGGCAATCTTGGACCCCGATCCTCGACGAACTGGCCGAGCACCGTGAGGTCATCGCTGTCGACCTGCCAGGGTTCGGCGAGACGGCGCCGTTGACGGACGAGGTCTCGATCGCCAGCCTGACCGACTCCGTCGCGGACTTCATCCGCGAGCAGGGGCTGGAAGGGGTCTCGACCGTTGGCCAGTCGATGGGCGGCCGAATTGTGCTGGAGCTCGCGCGGCGGGGAGTCGGCGGCGACACTGTGGCGTTGGACCCGGGAGGCTTTTGGAACCGACGCGAGCTCTTCGTCTTCGGCGCGACGTTGCGGCCGTCAATCGCTCTGGTCCGCGCGCTGCGAGGCAGGCTGCCAGCTCTGCTCGGCAGCTCAGTCGGAAGGACTTTGCTGCTGGCGCAGCTGTCGGCGCGGCCTTGGGCGCTCTCACAGGAGACCGTGCTGCCCGACGTGCGCGGACTGGCTGATTCCCCGGCGACTGGCGCCGCCCTGAACGCGCTCATCAAAGGACCCAAGCAACAAGGCGCTCCGGCCGGCACCGTGCCCGGCCGGGTCACGATCGGTTGGGGGCGGCGCGACTTGGTGACCGTGCCTCGACAGGCCGCTCGCGCCACGGAACTGTTTCCCGATGCCGTGCTGCATTGGTTCGAGCGGTGCGGTCATTTCCCGCAATGGGATGCACCGGCCGAAGCGACTCGACTCATTCTCGACAGCACCGGTTAAGAGTCAGCTACTCTGCCCAGCCGACGAGAGCACCATCGACGCAGACGGGTCGGCAACCGGGCTGGCGTTCCGGCCGTCAAGCGGAGCTCGCTCCAAACGACCCCGAGTCGGCCGTGGGGCGAACGATGTATTTCGGTCGCCGCGCAGGAACGCAAGTTCTGGTCTACCGAGCCTGATCTCAGTGCGGATCTCCGTCGCATCCCACGTCCGTAAGGCGACCCGCTGACGGACAAGCTCAGCGTAAGCGGACGAGGCCTGCGCGCGTAGGCAAGAATCCGCAAGCACCCTCGTAGAACGGGGCTATGTCATCTCCGTAATCAACGAAAAGCCACTCGCACCCAGCGGAACGAGTTTCGGCGATCGCGAGGAGCACAACGGCAGTCCCGAGGCCCTGATGCTGATGGGCAGGGTGGGTCTTCGTGTCGATAAGGAACGCGTGATCAGAACCGTCCCATGCAACATTGACAAACCCGACGAGCATATGGTCGCGTGTTCTCGCAGCCACCCAGCCGAGGGAGTGCGGACGAATTCGGTTCCACCAACCTGCCGCGGCTGAACCGCCATGTGCTGCAGTGAGCTCGACTAGCTCCTCGTCAGTTACCGCGGTCCGCCAAGTGAGCGCCACATCGTTGTGCATCATTCACTCGAGCATGAAGCACCTTCGTGGGGTGCGCCAGTACATCTTGGTGAGGTACTCGCTCGGAGATTGATCGTCGCGACGGGTACCCGGTTCCGCTTGGCGATCCCGTGCGGGCAATAAAATGTCGTCGCAACTGCTGGACTCCGGGCACCTGACTTCAACCGCGCCAGCCTGATGTACTGGCACGACAAATCGCCGTGACATGCTCGGAATTGTCATCTTCCATTTGCGATTCATAGCAACGAGTCGTTTCGCACCCATTCGCTTTTGAATAGCACAGCAGGCGAATCCTCGGCGGTAGTGCTTCGGAAATTCACTTTGATCCAGATTTTGGTCTGCGCATAGCTCTTATTGGCAACGCGAAGGCGGGACCGTTGGCTCAACCGTGGCAACAGAATGGCAACACTTCGCGAAAAGCGAGACGTTTCGAGGCAATCCGTGATGACCGAAAATCGTTGAAATCACGCGGAAGTTGCCGCCAATTGGCACCACTCCAGTAAAGGCTTTCGCCCTCCGGAGGCAGGGGCGGCAGTTCGAATCTGCCTGGGGCCCCGGCTACGCCCCCCTACCGAGCAGTCATCCAGAGCTGTGCGGTCTTTTCAGCTCAGCATGCGGGCATCGGTGAGCCGTTCGGAAATTTCCCAAAGCGCAGCTGCTGCCGCCGGGTCGGTGGCTTTGGTCCGGAACCTTTCGCCCTGCGCGTCTGGTCTTGTCTTGGAGCCGGCCGGACCCCAGAAGAGTTCTGGCTGGGCGTCGGGGTGGAGGGCTGCAGTCAGCACGCCGATGTCGGCCGGTTCCGGTTCCCGCCCGATGACGCCAGCCACGACGCGGGTCACGATGCGAGTCGCGGCGGAGGGGTACGTCGCGTGCAGGGGCGTGCGTGCCATGCCCGGGTGTGCGGCGAAGCTGCGGATCGGGCTTCCTGTGGCGAGCAGACGACGATTCAGCTCGACCGCGAAGAGGACGTTCGCAAGCTTGGATCGACTGTACGCGCGACCGGGTGAGTAGTTGTCGCTACTGGTGAGGTCGTCGAGATCGAGAGTCGCTTGAGTGTAGAGGGCAGATGACACGGTGACGACTCGGGCGTGAGCGCCCTGCTCGAGGGCGGGGAGCAGGTGTGCGGTGAGGGCGAAGTGCCCCAGGTGATTCGTCGCGAACTGGCTCTCGATGCCGGCGTGGTTGTGACGAAGCGGAACACTACTGATTCCGGCGTTGAGCACGAGCAGATCTACGGATGCTCTGCCAATGGTGGAAGCGAACTGGTACACAGAGTCGGGGTCGATCAGGTCCAGTGGTGCGACGGTGATCTTCCCGGCGCCAAGGCCGTGCTCTGCCGTGAGGCGGTCACGCACAGCCTCAGCCTTGCGGGTGTCGCGGGCTCCGATTACGACGTCGGCGCCGCGGAGCGCGAGGCTTCGGGTGGTGACCAGGCCGAGCCCGCTCGCGCCGCCTGTGACGATTGCACGGCGGCCAGCGAGGCTGGGCAGTTTGCTGAGGGGGTTGTTCAAGCGTGCGTGTTTCAGATGGTCCATGTTCGAAGGGTAAACTTTGACACCATGTCAAGGTCAAACGCGCGATGAAGATCGGCGAACTCAGTCGCCGCAGTGGCGTAAGCGCACGCTCCCTCCGCTACTACGAGCAGCATGGTCTCCTCTCTGCGCACCGAGAGTCGAACGGGTACCGCGAATACGACGAGTCGATGGTGTCGCGGGCCGAGACAATCCACATGCTGTTCGGCATGGATTTCCCGCGCACGGTCGTGCAGTCGGTACTCGCCTGCAGCGTTGATGTCGACAATGCGGCGCACGACGTGCTCGCAGACCAACTCCAAGATGTACGGTCAGCACTCGCCGAAAGAATCGAGCTCCTCACCGATACCCACCGGCAAGTCAGCGATTTTTTGGAACAACGAGGCCGCTGAGGTCTGCTCTCTTGCCCTCCAGAGGGGCGCACGCTCAGCAATGGTGCGCTCTCGTTGCGCCATCCGCTATATTTGCGGTACTGGAAGTAAAAACGCGGGTAATCGCCCACGCTCACACGTCGCTCACCGAGCGACCACTTCTCCCTTCAGAGGAGAGTGCTGTGAGCAACCCGAATCCCCTTCCTATCGCGACTGAGAAGTCCCAACAATCGTCAGCGCGTCCGCAGAGCCTGCGAGCCGCCGCAGTGGCACTCGTCGGACTGTCCGCCGTGTTCCTGTTCGAGATGCTCGACAACTCGATCCTGAACGTCGCACTACCGACCATCGGCCGCGAGCTGAACGCGTCGACCACCGGCCTGCAGTGGGTCACGGGCGCCTATTCGGTCGTGTTCGGCGGGCTCATGCTGCTGTTCAGCGCCATCGCCGACCGGTTCGGGCGTCGACGGGTCATGCTCATCGGGTTGACGCTGCTCGGTCTCGCCAGCATGGCCACCGCCTTCGTCACTACGGACGAGCAGCTCATCGCGGTGCGGGCCACCATGGGGATCGCCGCCGCGATGACCACGCCGGGCGCCATGGCCCTGGCGTTCCGGTTGTTCGACGGAGACGCTCTGCGCATCCGGGCGATCACGCTCATCTCCACGGTGGGCCTGGTGGGGCTGGCGGTCGGCCCCACCGTCGGAGGACTCGTTCTCGCCGTCGCACCGTGGCAGGTGCTCCTGCTGATCAACGTGCCCATCGCCGCACTCGCGTTCGTCGGGATCCGTGTCGGGATCGGCAGGGACGTGCCGGCCGAACTCCACCGCGACCCTCTCGATATCGCGGGAGCGCTTCTCGGCACCGCCACGATCGTGCTCGCACTCGTGGCTCCGACGCTGTTCGTGAACGAGGGCATGGGCTCCTGGTCGCCCTGGGCGGCGAGCGCCGGGGCAGTCATCGCGGCGATCCTCTTCGTGCTCCGCGAGCGCTCGGCCCGCTACCCGCTGCTCGACCTCGGACTCATCGCGCTGCCGCTCGTCTCCAGCGGGCTCGCCTACAAGGCGGCGACGGGCCTGGCGATCTCCGGCCTCGGCTACATGGTCACCCTCCAGCTGCAGTTCGCCTGGGGATGGCCGCCAGCCCTCGCCGCCGTCGGGATGCTCCCCCAGTTGGTCGTGCTGCTCGCCGGCGGGCGCCTCGTCGGGCCGTTCGTCACCCGGGTCGGCTTGGACCGGGCGGCATGGATCAGCGCCGCCGCGGTCGTGCTCGGCCTGGCCGTCTTCGCCGCGGGAGGTCGATTCGGCTACGCCTGGGTCGCGGTCTCGCTCGTGCTCGTCGCCGCGGGGATGCGCGTGGTCGGCGTCGTCGCCGGCACCAACGTGATCCGCGGCCTTCCGGAGAACCGCACCACGATCGGCGCCGCCCTCGTCGACACCTCGAGCGAGGTCGCCACCGGCGTCGGGATCGCCGCGACCGGCACGATCCTCGCCGCACTCTTCACCGGCGCCATCTCGTCACCGGTGTGGAGCGCGCAGCAGGCGGCGACCTTCCAGACGGGAGTCACCGTGGCGGGCTTCACCCTCACGGCCCTGGCCGGCGCGCTCGTGGCGTTCGGAATCGCCCGCAGTCGGCCGGAGCGGCCCACCCGCTGAGGCTGGCTGCGTGCCCGACCGTGAGCGGATGCCACGCCCCCGCGGTCGGGACGGCCCGCCGCCATAAACCCGTCCTTGACTTAATTACTTGCCTTCGTTAAATAATTAGTCATCACTCAATCACGGACATCGCGGTCCGGGCGGATCTTCCTGCGCTCTGGTCGCGGAGAGGAATCGATGACAAAGCACGAGATCGTGACACGACCGAGGGCGAGGCGCGGCACAGCGACCGCGGTGGCCATAGCCGCCACGGCCGCACTGCTCCTCGGGGCGGGAGGGGCGGTGGGGGCGACCCCCGTGGCCGCGCCGACGCCGACTGAGACAGCGCCCGCTCCGACGGGCACGGCCGACCCGACCGCGTCGCCGGAATCGCCGAGCCCCGCGACTCCCGAAACGACGGAGACGCCGAGCCCCGCGACGCCGGAAGCAACGGAGACGCCGAGCCCGACGGAGCAGAGCCCCACGGAGCAGAGCCCCACGGAGACCAGCCCGCGTGAGACGCCGACCGGCCAGGCGACCGCGACTCCCCCGGCCACCGCCCCCGTTCCGGCTCCGGCGCTCGACGAGAACGACCTCGCCGTGAAGCCGTACCAGGGCTGGAGCAGCTTCAGCCAGCAGGTCTACAACAACGGCCAGTGGATCACGGCCGACAACATCATCGCGCAGTCCGACGCGATGCACGAGAAACTGCAGCCCTACGGCTACGACCACATCAACGTGGACGCGGGCTGGAACGGCGGGGTCGACGAGTACGGCCGGCCGACGCCGAGCACCACCCTCTACCCCGACGGCCTGCAGGCGGTGATCGACCACGTGCACGCCAACGACCAGAAGTTCGGCCTGTACTTCATTCCGGGGATGGGCCCGGACGTCTACGAGGCCGCACTCCCGGTCTTCGGCGCCCCGGAGTGCAACACCCACGACATCGTGAAGCAGCCGCTGCAGCAGGCCGACTACTGGGACATCGGCTACCGCATCGACTTCGCGAACCCCTGCGCGCAGAAGTACATCGACTCGATCGCCGACCAGCTGGAGAGCTGGGGCGTCGACTTCGTCAAGTTCGACAGCGTGACCCCCGGTTCGGGAATCAGCGACGGCTCGCTCGACGCCCGTGACGACGTGGACGCGTGGTCGACGGCGCTGAAGGACCGCGGCATCTGGTTCGAGCTCTCCTGGGCGCTCGACATCGCCTACGCCGACCTGTGGAAGGAGAAGGCCGACGGCTGGCGCGTCGACTGGGACGTCGAGTGCTACTGCGGCAGCGACGCCCTCACCCAGTGGGAGAACATCAACCGGCTCTTCCCGCGAATGGCCGACTGGTGGCGGCACGCCGGCCCCGGCGGCTGGAACGACCTCGACTCCCTGAACGTCGGCAACGGCAAGATGGACGGACTCACGAAGGACGAACGCCGCACGGCGACGACCCTCTGGGCCATCTCCGCAGCACCCATGTACGTGGGCAACGACATGACCCGGCTCGACGAGTACGGGCTGAGCCTGCTGACGAACCGCGACGTGATCGCGGTGCAGCAGAACGGCGTGCCCGCGCAGCCGGTGTCGACCGCCACCAACCGGCAGGTCTGGTACTCCCTCAACCCGGACGGCAGCTACACCGTCGCCCTGTTCAACCTGGGCCGCACCGACGCCGACATCACCGCCGACTTCGCCGACATCGGTCTGAGCGGCGCAGCGGTGGTGCGCGACCTCTGGACGGACAAGAAGCTCGGAACCTTCGACGCCTCCTTCACCGGCGCCGACATCCCGATCCACGGGGTGCAGCTGCTGAACGTGGCGCCGAAGAAGAACGCCGCGGTCACGGTGAACGACGACTCGCTGCGCGTCTCCTACGACGGCGACTGGACCCGCAACGACGGCCGCCAGGTCGCCGCGGTGAACCAGCCGCTCGCGGTCTCCACCATGGACTCGTCCACGGGCGAGGGCGGGCCGGCGGCCCCCAGCGACGGGCGCTCGATCGTGCTGAACGACGACGACGCCGGAATCGTCCACACGGGCTCGTGGGGACACAGCACCACTCGCGGGCTCGGCGACTACAACGACGACGTCCACTACACCGAGGCGAACGGGGACGCGTTCCAGTACACCTTCCAGGGCACGGGAATCGAGTTCGTGACGGAGACGCACGAGTCGCAGGGCGAGGCCGAGGTCTACCTCGACGGCGCGCTGGTGCAGACGGTGGACGCCCACCTCGACCCGAGCGCGGGACGCGGCGTGCAGCAGACGCTGTACAGCGCGAGCGGCCTGCCGGGCGGTTCGCATACCCTGCGCGTGGTGAAGAAGTCGGGCTCCTACATGCTCCTCGACCGCCTGAACGTGACGGTCGAGAGCCTGCTCAGCACGGGATCGGCCACCTTCGACCGGGCTGCCCCGGCCGACATCGCGGTGGATCTGCTGCGCACCCCGGGCGAGTTCGCCGGCGTCAGCAAGGCCGGCGTCGCGCTCGTGGCGGGAACGGACTACTCGGTGACCGGGAGCACGGTCACCATCGCGTCCGCGTATCTCGCCGCGCTGCCGATCGGTGCCACCACACTGGACTTCGCCTTCCGCGGCGACCTCCACAATGACGTGCACGCCACGACGACGGACGGCGACTTCGCCACCTTCGCCTTCACGGGAACCGCCGTCTCCTGGGTCGGCCCGACCGCCCCCGACCAGGGCGACGTGCACGTCTATGTCGACGGGACGTTCGTGAAGACCGTCGACACGCACAGCGATGTGCGCCTCACCGGCCAGACGCTGTTCGCCTCGAGCTCGCTGAAGGACGGCGCGCACACGGTCACCGTGGTGAAGGCGTCCGGCGAGGTGATGCGCAACGACGGCTTCACGTACACGGTGAAGAAGGTGAAGTAGAACCCCTAAGAAGGCCGGATGCCGGTCGGACGCGACAGCGTCCGGCCGGCATCCGGCCTTTCGTCTGTCTGCGGGAGACAACACACAACCCGCGCAGGCAACACGAAAACGCCGGCCGACCCTGTCGGGTCGGCCGGCGGCATCCGCTTGACTGCGACGGCTGTCAGCCCGCCAGGATCTCCTGCGAGGTCTCGGCCATCTCGGTGAACACCTCGTCGTCGCGCTCGTGCGTGAAGTACGCCTCGAGCAGCGGCTGGATCGTGGTGCCCATCTCGGAGCCGTTGGCCGAGGGGTAGGCCGGGTAGATCCACTCGTTGGTCGACGCGTCGACGAACACGCTCAGGTCGACGCCCTTGGCGAGCTGGTCGGCGGCCACGGCGTCCATGGAACCGGGGATGGAGGGGAAGAACGAGCCGCTCTTGAGCGCGGCCTTCGTCTGGCACTCCTCGGACCCCATGTACGAGATCCACTTCCAGGCGTTGTCCTTGTTCTTGCCGCCTGCCCAGATCTCGTTGCCGTTGGAGTTGCTCATCATCGCGCGGGTGGTGCCGTCGGGGCCGAGCACGGTGGGTGCGATGCCCACGTTCAGACCGGGCAGCTGGGCGAAGGTCGTCGCCGACCAGGAGCCGCCCGAGGCCAGGGCCACGCGGCCGGAGCCGAGCTGCTCGGTGTCGCCGATGGTGAATTCGCCGAGCTTGGGGGCGATGCCGCGATCGGAGAGCCCGCGCACCCAGTCCATCGACTTCACGAAGTCGGGGTCGTCGTAGCGGAACTTCTCCGCCCACGCCGCCGGCTCGCCGAGACGCCAGCCTGTGGTGGAGATGAAGGGGTTCCAGGTGGTCTGGCCGATGTAGTCCTCGGTGCCGAGGTTGCCGACGCCGTAGGTCGCGACCTTGGTCTTGTCGAAGCCGTCCTCGTCGCCGCGCACGCCGTTCTCGTCGATGGTCAGGTGCGTGACGATCTCGTCGAAGGTGCCGCCGTCGTCGGGGTTCCAGGTCATCGAGGCGATGTCGTCTGCGGTGTAGCCGGCCTCGGTGGCCATGTCCTCGTTGTAGTAGATGGCGCTGGCGGCCCAGTCGAGGGGCAGCGCGTACTGCTTCTCGTCGGTGTACTGCCAGTTCTTCACCCCCACGTTGAACACGTCGAGGTCGTAGTCGCTCTCGGCAATGTAGTCGTCGAGCGGTTCGAGCTGGCCCTGTTTGGCGTAGGCGTCGAAGAACTGCACGCTGTTCTGGAAGGCGTCGGGCGCGTTGCCCGCGACGAAGCCGGCGGTGAGCTTGGTGAAGTAGTCGTCGACACCGAATTGCGAGATGTTCACGGTGAGGCCCGGGTTCTCCTCCTCGAAGCCGGGGAGGCACTCCTTGTAGGAGACGGCCTGCTTCTCGTCCCAGGTCCACCAGTTGACGGTGCCGCCGGCGCCCTCGCCGCCGCCGCTCCCGCCGGACGAGCAGGCGACGAGTGGGGCGGCCAGGGCGAGCACGGCCAGGGCGGGGATCAGTTTTCTTCTTCTCATGGTTCCTCTTCGATCATGATGGCGCGGATGGGTCAGGCCGGACCGAACGTCGCGGCGAGCACCCGGAGGGCTCCCGCGAGGTCGTTCGATCCGCCTGCGTCGTGGCCGTTGAACGGCCAGGTGACGATGTGATGCTCGGCGGCCCACGCGTTGTGGACCGCGAACACGGTAGAGGGCGGGGTGATGTCGTCCATCAGCCCGGCAGAGAACCACGCGGGCACCCGGGCACGGGTGGCGAAGTTCACGGCGTCGACGTACGCGAGCGTGCGCGATACGGCGGGTTCGAGGTCGCGCGCCCGGGTGAGCAGGTCGGCGAACTCGCGGTAGGGGTAGCTTGCGACCGAGCGGATGGCGTGGGGCAGGTCGCTGAGGAACGGCGCCTGCGCGAGCACCGCGCCGACTCCCCCGGCCAGCACCCCGGCGGCGATCGCGATCCCGGCACCCTGGCTGTTGCCGACCACCGCCACCCGGTCGGCGTCGACCTCGGGGAGCGAGCGCACGGCGTCGACGGCGCGCACGGCGTCGGCGAACACGCGCCGGTAGTAGTAGGCGTGCGGATCGGTGACGCCGCGGGTGAGGAAGCCCGAGGGAGCGATCGGCCCGAAGCCCGGATCGGGCGTGCCGCCATCGCCCTGGCCGCGCGTGTCCATCACGAGGTGGGCGTAGCCGGCGGTGGCGAACAGCAGGTCGTCGATGGCCGCGCCGCGCCCGGCGCCGTAGCCGGTGAAGTGCACGACGGCGGGCAGGGGGCGCTCGCGCACCCGCGGCAGGCGCAGCCAGGCGCGCACTGGGTGCCCGCCGTAGCCGGGAAAGCTCAGGTCGACGACGTCGACGCCCACCAGCCCGGTGTCGACCGGGCGCCGGGAGACGGAGCCGGGGGCGGACCGCGCCTCGTGCACGGTGTCTGCCCAGAACTCGTCGAAGTCGTCGGGTACCCGCTGGCTGCTGCGGTACTGCCGCAGCAGCTCGAGCGTGCCGTCGACGGTCATCGGCGAGCGCCGAGGAGGTCGGAGAGGTCGAGCGCGGTCTCGTCGTCGTCCAGCACGACCCGCATCCGGGCGCCGCCCAGCTCCACCTCGACGGTGCGCGGGGACGATGCGGCACGTCGCCGCACCACCACCGCGACGGGCTCGCCGCCCTCCCAGCGCAGGTCCACCTCGAGGGCGCCGGGCAGTCGGGCGCCGAGCAGCTCGCCCCGGGTCCACGACGCGGGCAGCGCGGGCAGCAGGCGGATCGCGCCCTCACGGGTGCCGAGCACCATCTCGCGCAGGGCCGCGGCGAAGCCGTAGTTGCCGTCTATCTGGAACGGCGGATGAGTGGAGAACAGATTCGGCAGCAGTCCTCCCCACTCCGAGCCGTCGACCGGCGCAAGACGCCGGTGGTCCCGCTCGAAGGGGGCGCTCGCCTCGCGCAGCAGGGCGAGCGCGGTCTCGCCGTCTCCGAGGCGCGCGCGCAGGGCGATCTTCCACGCCCACGACCAGCCCATCGCCCCGGGGCCGCGCCGGTCGAGGGTCGCGACGGCCGCCCGGGCGAGTTCCGGGGTCTCGGCGGCGTCGATCAGGCCGAGCGGGTAGACGGCGACCATCTGCGACATGTGCCGGTGGTCGGGGTCGACCTCCTCGAGGTCGGCGCCCCATTCCCGCAGTCGCCCGTCTGCCGTGGCGCCGAAGTCCACCAGACGCGGCAGCGCCTCGTCGATCTCGGCGAGCACCGGGTGCTCGAGTGCCAGCACTCCCGCCGCACTCCGCACCCGGATCAGGAGCGCGCGGATCAGCGCCGTGTCCATGGTCGCCGACTGGGCGAGCGATTCGGGGTGCCCGTCGGGTGCGCGGAAGAGATTCTCGGGCGAGGTGGACGGTACGGTGCGCAGTCCGCCCGAGCCGTCGTCGACGAGCCAGTCGAGGGCGAACTCGGCCGCTCCGAGCAGAATCGGCCAGGCACGCTCGCGCAGGAACACCTCGTCGAGCGAGTACGACCAGTGCTGCCAGACGTGGTCGCTCAGCCAGATTCCGCCCATCATCCAGATCGCCCAGGAGGGGTTGCCGTGCCCGGCGCCGACGGGCAGCGAGTAGCCCCACATGTCGGTGTTGTGGTGGGCGACCCAGCCCCGGGCGCCGTAGAGCCGGCGCGCGGTCTCCGCACCGCCGCGGGAGAGCCTCTCGATCAGGTCGATGAGGGGCGCGTGGCACTCGGCGAGGCCGCTCGACTCCGCGGCCCAGTAGTTCATCTGGGTGTTGATGTTGATCGTGTAGTTCGACGACCACGGCGGGCGCAGCTGGTCGTTCCAGATGCCCTGCAGATTCGCCGGCGGCGAGCCGGCACGGGACGCGGCGACGAGCAGGTAGCGGCCGAAGCGGTGCAGCACCGTCGCGACGAGGGCGTCGTCGCTCCCCCGGAGCACGGCGCCCGCCACGTCGTGCAGGCCTCCCCCGTTGTCTCCGATGCTGAGGGTGCACGCGCCGAGGAGCCGCCGCACATCGTGGAGGTGGTCGTCGAGCAGCACCTGGGGCGACTCGGCCACGGCTCGTTCGGCCAGTAGCCGCAGCGCGTCGACGGAGGTGCCGCGTCCCGCGGCCGTGAGCTCGGCGGCGGGTGCTCCCTGCCACCAGCGGCGGCCGTTGCTGTCGGTCGCGACGGCGATCAGCACGCGCCGCGCCCCCGTGATCCGGATGCCCGCGCCCGAGATCTGCGCGACCCCGTCGCTGCGTACCGCGGTCGCGACAGCGCCGTAGGCGTCGTACTCCCCCGCGTCGGCGCCGCCGTAGACGAGGGGCTCCGCCACCTGCTCCTCGTGCAAGGGTGCGCCGTCGGTGGGGATGCGGATGCCGAGCGCGAGCGACGCCCGGCCGTCGTCTCCGAGCGGTCCCTCCGCCACGCGGTCGAGCGCGAGGGGCGTGGTCGTCTCCAGTTCGAGATCGAGGGGCGCGTCCGAGGCGATGTGGACGAACAGGCAGCCCGCGGGCTGGGACGCCCACACGGTCCGGACGACGCGGGCCCCGGGCGCGCCGACGCTCTCGCGCACAACGGCGTCGTCGAGGTCGAGCTCGCGGGAGTACGGGGAGCCGTCGGCGGCGGCAGCGCTCTCGCGAACCACCAGCTCGCCGAGGGGCAGGAACTCCTGGCTCCACGGGCCCTCGAAGGAGTAGAGGAGCCGCTCCGCCTCGCGGTAGTCGCCGCCGTCGACGGCCGAGCGAACGGCCTCGAGCCGTTCCGGCCCCGCGCCCCGCGCGACGAGGTCGTCGAGCGCGTGCCCGGCAGCCGAGGGCGATCCCGACCAGACGGACGAGTCGTTCAGTTGCAGCCGCGTTCCCGCACGGCCGCCGAAGACCATCGCGCCGGTGCGGCCGTTGCCGACCGGGGCGGCCTCCACCCAGTCGGCCGCCGGAGACGACCAGCCGAGTCGGAGCGCCTCCGGTCGGGGCGTGGCGTCGAGTTCGAGATCGTTGGTCACTTGAGCCCCGTGAATCCGATCGAGTTCACGATGCGCTTGCCGAACACCATGAACAGCACGAGCATCGGGAGCGCCGCGACGAGGGTGGCGGCCATGAGGCCCGCCCAGTCGGGCGAGGCCTGCGGCGAGGACTGCTTGAACACGGCGAGTGCGAGCGTGAGCGGCCGCACCGAGTCGTCGCTCGTGACGAGGAGCGGCCAGAAGTAGTCGTTCCACGCCGTGATGAAGCCGAGGATCGAGAGCGTGATGATCGGGCCCGAGGTCATCGGCAGGGTGATCTGGAAGAGCACCCGCAGTCGACCGGCCCCGTCGATCAGGGCCGCCTCCTCGATCTCCTCGCTCAGCCCGAGCATGAACTGCCGCAGGAAGAATATGTTGAACGCGGAGAAGAGCGCGCCGGGCAGGATCATTCCGGCGAAGCTGTTGAGCAGACCGAGGTCTTTGACCAGCACGAAGTTGGGCAGCAGGGTCAGGATGCCCGGCACCATCAGCGCCGCGAGGAAGAGCGAGAACATCAGCTCCCGCCCCTTCCAGCGGAGCCGTGCGAAGGCGTAGGCCGCGATGGTGGAGAAGAACACGATCGCCAGCGTCGAGACGGTGGCGTAGACGATCGAGTTCACCAGGAAGTGGAGGATCTCGATCGATGCCCCGGACCCGCCCTCCGCGAGCGACTGCTCCGGGCTCGCGATGCCGAGCACGCGGGCGAACGCGCCCCAGGTGAAGTCCACCGGCAGCAGCGATCCAGGATCGCGGATGAGGGAGTAGTTGTTCGAGAGTGCCGTGCGCAGCATCCAGTAGAACGGGAAGATCGTCACGAGGAGCACGATCCCGATGTAGAGCCAGGCGAGAGCGCGGCCCGGGCCGAAGCGGGAGAGGCTTCGGCCCCGAGGGGCGCGGGCGGGCGGGGCTTGCGGCCGGCCGAGGGCGGTTGTTGTCATCGTCGGCTCCTCGTCAGTTGGTGTCGGATTCGCTGGCCCGCATGAGGCGCAGCTGCAGGAAGGTGATGATGATGAGCATCGCGAACAGGGCGAGCGACATCGTCGCCCCGTAGCCGAAGTCGAACTGCCCGAAGGCCTTGTCGTAGATGTACATCTGCAACACGTTCGACGCGTTCGCCGGGCCGCCCTTGGTGGTGACCGCGACGATGTCGAAGACCTGGAAGGAGCCGATCACGGTGAGCACGAGCACCATCGCGAGAATGGGCCGGAGCAGCGGAAGCGTCAGCCGCCGGAACATCTGCACCTCGCTCGCGCCGTCGATGCGTCCCGCCTCGTAGATCGACGGCGGTATGGTCTGCAGCCCGGCGAAGACGATGATCGCGTTGTATCCCATCGACTTCCAGACGCTGATCATGGCGATCGACGGGATGGCCCACGCCCGCGAGCCGAGGAACATGACCGGCTCGCCGGTGAGCCCCTCGATCAGCATGTTCACCACACCGAGCTGGGAGTCGAGCATCCACGACCACGTGGTGGCCGCGACGACGCCGGAGATGAGGAAGGGCAGGATGATGAGGCCGCGCACCACCGTCGACGACGTGAGCCGGTGCAGCACCACCGCGGTGGCGACCGAGATCGTCATGCCGATCACCACCGAGAGCAGCACGAAGTAGGCGGTGACTCCAAGCGACGACCAGAAGACCTGGTCGCCGAGCAGGCGGGTGATGTTCTCCAGTCCGGTCCAGGTCGGCGGGGTGAGCACCGTGAAGTCGGTGAAGCTGAGGTAGATCCCCCGCAGCGTGGGGAAGGCCACGAACACCAGGAACCCCAGCAGCGCGGGGGTGATGAGAATCCAGGCGAGACGCCCGTCGTTGCGGTGCGCAGGCGAGTGCGAATTGACCGCACCACGCTGTCTCACACCGACCTTCCGCGCGGCACGGGTGCCGCCTGAAGCTGTAATCGCCATTGATCGTGCCCATCTCATTTGTCTTGCAGGAGTTGCGGAGTCAGCATAATTAGCAATAATTGATGCTGTCAAATAATTCTTTGAAGAGGGACGACATGAGCCACGACCACCCCCGCATCCACCACCTTCGCGCCGCCGGCGTGTCACTGGTACTCGATCTGTCGCAGGATGCGCCGGCGGTGCTGCACTGGGGAGGCGACCTCGGCCCGTTGTCGGAGGGCGCCCTCGAGTCGCTGCGCCTCACCGCTCAGACCGCCCTCCTCCACAACGCCCCCGACCTCGCGCGGCGCTTCCCGCTGCTGCCGGGCGAACGCCACGACTGGCTCGGGGTCCCCGGTCTGAGCGGGCACCGCGCCGGCGGCGCGACGACTCCACGGCCCGTTCTCGTCGACGTCGTCGCCGGCGCCGGCGAGCCCGGCGCGGCGGGCGGGGTGGTCGAACTGCACTACGACGACGCCGTGAGCGCCCTCGAGATCGTGCAGCGCATCTCCCTGGAGCCGAGCGGGCTCGTCGGGGTGCAGGTGTCGCTTTGGTCCACCGCGCCGGCGGACGCCGCACCGTACGACCTCGGTTCGCTGGTGGCCCAGATGCCCCTCCCCGCGGGCGCGACCGAGATCCTCGACTTCACGGGCAAGTGGAGCAGGGAGCGCGAGCCGCAGCGCACCCCCGTGCGCGACGGGCTGCACGCCCGCGAGGTGCGCCGCGGGAAGCCCGGCGTCGACTCTCCGTACCTGATGGCCGTGGGCACCCCGGGCTTCGGTGCGCGCACCGGCGAGGTCTGGGCGATGCACGTTGCGTGGAGCGGCGACCAGCGCTGGTTCGTGGAGCGGCTCCCCGAGGGCGCTGGCGGCGCCTCCGCCGTGCTCGGCGGGGGCGAGCTGGTTCGCGCCGGCGAGATCCGCCTGGGTTCCGGCGAGAGCTACGACGGCCCACGCGTGCTGTTCGCCTGGTCGGACGACGGGCTCGACGGCATCGCCGACCGCTTCCACGACCTGGTCCGCGCCGACCGACGCCGCACCGGCGCCCAGCCCCTCGTGCTCAACACCTGGGAGGCGGTCTACTTCGACCACGACCTCCCCCGCCTGCTCGATCTCGTCGACCGCGCCGCCTCGATCGGCGTGGAGCGCATCGTGCTCGACGACGGCTGGTTCCGCGGCCGCCGCAACGACGGGGCGGGCCTCGGCGACTGGCAGATCGACGAGGGCGTCTGGCCCGACGGCCTCGGTCCGCTCGCCGACCGAGTGCGCGAGCACGGCATGCAGTTCGGCCTCTGGTTCGAACCGGAGATGGTCAACCTCGACTCCGAGCTGGCCCGCGAGCACCCCGAGTGGGTGCTCGGGCCCTCCGCCGGCCTCGGCACGCCCAGCCGCCACCAGTACGTGCTCGACATCGCGCACCCGGAGGTCTTCGCCTACCTGCTCGACGCGATCTCCGGCCTGGTCGAGGCGTACGGCATCGACTTCCTCAAGTGGGACCACAACCGCGATCTCGTCGAAGCGGTGCGCCGCACCGACCGGGACGCGCCCGCCGTCCACGTGCAGACCCTCGCCTTCTACGCCCTGCTCGACGAGCTGCGCGGCCGCTTCCCCGCGCTCGAGATCGAGTCCTGCGCCTCGGGCGGCGGGCGCGTCGACCTGGGCGTCGTCTCGCGCACCGACCGGGTGTGGGCGTCGGACTGCAACGACCCCATCGAGCGCCAGCGCATCCAGCGCTGGTCGGAGCTGCTGCTTCCCCCGGAGCTGCTCGGATCCCACGTGGGCGCCGAGCGCTCGCACACCACCCAGCGCTCGGCCGACCTCCCGTTCCGCCTCGCCACGGCCCTGTTCGCCTCGGCCGGCATCGAGTGGGACATCAGCCGGTGCACCGAGGAGGAGCTCGAGTCACTGCGCCGCTGGGGCGGGCTCTACCGCGAGGTGCGCGATCTCGTTGCCGCCGGGCGCCGCGTGCACGCCGACCTCCCCGACCCGGAGACGCTGCTGCACGGCAGTGTGGCGGCCGACGGCTCGCGGGCGCTGTACGCCTGGGCGCGCCTCGGGACGTCGGCGGCCGGCCAGTCGGGCCGGGTGCGTCTCCCGGGCCTCGACCCCACCGCCTCCTACCGGGTGACGGTGCGCGACGAGATCGGGCTGCCCGCCTTCCACCAGGGCGGCGGACCCGCCTGGTTCGACGAGGCGCTCGCGAACGGGATCGAGCTGCCGGGCGCCGTTCTCGCGCTGACCGGGGTGCCGCTGCCGACGCTCGCGCCGGCCCAGGCCGTTATCCTCGACCTCGTGCGCACAGTGACAGACGGAGACATCGAGTGACCGGCCTGCGGATCGGCACCCAGACCGCCGAGCCGCTGCGCGTGCTGCGGGCCGCGTCCCCCGCGGCCGTCGACGTGTTCACGAGCCTGCTCACCCGCGGCCCCCTCTCGCGCACCGATGTGGCGAGGTCCACCGGGCTGTCGCAGGCGGCCGTGACCAAGGCGGTGGCGCCGATGATCGCGGCGGGTCTCATCGCCGACCACGACGAGGCGCCCCGCGGACCGCGTGGCCGGCCGGCGAACCCGATCAAGGTCGTTCCCGAGGCCCTCATCGTGCTCGGCATCAAGGTGAACCCCGGAGAGGTCATCGGGGTGGCCACCGACCTCTCGGCCCAGCTCCTGGTGACCGCGCACCAGGGTGTCGAGTCGCGCGTCGACTCGGTGGTCGACGGGATCGCCGACGTGGCCGACCGGCTGTGCGAGCTGCTCGGCGACCGGCGCGAGAGACTCGCGGGCGTCTGCGTCTCGGTCTCCGGCGACGTCGACACGCAGCACGGTGTGGTGCGCGAGTCGGCGCTGCTCGGCTGGACGGGCGAGGACCTCGGAGCCGAGCTGCAGCGGCGCCTGGGCATCCCCGTGCTCATCGAGAACGACGTCCGCGCCCTCACGATCGCCGAGCACTGGTTCGGGGTCGGCGTCGGAACGCGCTCCTTCGCCATCGTCACGATCGGGAGCGGCATCGGCTGCGGGCTGCACGTGAACGGCGACGTGGTCGAGGGCGCCTTCGGCGTGGCGGGCGAGATCGGACACCTGCCGCTCACCTCCGAGCGCTACGTCTGCACCTGCGGCCGCCGGGGCTGCGTCGAGGCGGTCGCCTCGACGGGCGCCATCGTGCGGGCCGTCGCCGAGTCGGGATCGCACCCCGTCGACACCTTCGCGGATGCCGTCGCGCTCGCGCACACCGGCGACGAGGGAGCGGTCGCGGCCTTCGATCTCGCCGGAACGGTGATCGGCACAGCCATCGCGACCGTCGCCAACCTCACCGGACCGGAGATCGTGCTGATCACCGGGGAGGCGGTCTCCGACTACGACCTCTACGACCAGCGGCTGCGCGCCGCCTTCGACGCGCACGCCTTCGGTGCGGCCGGCGAATGCCGGATCGTGCTGCGCCCACACACCTTCGAGGACTGGGCACGCGGAGCCGCGGCGGCCGCCCTGCGCGGCATCGTCACGCGGCGCTACCCGGCATAGCGGGAGCCGGGCGAGCGCGGGCGGCTACCCGGCGGTCGCGCCGAGCGCCCGGTAGTGCCTGTCGCGCACGTTGAGGATCACGCCGCCGATCGTGGCCGCGATGAGCGAGCCCGCGAGTACCCCCACCTTGACGTGCGCGTCGGACTCGCTGCCCGCCCCGAAGGAGAGCTCGCCCACGAGCAGCGACACGGTGAAGCCGATCCCGGCGACGAAGCCCATGCCCACCATGTCCACCCAGCGGATCGACGGGTCGAGGCGGAGGCCGGGGATCCGGGTCACGACGTAGGTGGTGGCGGTGATGCCGATCACCTTGCCGAGCACGAGTCCCGCCACGATGCCGAGCGCGATGCTGTCCTGGAACGATTCGGCCAGGCCGCTCAGTCCGCCGACCGTGACGCCCGCGGAGAAGAAGGCGAACAGCGGCACGGCCACGGCGGTGGAGACCACGCTCCACCGGTCGGCGAAGTGCGCGGCGAGCCCGTCGTACAGCGGCGTGCCCGCGGCGTCGCTGCCCGCTCTCACCCGTGCGCGCTTCGTCGCGACGACCGGCACGAGGAAGCCGAGAAGCACGCCGGCCACCGTGGCGTGGATCCCGGAGGCGTGCACCAGCGCCCAGGCGGCGACCCCGAGCGGGATCAGGATCCACCACGCGCGCACCCCGCGCTGCACGGCGATGCCGAAGAGGCCGAGCGGCACGACCGCCAGCGCCAGCGGCACGACGGCGATGTCGTCGGTGTAGAAGACGGCGATGATCGAGATGGCGAGCAGGTCGTCGACGACCGCGAGGGTGAGCAGGAAGGTGCGCAGCGCGGGAGGCAGGTGCCTGCCGACGACGGCGATCACCGCGACCGCGAAGGCGATGTCGGTGGCCGCCGGGATCGCCCAGCCCTGCAGGGCCTCGGGCCCCGAGCGCAGGTTCACGGCCACGTAGATGAGCGCGGGCAGCGCCACGCCCCCGACCGCCGCCGTGATCGGCAGGATCGCCGTGCGGATGCTGCGCAGCTTGCCGGCGACGAACTCCTCCTTGAGCTCCAGGCCCACCACGAAGAAGAAGATCGCCAGCAGGCCGTCGGCCGCCCAGGCTCCGACGCTGAGGTTCAGGTGCAGCGCCTCCGGCCCGAAGCGAAGGTCGCGCAGTGCCGTGTAGAAGCCGGACGCCCCGGTGTTCGCCAGCACGAGCGCCAGCACGGTGGCGCCGAGCAGCAGCGCGCCGCCCACCGTGTCCCTGCCGAGGGTCTGGTGGATTCCGCGCCAGATAGAGTGCGGTGCCTGGTCGGCGGGCAGCCCGGTGGGGTTCTCGTCAGCGATGGGGTGTCTTCCGTCGAAAGCGGATGCGCGGGGTCGCCCCCGCGCGCTCGTCGCGCCGAATCTACCAGTCGTGTGCACCCCGCGCCGGGGCACCCCGGTTCGGGGTGCGACCAGCGCTAGCCGGCGAGCATCTCCCGCGGAGGCTCGGCGCGGAGCGCCGCATCCGCCCGCTGGTTCTCGGCGGACGCCGCGCGCAGGCGCGTCGACAGCTCGCGGATCGCCGCCTCCCCGACGGATCCCGGCGCCGCGATGCTCACGCTCATGAAGTTGCCGCCCGGCACGTCGAGCACCTGCCAGGGCAGCGGCACCCAGCCGAAGCCCTCCACGAAGCCCGGGGCGATCCCGCGCGTGAGCGGCCTGGCCTCGTGCTCGGCCCAGATGGCGCGGAAGTCCTGGTCGCGGATCGACAGCGTCCCGACGATCTCGCGCATGCGGGGATCGTCCGGATCGCCGTGGAAGCGGAGCGCCGCGACGATGGTGCGGGCGGTGGCCTGCCACACCTCCTGGGCGCGCGCCCTGGCGTCGGACGAGAACAGCAGGAGCACCATGTTCTGGCCCGGCACGCAGCGCCCGGGAGAGAGCAGCGTCGTGAGCTCGTTGACGAGGAGGATGTCGAGGTTGCGGTCGAACACGTAGGCCGGCGTCTCGGTCACCTGCTCGAGCAGGCGGCGGATCGGGAGGCCCACCGTCGTGGCGGCGCCGATGCCGACCGGCGGTCGCGGCGCCGGGAAGGCGAGGCGGTAGAGGTAGGCGCGTCCGTCGTCGTCGAGCCTCAGCGCACGCGCGAGCGAGGAGAGCACCTGGTCGGAGATCTGGTTGTAGCGGCCCTGTTCGATGCGCACGTAGTACTCGGGACTGATGCCGGCGAGGTTCGCCACCTCCTCGCGGCGCAGCCCCGGCACACGCCGCTTCGGGTCGTGCGGGTACCCGAGGTCCTCGGGTTTCAGCATCACGCGGCGGGCTCGGAGGAATTCGGCGAGCGCTGCTCTGGTGTCTGGCATCCCGTTCCTTCCGCCGTGCGGGTGCGGAACCGCTGTCGCGGCGCCGTCGTCGTCCGGTCGAATTTGCGTCGACGGCGACACGTCTGCGAATCTTCGGGGATGACGTTGACCCCCAGTACACCAGAGGTACTCGTCACGTCACCATGCAGAAAGCATGCAGAATCGGCCGGATCCGCACCGTGAGCGGGTCGATCCCGCTCGCCGAGCGGCTGCGGAGCCTGCGGATCTCCGCCGGTCACACGCTGGAGAGCCTCGCGGAGCTGTCCGGCGTCAGCGCGCGCACCATCAGCGACATCGAGCGCGGCATCAGCCTCGCACCGCACCGTCGCACCGTCGACGAGCTGGCGCGGGGCCTCGGTCTCGCCGGCTCCGCGCGGGAGGACTTCGTGCGCAGCGCGCGCGTGCGGCGACGCGTCTCGGAGAACCCGCCCCGCACATCCGCCTCGACTCCGCACCGCGTCGCCGACTTCACCGGGCGCGAGAGGGAGATCGCCCAGATCACCTCGGCGCTCGGCACGCCGGACTCCGCCACCGTATCGGCGTCGATCGTGGTCATCTCCGGGTCGCCCGGCTTGGGCAAGACGACGAGCGCGATCGAGGCTCTGGGCGGGGTTCAGCACACCTGGCCGACGATGCTCTTCGTCGACCTCGACGGGCTGAGCCCCGACCCGCTGACCCCGCTCGAGATCATTCGCGAGCTGCTCAGGCAGCTGCCGTCGCTGGGCGAGATGGTGCCCCAGTCGTTCGACGACGCCGTGCGCCTCTGGAGGGTCGCGACCGCCGACGACCCTCCCGCCGTGCTGCTCGACAACGCCGCGAGCGAGTCGCAGATCCGCCCCGTGCTCGCCATGGACCCGCGCGGTGCCGTCGTCGTCACCTCCCGGCGCAGTCTCGCCGGGTTGGAGGGCGCCGCGCGGGTGGTGTTCGGCCCGCTGGACGGCGACGACAGCAGGCTGCTGCTCGAGCGGCTCATTCCCGCCGGGCAGCGGGCGCACGCGGACCTGCCGCCGCTCGCCGCCCTCTGCGACAACGTGCCCCTCGCCCTGCGCATCGCCGGCAACCGCATCGCGAGCCGCCCGTCGTGGACGGCCGCCGACTTCGTGAAGCGGATGCGATCGGCCGAGAACCGATTGCGCCTCCTGGTGGCCGGCGACCTCGCCGTCGAGACCGCGTTCGCGCTGTCGTACGACGACCTCGACCCGCAGACCGCCCTGCTGTTCGGCGCCCTGTCGGTGATGGACGGCGCGAGCTTCGACGCCCGCATCGCGGCCGCGACGCTGGGAGCCGACGTGCTCCAGACCGAGACCCGGCTCGACGAGCTCACCGACCTCGGACTGCTCGAGGCGCGCGGAGGCAACCGCTACCGGCTGCACGACCTGCTGCGGCTGTTCGCGGCGACGCGCCTCCGCGACGACCACGGCCAGGCCGCGGTCGTCGAGTGCCGGGACCGTCTCCGCCACTGGCTGCTCGGCAGCCTGGAGCGGGCGGGCTCCTGGTTCGAGACCGCGCGCACCCCCGGGGAGACGGCGGGGCCGGGGATCTCCTTCCCCGATGCCGCGACGGCCACGGCGTGGATCCGCCTGGAGGAGCCGCACTGGTGGCCGGCCATGCGGTCCGCCGCCGCGGCCGGCGAGCACGACGTCGTCGTCGACGTCGCCGACTCGCTGCACTGGTTCTCGGAGCTGTGGACCGACCGCGGCCGATGGACCGAGTTCTTCACGCTGGCGGTCGAGTCGGCGCGGGCCCTCGGAGACCCGCGTCTCGAGGCGATGCACCTGGGCTACGTCGTCTGGTCGGTGATCATCGAGAGTGGTGACATGGAGCGCGCGCTCGAGGTGTCGCGCCGCGCGGTGCGCGCCGCGGAGGCCGCACAGGACCACGAGCAGCTGGGCTGGTCGCACTTCTACGCGGCGTGGTCGCTCCTCCGGCTCTCACGGCTGGACGAGTGCGCCGTCGAGGCGCGCGAGTCGATCGCCGAGTTCGGGCTCGCCGGCGAGGAGGAGGGCGCGTTCCAGGCGATCATCGCACTGGGCCGGGTGCACAGGGCTCGCGGCGATCACGAACTCGCCATCCGCGACCTGACGGAGGTCATCGGGCGGGCGGAGGAGTCCGTGGGCCAGGCACGGAGCATCGTGCCGCTCACCACCGTCGTCCTCGCCAGCCAGGACATCTCCGTCAGCTACCTCGCCCTCGATCGGAAGGCCGAGGCCATGGCCGCCGCCGGAACCGCGGTCTCCACGGCGCGGACGCTCAATTCGTCCACCCGCCTCTCGTCGGCGCTCCGCCACAGAGCCATCGCCCACCTCGCGTTGGGCGAGAAGCCGGCCGCGGGAGTCGACGTCTCCGAGGCTCTCTCCCTTCTCGACTCGCACAGCAAGGACGCCTTCCTCGTCGAACTGCGCTCGCAGCTCGAAGAGATCCGCGCCATGCTGGCGCGTGGATCCGACCCGGCCTGACCGGCAACAGCCAAGGAGCCCCACCATGCTCGTCCTCGACGACACCACCATCCGTGCGTCCTTCGTGAACGCCACCAGGAAGGAGCTGGCCGATCTGCTGCTGCCAGAGCTGGCGGAGATCACCTGGGACCGGCTCGACTACCTCGGCTGGCGCGACGCCCGGCTGTCCAAGCGCGCCTACATCGTCGTCCCGCTCCCCGACGGTCCGGTCGGCATCGTGCTGAAGCAGGCCGAAGCGTCTCCGCGCACCCGGGCGCAGTGCTCGTGGTGCCAGGACATCACGCTGCCCAACGACGTGGTGCTCTACGGCGCCCGGCGCTCCGGGGCCGCGGGACGCAACGGCAACACCGTGGGAACACTGATCTGCTCGAACTTCGAGTGCTCGAGGAACGTGCGCACGCTGCCGCCGACGGCCTACATCGGGTTCGACGTGGAGGCCGCGCGCGACAGGCGCATCGCGACCCTGCGCACCCGCAGCGGCGACTTTGCGACAGGAATCGTGGAGGGCCACTGACCGGGCCGCATAGGGTGGAGCCCTCACCCGGCTCGTCGAGGAAGGCTCCACCGTGCTCGCAGACGTCCTGATCGTCGTTCTCGGCATCCTCTCGGCGGTGCTCGTCGGCTTCGCCAGCCGTCGGGTGCTCGACACCCCGGTCGGCTGGCCGCGCAGCATCGTCGTGGGTCTGCTGGTCTTCGTCTGCGGGCTGCCCTTCGGCCGCTGGGTGACCGAGCAGACCGGGATCGTCTCCGGCGACCGCGCCGATCTCGAGAGCTCCGCGCTCGTGGCCTGGATCGTGGTGCTGCTCTCGATCGCCTGGGTGTTCGCCATCGGTGTCGCCCTGCTGGTGGCGCTCGAGCTGGTCTGGCCCACCGCGTCGCTGCGCAACCCGATCGACACCGTGCGCGCGGCCCTGCGCCAGCGCAAGCGAACCCGACGCTACGCGCAGATCCTCGCGATCGCATCGCGCCGCGGCGTCGGCTGGGTTTTCCACGGCCACGCGCGCTCCGGAACGGGCCACTCGACCCCCGCCGAGCGCGCGGCGGCCATCGTCGACACCATCAACGAGTCGGGGGTCACCTTCGTCAAGCTCGGCCAGGTGCTCTCCACCCGGCGCGACCTCATCCCCGAGCCCTACCTGAGCGCCCTCGGCTCGCTGCAGTCCGCCGCGACCACCCTGCCCTGGTCGGTCGTGGGGCCCGAGATCGAGGCCGAGCTCGGCCGTCCCATCGCCGAGGTGTTCTCCTCCGTCTCCGAGACCCCGCTGGCCGCCGCGTCGGTGGCGCAGGTGCACACGGCACGACTGCTCGACGGCACGGCCGTGGTGGTGAAGGTGCAGCGTCCCACGGCGCGCGCCCAGGTCGAGGCCGACGTCGACATCATCGTGCGCCTCGCCCAGCGCGCCGAGAAGCACTCCCTGCAGGCCCGCGAGCTGCGCGCCGAGTCGGTGGCGCGCGGCTTCACGACCACCCTGCTCGCCGAGCTCGACTACCGCGTGGAGTACAGCAACACGGAGATGCTGCGCTCGACCCTCCGCATGATCGGCGAGCACGCCCACGCCGACGACGTGCGCATCAGCGTGCCGCGCGTCTACCCGGCCGCCAGCAGCCAGCGCATGCTCACGATGGACCTCGTCGACGGCACACCGCTCAGTGCAGCGGATGCGCGCCTCGCGTCGATGAGCGACGAGTCGCGCGACAGACTGGCGGCGGGCCTCATGAACGCGGTGCTCGAGCAGATCCTGGTGCACGGCGTCTTCCACGCCGACCTGCACCCCGGCAACGTGATCCTGAAAGACGACGGCAGCCTCGGGCTGATCGACTTCGGCGCGGTCGGCATCATCGAGCGCAGCCAGCGGCACAACCTCTCGGCGCTGCTGCTCGCCGCCGCCTGCGAGGACGACATCGCCGCCACCGACGCCCTCATGCTCATCGTCGACGTGCCCGACGACACCGACGTCGACGCCTTCCGCCACGACATCGGCGTGGTGCTCACCACCGTGCAGCACCGCGCGGGCGGCGAGGGCTCGATCTTCTCCCTGATGCTCGACGTGATCCGGCAGCACCACCTCGCACTGCCGGCGACCCTGTCGTCGGCCTTCCGCAGCTTCGCCACCCTGGAGGGCTGTCTCAAGGTGCTCGTGCCCGACTTCGACCTGGCCGAGCGCGCGCTCGCTCGCATGCCGGCGCTCACCCGGCGCGCGCTGAGCGCGAAGCGGATCGCGGCGTCCGCCCAGGCCCAGGCCGCGGTGCTCTCCGCCTACGCCAGGAAGCTCCCCCGCCGGCTCGAGTCCCTCGCGTCCCAGCTCGAGCGCGGCACACTGAACGTGCGGGTGCGCAGCTTCGCCGCCGCCGACGACCAGTGGTTCGTCGGCGCGCTCGTCTCCGAGATCCTCGGCGTGCTGGTGTCGATCACCGCGGTGGTGCTCGCGATCGTCCTCGTGGTCTCCGACTCCGGCCCCCTGCTCGCACCGCAGCTCGGCCTCTTCGACCTGCTCGGCGCCTTCGTGGGCTTCCTCGGGTTCCTCGGCATCCTGCGCACGGTGCGCCGCATCTTCATCCGCCGTCCGCGCGCCCGCTGAGCTGCTGTCCGCTGATCGGACTCCCGCACCCTGCCTAGGGGGCGACGCGCTCGAGCGCGCGCGAGGCAGCCACCTCGCGCAGCGCCGTCACCCCCACCGAGGCCACCCAGACCAGCCAGGGGAAGGTCGCGAAGAGGGCGATGCCCGATCCTCCCGCGGAGAAGAAGGTCGCCTCGTTGGTGCCGGCGAACATGGTCGGAACGGCGGCCGCGTTGAGCACCGCGACGACGTAGGCGAGCACACCGGTCCAGCGAGGAAGCGCCCCGGAGAGGAAGATCACGTGTCCGGAGGCCGCGGCCACCAGCGCCGTGAGCACGCAGCCCATCGACCCGAACATCTGCACGTGGCCCTCGATCAGCGCCCGCACAACAGAGGGGTCGGAGGTGGCGCCGATCGAGTCGAGCGCGGAGCCGGCCTCCATCGCGTCGCCGACCAGGGTCAGGGCCACGAAGACGAGGCCAGCGCCGTAGGCGAGATTCGCGATCCACTCCACGTCGGCGCGGCACAGGATCACCAGCTGCCGGAAGCCCGCCAGGAACACGATCAGGAAGGCCATCAGGAAGGTGTCGAGGAGGATGACC
>Ga0247729_10000171_pt1 | contig 31323 bp, 24 predicted proteins | sample UWRJL133311R2_FD_180958 | JGI IMG/M metagenome (GOLD analysis project Ga0247729, IMG submission 180958) | Plant litter microbial communities from Arlington Agricultural Research Station in Wisconsin, United States - UWRJ-L133-311R-2 | ecosystem: Environmental > Terrestrial > Plant litter >... | reverse complement strand
GATGTCGACGACGGCGTCGCGGAAGTTGAACGAGTAGGTAGTGTTCGGGTCGAAAGGCTTCTCGAAGGTGAGCGTAATGGCCGTGCGCTCTTCCTTGATTTCGTACTTGTTATCGGACAGCACGGGGGCCACCAGCAGATTTTTGGTCAGTTCCTTGAGCTGCACCGACTCCGAGAATTCGAGCCGAACAAACTGCTGCTTCACGTTGCGGGCGCCGTTGACCGGCGAGGTGCTCACGAGCTTGGGCGGCGTCAGGTCGCGGGGGCCGCCCTGGGGCGAGCTGATGGTCGCGCAGCCGCTTACAAAAGCGCCGGCGGACAGCAAAAACAGCAGATTAGCGCGAACGGACATTATACAGCAGCAGGGTGGTAAGGGTAAGAACGGCAATGGCCGCCACAATATAGAGTGCCGATTTGCGCGTCACTTTCTCGTCTTCGTCGGGCACCAGGGCCACGGCCGCCGGCTGCACCCTGGCCGTATCGGCCGCGGTGGCCGGTTTACGAGCCGTATCCGGGTACAGAACGGCGCTCCGGCCCGGCTGGTATGCGCCGGGCTGACCAGCCTCCAATCGGGCTGCGGGCGCGCCAAGCGGTGCCGCCCCTCCCCTGCCGCCGGCTGCGGCTGCCGGAAGCATTCCGAGCAGCAGCAAAACCAGGGGCAGAGCAGGGGTAGCCACGGCAGCTTAGCGTTGGCTGGACACGTAAATCACGCTCGAATACAGCCCCTCGTGCTCCTCGGCGTACCGGTTCGACTTATAGCCGGCCTTGAGCACGGTGAGCAGCCCACCGCCCCGCTCGGCCTTGTGCTTTTCGCTGAGCATGCTCACGTAGTAGGCATCCAGGGGCATGGGCAGCATCTCGCGCACCGTGAGCTTGTGCTTTTTGAGCAACAGCTTCATGGTTTTGGGGCTGAAGTGGTAGAGGTGACGCGGCACGTCGTAGGCGGCCCAGTCCTGGCGGTAGTGCTGGGCGTCGAGGCTTTCCACGTTGGGCACGGCAATGATAAGCACGCCGTCGGGCTTGAGCAGGCTGATGAGCTGCTGGAGCGTTTCGTTGAGCGTGTGCACGTGCTCCAGCACGTGCCAGAGCGTAATGGCATCGAAGGAACCCTGCTGAAACGACACCAGGCTTTCGGAGCCGATGGGCTGGCCCACGCGCTGGGTGGCTTCCTCGCGGGCCCGGGGGCTGGGCTCGTAGCCACTCACCTGCCAGCCGTCGGCGCGGGCCGTGGCCAGGAAGTGGCCGGTGCCGCAGCCGTAGTCGAGCAGCTTACCCTTGCGCGGGGCCTGCTTGTTGAGCAGCGCCACCTTGCGGCGCATGGTGAAAAACCGCGCCACACGGTACGCCTGGTTGATGACGCCGGTGGCCGCGCTATTGTGCGACACGTAGTCGTCCGACTCGTAGTAGCGCCCGATATCGGCCAAGCCGGGGCGGGGGTTGGTAAACTGGAAGGTGCAGCTCTGGCACTGCACGATGGCGAAGCTTTCCTTGCTCACCGATTTGTCTTCGACTACCAGCTTGTTGCGAAACTCGTTTTTGCCGCAGACCGGGCAGGATTCTAATCGTTCGTAGGACACAGGGCGGAAGTTCAGACTATAAGCGAAGCAGCCCCACTTGTATCGGGCAGCCGTTTGTATTGTATTAGCAAAAATAGGCTTTTGAGGCTACACTAAGGCAGCGGCCTGAATTACGGCCAGCGGCTTAGCCTAGATTCGCTCCAGACTTCTCCTCGGGGATTAGGCTGATGGATAAGGGAGTCCAGGCCGGCCGCATAGATTCGTGTCAGGAGTGAGTCCAGGCGGTCAGACTCGATTCGCTCCGGACTGCCCGGGGCCGGCTCTCCCACTGAGGTGCCGGCTCCATTAAGCACCATCACCGGCAGCATGGTGGCAGCACAAAGCCCCAGGCCGAGCGTTGCCCACAGCAGCCAGGCCAAGGCCGGGCCCCAACGCCGATGCAGGAGCCGACGAACCATGACCACAATGGCAAGTAGTCCTTGGGCTGCCAGCAATTGCCAGCAGCCCATTAGCCAGAAGGGAGTTTCCGCAAACCGGTAGTTGAAGAGCCACCCAATTATCAGCCCGCCCAAGACAAGCCCGTTCAGCAGACCCGTCCAAAACAGCAGGCGGGACCAATAACTGGCCACCGCCCCGTTTTTCATCGACCCAGATACACCATCAGCACCGAAATGTCAGCGGGGCTCACGCCGCTGATGCGGGCGGCCTGGCCGATGGTTTCGGGCTGCACCCGAAGCAGCTTTTCGCGGGCCTCGTGCGAGAGGGCCGGCATCTGCTGGTAGTCGAGGCGGCCCTGAATCACGAAATTTTCCAGCTCAGCCACGCGGGCGGCCTGCTGGTTTTCCTTCTCGATGTAGGACTCGTACTTGATGGCAATGATGGCCTGCTCGAGGCTGTCGGGCTGGTAGTGGCCCAGGGCCAGCGTCAGGTTGGGCAGCGTGCGGGTCAGGTGCTCCAGTTCCAGGTTGGGGCGGCGCAGCAGGTTTACAGCCCGGGTCCGCTCGTGCAGCGTGGCCGAGCCCAGCTCCGTCAGCAGCCCGTTAATCTCGGCCGGCTCGATGGCAAAATTCTTCAGCAGCTCCACCACCTCGGTAGTTTCGCGCTGCTTCTGCTCTACCCGGAACAGGCGCTCATCCGAAGCCAAGCCCAGGGCGTGACCCAGGGGCGTGAGGCGTAGGTCGGCGTTATCCTGGCGCAGCAGGATGCGGTGCTCGGCCCGGCTCGTAAACATGCGGTAGGGCTCGTCGGTGCCCTTGTTCACGAGGTCGTCGATGAGCACGCCGATGTAGGCTTCGCTCCGTTTTAGGATGAAGGGCTCCCGGCCGTGCACCTTGTTGTGGGCGTTGATGCCGGCCATCAGGCCCTGGCAGGCGGCTTCCTCGTAGCCCGTCGTGCCGTTGATCTGGCCGGCGAAGTAGAGGTTTTTCACGCGCTTGGTTTCCAGCGTCAGGCTGAGCTGGGTCGGCGGGAAAAAATCGTACTCGATGGCGTAGCCGGGGCGGAACATCTTGGCGTTTTCGAAGCCCACGATTTTGCGCAGGGCGCGGTACTGCACGTCTTCGGGCAACGAGCTGCTGAAGCCGTTGATGTACATTTCCACCGTGCTGCTGCCCTCGGGCTCCACAAAAATCTGGTGGCGGTCCTTGTCGGCGAAGCGGTTGATTTTGTCCTCCACGCTCGGGCAATACCGCGGCCCCAGCCCCTTGATGCGGCCCTGAAACATCGGCGACTTCTCGAAGCCTTCCTTCAGGATTTCGTGGACCTCGGGGTTGGTGTACGTGATGTAGCACGGCCGCTGCTTCACCAGCGCGGGCGTGTCGAGGTAGCTGAACTTGCTGGGCACCTCGTCGCCGGCCTGCTCCTCCATTTTGGAGTAGTCGAGGCTGCGGCCGTCCACGCGGGGCGGAGTGCCGGTTTTCATGCGGCCCGTCTCGAAGCCCAGCTCGAGCAGCTGCTCGGTAATGCCGGTGCTTTTCTTCTCGGCCGCGCGGCCGCCGCCGAAGTTCTTTTCACCGATGTGAATCAGGCCGTTCAGGAACGTGCCGTTGGTCAGCACCACCGACTTGCCCCGAAACTCGATGCCGAGCTGGGTTTTCACGCCTACCACGGTGTCGTTTTCCACCACAATGCCCGTCACCGACTCCTGCCAGAAGTCCACGTTCGGGGTTTGCTCCAGCGTGTGGCGCCACTCCTCGGCAAAGCGCATCCGGTCCGACTGCGCCCGGGGGCTCCACATGGCGGGGCCTTTGGAACGGTTCAGCATCCGGAACTGAATCATGGTTTTGTCGGTGATGATGCCGCTCTGCCCGCCCAACGCGTCCACCTCGCGCACAATCTGGCCCTTGGCCACGCCGCCCATGGCCGGGTTGCACGACATCTGGGCGATGGTGTTCATGTTCATCGTGACCAGCAGCACCTTCGAGCCCAGGTTGGCGGCGGCAGCGGCGGCTTCGCAGCCGGCGTGGCCGGCTCCTACTACAATGACATCGTATTCTTCTTGCTGAAACATGGCGGGGAGTTGTTCGAAAGAGAGCAACAGGTAAGAAAGGTAAATTGTGCCCGGGCGGCAGTTATTCCAGAATCAGAGCGGTAGCCCCGATAATCTGCTGGTCGAGCACCTCCTGCCGGGAAGCAAACTGGTCAGAAATCAGCAGGCCCGCTTTATCCAGGCGGTGCATATTGATGAGTTCAACGCCGGTTATCCGCAGAAAAACGCCGTTGGGGAAGGCCAGTTCGTTGCCAGCCAGAGCGCTGCCGCTGACTACACCCGTCAGCACCCAGCCGCGGCCAGTGATGCGGAACGCATCTTCCACGACGAATGTGCCGACTTGCTTTGCCATCAGGTTCAAAAGCAAAAAACCGGTTCCCCGCTTGGCGGAAACGGTTTTGTATTTTAAGTGAAACTTGGTTAACCTTCTCAGAACGTGCGCAAAGATAGGCAGGAATCCGCTTTTCTGCGCGCCGCGCCGGTTTAATCCCCGGCGGCCGCTTCCGGCTCCTCCCCCGTTTCCTCTTCCTGCCAGTCGGCCAGCAGTGCTTCCGATTGTTGGGCTACCACTTCCCAGGCAAACGGCTGCCAGAGGCCGGTGAGGCAGTCGAACACCTCCGTGGCGGCCGGGCAGGCAAAGAGCTTGTAGTCGAACTTGGGGTAGTCGTGTACCACGTAGCCGGGGTAGTAGTAGGCGTACTGCCGCCGCTGGGCGTGCTCCAGCTTGAGTAGCATCAGATACTTGCCCAGGCTGTGGCGGCGGTAGTCGGGGTGATAGAAGTTCATGATGCCGGCCAGGGCGCGGGCCCCGCTGTCGAAAATACCGGCCGCAATGAGCCGCGCTCCATCCCGCACCTCAATTACGCCGGTGTCGAAGGCATTGTGCGCGGCCCCGGCCAGCAGAAACGACTCCACAGTGGGCGGCGCGTCGAAGGTGATGGAGGCGCGGTAGGCCGCGTAAAGCTCCTCCAGCTCGGCGGTCAGCCGAAACTGACGCAGCGTGACCGAAAACCGCGCGTTGAGGCGCAGCAGCCGGCGCTGTTCCGGGCCGTATTGCACGTCGGCCAGCACCAGGCGCAGCCAGTGCACGGTGTACACGCTTTCCTCGATGGGCAGAAACCGGCAGGTAAACAGGCTCTGGTGCATCCGGTAGTAGCCCTGGCTCAGGTAAAAATCCAGCGCCTGGCCGGGTATAACGGACGTATCGGAAGGAGTGGCGGACATAGCGGCAAACGGAAAGCAGCTTTCAGCTCTAAGAAACAAAAACGCCCGCAGTTACGCGGGCATTTTTTATAAAATCAGCCTGGAAAATACTAACCGCGCTAAAAAGTGCGCAACGACAGGCAGTAGTCCTCCTTCTTGCGCATGGCCGTCTGGCTCAGCAGGTCCTTATCGGCGTAGCCGAGCAGGTGCAGCACGCCGTGAATCATCACCCGGTGCAGCTCATCGTGAAACGTGACGCCGAGTTGGGCGGCGTTTTCGCGCACCCGCTCCACGCTGATGAAGATGTCGCCCTCGATGATATCCGCGTCGTCGGCGTTGTCGAAGGTGATGACGTCGGTGTACGTGTCGTGGTCGAGGTATTCGACGTTGACGCGGTGCAGGTACTCATCGGAGCAGAAAATGTAGGTGAGCTGCACGATTTCGTGCTCGTGCACCTGGGCAATCCGCTCAATCCAGGACGTGAGGTCTTCAGCTTCGGACAGCTCGAAGTCCACGTCTTCCACCAAAAACTCAATGCCGTGCGCCTCCGACCCTAATTCGTCGTTCAGCTCATCCTCAGTGCCGGGAGGGTTCTGGCTCATGCGGCGCTTTCGGAAGAAACGGTATCGGAAGATGCTGGCTCGTCGGCAACGGCGGGCGTGAGCAGGAAGGTCAGCTGCACGTTGCGGCCGTCCTTGTTGAATTCTACCTCGTCGGCGAGGTGGCGGATAAGAAAGATGCCGCGGCCGCCGGGGTTCTCCAGGTTTTCAGGCGCGGTGGGGTCGAGCAGGTTGTTATAGTCGAAGCCGTCACCTTCGTCCTCCACCTCAAACTTCACCCGGTCCTGGTTGACGTACAGCGACAGGTAGACGTTTTTGTCCTTGTCGAACTTATTGCCGTGGCGAATGGCGTTGTTCACGGCCTCCGTCACGGCTACCATGATGTTGCCGTAGATATCGTCTTCGATGTGGAAAGTTTCCTTCGAGTTATCGATGAAGCTTTCCACTACGCGAATGTTCTCAACAAGGGACGGAACCTGGATTTTGACCTGTTTCATAGGTGTATTAAAGGGGGAGCGGGCGGTAAAATTAGCTGAACGCTATTTCATTTTCTGAAAATATTCACTCACCTCGCGCTGATAATACGGCGTGAGGGCTGGCGGCACCGTGCGGAGCAGCTCCGTCTGCCGGTTTTTCTGCTGCTTATACTTGTCAAAAGCCGGCGGAAACACGGGTGGACGGGTTTGGGCGGTCTGCGCCTCACGCTTCTCGTCCTGGTCCCGCTCCCTCGCCGATTTCTCGACTTCCAGCAAACGGGTCAGAATTTGACGCTGACGAAGCACGGTCTGCTCCGTTAGCCGCTTGTTTACGAGGTCCGTTTCGGTTTGTTCCATCAATTTCTTCACGTCGCCGGTGCCGCCGGCGCCGTCCTGACCTTTGCCGTCCTTGGAGCCCTTGCCACCTTTTTCCTGGAGCTTGTCTAGCTCCTTGAGGGCTTCGCGCAGCATCTGCTGTTGGGCGGCCAGCTTGGCCAAGTCCTCGCTCATGGCGCGGCCGGTTTTGCCGCTCTGCTGAAGCTGCTGAATCTGTTGGTTGAGTTGCTGCTGCATGCGGCCCATCTGGCCGTCGCCGGCCGAGCTGCCCTTCTTCTTTTTCTTGCCGGGCTTACCCTGGCCGCTCTGGCTTTGCTGGCCCTCGCGCTGCTCCTGTTGCATCTGCTGCAGGGCGTCGTTGAGCATCAGGGCTAGGTTGTTCATGCTAGTCATGGCCAGCTGCTGGCTGCCGGTGGCCCGGGCCACGTTGCGCTGCCGGATCTGGTCCAAGGACTCGTCCATGCGGCCGTTCATTTCGCCTACCTCCCGGGTTACGAAGCTCTGAATCTGCGAGACGCGCTTGGCCAGGGCGTAGAGCGAGTCTTGGATGACGGCCGCGTCGTCGCGGAGCTTGCGCTGGTTCTGGCCGAGCTGCACGAAGCGCGGGTCGGTCTGGTCGACCTGGCGGAACTGCTTCATCAGGCCTTCCTCGTCGAAGCTGAGCTTGAGTAGGTTTTCGAGGATGTCGCGCAGGTCGTCGATGTTCTGCTGCTTCTGGTCATTTTCCTCTTCCTGCTGCTGCTGGCGCATCTTCTGGGCCATCTGCTTCATCTGCTGAGCGGCCTTCTGCTGGCTCTGGCTAGCCTTCTTGTTCTGGTTTTTGCTGAGCTGCTCCTCGCTTTCCTGCTGCTGCTCGTCCACCTGCTGCTGCTCGGGCTTCATGTCGTCGGCGCCGTTCTGATTTTCGAGCTGCTCGTCCATTTTCTTCAGGTCGTTGAGGTCCTTCTTGATGTCCTCAAACTGCTGCTTCTGCTCGGCCTGCTGCTTTTTCAGGTCTTCCTGCTTTTGTTGTTGCTGCTTTTTGTCGTCGCCCTTCGGCTGGTTGTCCTTGTCGTTTTTCTCGGTTTGCTCGGCCAGCTTTTCCTGGTCCTGGGCCAGCTGCTCCAGCTTCTCGGTAGCCTGCTCCTGCTTCTGCTCGTACTGGAGCTGCTTAAACATCTCCAGGGCTCGCTCCAGCTCTTTCTGCAGGGTGTTTTCCTTGTTTTCGAGCTGCTTCATGAGCTTCTGCATGTCCATGTCGGGGGCCTTCTGCTCCTGCAGCAGCTTCTGCAATTGCTCGTAGAGCTTCTTGGTTTCGGGGTCGAGCAACGAGTCCATGAGCTTTTGCAGCTCCTTGGCTTTCTCGGCCAGTTCCTGGCTTTTGGGGTCGAGCTGGTCCTGCTTCTGGTTGAGCTCCTCAAAAAGCTTCTTCATGTCGGCAATCTGCTCGTCCATCTGCTGCTTCTGCTGGAGCATTTCCTGCAGCTGCTTGCGGTCCTGGAAGTTGAGCTCCCGCTTGGTTTTGAGCTTGTCGGAGGCCTTGGCCAGCTCGCGCTCCAGCTTCTTGCTCTGCTCCATCGACTTGCTCATCTGGCTTTGCACCGAGGCCGACTGCGAGGCCAGCTGCTGGCGCAGTTCCGTTTTGGACGGCAGCCGGAACTCCGCCGCCCGCGTCCGCGCTGCCTTCGGGCCGTGCACGCCGTCGTTGTCCCACACTTCCACGAAGTATTCCAGCCGGTCGCCGGGCTTCATATTGAGCGGGGCCAGGTCCCACTGGTAGGTATAGCTCTGGCTGAGGCCGCTTTGCAGCGCCAGCGGCCGGGCCCGAAACTCGGCGTTGGGCCGGGCTTTGGAGGTGATGCGGTAGTGCAGCTGCAGGCGCGTGAGGCCGTAGTCGTCGCGGACGGTGCCGCCCAGGGCCAGGTAGCGCAGGGAAGTGGTATCGGCGAAGCTTTCCACGGTGATTTCCGGCACCTGGTCGGCAATGGCGGTAATCTGGTACTGAATCGGGTCCCGGTTGAGGCTGGCCGCGTTTTGCAGGCGCACGGCGTATTCCTGGCTGCGCAGAATGCGGCGCGAAGCCTGAAACCGGCCGTCCTCGGCGGTGGCCGTCACGGTTTCGGCGGGGCTCTGAAACTGCAGCTGGAGCTGGTCGGTGGCTTCGGTGGCGAAGTCCCAGCGGACGGTGCTGCCCTCGGGCACGGTGAGGTTGCCGGCGTTGCGCAGGGTTTCGGCGGGCTTGCCGAGGTAGGCCGGGTAGGTGACGTGCACGGCGAAGTCGCGCAGGCTGGGGCGGGCCTTCACGGCCAGGTCGTAGTCGTCGGAGGTGAAGCCGGCGCCGCTGAGCTGAAACTCCACATCGCCCTGTAGCTGCTTGAACTCGTAGGTAAAGGTGTTGGCGGCAGTTTTGGTCAGGCGCCGCTCCCGGCCGCCGTAACGGATGCTGATTTCGTTGGGCAGCGCGTCGCCTTCGATGGCCACGTCGAGCTTGAAGTCCTCATTTTTGAAGGCCTTGAGGCTTTTGTTCTGAATCACGAAGCGGAACGGCGCGGGCGGGGCGTAGGTGCTGCGGTAGTGCAAGATCCGGTCGGTGCCCTGCACAAACAAACTGGGCCACACCAGCAGTAGGAGCACCACGGCCCCGGCGGGCACGGCCAGATACTTCCACAGCGGCCGGCTCTGGGTGGTGATGTTGATGCCCTGGGCAAATTCGAGGCCGGTGAGCTGGCCGGCGCGCTGTTCGAGGCTGGCGGCAATCAGGGCGTTTTCGCGGGCCTGGCCCTGGAGCTGCAACGCGTTGAGGAGCTTGTCCTGTACCTGCGGAAACAGCTCGCCCACGCGGGCGGCGGCCTGCTCGTCGCTGAGCAGGCGGCGCAGGTTGGTGAGGGCCGCCAGCGGCTGCCAGATCCAGCGGACGAAGGCGTAGACGACTAAACCCAGGAAGCCGAACAGCAGGCCGCCCCGCACCCAAGTGGGCAGGTAGAGGAAGTACTCGAGCAAGTTGAGCACCACGAACAGGGTGAGCAGCAGCCCACCCGCCACCAGGGCACCACGCACCAGCAGGTTCAGGTAAAACTTGCGCTTAAAGGCATCCAGTTGCGCCAGAACCTGCTCCAGGGCCGGCGCATTCGTAGTCGTTACGGGCACAGATTGTTTCTCCAATTCACGAAAATGGCCCATTCCGGGCCCGGGAAAGATACGCATTAAAGCCACGAAGGCTGCATACCTCCCTCCTCTCCCAAACGACAACGCGCCGGGGGTGAATTGTTCCTTCCAAGGGACGCGGCGGGCAGATAAGCGGAAAACCCCGGCTCCTGCGGGCGGAGCTACCGGGCCTTTTCCGGAGTACCGCGCACGGTCGTACGCAGTGCCCCGAAGTTTTCCGGACGGCCCCGCACGACTGTGCGTAATGCCCCAAAGTTTTTCGGACGACCAACCACGGTCGTGCGGGGTTGTCCGAAGTTTTCCGGACGGCTCCGCACGATTGTGGGAATGCCTTCTTACTTCGCCCGGCGGGCTAAGTTGCGCCTAGTGCGGCGGCCGGGGTGCTGAGGAGTGTTGCTCCCGTGGTTTTAGAAGACCTCGCCCAAATTGAATGCCACGCCCCGGGAGCCGTCGGCGCCGATGCCGTAGTCGACGGAGAGGTTGGTGCGCGACACCTTGTTCAGGTTCAGCCGCAGGCCCGCGCCCACGGCCGGCACCACCCGGTCGAACTGGGTGGCCAGGCTGCCCGAAACTAGGTGTAAGTCCTCGGACACGGTCTGGGCATTGCCGAAGACCACGCCGCCGAGCAGGTGGTTGCGGGTGAGGCCGAAGCGGTACTCGGCCTCGGCGTAGAGCAGGTTTTTACCCCGAAACCGACCCTGGATGAAGCCCCGGCCCAGGTTGCTGTAGGTGTCCCAGCCGGTGCTGGGCAAATCCAGGAAGGGCGGGTTGCCCTGCAGGGTAATGGCGTTGTACGACCACAAAGCCAGCACGTCGCCGGAGTGCGGGGAGAGGCGGAGGTAGCGGCGGGCATCCACGAGCAGGGTCTGGAAGTTGGTGTCGCTGCCCAGCAGGCGGGTATTGGCCCGTAGCACGGTGTTGAGGTAGCTGCCGCCCTCGGGGTTGATGGCGTTGGTGCGGCTGTCGTAGAGCAGGCTCAGCGTGGGGCCCGAGCTGATGGAGCGGCCCGCCACGCCGTAGGGGTAGTGCGAAATGCGGGTGACTTCCTGAGTAGTGGCCCGGCTGCTGATGCCCCAGTGGTCGTCGAGCTGGTAGCCCAGGCCGGCGTAGAGGCTGCCGCCGACTTTGCGCAGCACGCTCTGGTAGACGCGCAGGTACTGGTAGTCCATGGGTACGGCGCGGTCGGTGGTGGTGTGCATGCCCAGGCCGTAGGTGCTCTGGGGGTAGTGCATCAGCCGCCAGTCGCCTACCCAGTTCACGCGGTTGCCGCGCCCCCACACCGAGGGTGTGGCCACGAAGATGAGCTGCCGGTTCTGGGTGTAGCTCAAGGCCGCAATCAGCGTCGACATGTTGGCCGCGGGCCGGCGGAAGGCGATGTTGCCGGTGAGCTGCACTAAGCCGCGGGTTTGCTGGGTGTAGCCCAGGGCCGGAATCACCCACACGAACTTGCCGCCCTGCTGCAGGGCCAGCGAGTCGTGGGCCGTGACGTGGGTGCGGGGAAACAGGGCGCGGTAGACGTCCACCACGTCCTGGGTGGGGCGGCGGCCCAGGCTCACCAAGGCCAGCGGGGCGGCCGAGTACGGCGGCGCGGCGGCCAGGGTGTCGGCGGGGGCGGGCGTGGTTTGGGCGGCGGCCCCGAAGCCGGCCAGCAGCAGGGCGGCTATGGCCCGGCTCCGCCGCGAAATCAACAATCGAAACACTGCAAGCACTCTAAAGCCCCCGCGGCTGACCATCAGCGCGGCGGCATACCCTTTCAGATGCAGGAGAAGGACTACTGCCCGGCCCCGACTATCATCCCGGCCAGCCGAGGTAAACCCGCCCGGGCCAGGAAAGTTGGCTTTCTGTTGCCAATTGCGGGTTGCCAGTTGCCAGTTATCCGTCGGGAGTTTTGCCACCCTTGGGCTGACGAACCGGCCGGCCATTTACTTTATGCCGGACACGAAAGAGCCCGGCTCCTGCGGGGAACCGGGCTCTTCACTCACTCAGGACTTACTCAAGCGGCGGGCAGTGCTTATTCGCCTTTCTCTTTCACCTTGGTGCTGTTGTCGTCCTTTTTGGTTTTGCGCTTCACCTTGCGGCCGTCGGCGTCCTCGGTTTTAGACTTGGCTTTCTTCACCTCGGCGGCTGGCGCGGCAGTCGGGATGGGGGCCGCAGTGCCGAGGGGCGCGGCGGGCGTGAGGCGGTTGCCGCTGGCGTCCATTTCCACGATTTCGTAGCCCAGCGTGGTGAGGCCGGGAAACACCTTGGCCCGGTCGCCGACCACCACGATGTACATCTTATCGACGGGCAGCACCTTCTGGGCCGTGGCCTGCACGTCCTCTTTCTTCAGAGCCTTCAGGATGGCGCTCTGCTGCTGCACGTAGTCGGGCTGGAGGTCGTACTCGAGCAGGCGGGCCAGGAAACTGGCTTTTTGGGGGCCGGTTTCGTACTTCAGCGCGTCACTCTGCCCGATGGAGGTTTGCAGGGTTTTCAGCTCCTCGTCGCTGATACCGTCGCGGAAGTTTTTCAACTCCTTCTCAAACTCCGTCACCGAGGCCGTGGTGGCGTCGGCGCGCACGCCGGCCTGGGCCGTGAAGGGCCCGATGTAGCGGGTGCCGCGGAAGCCCGAGTAGGCCCCGTAGGTGTAGCCCTTGTCCTCGCGCAGGTTGCGGTTGATGCGGCTGGTAAACTCGCCGCCCAGCAGGTAGTTGGCCAAATAGGCGCGGTAGTAGTTGCCGGTGGCGTCGTAGGGCATGGCCAGGTAGCCGATGCGGATTTCCGACTGCGCCGCGCCGTCCTTGTTCACGAAGTAGATCCGGGTTTTGTCGGGCTGCGGGCCGGGGTTGCCGGCGGGCAGGGTCACGTTTTGCCGGGGCCAGGCCTTGAGAAACGCCAGCCGGGGCAGCAGCGCCTGCTGCTCCACGTCGCCGACTACCACCAGGTGGGCCAGGTTGGGGGCGTAGCTCGTGGCGTAGAACTGCTTCACGTCGTCGAGGGTGAGGCTCTGCACGGTGCTGGCCGTGCCCACCACGGGCACCGCCATGATGTCGCCGGGGCCGTAGAGCAGGCCGTTGTAGGTGTTGTTGGCAATGACAACAGGCTGGGTGGCCTGGTTGGCAATGCCTTCCAGGGTCTGCTTTTTGAGGCGGGCAAAGTCGGCCGGGTCGAAGCGCGGGTGCAGCAGCTTTTCCTCCAGCAGCGCCAGCGTGGCGGGCAGGTTCTTGGTCAGGCTCTGCACCTGCACGGTAGTGTTGTCATTGCCGGGCACTACCGTAATGGTGCTGCCCAGGCGCTCCAGGGCGGCGGCCAGCTGCTCGCCGGTGTATTTCTGGGTGCCCTCGTTGAGCATGGCGGCCGTGAGGGCGGCCACGCCGGCCTTGCCCGGGTTGTTCTGCTCCAGCCGGTGGCCGCCGCGGATGGTGAGCAGCATATTCACCGACGGCACCTCCGTATTGCGGGTGCCCATGATGCGCAGGCCGTTGGGGAAGATATCCTGCCACAGCGCCGGCACGGTCACCACGGGGTTGGGGCCGGCGGGCGGAATGGCGCCCCGGTCGAAGCTGTCCTGGCCCTTCACGTAGGTGAGGCCCTTGTACTCGTCGGCGGGAGCCTGGTAGCCGGCCGGCGAAACGGTGAAGTTGTCGGGGCGGGCGGGCTTGGCGTCGCCGGACTTGGGCAGCACGCTCAGCACCACGGCCTTCTTGCCCTTGATGTACTGGTTATACACCCGCAGCACGTCGGCCTTGGTCAGGGCCCGTAGGCGCTTCATCTGCACCGTAATGTAGTTGGGGTTGCCGGTGTAGGTCTGGTTTTCGGCCAGCGTACTCACCTTGCCGTCCACGCTGCCCAGGCTGCTTACGAGCTGCGACTCCCGGCTGGCCTTGAAGCGGGTCAGGTCCTCGTCGGTGACGCCGCGGCGCTCAAACTCGGCCAGGCTCTGCCGCACCCGGTATTCGAGGCTGTCGAGCCCTTTGTTGGGAAAGGCCTGGGCGGTGATATTGAACTCCCCGCTGAGCTCGGAGGTCGGGTGCCCGGCGCGGGCACTCACGGCGCGCTGGGTCTTGATCAGGTTTTTGTAGAGCAGCGAGTTCTTGCCACCCCCAATGATGTCGGCCAGCGCGTCGATGGCGGGCTCGTCGGGGTGGTTCTGGGGCACCGTCGGGAATACCATTTGCAGCATCGGGAAGCGGATGTTGTCCTGGTAGCTCACGTAGCGGTCCTGGGTGAGCTTGGGCTCGGGCAGCTTCATGTTATGCACCGCGGGACCCCGCTTGATGGAGCCGAAGTACTTTTCTACCAGGGCCACCACCGCGGCCGGCTGCACGTCGCCGCCCACGGTGAGGGTGGCGTTGTTGGGGCCGTACCAGCGCAAAAAGAAGTTCTTCAGGTCGTCCACGCTGGAGCGGTCCAGGTCCTGGAGGTAGCCGATGGTGAGCCAGCTGTAAGGGTGGCCGTAGGGGTACAGGGTCTTGGAAACGTACTCGCTGGCCAGGCCGTAGGGGCGGTTGTCGTAGTTCTGGCCCCGCTCGTTTTTCACCGTGGCCCGCTGCACCTCGAAGCGCGGCTGCGTCACGGCGTCGAGCAGGTAGCCCATGCGGTCGGCCTCCAGCCAGAGGGCGCGCTCCAGCTGGTTGTTGGGAATGGTTTCGTAGTAGTTGGTCCGGTCGCGGTTGGTGCTGCCGTTGTTGGTGCCGCCCGAGCCGATGATGAGCTTGTCGAAGGTGCCCTGCGGGGCGTGGTCGGAGCCCTCAAACATCATGTGCTCGAAGAAGTGGGCAAAGCCCGACTTGCCGATCTGCTCCCGGGCCGAGCCTACGTGGTAGGTCACGTCGACGTGGGTGAGCGGGTCGGAGTGGTCCTCGGTCACGATGAGGGTGAGGCCGTTGGCCAGCACGTACTTCTCGTAGGGAATCACCAGCTCGCCGGGCTGGCGGGTTACTTTTTCCACCAGCCGGGTGCCGGCAGCGGTGGGCGGGGCGGCCGGGGCGGGCTTAGCCACGGCCGGAGCCGGCTTTTTCTGCTGGGCCAGGGCCGGGTTCAGCGCCAGGGCCGTACCCAGGGAGAACAGCAGCAAGGATTTGTTGAGCATAGAGGGAGGTATAGAAAGGAGATGCGGGGTGAAGGTAAGCGGGAAAGGACACAGCCGCGCCGCGCGGGCTGCGTAGGCGGCCGACCCCGGCCGGGAAGCCGGCGCCCGGCTCGTCAACGGCAAAAGCCCCGTCTTTTGTGCCCTCGTGGGCCTGGTCAGCGCCCCAAACCTCGGTAGGAACCCGAAATATTGCTCGCGAACGGGTTCCTACCAGACATAAATTCATTCCTACCGGGCACGAACTACCTCCTACCATCCGTGCTACGTCTCCTACTGCTCCCGGCGGTGCTCCTACGGCTCGCGTTACTGTTTCGACAGCAGTTGAGCGGGTTCCGGCTGCCCGCGCGCGGGTTCCTACCAGCCGGCCGGCGCGGACGGGGAGACGCTAATATCCGTCTCTATGGCTCTGGCGGACTTGCAATGCGCGGGTTTTTCGGCACTTTCGACGCGCATTGCTCCCGTCCTCCCTCCTACTCTTTCTTTCGTATGCGCTTTTCCTCTCCCCTGCTGGCCTCCGGGGCCGTGCTGCTCACGCTGCTGGCCAGCTGCCAGAGCCGCTCTTCCGACGCTACTACCACGGCCGCCGCGCCCGCAACCGCCCCGCTCGATACCACGCTGGCGCCCTCGCCTAAGGACGGCATCACCGCGGCCGGCATCGGCGACTATATTAAGGTGCTGGCCTCCGATGAGTACCAGGGCCGCAAGCCCTTCACCATCGGCGAGCAGAAGGCCACCGACTTTCTGGCGGCCGAATTCAAGAAGCTGGGCTTGCAGCCGGGACCCGGCGGCAGCTACTTTCAGGCCGTACCGCTGGTGGAAATAACCGGTATGCCCGCACCCACCATGCAGATTGCCGGCGCCGCCCAGCCCCTCACGCTTAGCTACAAGACCGACTACATGGCCTTTACCGAGCAGGAAAAGGAGAAAGTCAGCGTGGCCAACTCCCCGCTGGTGTTTGCCGGCTACGGGGTGGTAGCGCCCGAGTACGGCTGGAACGACTACGCCGGCCTCGACGTGAAGGGCAAAACCGTGGTGGTGCTGGTGAATGACCCCGGCAACGCCGGCAACGACACTACAATGTTTAAGGGTCACGCCATGACGTACTACGGCCGCTGGATGTACAAGTACGAGGAGGCCGCCCGCCAGGGCGCCACCGGTCTGCTCATCATCCACGACACCAAGCCGGCGGCCTACCCCTGGAGCGTGGTGCAGAGCAGCTACTCGGGGGCCAAGCTGCGTACCCAGACCGCCGACCGGGGTGCCAGCAAGTGCCCGCTCGAAGGCTGGATCACCCTGGACGCGGCCAAAAAGCTGTTTGCCGCCGCCGGCCAGAGCTACGACGAGGCTTACGCTGCCGCCAATAAAAAGGGCTTCAAGGCCCGGGCAATGAACCTGACGCTGAGCACCAGCATCAGCAACAAGCTGCGCCGCCAGACCTCCAAGAACGTGGTGGCCGTGCTGCCCGGTGCCACCCGGCCCCAGGAGTACATTCTCTACTCGGCCCACTGGGACCACCTGGGCATCGGGGCGCCCGTCAACGGCGACTCCATCTACAACGGCGCGGCCGACAACGCCAGCGGCTGCGCGGCGCTGCTGAGCATCGCCAAGGCCTTTACCCAGGCGAAGGAAAAGCCCGGCCGCAGCATCGTGTTCCTGGCCGTGACGGGGGAGGAGCAGGGTTTGCTGGGCTCGAAGTACTACGCCACCCACCCGCTGTTTCCGGTGCGCAAGACCGTGGCCGACCTCAACATGGACGACCTGCCCACGATGGGGCCCATGCGCGACCTAACCGTTATCGGCTACGGGCAGTCGGAGCTGGACGACTACGCCCGCGCCGCCGCCAAGGAGCAGGACCGCTACATCCTGCCCGACCAGAACGCCGACAAGGGCTACTTCTTCCGCTCCGACCACTTCAGCTTTGCCCACGTCGGGGTGCCCTCGCTCTACGCCAGCGGCCAAGCCGACAGCCGGCTGAAGGGCAAGGAGTACGCGCAGAAGCGGGCTGAGGAGTTTGAAGCCAAACACTACCACCAGCCCTCCGACGAGTACAGCCCCACCGCCGACTACCGGGGCATGGAGCAGGATGCCCGCCTGCTGTTCCGGGTGGGCCAGCGCCTGGCCCAGGAAACCACCTTCCCGCAGTGGAAGCCCGGCTCCGAGTTCCGGGCCGCGCGGGAGAAAAGCCTGGCGGGGAAATAGGGAGCCGGCGGCCCGCCCATTTCCCCGCCGCTCCGGAATGATTCCCGCTTCCTGACTCAGCGCCGGATGGTGGCGCGGATGTAGCGGACCAGCTTGTTGCGCTGGCTCTCATCGATGTCGGGGGCGCGCACGGGCTTATCCACGGTGTCGAGCAGAAAGGATAGGTCGGTGCCGCCGGTGAGCTGGGCTACGCCGTGGCAGCCCTGGCAGCCCCCCGCCGACAGGAACTTGCCCTTGTAGAGCGTGTTCAGGCCCTGGTTGTGGGGCGTGCCGATGCCACTGCCGTGGAAGTTGGCCAGGGTGCTGTCGGACTCCACCACGTAGTTAGCCAGGAAGAAGTTGGGCGTGGTGGTGGTGCTGGTCGGGGTGCCCTGCACGCCCACGAGGCGGTAGTTGAGCAGCACCGACTGGGGGTTTAGGGCCCGGAGCTGGCGGTGGGCGGCGGCAGTAGCCCGGTTGGCCACCGCCGTGATGGGGTGCAGCCGGGGATAAGGTGACTGTAGCGCCCCGAGCGAGTCTTTGCCCTGCTTGTTGGTCAGAATCAGCCGCAGCCCCATGTTGGCCTGCTCCACGTCGACGTGCTCCCAGGTGGCAAACACGAAATCGGGGTAGTTGACGGTCTTGTGGATGATGTGCAGGCCGATGAGGGCGAAGGTAGCGTTGTCGTAGACGGTGACCGGGGTGCCCTTCACCAGCTGCTTGTGGTAGTACACCACCTTGCGGGTAAGAAACCGGGAGGCGTCGTCGGCGGGCGTAAGCTGGCGCCAGGCCGTCTTTATCTCGATGGTGCCGGCCCCCCGCCCACCCTGGGCCGGGTCGCCGCCGCAGGGTAGGCAGATCACGCCGCGCGGGCCGATGCAGGTGCCCTTGTACTTGCCGCTATTGGGGTCGTTGGGGTTGTAGTAGGCGTTGTAAGCCTTGATGTTGGCCTTCGTCCGCATCGTAGCGGCAAACAGGGAATCCGGCGTGGGGTAGTTCTGCCGGATGTAGTCGTACTCGGCGCGGTTGACCTTGGCTTGGTACAGCACCATCGGCTGCCCGGCCTTCACCTGCCCGTACACGTTGCAGGAGCCAATCTCATTGTTCTCGTCGAGGTTGTCGAACAGCGAAAAGCTGACGCCGGGGCGGGCCGGCGGAATAAGGGCGCGGAAGCTATAGGCCGGCTTCGAGTTGAAGGGCCGCATGCCGCCCCGGTAGGGCCGCAGCTCGGTGCGGTGGGCGTAGGTTTCCCAAACCGCCAGGGCGGGGTCAGGCTGGCCATAGGTCCAGGTGGTATCCGGCGTGTCGCGCTGGTAGCGGATGGTGTCGTAGCTGGATTTCCAGTTCAGGGCAAAAAACTCGGCCCAGGCAAACTCCGCCAGCTGCTTGGCGTCGGCCCCCAGGGGCAGATCCTGGGGCGGCCGGGCGCTGATGGTGATGGTGAAAGCCGTATCAGCCGGCAGGCTGGCTAACTCGATCTGGTCGGTGCTGGTCGTGCCCGTTTTGGTATCTGCATTACAGCCCGCCAGCAGCAGGCCGCCGCCCAGCAACAGAGAGTACAAGTGCTTCATGAAGGTAGTCGGTGAACAGGTGAGGTATGGGCGGGGGCGGCGGATGGCGTTCTAGACCCGGGACTAGGGACTAGCGCAGAAGTAGTAAGCCGTCGAGGCGCCGCCGTTTCTTCCAGCACAAAGGAGGCCGTTGGGGCGCATAAAAAACCGCGTGGAAACACCTGTTTTTCAAAACAGGTGTTTCCACGCGGTCAGCCGGCCAGCCGGGGCTTACCTAGTATCTAGTCCTCGTCATCCTCATCTTCCTCCTCGTCGGGCAGGCGGCGGCCGTCTTTGTCGCGCTGGCGCTTCTGCTCGTAGTGGTAACGGCGGCCGGTAGAGCTACTACCGCTGGCGGATACTTTGCCCAGGGCGGCGGCGGGCAGCTCGAGGCGCACGGGCAGCGGCAGGAACGTCGTGCCGTCGGCGTTGCGGGCGCGGCGGGCAAACCAGGTGCCGGTGCTGGGGTCGACGCCGTCGCCGGAAAGGAAGCGGCCCTGGCGGCCGTTGGCCAGAATGACGTGACCACTGGGCAAAATCCGCGCGCCGCTGGGCAGGCGCACTTCCTGGGTCACGGGCCGGGTAGCGCCGTCGTGGAGCAGCAGCAGCTGGCCGTCAGCCCAGGTGAGGCCGTCGCGCCGGGGCTGGGCCGCCGTCTGGCCGTGGGCCGCACCGATTAACAGGCTAAGCAGCAGCCCGAGTACAAGTCGTTTCATCAACACGTCATCCGCCAGCGGGAATATTGGCCGCCGGAGCGGAAGGCTGGGCTTACAAAGTAACGGCCTTTTTCGCGCTCCGGGCCGGGCGCGCTTTGCGCCGCGTCGTACCTTTGCCGTTGCTTATCTGCTGCCATGCCCCTGCCTACTCTCGACCTCAGCTACCTGCGCCTCTCCTACCGCCCCGACCTGCACACGCTGTTTATGCGCTGGACGCGGGCCGTGTCGTCGGAGGAGCACCGGGAGGGCTACCGCCACGCGCTGGCCATGGCCCAGCCCCTGCAGGCCGGCCACTGGCTCGTGGATCTGCGCACCCGCGGCCTGGCCAGCCTGGAGGACTTCGAGTGGGTGCTGGTGAATTTTCGGGCCCAGATGACCCAGGCCCTGCCCCTGGCCTCGCGCCGCCTGGCCTACCTCGTCACGCCCTACCACCTGGCCACCATCAACGAGCGGATGCAAAGCCCCGAGCTGCGCGACACGTTCCGGATCTTCATCGAGGAAGCCCCGGCCCAGCAGTGGCTGCTCACGGGCATTTAGGCGCAAGGGAAAAGAAACAAAAAGGGCCGCTTCCCATTGGGAAGCGGCCCTTTTTTATGGGCAATCAAGCTACATCCTGGGGTCGGTTTGCAGCGGGGAGTCGTAGGCGGGGTTTTCCAGTACGGGCGTCGTCTCGGGCAGCTGGATGTCGTCCGCGTCATTCACGCGCAGCGTGAGCAGGCCGGAAATAATCATCGAAAAGCCGCCCAGCACTAGCGTATACACCGACTCGCCGTGAAACACGTTCTTGGTGAAGAAGCCCAGGATCAGGCCGGCTACCACCTGCGGAACCACGATGAAGAAGTTGAACACACCCATGTAGTAGCCCATCTTGTTGGCGGGCAGCGCCCCGGCCAGCATGGCGTAGGGCACGCTCAGAATCGAGGCCCAGGCTACGCCCACGCCCACCATCGATAGCAGCAACAGCTTGGGGTCCTGGATAAAGTAAATCGAAATCAAACCCAGACCGCCAGCCGTAAGGCAAATCAGGTGGGTGACGCGGCGGCTGGTGGCGCGGGCAATAACCGGCAGCAGCAGCGCGGCCACGGCCGAAACGCCGTTATACACGGCGAAGCAGATGCCGACCCAGTCCGCACCCTCGTTGTAGAGCTTGGAAGTCGTGTCGGTGGTGTGGTAGATATGACTTGTAACGGCCGGCGTAGTGTAAATCCACATCGAAAACAGCGCCAGCCAGGAAAAGAACTGCACGATGGCCAACTGCGCCATCGTTTTGGGCATGTGGAAGATACCGGCGAATGATTCGCGAATGCCGTTCAGGAAGCCGGCCGTGCGGCGCTTCTCTTCCTCAAACTCGGCCATATTCTCCGGCGGGTATTCCTGGGTGCGCACCACCGTCCAGACCACGGCCAGCAGAAACACGACGCCGCCGATGTAGAAAGCGTACTTCACCGAAGGCGGAATTTCCCCGGCCGGGGCAGTATTGGGCACATTGAACCAGTTGGTGAACATCCACGGCAGCGACGAGGCCACGACGGCGCCCACGCCGATGAAGAACGTCTGGGCCGCGAAGCCCGTGGTGCGCTGGGAAGCCGGCAGCAGGTCGCCGACCAGGGCGCGGAACGGCTCCATGCTGATGTTGATGCTAGAGTCCATAATCCAGAGCATCCCGACGGCCATCCACAGGGCCGTCACGTTGGGCATTACCAGCAGCGCAAACGAAGCCAGGATAGCGCCCACGAGGAAAAACGGCCGCCGCCGCCCCCACGCAGGACTCCACGTGCGGTCCGACATGTAGCCGATGATGGGCTGCACCAGCATGCCGGTGAGGGGTGCGGCCAGCCAGTACAAGGCTATTTCGGTGCCACCCAGCGTTTCGAAGATGCGGCTCACGTTGGCATTTTGCAACGCGAAGCCAAACTGGATGCCCAGGAAGCCGAAGCTCATGTTCCAGATTTGCCAGAAGCTCAGGCGGGGTTTGTCGCGGGTGCTGGCCGGAGCCATTACGCTGGTTGCCATCAGGGGAATTTTTAAGGGGAGAAGTGGAGGAGCTAGGACGCAGAAGCGAGGAGTCGGGAGCAAGAAGTCACCTTCTGAGTTCTTGCTCCCGACTCCTCGCTTCTATTTCTTCGGATTGATTTCGAATATGTAGGCGCTGAGCGGGGGCAGCGTCATGGTCAGGCTTTCGGTGGCCGGCGCGTTGTTGAGCAGGTCGGTGTAGGTGTAGAACTTGTTGGGGTCGAGGCCCATGGCCAGCACCGCCGACTTCGGAATTTCCAGCGTCGGCTTCAGGGTTTTGTCCTTGCTGAAGTTGGCGATGATGAGCAGCTTCTGCTTGTCGGTGTAGCGCAGGTAGCTGTAGACGATGCGCTGGTCGTACTCCTTGCCCAGGTTGTTGGCGTCCTGGAGCTCGTAGAACTTGCCCTGGCGGATGGCGTCGCTGGTGCTGGTGAGGTTGAGCAGGCGGGAGTAGAACTCGCGCAGCTGCTTCTGGCCGCCGTCGAGCTTGCCGCCGTCGAACTTGCCGCCGTTCATCCATTTCTGGTGCTCGGGCACGCCCCAGTAGTCGAAGATGGTGGTGCGGCCGTCGGCGCTGCTGAAGCCCTCGGCGCCGTGGGCCGGCTCGCCCACTTCCTGCCCGAAGTACACCATCACCGGCCCCGAGCCCAGCGTGGCCGACACCGTCATGGCCGGAATGGCCGTGCGCGGGTCGCCGGCAAACTCTTTGGAGGCAATGCGCTGCTCGTCGTGGTTTTCGAGGAAGCGCAGCATGCGGGAGCCGAAGCCGCGGCTTTCCTTGCTCCACACGGCGGTAATATCCTCGGTGGTGCCGCCGGTGGTCATGAGGCGGCGCAGGCCGTCGTAGAGGCCTACTTTGTCGTAGAGGTAGTCGAATTTACCCTTTTCGAGGTAGTTCTTATACTCCTTGGGATTGTAGGCCTCGCCCATAAAGATGATGCCGGGCTTCACCTTTTTCACCTCCGGAATCACCCAGGCCCAGAACTCCAGGGGCACCATCTCGGCCATGTCGCAGCGGAAGCCGTCGACGTCCTTCTGGGCCCAGTACACGAGAATGTCGCGCATCTTGAGCCAGGTGTCCGGGGTGGGCTCGAAGTAGGTTTTGCGCCCGTTCTGGTAGTCCACGCCGTAGTTGAGCTTTACGGTTTCGTACCAGTCGTCCACCTTCGGGGCTTCCGAGAAAACGTCGTTGCCGGTAGCCTTGGCGGGCGTCTCCACGAACTTGCCGTCTTCCTTGGGGCCCAGGGCCGCGCCCAGCGGGTTGCCGCCCTTGGGCACCACGAAGCTCTTGCCGGGCAGGTAGTAGAAGTTGTTGTTGGGCGCGAAGGCCTTGGTTTTATCGTCGGTGCCGCCCAGGTCCACGGTGCCGGCGGGCTTGGCGTTGGAGGCGTAGGAGCGGGCTACGTGGTTGGGAATGAAGTCGATGATGACTTTCAGGCCGTTGGCGTGGGTGCGCTTTATCAGGGCCTCAAACTCCTGCTTGCGCAGCTTCACGTCCACGGCTAGGTCGGGGGCAATGTCGTAGTAGTCGCGCACGGCGTAGGGCGAGCCGGCGCGGCCCTTCACCACGTCGGCATCGTCGGGGCCGGGGCCGCCGGCCTTGGTGTGGTCGGTCATGGTGGCATGCTCCAGCACGCCGGTGTACCAGACGTGGCTCACGCCCAGCTTCCGGATGGCCTGGAGCGCCACGTCGTTGATGTCGTTGAACTTGCCCACGCCGTTTTCGGCCGCGGTGCCGTAGGGCTTGTTCAGGGCGGTTTTGTTGCCAAACAGGCGCGTCATCACCTGGTAAATCACCAGCTTATGATCCTGGGGCACTTCGTCGGTGGTGTTGGGGTCCGCGAGGGAAATCGGCTCAGTCACGGCAGTAGAGGAGCTGGAAAAAGGGTAAGCAAAAGAAGCCAGGGCTAAGGTGGCAGCAGCAGCCGGGAGGAGCAGTTTTTTCATAGCAGCGGATAAGGTACTGAGTTGCCGGTTACCAGGTGCCAGTTACCGGTCTGTTCCAATAATGACGGACAACCGGCAACTCAGTACTCCTGCGTGATGGGGTGGAGCATGAGCTCGTCGATGACCACGTGGGCCGGGGTTTCGAGCACGTAGCGCACGGCCTGGGCCACGTCGGCGGGCCTGAGGTGGGTTTTCTCGGCGTCGGCGCTGCCGGGCTTCGACTCGTTGAAATAGGTGTCGACCAGGCCGGGGTAGATGGCGCTGACCTTCACGCCGAAGGAACGCACTTCCTTGCGCAGAGTGCTCAGCACTGCGTCCTGGGCGTACTTGCTGGCCCCGTAGGCCGCCCCGTGCTGGAAGGTGCGCCGGGCCACGTCGGACACGATGCCGACGACGTGGCCGCCGTGCTGGGCTTTGAGGTGGGGCAGCGCGGCCTTGCAGAGCAGAAACGTGCCCTTCACGTTCACGGCAAACATCTGGTCCCAGTCGGCGGCGGTGAAGTGCTCCAGCAGGTTGAAGGAGCCCACGCCGGCGTTGCAGACCAGAATATCGACACGGCCGAAGTGGCGGAGGGCTTCGTCGATGACGTTCTGGGCGTCAGTTTCGTCAGACACGTCGGCGGGCACGGCCAGGCCGGCGGTTTTGTGGGCCACTTCCTCCAGTTCCTCGGCCGAGCGGGCCACGCACACCACTTTGGCGCCCTGCATGGCCAGCAGCAGCGCAATGGCCCGCCCGATGCCGCGGCTGGCTCCGGTAACGATGGCGACTTTATTGGTTAGGTCAGTCATGGTTGTTGGGTTTTCTCGCAGAGGTTAGCGGAGGGATGCGCAGAGGTAAAGTGAGGTTGTTCTTACAAGCCGTTGGCCAAGCGGATGATTCCGTCTTTGACGTGCGGGACGTTGAAATTGATGAGCAGGCCAACTTTCTTTTTGAAAGCCGCAGGTACGTCAGCAGCTACTTGTAATGCACATCAAGCAGGGTGTCTACTGACTTAATTTCGACAATTACTTTGTCTTCTACCAACAGGTCCGGCCGAAAGCCCAGTTCCAGCTTCACCTCATCGTAATAAGCCGGGAGCCCAACTTGCGCTGCTACCAGCAAGCCGCCCTTGCGGATTTCGTACGCCAACGCGGCCTCGTACACCGACTCCAGCAAGCCCGGCCCAAGCGCGGTGTGCACCTTGAAAGTGGCGCCACGCACCGCATACGCAATATCGTTCTCACTCATTTTTCCTCTCTTTGCCTCCGCGCATCCCTCTGCGGACCTCTGCGAGAAAACCCTATTTCCGCAGCTCCACCACCAGCGCCGACCATCCCGGCACCGTGAAGGACTTCAAGTCAGCAACTGCCGCGCCCGATACCACCTCCGTGCCGGAGCTGAAGCCGTTGAGCCGCTCCGCGAAGCGCCCCCCGTCCACGGTTTTGGCGTCCTTGTTGGAGTTCAGCATCACCATCACGGCCTCGCCTTGGTCATTGTAGCGGAAGTACGTGTACACGCCCTGCTCCGGAATGAACTGCATGAGCTTGCCGGTTTGCAGCACCGGGTGCGCCTTGCGGTAGGTGCCGAGCTTGCTCACGTAGTTGAACGCCTCGTTTTCGGGCTCCGTGCGGCCGGCGGCGGTGAACTTGTTGCTCTTGTCGCCGGCAAAGCCCCCAGGGAAGTCGGCGCGGACGAGGCCGTCGGGCGCGGAGAAGTTCTTCATCAGAATCTCGGTGCCGTAGTAAAGCTGCGGGATGCCGCGGGTGGTGAGCAGCCAGGCGAAGCCCATTTTCAGGCGCGGCAGACTTTCCCCAATCACCGAGTACACCCGGCTCATGTCGTGGTTGTCCATGAACACCACGTTGCGGGTGGCGTCCTCGTAGAGCCAGTCGCCCTGCAAAGCTTCGTAGAGCTTGTTCACGTTGGCCTTCTCCTTCAGCGCGTCCTGAATGGCGTAGTTCGACTGGAAGTCCAGCACGCCGGGCAGGTTCGACTTAAACCCATCCACGGGCGGCAGGATGTTGCGGGCGAAGAAGGCCTGCTGGGCCGTGCTGCCCACCCAGACCTCGCCGAACATGCCCAGCTGCGGGTACTCGTCGAGCAGGGCCTTGCCCCAGTCCATCAGAAACTTAGGGTCCGAATACGGATAAGTATCGATGCGGTAGCCGTCGAGGCCGGTGTACTCCACCCACCAGATGAAGTTCTGAATCAGGTAGGTGCTGACCAGCGGGTTGCTCTGGTTCACGTCGGGCATGGTCGTGTCAAACCAGCCTTTGTTGTACAGGTCCCGGTCGCGGGCCGAGCCGTAGGGGTCGTTGAGGGCCGAGGAGTTGTAGTTGCTGCGCGTGAAGCTCGGCCACTGGTTGATCCAGTCCTTGGCGGGCTGGTCGAGGAAGAGGTAGTGGGCGCTGCCGATGTGGTTGAGTACCACGTCGTGAATCACCTTCAGGCCGTTCTGGTGGGCGTTCTGCACAAACTGGGCGTACTCCGCGGTGGTGCCGTAGCGCGGGTCCGAGTTGTAGTAGTCGGTGAGAGCGTAGCCGTGGTAGCTGGCCCTGGGCATGTCGTTTTCCGTCACCGGCGTGGGCCAGATAGCCGTCACCCCCAGGCTCTTAAGGTAGTCGAAGTGCTGCTCGATGCCCTTGTAGTCGCCGCCGTGGCGGGCGTACATCGAGTCGCGGGCCACAGTGCGGGCGCGGGCCGTTTTCACCACGTCGTTTTTCGGGTCGCCGTTGGCAAAGCGGTCCGGCATCAAAAAGTAGATGAAGTCGGCGCTGTTGATGCCCTGCACCCGGCTTTTGTCGGTGCTGCGGGCCCGCAGCTCGTAGGCATACTTCAGCTTGGCCTTGCCCTCGAAGCTCAGCTGGAGCTTGCCGGGCCGGGCATCGGGCGCGATGGTGAGGTTGACGAGCAGGTAGTTCGGGCTTTCCAGCTTCTGGGTGCCTTCCAGCGTCACGCCGGGATAAGAAGCCAGCGTCAGCTTGCTGTCGGCAATGCCGGGGCTGTGGACCAGCAGCTGGAGCTTGGGGTTCTTCATGCCCACCCACCAGAAGGTCGGGTCGATACGGGTGGTCGCGGCGGCTTTGGCGGGCGCGGCGGTGATGGTGAGGGCGGCGTGGGCCGGGGTGGCCGGAGCCGCAAGAGTGAGCAGCATCCCGGCCGCGGCCAGGGACAAAAGACGGAGTGGGTTCATGGGCAAAATCAGGTCGGTGAGGAAGCGGAGCAGCAAGGTAACTTTAGCAGCCGGAGCGTGCAATAAAAAGGAATTGCGCTATTCCAAAAACCGCTCCTGCAGCCTGATTTCGCCCAAAAAAGCCCCGCTACTGGCGCAGTGGCGGGGCTTTTTGTTGCGTCATTTATTTATTGCTGCTTCGCCAGCCAGAGCGAAGCGTTCAGGTGGAGCCGGGCGTGGCTGGCTACCTCCGTCCAGCCCGGATACACGGTGTTGCCGGGGCTGCCAGTGCCGTCGTCGGCCGGCGAGGAGTCGGCTACCACTACCACGCGGCCGGTGCCGTAGGTGCTGCTGGCGCACATGATACCGGTGCTGCCCTGGGTTGCCGACGTGCGCCAGATCAGCGGCGTGGCTGCCGAGCCGCTGGTCTTGGTGATGGTGGCGCCGTTGCTGAACTTTAGCTGGGTTACGTTGCCCTGGGAGCCGTGCAGAATTGCGTTGGTGCTGCTGCCCAGCACGTTGCTGCTGGTTTCCGAGATGTTGGTCAGGTCGATGCTGAAGCCGAAGGGGTTGCTCTGCACCGCGTTGTTGCTCATCAAATCGTTCCAGATGGCCGGCGAGTCGTAGCCGTCGTTGTTGCGGTCGGAGATGTTGTGGTCCGAAATCATGAACAGCCCGCCGCCGTTCTTGACGAAGTTCACGATGGCCGTTTTCTCGGCGGCCGTAAACAGCGTGTTGGGCTCGTCAATCACGAACACGTTGTAGTTGCTCAGATCCTGGGCATTAGAAGAATTGCCGTAGGTGATGGCCGTGCCCACGGGCAGGGTTTCCACCGCGTTGCCCAGCTTCACCAGGGCCACGCCCCAGGCCGAGAGGCCGCCGGTCCAGTACGTTTCGGAGGTCGAGCTGCTGATGCCCGAGGCCGCCGGCGTGGGGTAGCGCGGGGCCACGCTGCTGTTCACGTCCAGGGCCCAGTCGGCGTTGCCGGCCAGCTCGGCGTGGGTGGCGTCGAAGAGAAACTTCTTGCCACCAGTGCCCGGGGTCGGCGTAGTAGGGTCCCCGCCGCCCCCGCTGCCGTACTGCTCCACGGTGATATTGTCGATGTTGATGCGGTTGGTGCCGCCCGAGGTTTTGCGCACCTGCAGCCGCACGCTGCCGCTGCGGTTCACGGTGAAGGAGGCCGTGCTCAGCGCGGTGCTGCTCGTGGTGATGGTGCTGCCCACCTTGGCAAACGCGCCGCCGTTGGTGTTGGCCCACAGTTCCCACTGGCTGCTGCCGTCGGTGCCGTAGAGGGCGTGGGCCACGGTCACGGTGCCCGCGCCGGTGGTGGCGTCGAAGTTCATAGCCACCGAGCCGGTGTTGCGGATGCGGACCGATTGGGCGCCGGCTTTGGCGTCGGCGCTGGTGGCGCCCAGCAGCGCGTCGTTCAGGGTCCAGGAGCCGGAGCCGAGCGTGACCGAGCCGGTGGTGTAGGCCGCCTTAGTGCCGCTTTCAAAGGTTTCGGGGAAGCCGGCCGAAGATGCGGCGGCGGTGGTAGCGGCAGCCGTGGGCGCCGCCTGGGGTTGTGGCTCCTGCCGAGCACAAGAAATGACGGCCAGGCTCAGCAGCGAAGCCGTGAGCCAGCGAAAGGAATGGTTCATGAAACGGGATTTGGTTGGAAGTGGAAGGGCGAAGTCGGGGCAAAGCTGACCAAAACCAACCAGTACCCCCGGGCCGGCAAGGTTACGGTTTTGTTATCAAAAGCTGGATAATGAGCTGGTTACATAATTCGGGCAAAGAATGCTGGCGCTGGTTGGCGCCGCTTTCGCCTGCTCTGGCCGCTTTCCTTGCCCAGGCCGGGGCATACTGCCGCTGGTCTGGTTATACCACGGAAAAGCCGCCGCCGGCCGCCGGAAATTGCCCCGCGTCGTGCAAACGTTTGCCCTCCGATTCCTGAAAGCAAGGCTTTTTTTTAGGCCGGATTGTGCGGACCTTGCTTGCCTGCAAGGCCGTATGATAGGCAAAAATTGCAGCTCACCTCCTCCCGAAATCTCATGTCTTTTCAGTTCCAGCCCTACACTCCCGCCCCCGAATTCAGCGCTCAGGCCGCGTATTTCTCCATGGAATTTGCCCTGGACCAAGCCCTCAAAACCTACTCCGGCGGCCTAGGCTTCCTAGCCGGCTCCCACATGCGCTCGGCCTATGAGCTCAAGCAGAACCTGGTCGGCATCGGCATGCTCTGGACCTTCGGCTACTACGACCAGGGCCGCAACGAGGACCAGACCATGCGGGCCGACTTCCGTCTGAAGTATTATTCCTTCCTCGAAGACACCGGCCTGGTGTTCCCCATCACCATTCACGGGGCCGAGGTGAAGGTGAAGGCCCTGTACCTGGCTCCCGACACGTTCGGCACGGCCCCGATGTTCTTCCTGACCACCGACATTCCCGAAAACGACTACATCTCGCGCACCATCACCCACTACCTCTACGACGCCGACACGGCGGCGCGGGTGGCGCAGTCTATCGTGCTGGGCGTGGGCGGCGGTAAGCTGCTCGACCTGCTGGGCGTGAGCGTGGACACCTACCACCTGAACGAGGGCCACGGCCTGCCGCTGGCGTTTTACCTCTACGAAAAGCACGGCCGCAAGCTGGAAGAGGTGCAGAAGCGCCTGGTATTCACCACCCACACGCCCGAGCTGGCCGGCAACGAGGAGCACCCCATGCAGCTGCTCACCGACATGACGTTCTTCGGCACCGTGCCCGCCGACGAAATCCGGCGCGTGGCCCGCGTGGAAAACGAGGTGCTCAACTACACGCTCACCGCCCTGCGCTTCTCGCGCAAGTCCAACGCCGTATCGAAGGTGCACGGCACGGTGGCGCTGGAAATGTGGGGGCAGTACGCGGGCATTTGCCCCATCATCCCGATTACCAACTCCCAGAACGGCACCTACTGGCGCGACCAAGCCCTGCACGAAGCCCTGGTAGCCAACGACGACGCGGCTCTGCTGGCCCGCAAGCGGGAGTTGAAGCAGGAGCTGTTTGCCTTCGTGGCCGACCAGACCGGCACCCTGCTCGACCCGGACGTGCTGACCATCGTGTGGGCCCGCCGCTTCGCCGGCTACAAGCGCGCCGACCTGATTCTGCGCCACTTCGAGCGGTTTTTGAGCATCGTGAATAATGCCGACCGGCCGGTGCAGGTTATCTGGGCCGGCAAGCCGTATCCGAAGGACTACGGCGCCATCGGTATGTTCAATGACATCATTCAGAAAACCAGGAACCTGAAAACCTGCGCCGTGCTGACCGGCTACGAGCTGGGCCTCTCGAAGCTGCTCAAGAAGGGCTCCGACATCTGGCTCAACACCCCGCGCTTCCCCCGCGAGGCCTCGGGCACTAGTGGCATGACGGCCGCCATGAACGCCAGCCTGAGCCTAAGCATCCCCGACGGCTGGATTCCGGAGTTCGTGCGCCACGGCGAAAATGGCTTCCTGCTACCCCTGGCCAACCTCAACGAGCCCGACCAGGTGAAAGACGACGTGGAAGCCAAGGGCGTGCTGGACGTGCTGGAGCAGGAAATCATTCCGCTCTACTACGGCCAGCCCGCGCAGTTTCTGCAGGTAGCCAAAACCGCCATGCGCGAAGTCGAGCCCGAGTTCGAGTCGCACCGCATGGCTACGGAGTATTACGAAAAGATGTACACGGTGTAGGGATTAAGGTCTTAGGTAGTAGGACCAAGGACTTTAGAAGCTAAAAAGCTAGTTCCCCTCCTCAGATGAGGAGGGGAACTAGCTTTTTAGCTTTGGGTCTTAAATCCAACTACCCAGATCCTACTACCCTAACACCCCTTCCAGCACGGCCCAGACGTTGTCGGCCAGGATTTTCTGGCCGGCGGCGTTGGGGTGCACGCCGTCGGGCAGGTTTAGCTCACGGCGGCCCAGTACGCCTTGTAGCAGGAAGGGCACGAAGGGCACGCTGTTTTTGTCGGCCAGCTCCCGGAACAGGGCTTTGAACTCCTGGGCGTAGCGCGCCATCTGGTGGCCGCCCAGCGGGCCGAGGTCAAAGGGAAACTCCAGGCCTACCAGCACGAGGCGGGCCGCGGGATATTTTAGGCGCACTTGGTCGATGATGGCCTGCAGGTTCTGGGTGGTTTCGCGGACGGGAATGCCGCGCAGGCCGTCGTTGGCGCCTAGCTCCAGCACAAACACGTCGACGGGCTGCCGGGCCAGCACGCCGGCCACGCGCTGCCGGCCGCCGGCGGTGGTTTCGCCGCTCACGCCGTAGTTAAAAGCCTTGTAGGGTAGCTGGAGCGAGTCGATGCGGGCCTGCAGCAGCGTGGGAAAGGCGGCGCTGGCGGGCAGCTGGTAGCCGGCGGTAAGGCTGTCGCCGAAGAAAAGGATGTTTTGCATAGCACGGGGCGCCAGGGTCTGGCGGCGGGGAAGTGAAGAAAGAATCGGCGAGCCGGCGCCGGCGGGAGGCAGCCGACCCGGGGTAAGAAGCGCATACGGGAAAACGGCCCGGAAAGCAGGCGCCGCTCACTTCTATAGCGCCGGCCGGGTTGGCGTAGTTGCGGCCGGCCCGCTCCCGACGGCCGTGGATTTGACCACAATAGTCTGCTGCTGACCCGCAAATATTTCTTATTATCTGAGAATAGCGGGTGTTTTACTTGCTGGAAAGCCTACGCTACCGTGGGCTCTCCCCCCCTTGCACGCTATGAAACACGGTTTACCAATTTGCGCAAGCCTGCTGGCGGCTCTGCCGGCCGCGGGTCAGGGCTTCTCGAACCAGGGCGCGGCCATATCCATCCTGGCCGGCACGCAGCTGACGGTAGCCGGCAACGTCGTCGTTGGTAGCGGCGGCACCGTCGACAATGCCGGTACGCTGGCTCTTACCGGCAACTGGAACAACAGCTCCGGTGCTGACGGGCTCACGCCCGGCACCGTGCAGCTCACCGGCCCCGCCACCCAGTAGATCGGGGGCAGCAGCGCCACCACGTTTCACACT
>Ga0247729_10000170_pt1 | contig 31345 bp, 33 predicted proteins | sample UWRJL133311R2_FD_180958 | JGI IMG/M metagenome (GOLD analysis project Ga0247729, IMG submission 180958) | Plant litter microbial communities from Arlington Agricultural Research Station in Wisconsin, United States - UWRJ-L133-311R-2 | ecosystem: Environmental > Terrestrial > Plant litter >... | reverse complement strand
CAGCGGTGAGCTGCGCCTGGTGTACGATGTGCTGCTGTGGCCCATTGCCGGCGACGACGCCTGGTCGGTACGGGTAGATGCCCGCACCGGCGCCCTGGCCGACAAGCACTCCTACTCCACCCACGAGCCCGTTACCTTTGCTCAGCTTACCCAGCGGGCCCTGCAGTCGAAAAACTGGCCTACCATCGCGCCGGCGACCACTGCCGCCAAGGTAAACGCGCCCAACAGCTACAACGTGTGGCCCCTCACGGTGGAAAGCCCGATTCACGGCGCCCGCCAGCTGGTCGTAAACCCCGCCAGCGCCACGGCCTCGCCCTTCGGCTGGCACGATGAGGACGGCGTGGCCGGTCCGGAGTACACCATCACGCGCGGCAACAACGTGCACGCCTACGATGACCGTCTCAACCGCAACGTGTACATCGCCGGCCAGAACGTCAGCCCCGACGGCGGCCCGACGCTGGAGTTCAACTTCCCCTACGATCCTGCGCGGCGGGCCGTAGATAACCTGCCCGCGGCCGTGGTGAACCTGTTCTACTGGAACAACCTCATGCACGACGTGATGTTCTTCAAGGGCTTTAACGAGGTCAGCGGCAACTTCCAGCAAACCAACTACACCGGCCGGGGCCTGGGCTTCGACCAGGTGAAGGCGGAAGCCCAGGATGGCGCCGGTACCAACAACGCCAACTTCAGCACTCCACCCGACGGCACGCGGGGCAAGATGCAGATGTACCTCTGGAGTGCCGCTCCAGGTTCTTTGATCGTAACGGCTCCGGCTTCCGTAGCCGGCACTTATCCAGCGGGCCTGGCCGACTTCGGCCGCACCGTCAACTCCTTGGGCAGCAGCTACCGTGGCAACCTGGTGCTGGTAAACGACGGCTCCGCGAAACCTTCGCGCGGCTGCAACAGCCCCCTGCTGAATCCCGCCGCCCTCAACGGCAACATCGCCGTAGTTGACCGCGGCAAGTGCACGTTTGCCGCCAAAGTAATGTACGCCCAGAACGCCGGGGCCCGCATGGTCGTTGTCGTGGATAGCGTGGCCGGTGCCGCGCTGGGCGGCATGACCGGGGCTGCCCCGGACACCGTTGGCATCCGCATCCCGTCGGTATTCATTCCGAAAGCCCTGGGCGACCAGCTGAAAGCCCTGATAGCGGCCGGCACGACCGTGACGGTGGGTGCTACCGGCGGCGCCGGTCCCGATGGCGACTTCGACAACGGCATCGTGGCCCACGAGTATGGTCACGGCATCTCGACCCGCCTCACCGGCGGTCCGGCCAACTCCAATTGCCTCAACAACGCCGAGCAGATGGGTGAAGGCTGGAGCGACTTCTTCGCCCTGTGGATGACCACCAAGCCCGGCGACCTGGCCACCACGCCCCGCGGCATCGGCAACTACGCCTCGAATCTGGCACCAAACGGCATCGGTATCCGGTCGTACCCTTACTCCACCGACCTCGGCGTGAACCCGCTGACCTACGCCAAAGTTGGCATCGCGCCTTACAACGAGGTTCACTATACCGGTGAAATCTGGACGGCGGTGCTGTGGGACCTGAACTGGGCCTTCATCAACCAGTACGGCTACAACACGGACCTGACGGCCGCTACCGGCGGCAATAACATCTGCCTGCAGCTGGTGCTCGACGGCTGCAAGTTGCAGACCTGCAGCCCCGGCTTCCTCGACGGCCGCGACGGTATCCTGCTGGCTGACCGCCAAAACAACGGCGGTGCCAACCAGGCTCTGATCTGGCAGGTATTCGCCCGCCGTGGCATGGGCTACAACGCCGTGCAGGGCAGCAGCAACTCCCTCACCGACAACACTGCCGGCTACACGCTGCCGCCAACCGTGACGCTCGCCAAAAACGCGCTGAACGATAACCTGATGGAAGTGTATCCGAACCCTGCCAAAGACCAGCTGATGGTTCGCACGCAGGTCAACAGCTCGGTGCCGGTGCAGATTACGCTGGTAACCGTGCTGGGCAAAACGGTGCAGACCACCTCGGTACCGGTAGCCCGCCTCCAGCAGGAAGGGGTGCGCCTGAACACCTCGGAGCTGGCCAACGGCCTGTACGTGGTGCGCCTGAAAACGTCGGAAGGCACCATCACCAAGAAAGTAATGGTGCAGCACTAAGCTGCCTTCCCCCTTCGGAATGCCCTGGTGCTCCAGAAAAAAAGTCCGCTCGGCCCGCGCCGGGCGGGCTTTTTTTGTTGCTTTCAGCCCCCCACGCTTTTTCACCTACTCCGATGCTTACTGTCCCCGACCTTTCCGCCGTTGATGCCGCGCTGCTGGCCCTGCGCCCCGCCGTGGCCGCCGAGTTGCCCGCCGCACCAACGGCTACCGCCCACGACTTCCTGCACCGCACGCTACGGCCCTTGCTGAAGCTCCAGAACCCACTGCTGCTGCTGACCGTGGCCGATTTCGTGCGCGAGCACCACATGGCCTTCGCCGGCAAGGGTGCGGCGGAGCAGGAGCGTATAGTAGCCGACGTGCTGGCTCGCAACGTGAAGCTGCGCTACACCATTATCGGCTTGGTCACGGGCCTTTTCACCAGCAACGAAACCAGCCTCTACCGCCGGCAGCGCAACGAAATAAACCGCCGGCTGCTGGAGCTGGCCACCCGGCGCGTGCAGGACCAGGTAGCTGCTGTGGCCGCCGCGAGTACCGCCGTGACTCCGGCTCCATGACCACGCACTACCAGACGCTGGGCCTGGGGGAGCAGGCCTCGGCCGACGACATCCGGCGAGCCTACCGCCGCCTCGTGCTCCTCACCCACCCCGACCGCACACCCGACCCCGCCGCCCACGCCCGCTACCTGGCCATCAATGCTGCCTACGACGTGCTCGGGCAAGCCCGGCGCCGCGCCGGCTACGACGCGCTGCTGTGGGCGCAGCGCCATCCGCCGGCCAGCCCCCCGGCTGCTTCGCCAGCGCCGAGTCAGCCGGCCCCAGCAGCGCGGCCGGCGGGGCGGGGCGGCCCGCAGCCCGACCGGTACGCAGCAGATTATGCCCGGTATTCGCCCTATGCCCGCTGGGTCTGCCGGGTGGTGCTGGCCTTCTGCGCCTTGCTGCTACTGGACTTATGCTGCACCACCTCCTCCGACGAGCCGATTCTGGCGCTGGATGGCTTTGTGGTGCCATCGCCCGAGCTCAGCCGCGCGGTAGGTACGCACGCCATTGCGCTGGCCGACGTGGACTTTCACTACTACAATGAGTACGGCGACTCGCTCTTCGTGGGCCAAAAGCTGCGGGTGCGCCGCACGCCCTTGTTCGGCGTGGTCCGCAGCGTCGGATACCCCACGGAGCTGCTGCTGCCAAGCCTACACGAGCCGCCCACTATCTACTCCACCTTCGTGTTTATTCCGCTGCTGATGGCGGCCGTGGCAGCCCTGGGCGCGCTGCCGGAAAGCCCGCCCAAGCGCCGCGTCGACGCGGCCATCTGCCTGGGGTTGCTGGTTCCGATTTGCCTGTTCGTTCTTTTTCACCGCTGAGACCCGCTCAAAGTCGATAGCCCGATCAGCAAAACGCCCCCGCCGGTAAACCGGCGAGGGCGTTTTCATGGTGTCTTCGGCGGCTTCTAGTCGAACTGGGAGTCGCGCAGCTGCACGGGCTTGCTTTTCTTGCGCAGGCGCATGTTGAGCGTTTCCACGGCCAGGGAGAAGAACATGGAGAAGTACACGTAGCCTTTCGGAATCTCCTGGTGCAACGCCTCGGCCACCAGCAGCACCCCGATCATAATCAGAAACGACAGCGCCAGCATCTTGATGGTCGGGTTGTTGTTGACGAAGTCGGCGATGTAGCCCGAGAAGGCCAGCATCACGCCCATGGCCAGAATCACGGCGATAATCATCACCAGCACGTTGTCGACGAGGCCCACGGCGGTCAGGATCGAGTCGAAGGAGAAGACGATGTCAATGATGACAATCTGGATGATGACGCGCAGCAGGCTGTCGAACTTGCCGGCCGCGGCTTCCTCTTCCTCACCCTGGAGCTTGGTATGAATCTCGGTGGTACTTTTAGCCAGCAGAAACAGGCCGCCCGCCAGCAGGATCAGGTCGCGGCCCGACACGGCGAAGTGCGGCTCCAGAAACGGCAGATCCAGCACAAAGAGCGGAGTTTTGAGGCTCACAATCCAGGTGATACTCAGCAGCAGCCCGATGCGGCACACCAGCGCCAGCAGCAGCCCGATGGTACGGCCACGCTTCTGCAGCACCGGCGGCAGCCGGTTCACCACGATGGAGATAAAGATGATGTTGTCGATGCCCAGCACGATTTCCATGAACGTCAGCGTGAGCAGACTAATCCACGTTTGGGGGCTGGAAAAAGCAGAAATATCGAACACGGAGCAGGATTAAGGATGAGGGATGCAGGATCAGGGATAAACGGCAACTTATTAGCGAGGACAGTTAGCTGGTAGGAAACCCGCCACGACACTAGCGCAGTCCTTACTCTATTGTCCTTTATCCCTGGTCCAGCTACGATTTCATGTTCACGAACTGCAGGGGCTGGCCGATGTCGGTGCGGCGCAGCACGGCAATGGCGGCCTGCAGGTCGTCGATTTTCTTGGCCGACACGCGCATCTGGTCGTCCTGCATCTGGATTTCCACCTTCACCTTGGCATCCTTGATGGCCTTGGTAATCTTGCGGCCCGCCTCCTTATCCACCCCGGCGCGCACCTTCACGGTTTTCTTGATAAGCTGGCCGCTGGGCTGCTCCTCGGCCGAAAAGTCCAGCGCCGTGCCGTCGATACCCTGCTTCACGATGCGGCCCAGCAGAATGTCTTCCAGCGCCTTCACCCGCATCGAGTTTTCGGACGACAGCAGGATGGTGTTTTCTTTCTTGTTGAGCTCCATGCCGCCCTTGGTGTCGCGCAGGTCGTAGCGGGTCTGGAGTTCTTTGATTGCCGTGTTCACCGCGTTTTCGAGGGTTTGCGGATCTACTTTGCTGACGATGTCGAAGGAGGCCATAGCAGGAAGTTGGGAGGGAAAGGATTTCATACGCCCCACCGCCGCCGCGGTTGGAGCAGGGCGTCAAAGGTAGGGGTTTGCGGGCGGTCGAAAACAGCCGGGCAGCAAAACGCGCGGCTTACCTTTGCGCCTCCTTGGTCTTGACCACCATCACGCATGCTCCTGCAGCTTACCACGCCCCGCACGCCCGCCGAACTGGCGGCCTATTACCGCCTGCGCTACGAAGTGCTGCGCCAGCCCTGGCAGCAGCCCGAAGGCTCGGAGCGCGCCCCCGACGACGATGCGCCCACCACCGTCCACGCCATGCTCACCGCCCCCGATGGCCGCGTGGCCAGCGTGGGCCGCCTGAGCCCGGCGGGCCCGCGCCAGGCCCAGGTGCGCTACATGGCTGTAGCCCCCGGGTGGCAGGGCCGCGGCGTGGGCCGCCAACTATTAGAATACCTGGAAGCCCAGGCCCGCGAGCAGGGCTTCGCGGAGTGCGTACTGCACGCCCGCGAGGCGGCGGTGCCGTTCTATGAGCGGCTGGGCTACGCCGTGGTGGCACCCTCGCACGTGCTGTTCGGCGTCATCCCCCACCTTCTGATGCGCAAGGCGCTTTAGAACCTCTCCCGCCCGCGCAGCAGGTCGAAGTACAGCTTGAAGTCGCCGCGCAGCGAGTACCAGGGGTGCTGGAAGGTAGCGGGCCGGTTGTGCTCCACGAAGAAGTGGCCTATCCAGGCAAACCCGTAGGCCGCCACTATGCCGGCCAGCAGCAGCGTCGGCCTTCGCTCGACCCCGGCCAGCAGCGTCAGCACCAGAAAGGCCGTGGTGCCGATGAAGTGCAGCACCCGGGTGCCGCGCCGCTGGTGGTCGCGCAGGTAGCGGGGGTAGAATTCGGCGAAGGTGAGGGGCTGGAGCATGGCGGGGCGGGTTTATGTAAGTAAAGAAACCTAACTTTTCGGCCAATCCCCAGCCCTTTCCCTTCATGGAGCAGCTTCCCGACGCGGCCACCCTCGTAGCCGTCTACAACCAGATCAACCAGTACGGCCAGACTAACGGCATGATGCTGACCATGACCGAGCCCGGCGTGGTCGAGTACACGATGACCATCCGCCCCGAGCACCTTTCCTCGCCCGGCACCTGCCACGGCGGCGTGGTGGCGGGCCTGATGGACTCGGCGCTGGGCGCGGCGGCGCTGTCCCTGGCTTTCACCGCCGGCGAGCTGGTATCCACGGTCGAGTTCAAGATTAACTACCTGCACCCCGTGCGTCTGCACGATGAGCTGGTGGCCCACGGCCGCGTGGAGCACGCGGGCAAAACTCTGGTCGTGACCAGCGCCCACATTGCCTGTCCCGCCCGTAACCTGGTGGTGGCCCGCGGCATGGGCACCTTCAACCGCTACCCCGCTGACAAGCGCGACTTCCACCACCTGCTTGCGGGTAGTAGGATATAGGATTGGGGTTTCTAACCTGATCCAACTACCTATATCCAACTACCCGCATCCAACAAAAACGCCGCCGGGCGCGCCTGCTTTGGGGCAGGGCATCCGGCGGCGTTTTGTAAAACGTCCTGGTATCCTAAGCTAATGTAAATGAGGCAAGTTACAGCCGCTCGGGGGAGCCGGCCGATTCGTGCTCGTGCTCTTCTTCCTCGTAGTCATCCCCTTCGGCTGGGGCTGCCACTTTGCGCACGTTGCGGGCGCAGTCTTCGTCGCGGTGGTTGCGGCCCACGGTGAACTCCACCCAGTCGCCTTCGCGCAGATCATTGAAGTCGCCTTCGGCCATGTCGGCGTAGCTGAAAAACAGGTTGTTCGGCGGCATTACCACGAAACCGAAGCCATTCTTCAGGTTTTTGATGGTGCTGATGCCGACCGTGCCCACCGGGCCGGCGGCCGTGGGACCCGTGGGGCGCACCGGCTTCACGCTCGGGTAAGAGGCGGGCTCGGGCGTATTCACGAACAGGCTCTCGATGAGCTCGTCGGCGCTGGCCAGGCCGTTGTCAATCACGTCGTGCATGGCCACGGGATAGGTGGAATGCTCCAGCAGTTGCTGCGAGGCGCGCGTAACGCGGTTTTCGCCCTTGAAGTCCACGTATTTGAAGTCCCAGTTCAGCAGCATCACGCGGGTGCCGATGGTGTTGAGCTTCTTGATGAGCGGCACGTAGTCGGAGTCGCCGGCGATGAGCACGATGACGTCGAAGCTCTTGTGCAGGGCCAGTTCCAGGGCTTCGAGGGCCAGCCACACGTCCACGCCTTTTTCCTGCAGCCGGCCGTCGCGGGTTTTCAGGGGCATGTAGTGGGTGGTGATGCTCATGTTCATGAGGATATCGTCGAGCAGCCGGTCGTGAAACAGCCGGTCTTTGTCGCGCGCCTCCGTGGCCGACAGGCGGCCGCGGAAAAAGTGGGCGTCGATAATCTGGCTCAGGCGCACGTCCACGTCTTCTTCCTCGGCCACTTGGTGGCGGATGTACTCGTGAAGTCCTTCCATGCTAATCCGGGCTTTCCGCTCGTGCTGGAAGTAGTAGTAATCACTGATCTTCAGGAAATAATTTCCGTCGTAGAAAACGCCGATCCTGATCAGCGGGCTATTCATCTGGTTCATACAAAAAACTGGTTCGTGAGCGCAAAAAAAGGTGTGTAAGCGTAGTGCAGGGCGGGTACCCGGCCGGAGCCGGGTTGGTCAAAGATACAAAGCCCTGGTTTCTGAAAGCTCCCGCGGTGGTTGGGCCCGCTTATCACGTGGAAATGTGACTGAGCTGTCAGAGCGCAAGGCGTCAGGTCTATATTCAGGCCGCAAACTGTGGCCTGACCATGAGCAGTTAATGAACCCACTATTTCACTGCTATCAAATAGCGGGCGGTATCCTTCCCTCCCCGAAGTGCTTGCTTACTGTCACAATAGTAAATAAAATATATTTCTAAAATAGGCTGTAACCAACTGAATTATGCCTTGTAAATATCCTGTATGCCGCTAATCTACCGCTTAGTATGGGCAGTGCAAATTTCCGGGTTTCAGTACTTATTCCTACGCCGGCCGCGGTGACGGGGCCCGCGCACAGGCACAGCCGGGTTTTGACAATTAACCACAGCTGAGCTGGCAGGTTGCTTTTCCCGGCGAAATTTTTCCGCCGAAACTGCTTCCCGGCTACTGAAGCAGTACTGCCGGCCCAAAGTAACGGGATTATAGCAAGCTCGACATTAGCGTGAGCTTAAAAATGCATTCTTCCAACAACCAGCCCCAGCACGAGCAGCCCGTAGCCCAGGCAGATTCCCACTTCCATCACATTGCCCGAGGCCGAGCCGGTCGAAATCAGCGGCAGCTTGAACGAGTAGTCCGACAGCGGCAGAAACCACCGCACCCCGGACTTGGTGAGGGTGTCGGCCAGCAGGTGAGAAGCGTAGCCCGCCCCGGCGTAGTGCGCCACGCCGTGCCAGCCCAGGCTCTGGTTGGCCTGATAGCCGATGTAGGTCCAGAGCAGCGTGGCCCAGATAGTGTGCGTCCAGGAGCGGTGGGTAGTGAAGGGCGCCACGCAGATAAAGATGCCCAGCAAACTCAGCCACAGAAAGCCGAAGTACAGCCCCGCCAGCACCGCGCCGGCCCCGGTAAAGACCAGCGCCAGCTTGCGCGTAGAGCCGCCCTGCATAGCCATGCCCAGCAGCCCGAAGGCCAGCGCCGCCGTGAAGCCCATGCGCTGCTCCGGGCCGGGCGGCAGCATGGTGTAAGTATAGCCGGCCAGCCCCAGCGCCGCCAGCACGAAGGCCCAGCGCACGTACTGCTGGGTGAAGCCCAGGCGCTTGCTCAGCCGGGAGTTGGGGTGGTCGAGGTCGGGAGCCAGGGATGAGAAGCCAGCCAGGGCAATGCCGGCCGCCGAAAAGGGAATGCCGGCCACCAGGCCGCCGACGGCCACGCCGGTAATCAGGCCGATGGCCAGGTGAGAAGAACCGCGCACTTTACAGAATCCGTGAAAGCTAAAGCCCGAAGGTACGCGGCTGGGTCTAGTTCGGCACTGGCAGCAGGTACACGATTTCGGGCTCGGGCCGGGGCTCGGCGGCCGGGGTGGGGCGCGCGGCCGGGTGGCGGGCGGCAGCCACCTGCTGCCAGGCCTGCGTCAGGCGCTGCCACCGCGCCCAGGCGGCAAAATCAAAGTCGGCGTCCTCGGCAGGATTACGGGTCGGGTCCATACGCAACGGGGGAATTTGGGGGGTTGGAGCGGGGCACTCAGGGCGGTAAGAAGACGAAAGTAACGAAACTCAACCGTAACCCAAGCATTCCGCAGCTGCGGAAACTTTCGGACCTTGCGGGCGGTATTGCTTACCAGACTTTGCCCGTTTTGCCCGACCGGAAACTCCCCCGGCCGGGCTGCTGCTTTTTGCCTCTCTCCTAGCCTTTCCGCGTTTTGAAGGTCACCGACTTCCTCCAGCTCTACCGCCTCGACCCGACCATCCTCACCGTGGGGGCCCGCCTGAACCCGGCCACGCGCCACTCGTTGCGCCCCGCCGGCGAGGCTGCGCCCGCTGAGCCTTTGCCCCGCCTGCACCTGCGCGGCCTCGTCGGCAGCCAGGACGCGGTGGTGGCGGCCGCCCTGCACGGGTTGTTTCCGGATCAGCACCACCTGTTCGTGCTCCACGACAAGGACGAGGCCGGCTACTTCCTGGCCGACCTGCAGCACCTGCTGCCCGAGCAGGACCCGCTGCTGTTTCCCAGCTCCTACAAGCGCCCCTACCATTTCGACGAGACGGAAAACGCCAACGTGCTCATGCGGGCCGAGGTGCTCAACCGCCTCAACTCCAAGCCCAAGACCGGGGAGCTGATTGTAACCTACCCCGAGGCGCTGTTCGAGAAAGTTATCAACCGCAAGAGCCTGGTGGCCAACACATTTTTGGTGAAGGTGGGCGAGAAGCTCGACGTGAACTTCATCAGTGATATGCTGGCCGAGTACGACTTCGAGCGGACCGACTTCGTGTACGAGGCCGGGCAGTTTGCCGTGCGCGGGGGCATCGTGGATATCTTCAGCTACGCCAACGAGCTGCCCTATCGCATCGAATTGTTTGGCGACGAGGTGGAAACCATCCGGACTTTCAACCCCGAAAGCCAGCTGTCGGTGGAGCAGAAAACCCAGGTCAGCATCATTCCCAACGTGCAGACCAAGCTGCTCCAGGAAACCCGGGAAGCCTTTCTGGACTTTATGCCCCGCCACACCGCCGTCTGGGTGAAGGACGTGCGCCAGACCCTGGACATCGTCACCGAGTCGTTCGACAAGGCCGACGCGGGCTTCCAGGAGCTGCTGGCCGGGGCCGCGGGCATGCAGATTGTGAGCAAGCCCGAGCAGCTGTTCGAGACGGGCAAGTCGTTTCGGAAGCTGCTGGAAAACTTTCCGGTGGTGGAGTTCGGCAAGCGGTTTCACTTCAAGACCGGGGCCGAGGAGTTCACCTTCGAGGCCAAGCCCCAGCCCTCGTTCAACAAGGACTTCAACCGCATGGTGAAGAACCTGCACGACAACGCCAGCAAAAACTACGTTTCCATCATTGCCGCCGACTCGGTGCGCCAGGCCGACCGGCTGCGCACCATCTTCGACGAGCTCGACAACAACGTGCCCTTCCAGCACATGCTGCTGGCCCTGCGCGAGGGCTACGTCGACGATTTGCTGAAGCTCGTGGTGTACACCGACCACCAGCTGTTCGAGCGGTTCTACCGGGCTCAGGAGGCGCGCAAGTTCTCCAAGAAAAAGGCCCTTACCCTCAAGGAGCTGCGCACGCTCAGCCCCGGCGACTACGTGACCCACCAGGACTACGGCATTGCCCGCTTCGCCGGCCTCACCCAGGTCGAAATCAACGGGCACATGCAGGAAGCCATCCGCCTGGTGTACCGCGACGACGATTTGCTGACCGTCAGCATCCACGCCCTGCACAAGATTGCCAAGTACTCCGGGGCCGAGGGCACGCCGCCGACCATGAGTAAGCTGGGCTCCCCGGAGTGGGAAAACAAGAAGAAGTCGGTCAAGAAAAAGGTTAAGGACATTGCCGCCGAGTTGATCCGGCTCTACGCCAAGCGCAAAACCGCCCCCGGCCACGCCTTCGCGCCCGACTCCTTTATGCAGGCCGAGCTGGAATCGTCGTTTATCTACGAGGACACGCCCGACCAGGCCAAGGCCACCGAGGACGTGAAGCGCGACATGGAAGTGCCCCACCCCATGGACCGCCTGATCTGCGGGGACGTGGGCTTCGGCAAAACCGAAATTGCCATCCGCGCCGCCTTCAAGGCCGTGGCCGACGGCAAGCAAGCCGCCATCCTGGTGCCCACCACCATCTTGGCCATGCAGCACTACAAAACCTTCCGGGAGCGGCTCAGCAATTTGCCCGTGACGGTGGAGTACGTGAACCGCTTCAAGACCACCAAGCAGATCAAGGACACGCTGCAGCGCGTGGCCGAAGGCAAAACCGACATCCTTATCGGTACCCACCGCCTCACCAACAAGGACATCAAGTTCAAGGACCTGGGCTTGCTCATCATCGACGAGGAGCAGAAGTTCGGGGTCAAGACCAAAGACAAGCTCAAGGAGCTCAAGGTGAACGTGGACACGCTCACCCTCTCGGCCACGCCCATTCCGCGCACTTTGCACTTCTCGCTCATGGGCGCCCGGGACTTGAGCGTCATTGCCACACCCCCGCCCAATCGGCAGCCGGTGCAGACCGAGCTGCACGTGTTCGACGAAATCCTGATCCGCGACGCCGTGGCCCGGGAGCTGAAGCGCGGCGGGCAGGTGTTTTTTGTGCACAACCGCGTCAAGGACCTCGACGAGCAGGCCGCCATGATCCTGCGCATGGTGCCCGACGCCCGCATCACCACCATCCACGGGCAGATGGAAGGCGACCAGCTCGAAAAGCGCATGATGAAGTTCATCGACGGCGAGTACGACGTGCTGGTGAGCACCAACCTCATCGAGTCGGGCCTCGACATCCCGAATGCCAACACCATCATCATCAACCGCGCCCACATGCACGGCCTCAGTGACCTGCACCAGATGCGGGGCCGCGTCGGCCGCTCCAACAAGAAGGCCTACTGCTACCTGCTCACCCCGCCCGTGGCCGGCCTGCCCAGTGACGCCCGCAAGCGCCTGAGCACCCTGGAGGAGTTTTCGGACCTGGGCGCGGGCTTCAACGTGGCCATGCGCGACCTCGACATCCGCGGGGCCGGCAACCTGCTCGGTGGCGAGCAGTCGGGCTTCATCAACGACCTGGGCTACGAAACCTACCACCAGATTCTCGACGAGGCCGTCACGGAGCTCAAGGAAACCGAGTTCAAGGAGCTGTTTCTCGGCGACACCACCGGCCGCCTCCAGGATGCCGCCGGCACCAAGGGCCCCAAGGAGTGCAACATCGAAACCGACCTGCAAATCCTGATTCCCGACGCCTACGTGAGCAGCGTGTCGGAGCGCCTGCAGCTCTACAGCAAGCTGGACCGCGCCAAGTCCCCCGAGGAGCTGCGCAAGCTTATTGCCGGTATGGTGGACCGCTTCGGGCCGCTGCCCGCCGAGGTCGAGCAGCTCGCCGACATCGTCAAGCTGCGCTGGCAGGCCTGCCAGGCCGGCTTCGAGAAGCTCACGCTCAAGAAAAACCTGCTCAAAGGCTACATCCCCGCCCTCGACAACGCCGACTTCTTCCAGGGTGAGCAGTTCGGCAACATCCTCAACTACGTGCAGACCCACAGCCGCACCGCGAGCATGAAGGAACGCAAGGAACAGCTCATCGTCAGCATCGACGAGGTCAAGTCCGTGCAGGCCGCCAAGCGGATTCTGGCGGAGCTGGGGAGTGAGGAAAAAGTGGAGGCGTAGGAAAGCAGAAGCCACAAAAAAGCCCGTTCTTACCAGAGCGGGCTTTTTTGTGGCTGAACTTGACCCTCGCACGGGTCTGCGAACAGGAGCCACTTATGTGCAGAAAGGGCCACCGCTTACGAGTTGACTCCCGAAATGATGCTTGCCAAGCAGCTCCATCAGCTTGGCTACGAAGCTTACTGGAAGCAGCAAACCTGCTTGCAACGAGAGGAGTTTGTATTTCAGGAATTGATGAAGAATGAACAGCAGCTGTCGGCGGCTGAAATTGAGAATGCCGTAGGATATATTCATTAGGGGCAGCATGGAACCTGGCCAACCAACCGTTAATCCCCCTGCATTGCTCGCGCCGGAATCAGTCCTGGGAATCGTTGAAAAAGAGTTGGAGGCGAGAGGGTTGGTCTATGACAAGACCAAAGGACTGTGGCCCACCTATTACGGACTCCAAGAAATTTGGGGTGGCGAGTTGGTTTCGCACTGGAGCGTTGCTTTCGCAACCCCAGCGCGAGCCGTTCCGTTTCGCGACAAAATCGTGGAGGTAGATGAAAAGATGTATTTCGCCCTTGTAGATGATAGCTCCGGCAAGTTCCTCTACATCCATCACGCCACGGGCTACAGTGAATAAGCTTCGCAGGCTTTCTGAGCTGCGCGTTCCTATTGAGTCGGCCCCCAAAGTAGATTCAAATGAACCCAGCCCTCAATGACCAGTTGCTGAAAGCCATCTTCCAGGAAGACCTGGCCTTGGCAAAGCAGTACATCCAGGCAGGAGCAGAGGTGAATTACGTTTCCGGCAAGCAGGATACCGCGCTGCTCATCGCCGTTGATACCATGAATGACGAGCTGGTCAGCTTCCTGCTCGCCCAGGGTGCCAACCCAAACCCCGATCCGGCCGCGGTGTATACGCTGCCCTTCAATCTGGCGGTCGACGTAGCCGTGCAGGCCGTGCTGAACGAGGAAGCCGCTACGCTTTCCAATGCCACCATCGAGCTGCTGCTCCGCCACGGCGCCGACTTCACGGTGAAAGACCAGAGCGGCAAAAATGCCGTGGAGATGGCCACCAACTACAATAGCGCCGCCCATCAGCTCTTCGAAGCCCGCCTGAATTCGTAGGGGGAAGCTTACTTTGCCAATGACTTTATTCGGGAACAGTATGTCGTCTGTACAGTGGCAGATTACGTCCGCCTCCCCGGGCACCTGGAATGTGCTCGGCCTGCGCGTAGAGGATACCTCCTCGGCCGAAGCTGCTTGGCCGGCTTTTTTCACGGGAATGCCGGCCCAGTGGTACCCCCGGATGATAGAAGCCGCCATTGGGGAAGTGGGCGCCGGATCTGATGCCGTTGGCGTAATCTTCCCCGGGGATTTAGATGCGCTTGACCTGATGGAGCGGCCCCCGATTCCCCCCGACTCAGTGGAAATCTACTGTCACTCATTTGCCAGCGTCATGCTGCCGCGCGCCACCTTCTACGCCGTGCTGCTGGCGTTGGGCGAGCAGCTGCTCGAACGGCCCGGCCAGCCCGGCGACTGGTACCCGGCCCTGCGGACCGCCCTGCAAAATCTCCGCGCCAAAATCAGCCGTGACCGGCCCGCCTGAGTCAGGGAGGGTCGCGCCCGGATTGGGCCAGCGCGGCCCCCACCCCGGCGGGCCTTATCCAACTACCCCGCCATGACCGAGTTGGGGAGTGAGGAAAAGGTGGAGGCGTAAGGGGCCAACGCCAGGGCCGGGCCAGCGCTTTCCCAAATCCGCTTATCTTGGTCCCCGCCTACCTATGCTATTTGTTGATGCCTATTCTGCATGCCGTCATTCAAACCAACGGGCAACAAGCGGACTTCGCCGCCGGCTCCTACTCTTTCCGCCAAGCCATCGACTACGAAGGCCGGCCCAACACCGACGTCCGCCTAGGGCTCATCCGGCTCACTATTGTTGGTGAGGCTGCCGCCTGGGCGCTGTGGGAGCAGTGGATGCTGGACCCCCACCGCCGGCAGAGCGGCCGGCTCGTGTTTTACCAGAACGAGGGGCAAACGGCTAAGACGGTCGTGTTTTACGACGCCTTCTGCGTGCACTACGAATGCCGCTTCGACGCCCGCGGGCAAAATGGGCACGGCTCGTTTGAAACCGAAATCCACCTCTCCGCCGCCGCTGAGGAAGTGCAGGGCCAGTTCAGCGAGGCCCACAGCGTCATTCCCTGGGCTGCCGACCAGGCCACCCGCCTCCGGGCCCTGACCAAGCCCGCCGACCCGCTGCCCTCCCTAGCGCTGAAAGCCTCGCCGACGCTCTCCGCCCCGGTAGTGCCTCCGGTGCCGGCGGCCCTGGCGGCACCGGCCCTGGAGCAACTGCCAGCACCGGAAAAGAAAATCGGGCTGCAGGAGAGCATGGCGGAAATCCGGGAGAAGTACGGCGAGGCGGGCGTTCGGCTCGTGCAGGCAACCGAGGCCGAAACCCAGCGCGTACTCAGCACCCAGTCAAATGCGGAGCGCGGACCGGTGTTGTCCGGGATAATTGACCCAACCACGGGCAACATCTTCTACGGCCAGAACACCAATACCCCGCCGCCCAACTTACATCCGCTGCTAAAAGACCGCCTGAAGGCGTACTTACGGGCCACCAATGGCAAAACACCCGAAAACCTGGGCGTGGCCGGGGCGCACTCCGAAATCTACGCCTTCGACCAGGCCCTCAAAGCCCGTGAGCAGCATACCGGCCGCCCGGCCACCGAGCAAGAGCTAGCCGGCTTTCTGCTGCACAACCGCTCGTTGCGCGGCAAAACCAAAGGCATCGGCGTTCCTCCCCGGTGTACCAACTGCGCAATTCTCACCGAAGGCATCACGGTGATTGGCAACAATTAACCCCCCACAACAAGCATGATAACTCCAACCCGAGTAGACTACGACGAGCTGGATTTCGACTATAGCGCCGAGGGCGTGCAGTGCCTGTGGCAGGATCAACCCTTCACGGGCGTGGGGGTCGAGCTGTACCCGGATGGTACGCTCCGGGCCGAATCCGTGTTCCGCAATGGCCTCGACACCAAGGCCGGGAGCCTGTGGTACGCTACGGGCCAGGTGCAGCGGCGCGCCGTGGCCGACGAGGCCCGGCACACCCTGCACGTCACCGAATGGTACGAAAACGGCTCCCCCCAAAGCCAGACGACCTACGAGTTTGGCGTCAAAACCGCCGAGCAGCGCTGGGACGCCCAGGGCACCCTGCTCACCGACTTCCGCATCACCGAGCACGACGAGTACTACGAAACCCTGCTGCTGTACCGGGCCGGCAACAGTACGCCAGCCTGATTTCAGCTTGCCTAACCTACCCGCCTCCCTCTCCCCCGCCGACCTCGCCGCCGCCGAAGAACAGCAGCGCCGCCTGGCCCACCAGGTCGTCAGCACCGACCACCTCCCGCCCATCGTGGCTACCATTGCCGGCGTCGACGTGGCCTACGCCCAGCACAGCGACCAGCTCGTGGCCGCCGCCGTGCTCCTCGATGCCGCCACCCTGCGCGTGCTGCACACGGCCGTGGTCCACCAGCCGGTCGCCTTTCCCTACGTCCCCGGCCTGTTCTCCTTCCGGGAGCTGCCGCCCATCCTCGCCGCCCTGGCCCAGCTGCCCCAGGCCCCCGACCTCGTCATCTGCGACGGCCAGGGCCTGGCCCACCCCCGCCGCTTCGGCCTCGCCTGCCACCTGGGCGTCGTCACCGGGCTGGCCACCATCGGCTGCGCCAAAACCCGCCTCGTGGGCGACTACCCCGCCCTGTCCCCCGAGCGCGGCAGCGCCGCCGACCTCAGTTACGAGGGCCAGACCGTGGGCCGCGCCCTGCGCACCCAGACCGGCAAAAACCCGGTGTTCGTTTCCACGGGCCACCGCATCTCCCTGTCCACCGCCTGCCAGTGGGTGCTGCACTGCGCCCCCACCTACCGCCTCCCTGAAACCACCCGCGCCGCCGACCACCTCGTCAACCAGGAACGCCAGCGGCTGGAGGGGTAGGGGGAATGCTGGAGGAGTACAAGCAACAGCTCATCGTCAGCATTGCCCAGGTGATGTCCGTGCAGGCGGCGAAGCGGACTCTGGTGGAGCACGGGAGTGAGGAAAAGATGGGAGCGTAAGGAGTTCACAACCGACAAAAAGGCCCGCCTTCATACAAAAACGGGCTTTTTTGTCGGTTATAACAACGCTAGTCCTTGTCGAAAATACTGAAAGCTATGTGAAGTATTTCGCTCCGGGTCGAGATAGGGCGTGATGGTTTCGGCCCACTCCACCTTCGCCTTGCCGGCCAGATAATACTTGCCTTCTCGCAGCACCCGCCACAGGGTTTCCCAAGTATCGGCAATGGTATCAGGGTTTTGGGATAAGCCGCTGAAGTGCTGAGGTCGCACCCGCGGATATGCCGCCTGGATAGCCGCCCGGTCGCCTAAAAACCAGGCTTCCAGCTCCTGCACGGCCAGCCGGGTCAGGATGCGGAACGGCCGCCCGGCGGCCGTGGCTTTAGTCAGCAGCCCCGCTTCGGCCACCACCTTTTCCAATTCCGCCTTTGCTCGCCGACAATCAGTATCGGCGTCCATCAGAATCACAACCCGTAAATCAGATTGGTGCGGCAGCTGCCGGGCATAGGTTTTCAATCGACCAGGCAGGCGCTGTAGCAGATCATCTTTGCCCCGGTGCGGATAACAGTACCAGGTAGCTCCGGCTGGCAGCAGCTTGGGCAGCAGAAGATTCAGCGCTGCCTCCGCCGATTGTTCTTCCAACAGAAATTCGATGTGCATACTACTGAGCGGCTGAGGGACGCGGAGCCAGCGGGTCGCCGAGGCGGAAGAAGTTGCTGGTCCAGAGGTAACCCAGCGGGGAGCCGTCTTCTACCAGTTCCTTCACCTGCGGAATGTCGGCTGTGCGCGTGGCCTGAGTGTAGCCATCCGCCCCCCGGTGCAGAATCCAGACCTGCTCCGGCTCCAGCGCATCCAGCAGGGCTGGTGAATGAGTAGCTACCAGCAACTGCCGCATCTCGGTAGCCTGCACCAACTCTTCCGCCAGGCGGAGCAGCAGCCGTGGGTGCAACTCGTTTTCCGGCTCCTCCAGCCCCAGCAGCCCCGTAGCATTCGGCTCATAAAGCAGCGTGAGCAGCGCCGCCAGCCGCATCGTGCCGTCCGACATATACTGCGCCGGCAGCGGCTTCTCAAACGCGGCATCCTTGAAGCGCAGCAGCAGCCGCTCATCCGAGGTTATTTCCGGCACCACGTCGGCCAGCTGCGGCACCCAGCGCCGCAGCTTATCCGTGATGCGGGCCAGCGCCTCCGGGTGCTTGGTGTGCAGGTAGTACAGCACGTTGGGCAGATTGTCCCCGTTGGCCGAAAGCTTCTCCCGCGGCCCGGCATCGGAGTAGCCTTTCAGGTGGTCGTCGGTGAGGTGGATGTAGCGGTAGGATGAGATAATATTTGCCATGGGTTGCTCCACCTCAAGTCGGGTTTTGTTGGGATGCCCAAGGACTGATTGAAAATACAAATATGGCACATTGAATGCTGATATTTTATTGTTTGCCCCTCTAGCTACACTATTGTAAATATTAAATAAAGCGGGAGGAAATTCACTGGTTTTGCCGCTGCCACGTGCTTTTACGCTCACAATATCAGCCTCAATCCCATGTCTATTTAAATCAAAAAGTTTTTTCTTTTTTGGCTTAATGATATCTAATATTTCATTAGATATATGGGCGAATCCCTCTAATGATTCATCTATCTCTAATAAATATTGTACTGCTATTTTTTGAGACAGTTGTATAATAACCTCAAACTCAATAGCCCCCTCCTGCCCCCGGGTCCGCATGCCGGCAAACCGGTTTCGCTTCTCCCAGGCCTGCTGCAAGTTCCCGCTCACCGCCTCGGCCAGAAACGCCAGCGCATCCAACACCGTGGACTTGCCGCTGCCGTTGGGCCCGATGAACACCGTCAGCGGCGTCAGGTCGCGCAGCTCCACGTCGCGCAGGGCGCGGTAGTTCTTGATGCGTAAGTAGGTGAGGCGGGGAAAACCGGAAGCCGCGGCAGCGTCGGACATAGGGCAAAGGGGATTTGCTACAAAGTACGGGGGTTTAAAAGAATGTCAGTGAAATGCTCCCATTGCGAATCACCGTTCCCTCCTATCCAGCCCGAGCTACCAGCCTACACCAGGCATGTCACCCCCACCCACTGGCATGTCATCCCGCGCCAATGCCCTGCCACCGCCCGCCACAGGCATGCCACGCCTGTTGAGGGCCATGTCACCCCGCGCCGAAGGCATGTCACGCTTTTTCAGTGCCATGTCACGCTCGTTGAGTGCCATGTCACCGTTTTCAAGAGCCATGTCACGCCCGTTGAGTGGCATGTCACCCTCGTCAGGAGCTCTGCCACGGCCGGCAACAGCCATGTCACGGCCGGCCGCAGAAATACCGGCCCGGCCGCGTGCAACTACCTCTGAATTAGTATATCTTAACTCCACTATTCACCCCTAACCATACTCCTACCATGAACGATTCGCAACGGGCCAAGCTTGCCATGCTCCAAGCTACCCTGGCCGTGCTCGACGAGTACGCCCCCGTCTTCGCCCCCAACCAGGCCCTGGGCAAAGCCCACCAGGAGCTGGCCGAGCTGGTGGCCGACCTCGACCCCACCGCCGACCGGCAGCGGCGGGCCGTCACCCCCGAGCAGCCCGCGGCCGTGAAAAAGACCACCAAGGAGGCCCTGGCCCGACGCGCCGCCGAGCTGGCCGCCGCCCTGCTCGCCCTCGCCGACGAGCTCGACGACATTCGCCTCCACACCGACAGCGACTACACCGAGCGCCAGCTCACTCGCAAGCCCGACGCCGACCTGCTGCGCATCGCCCAAAACCTGCACCAGCGCGCCACCGACCACGCCCCGGCCCTGGCCCAGCAGGGCGTCACGCCCCAGGAGCTGACCGAGCTGCAAGCCGCCATCCGCACCTTCCAGACCGAGCAATCCGTGCCCCGCGTGCTGCGCGCCGACGGCAAAGCCCAGAAAGCCGAAATCAACGCCGACCTGCGCTAGGCCACCGCCCTGCTCCGCAACCGCGTCGACAAGTTCCTGCTCCGCTACCAGCGCCCCGAGCCCGTGTTCTACAGTGCCTACCAGTCGGCCCGCAAAGTCATCAACACCGCCGCCCGCCCCAATAAGCCCGGCACCACGCCCCCGCCCAGCTAGGCCCCGCCGCGTAGTAGCCCTTGCCCCGTTGCCCCCCTATTTCTTCGCCCTATCCCTATTGCAATAAGTCCGCGCCCGGCCTCCGCCCAGGAAGCCGGGCGCTTCCGCTTTCCGCCCCGCATTCCCCCGCTGGCGCGAGCCTGCCGCTCGGGTGCGCCTTGTTTAACCCATCCCCGCCTACCATCTTGGCTACCAGGCACCCGGCTTCCTGCCTCGTGAGGCCGGGCGCCGGGCGTTCCGCCGGGGCCGGGGAGCCCCCAGCCGCATATTCCCGGTAAAAAGCTCTAGCAACTAGCTCATTGTCCTATCTTTACCGCCTCAACCTACTAACCTACTGCCTCTGCTATGAAACACGCCTACCTGCTCGCTCTGCTTCCGCTGCTGCTGGCCTCCACCGCCCGCGCCCAGACGCCCGGCGGGGTGCGCATCGGCACCGCCGGCACCGCCAATGCCAAAGCCATCCTCGACCTCGACGCCACCGGCAAGGGCCTGCTCATCCCCCGCATGGACTCCCTTACCCGCGTAGGCATCGGCACCCCGCCCGACGGCCTGATGGTGTTCCAAACTGATGGCCGCAAGGGCTTCTGGTACGCCATGAGCAACGCCTGGCTCTTCATCCCCGACAAGGCCCGCAGCGGCGACAACCTCGGCAACCACCGCGCCACCCAAACCTTCGACCTGAACGACGAGCGCCTGACCGGCAGCGCCACGTCCGCCCTCGGCGACTCCGTAGCCCAGGTCCAGATCCAGTCGACCGTCCCCAGCAAGAGCGTGGCCTTCATCACGCGCAGCTACTACGGCCGCAACTACTCCCGCACCATGCTCTCGGGCTACGGCACCGGCCCCTACGGCCAGGATATCGACTTCGCCGTGTGGGGCAACGCCTACCGCTCCGACGGCTGGGCCGGCATCTTCACGGCCGGTAAACCCGGCCAGCCCCTGCGCTGGGTGGGCCTGGCCGGCCACCCCGGCTACGTCAACGCCAACGCCGCCATCCGCATCGTCGACGGCACCCAGGCCGCCGGCCGCGTGCTCACTTCCGACGGCGTGGGCAACGGCAAGTGGGCGCCCATTACCGCCGCCGGCGGCAACTTCAACCTGGGTGCCTACCAGCTGGTGGGCAACGGCGGCGCCAACGGCATCAGCATCAGCAGCGCCGGCGTAGTCGAGCAGGGCGGCGTGGTTTCCCCCACCCTGCTGCTGCACTCCAATAGCAACAACGACGTAACCGCGAGCACCCTGCAGTGGCGCGAAAGCAACACCGCCTACGGCTGGAACCTGCGCCACAACACCGGCGGCAACGAAGGCGGCATCACTACCGACCGCCTGATTCTGGACCGGCTGAATGGCGCGGGCGCCGTGAGCGTGATGAGCTGGAACCAGGCCAACGGCTTCGTGGGCATCAACACGCTCAATGCCGGCTACACCCTGGACGTGGCCGGCACCATCCGCGGCAACAACGTGGCGGCCTCCGACGTGCGCTTCAAGCAGAACGTGCGGCCGCTGACCGGGGCCCTGGCCGCCGTGCTGGCCCTGCGCGGAGTGCGCTACCAGTGGAACGCGCTGGGCGTGCAGCACGGCGGCACGGCCGGCGCCGAGCAGGTAGGCGTGCTGGCCCAGGAAATCGAGAAGGTCTACCCCGAGCTGGTCAGCACCGATGCCCAGGGCTACAAGGCCGTCAACTACGCCCAGCTGACGCCCGTGCTGCTGGAGGCCATCAAGGAGCTGCACGCCCAGCTCAGCACCCAAACCCAGCGCGCCACCCAGGCCCAGGCCGCCCTGCAAACCCTGCAGCAGCAGGTAGCCCGGCTCGAGCAGATGCTGGCCCCCACCAAAGCCCAGCGCTAGCCACCACCCCGCCATACGCACCGTCCTCGCCCACCCCGGCGGGGACGGTGCCGTTTTAGCGCCCCAGCCACTGCTGCTGGGCAACCTGAGCCGCCTAACCCGTTGGCGCGGCCCTTTTCACTCCCGCCGAGTCGTTGCCCTTCGCCCAAAACGCCCGCGCCATCTACGAACGCACCGGCTTCGCGCCCGACATCGTTAGATACGTGAAGGTGCTTGGGGCCCCGCCGTGTTGAGTTACCGCAGCAGGATAAGCTATAATATCCTCTTCTAATGAATTACAATTTTTACGCGAGTAAAGCTGACAAGCTGGCTCTACTACATTACCTGTTTACCGCAACCGACCTCCACTTGTATGACCATTACTCTGTTCCTGGAGAAGAAGTGCGCGAGTACACCAGCGCGGATGAAGTAGCTCAAGCCCATGATCTGCACGCTGGCAGTTCTTATGCGGCGGCATTTAAGCTTTGGGCGCCTCGGTTTGGAGCCGCGCCGGAGTTTATTCGGGTCGCGCTGGACCCGCGTTATTGTCAGGAGAATACTTTCCGCTACCGCACCGGCGGCTGGGGGCTGATTCAACTCCATTTCGGAGGTGAGCAGAACAGCAGCCTAGCCTATTCGCACCTTGGTCACTTCAACGAGAAAGGCGCCGTAGCCCGGGAAGTCGGCGGGCTGCCGGCCACGCATCAGGTGGCGCAATGGAACTGGGGCGAGATAAACGCTACGTCGCGCGCCCTCAGATACCTGCTGCACAGCAAGTGGTCCGCCGCGAAACTCGGTAGCATGGGCGTGCTTCCCGGAGCTGCCGAATCCGAACAGCAGGGAATCCAGTTGGTCCGTTAGCGCCAGCTACGCCCGCTCCACCAGCGCCAGCCAGGCCCGCACTACCGCCGTTAGCGCCGCTGCCTTGGCCTGGGCGTCGGCCAGGTCCCGCACCGGCACCAGCCTTCGCCCATCGGCGTACTTTCCTTCCAGCAGCCCGGCCGGGTCGGGCACTCGGGCGCCGGTGGGAAACACCAGCAGCGGGTGGCTCCGGTGCAGGTTCAGCACCACGATGTCGCGCCGGTACTCCTTGGGGTCGAACGGGGCCATGGGGCCGGTGTAGTAGAAGCTGGGCGAGTTCCACTTGATCTGCTCCCCCACGGCCGGGTCGGCGCCCAGAATCGTAGTCCGTAGCGCCTCCACCACGGCCCGCAGCGCCGGGTCGAGCAGGCTCAGGTATTCCGGGACGGTGGCGGCGGGCTTGGGCATAACGAGTAAGTGAACAGGTAAGAAAGTGCCGCAAACTTACCTTTTCCGCTCCTGTCACCCCGGGGCCAATGCCGACAATTGTGCGGGCTCAATCCGACTTTCTCCACCACTTCTCCAGTTGGCTTAAGCTGTCGGCCTCATTCCGGCCCGGGCGCTTCCGTCCCCAGCCGCGAGCCGATTTTCCGCACGTTCATTCGAGCTTATCGCACGCGCTGCTCTACCCAACGTCCGGCAGATCCGGCTATATAGTCCCGCAGTTTCTGGGTAGCGGGCCAGCCGCGTCCCGAACAAGCTGAACACTAATGCCTAGCGGCCATATTTTATTTCCTGAAAGTCAGCAATTTACTTTCATCTATCTTTACCGTATCTCCCGCGGCGGAAACGCTCATCCGACTACCCGGCCCGCTCCCCCGCTTTCCTTTCCCTGCCCGCCGCCCGCCTCTTCCCCAGCCGGGGACGCAGCATGGGGCCCACCTCCTTTCCCGGCCCGCCCGTGAACATCCAGAAACTTGCTACCGGCATCACTGCCTTCGACCACATCTCCGCCGGCGGCCTGCCCCTGGGGCGCACTACCCTGATTGCGGGTAGCTCGGGCTGCGGCAAAACCCTGTTCGGGGCGCAGTTTCTGGCCATGGGCATCCAGCTCTTCGACCAGGCCGGCGTGTTCGTCACCTTCGAGGAGCAGGTTGAGGACATCCGCATCAACCTGCGCAGCCTGAGCTGGGACATCGACGGCTGGGAAAAGCAGGGCAAGTGGGTGTTTGTGGATGCTTCCCCTAAGGGCGAGGACAACATCACGGTGGGCGAGTACGACTTGAGCGCCTTCCAGGTGCGGCTGGAGCGCGCCATCACCAAGTCCGGCGCCCAGCGCGTGGTCATCGACTCCATCGGCAACGTGTTTTCGCAGTTTCCGGAGATGAACAGCTTCCGCCGGGAGCTGTTCAAGGTCACCCAGACCCTGGGCCGCCTGCACACCACCTCCATCATCACCACCGAGCGGACCGAGGAGTACGGCAGAATCTCCCGCTCCGGCGTGGAGGAGTTTCTCACCGACAACGTTATCATTTTGCGCAACGTGCTGACCGACGAGAAGCGGCGGCGTACCATCGAAATCCTCAAGTTTCGGGGCAGCGCCCACGAGAAGGGCGAAAACCTGTTCACCATCATTCCCGAGCGCGCCATCGTCATCATCCCGCTGTCGGCCATGGATCTGAAGTACCGCTCGTCGAGCGTGCGCGTCACGTCGGGCATTCCGAAGCTGGACGAGATGTGCGGGGGCGGTTTTTACCGCGACTCCATCATCCTGGTGTCGGGCTCCATCGGGGCGGGCAAGACGCTGCTGGTGGCCAACTTCCTCAACGGCGTGCGCGAAAAGAAGGAGCGCTGCCTGCTGGTAGCCTTCGAGGAAAGCCGCGAACAGCTGTTTCGCAACGCCAAGGGCTGGGGCCAGGACTTCGCCCAGCTCGAAGAGGACGGTCTGTTGAAGGTGGTCTGCATCTACCCCGAGGTGTCGTCGCTGGAAGACCACTTCATCCACATCCAGGCAATCGTGCGGGAGTTTAAGCCCAACCGCATGGCCATCGACAGCCTCTCGGCCCTCTCGCGCACCAGCACCGACAAGGCCTTCCGCGAGTTTATCATCGGCCTCACCTCCTTTTTGAAGCACCAGGAAATCACCGGCCTGTTTACCGTCACCACCACGCTGCTCTCGGGCGGCACCTCCGACACGGAAGGCAACATTTCCCCGCTCACCGACACGATTATTTTGCTGCGCTACGTGGAGATGTCGGGCGAGATGCAGCGCAGCATCTCGGTGCTCAAGATGCGCGGCTCGAAGCACGACTCGTCCATCCGCGGCTTCACCATCGACGACAAGGGCATCAACATCGGGGAGCCCTTCAAGGGTGTCAGCGGCATCCTGACGGGTATTCCGCTGGTGCGCAAGCAAGACTAACGGCTGAGGAAATACCGCAGTAGCAGCAACCGACCAGGCCGCCCAGCCGCCCCGCACCCCCTATGGACAAGCACCTCATTCAGCTTTACGTCAACGGCAACAGCCACACCTCCCTGGAGGCTATCAGCATCCTGACCAGCATCTGCAAGGAAAACCTGCACGGGGCCTACAGCCTGGAAATCATCGACATTCAGAAAGACCCCGACCGGGCTGAGGAAGCCGGTATCCTGGCCATCCCGACGCTGATCCGCAAGTGGCCCCAGCCGGAAACCCGCCTGATCGGGGCCCTCACCGTGCGCACCCGCGTGCTGACCGGCCTGGGCATTTACGCGCCGGCCGGCTAAGTGCGGGCCAGCCTCAGCCGGCAACCGTCCGGGTAGCGCCGGATTAGAGCCGGAGCCGCGGCTTACCGGCCGAAGGTGTAGCCGGCCAGCAGGCCCAGCGTCCGAATGCCGGACACCGCGCCAGCGGTAACCGGGTTGGTCTGCTCCGCCCGCGCCTCCAGCAGGATGCTGCCCCGGCCCAGCGGAACCAGCACCCCGGCCCCCACGACGGCGGCCGCGTCAAAGCGGTGCAGCGCCACCGGGTTGGTGCGCTCCGAGTTGGTGAAACGCGGCACGAAGGTCACGTCGCGGGCGGCGCGCTGCATGTTGCCCAGCAGCATACCGCCCGCCTGCAGGTAAGGCTGCACCGCGCCCCGCGAGAAGGTGTAGCGCACCAGCGTCGCCACGCACAACGACTTCAGGTGAAAATAAACGTCCCGCTTCACGTCGTCATTGGCAAAAACCCCATACCCCTTGGTGACATACTGCTTGTCGAAGTTGTGCTGCGCGTACAGCACCTGCACCTGCAACGACAGCTGGGAATTAAACCGGTTGGGAATAAAATCCAGACCCACGCCAACGGTTGGGGCACTGGTCGTGAAATGCTGCTTGCCGTTGTCGGTCAGGGTGAGGGAAGCCTGATGCGCGCCGGCCAGCAGCACGAAGCGCGCCCGCGCCGGCGGGTTGGGCGTTGCGTACTGCGGCACGCTCCCCGTGCAGGTGCTGTAGGCCCGAAACAACGCCAGCAGCGGCGCTTCCTTCAGCTCAATGGCGGCCACGGTCGGCTGCACGGCGGCGCAGTCGGCCATGACGAACTGCAGCGTGGCCCGAAACGGATACCCCCGCGTGTGCATGGTCATCGTCCGCTGCTGCGTTTTGTTGTAGAACGTGTCGAGGGAGTCCCGCTGGGCCAGCACCCGCGGGTGGGCCTCCGCGGCGGCCTGCGCGTAGTACAGTTCTTTGCCCTTGGCAGTGGTAAACCGGTACAGCGAGGCCCGGCCCAGAAACAGCGCCTGCACGAATACCGGGGCCGCCGCCGGCTTCAGCTGCCGGCTCACGTAGTGCCGGCCCGACTGGAAGCCGTAGCCGCGCAGCTGTTCGGGCTGATATTCCACCACCGCGGCTCCTTCGGCCGGCCGAAACCGGCACAGCCGCGCCCCACGCTGCTCCCCCCGATAATCGACAGCGCCCCGCACGGTATCACCCGCCAGGGGCAGCACGTAGCCGGGCCGGAAGCCCGCCTGGGCAAAGCACGCCCCGCCCGAGAGGAGCAGGACGGCAAAAAGTAATCGTTGCAGCATAACCAGTAGCTTGATGGGGTGCGAATAAGTTGGCAAAACTACCCTTTCGCGGGCAGTATAGCACCACCGCCCCGGGCCGCCGCCCATATTCCGCCACTCCTTACTTGCCGGGCAGCTAAACCAGCGGCGGCCCGGGAATCAACGCGGTTCGGCTAAGCGAAGCCCGGCCGGCGCCGTACCTTCCGGCCACTCCCTTTTCCTTGCTCCATGATTTTTGCCGTTTCGCGCCCCCGGCCGGTAGCCGCGCTGGCCCTGCTGGCTTCCTGCTCCCCGGCCTCCGACGAGCCCCGCACTGTTACCATCTCTTCCGCCGCCGCGGCTAAGCCCGCCACGTCCTTCGTGGGCACCATACGGCTGCTGGAACGCACCTACGTGCTGGGTATCCGCACCACGGCCTACGTCACGCTCACCTTCGACGGCCCCCGGCTACGGCGGGAAGTGCGTCCCGGCGGCTTCGCCGACTCCACCGAGCGGTACGGCCTGCTCGCCGACCTGCGCACCGACAGCGTGACCTACTACGTGCAGGACGCCACGCTCAACGCCCACTGCCGCCTTGCCAGCCCCGACTACCGGGCCCGGGTCGCCGCCAACGAGCCTATCCTCGCCTCCCTGGACCGCAAGCCCTACAGCACCATCTTTGCCCCGCTGCCGCCCGCCACGCCCGCGCTGCACCCACCGGCCCCGGCCGCCCTGGGCCAGCTCACCGACTGCCGTGCCGTGCTGTTTCTGCTGCCCGACCAGAGCCGGTGCGAGGCCTTCTACTCCGAACAAGTGCGGGTGCCGACGGCGGCGCTGGCTTACATCGAGCACCACGCCCCGGCCGCGCTGCCCTCCCTGGCGCTGGCCGTACACTACACCCCGCCGCCCCGGCCCACCGGCGGCCTGCTCGACCGGCTGCACCAGGGCCTGAAAGACAGCTTTGCCCAGCAAACCGAGTTCGACTCATTCGACCACTCGGTAGCGCCTCGCGCCTTCGAGCTGCCCGCCGGCAGCCGCGCCGCCGGTTCTGCCGCCGACCTGGAAGAAACCCTGCGGGCCGCGTCGGGCTCCTCGCACCGCCATCATCACCACTAGCCGGCCTACAGGTACCAGGCCCCGCCCGCGCCCAGCGCTACCGTCACGGCGTCACCCACGGCGAAGTCGACGGTGCCGGCTTTGACCGTTACGGGGCCGCCGGGCAGCGCCACGTCCAGCTCGAAGTAGCTGCCGAAAAACCGCACGTCCGTAACCCGGCCCGCCAGGCCTGCCCCGCCGGCCGGAGTCAGCACCAGGTTTTCCGGCCGGATCAGCAGCGGCCGGCCTTTTTTCCAGGGACCCGCAAGCTTGGCAAAAGCGGTGAGCAGGGAGCCGGTTACCAGGTTATAGTCACCAAACAGGGCGGCGGTGTACTCATCGACGGGCTGCCGGTAGATGCGGGCGGGTGGGCCCTGCTGCACCAGCCGCCCTTGCCGCAGCACCAGGATTTCATCGGCCCACGAGAGCGTGTCGGTGGGGTCGTGGGAGATGAGCAGGCAGGTGATGCCCAGCCGGTCGCCCAGGTCCTGAATTACCGCCTTGAGCACGTTCTTGTGCACCCGGTCGAGGTTGGAAAACGGCTCGTCGAGCAGCAGCAGCCGGGGCGCCGACAGCAGCAGGCGAGCCAGGGCAATGCGCTGCCGCTCCCCGCCCGAGAGCTGGTCGGTGCGGCGCCGCAGCAGCGGGCGGATGCGGCACACGTCGTAGAGCGTGTCGGCCGCGCCGGCGGGCAGCTTGTCGGCGTAGCGCAGAGCCTGCTCCACCCGCAGAAACTTGGGCAGCTCAAACTGCTGCGACAGGTAGGCAATACCGGCGTGGCCCGGCACCAGCTGCTCGGCCGGGCCTTTCACGCGCTTATCCTCGAAGAATATTTCCCCGGCCGAAGGCTGAATCAGGCCCGCAATGAGCTGGAGCAGGGTGCTTTTGCCCGCGCCGGTTTCGCCGGCCACGGCAATTTTCTGAAACTGCCGCTGCGTGAAGCTCACCTCGTGCAGGGCAACACTTTCCTTTTCCTGCAGGCCCAGGCCGGCAACGCGTAGCATACTCATACGGGCAACGAAAAACGGGGCGAAGAAGGCCAGCCCGAGCCGGCCGCCGCAAAGGTGCGCCATCCGCAGCCAATTTTCCGCCCACGAAAAAGCCCCGCCGGAACCGGCGGGGCTTTTTCAGTACACAAAGGCCAAACTATTTCTTTTCCTCCACCGGAAACTTGTCGAGGATGTCCTTGGCCGACTTGGCGAATTCGGTGCCCAGTTTAGCGGGATTGTTCACCGGGTCGGCCACCGAGCCCCGCCACACGAGGTTGTTGGAGCGGGCATCCACGAAGTCCAGAATCATGGTGCCTTCCTGGTAGGTTTCGGTGTGGGTGCCCGTGGCGTAGAAGGGCGAGGAGTAGAAGTAGCCGTAGTTGATGGGCAGCACCGCGCCCCGGTAGGTCATGGCGTAGGGGTAGGCGTAGCCGGCCGCGGGCGGGTTAGACACCTGCCGCTCGGCTTCCTCGATGTAGAGGTGGTAGGTGAGGTAGAAATCGGGTCGGGCAGCGCCCTGCACCGGCCGGATGCCGCGCTTGGCCAGCTCCGAGCTGATGGCGCCCTGGATGATCTGGTCGTTGAGGCTGCTCTTGTAGAGGGGATTCTGCGAGTTGGCCGACTTCACCTCCGTTTTGGCCCAGTCGTAGGTGCGGTAGCGGGTGAAGTCGACGCCGGGCTTCTGCTGCACGGTGACGGCTGGCGAGCAGCTGCCCAGCAGCAGCAGCAGCAGCCCGCAGGCCGCGTTCAGGTAAGGTGTCATAAGCGGCGGGTTAGGTGAATTACTCTTTATTCATACTGCGGAGCCGTGCTACGGGTTATGTCGAGCTACGCTGCGGCAGCGGGCGAGAGCTGGCCGTTACGGTGGAGCGGGCGGGTTGCGGCGAAGACTGCCGGACAGCGCGGGAGCAAAATCATAAAACCTGACTCTCAGCAATTTATCCGCGGGCCGAGTCCGTTTTCCGAACACGCGGCCGGGCTCCGCCGTAAGCCCCTGACAGCTAACCGCTAAGGTTGAGCTTTCCGCACCATCTCCCCCAAGCAACCCTCGTTATGAAAAAGATACTCCTGCTGGCCGCCATCGTGGCCGCTTCGATGGCTACGGCCAAGGCTCAGACCACTTCCGGCACCGGCTCCTACACCACCAGCGGCCAGGCCGGCTCCACCCGCACCGGCTCGCCGGTAGTGGGCGCCAGCACCACCACCAACGGCTCCTCGACTCCGGCTGAAAATACCAGCACTACGTCGGGCACCACCTCGGGCACGTCGACCCCACGCAGCGGCCTCGACCAGGGCAGCCGCCGCAACGGCACCACCGGCGGCTACACCACCAGCGGCCAGGCCGGCTCCACCCAGACCACCAGCTCGCCGGTAGCCACACCCCTGCCCGCTTCGGGCACCACCAGCGGCACCAGCGTCGGCACTTCCGACGACGGCGGCCAGGGTGGCAGCCGCTCCACCACCATGGGCAAAGACTCGAAAAAAAGCGGTACCAAAGTGAAGAGCGGCAACGGCAAGGTGAAAGCCAAGAGCGGCTCGACCACCGGCACTATGTAGGCTCAGCCTACGCTGCTTCTTACCAAAAAAGGGCCTTCCGGAATCCGGAAGGCCCTTTTCTTATTTTGCAAGCTCCTGCACTAGCAGTTGCTGTCCTCGAGGCCGCAGGCGGCGCCGTCGGCGCCGGCCAGCTGCACGGGCGTGGGTCGGGCTTCTTCCCACACTTTCTCCAGTACTTCCTGAAACAGCTCACTAGGCTGCGCGCCCGACACGGCGTACTTGTCGGCGAAGACGAAGTAGGGCACGCCGCGCACTCCGAGCTGGCGGGCCTGGTACTCGTCGTGGCGCACGTCCTGGGCGTAGATATCGGTGTCGAACAGGCCGGCTACCTCGGCGGCGGGCAGCGTCAGCTCGGCGGCCAGGGTCGTGAGCGTAGCCGGGTCGTCGATATTCTGGCCTTCAGTGAAGTACGCCCGGAAGATGCGCTCCTTCATGGCATCTTGCCGGCCGTGGGCAGCGGCCAGGTGGATGAGACGGTGGGCGTTGAAGGTATTGGCCGGGATGGTTTTGTCGAAGTCGAAGGTGAGGCCCACGGTGGCCGCGTGCTGAGCCATCTGGGTGTTCATCTGCCGGCCCTGCTCCACCGACATGCCCTTGCGCTCGGCCAGCAGCTCGTGGATAGTCTGCTGCGGGTTGGTTTGCATGGTGGGGTCCAGCTCGAAGCTGCGCCACTGCACCTGCACCTGGTCGGCGTGGGGAAAATGGGCCAGGGCTTCCTCGAAGCGCCGCTTGCCGATGTAGCAAAACGGGCACATGATATCGGACCAGATTTCTACTTTCATAATACGGGGGCTGAAATTTCTGACTGGTATAAGCCACCGGCCGGCCGAAAGGTTTCGCGGTGCCGGTGCCAGCCCGGACGCGGGAGTAAGGCTCGGATGCGTAGCTTAGCGCTACTCTATGGAAACCGCGCACAACTTCGAGGCGCTGCTGGAGCCCGGCGGCCCCAGCTTCATGCCCACCCAGATTATTATCGTCCCGCTGGCCGTGGTGGAAGCGCTGGGCGGCAAGGCCACGCGCCGCGTAACGGGCACCCTCAACGGCCACCCCATCCGGCTGGGACTAATCCCAATGAACACCGGCGAGCGGTACCTGATGGTCAACAAGGATCTGTGCCTGGCCGCCGGGGTGCAGCT
>Ga0247729_10000169_pt1 | contig 31409 bp, 28 predicted proteins | sample UWRJL133311R2_FD_180958 | JGI IMG/M metagenome (GOLD analysis project Ga0247729, IMG submission 180958) | Plant litter microbial communities from Arlington Agricultural Research Station in Wisconsin, United States - UWRJ-L133-311R-2 | ecosystem: Environmental > Terrestrial > Plant litter >... | reverse complement strand
CAGCTGAGCTTCACCCAGAACGGCACGGACTCGGTGTCGCTCCATCCGCCCGCCGCGATCAGGGCGAGGGTGATGACGCCCATCGTCTTCTGGGCGTCGTTGGTGCCGTGAGCGAGTGAGACGAGGGAGGCGCTGCCGATCTGCCCGATGCGGAACCCGTGGTTGAGCCTCTTCCCCGCGAGATTGCCGATGATGCGGAACACCAACCATGTGCCGATCGCCGCCACGACGCCCGCCAGAACAGGCGACATCAGCGCGGGGAGCACCACCTTGCCTACGACGCCGTCGAGCTTCGAGCCGTCGCCGGCCCAGTTGACGCCGTCGAGGCCGAGTCCGGCGAGTGCGGAGCCGATCAATCCGCCGAAGAGGGCGTGGGAGGAGCTCGACGGCAGTCCGAGCAGCCAGGTGAGCAGGTTCCAGATGATCCCGCCGATGAGTCCCGCGAGAACGATCAGCAGCAGGGAGGATCCCCCGCCCTCGAGGAGGGCCGGGTCGGGGCCTCCCGATTCGTCCTGGATCTTGACGACGGCGTTGGTCACGGTGAGGGCGACCTCGATGCTCAGGAAGGCCCCGACGAGGTTGAGCACCGCCGAGAGAGTCACGGCGACCTTGGGCGACAGGGCTCCGGTGGCGATCGACGTCGCCATCGCGTTGGCGGTGTCGTGAAAACCATTGGTGAAGTCGAACGCCAGCGCCGTGACGATGACCAGCAGGAGAAGTACGAAAGGGTCCACGGCGAAGAGCTTCCTCCTCTCCTGCGCGGTGCTCAATGTGGTCGCCGGCTGATTCACCTGATGTTCACCTGGCCACCGCACATCGTCGGCCCCGCGCCGTTGACGGCGGGCGGGCCGCTGATCAGACTCGAGCCATGGCCGTTGCGCTGAAGCGTGTTGTACTCTCGATCACCACCCTCGTCGTGGTCGGCGGTGTCTTCGGGGCGGTCACGATCTTCGCCTGGATGATCGACGAGACGCACTTCGACCGGCCCGACGCGCGGTTCGACCGGTTGACGGCGGAACTCGGCCGACAGCCGGGCGTGAGCGTCGACTCACAGGAGCGCTGGGTGGAGGCTCCCACCTTCTCCGGCCCGACCTCCTGGATCCACCTCACCGTGGAGGCGGACCACCTCCCCGGCCTGCTCGACTCCGCGTGCGCCGAGCGGTACCCCGATGCGGTCACGTGGTCCCTCCGCGTTCCCACGGCCAACGGGAGCACCGTCTCCCTGTACACGGGAGCGACATCCGCCGAGCGAGTCGAGGGCGCACCGTGCCCCGACTTCGGACTCGATGCGGAGGGGCTCGTCGAGGAGGTCGGCCGGTCCCTTCCCCGCGTGAATCTGCAGGCATCCGTCTGGGACGACGACCGTTTCGCGCTCACGCTGCTCGACGAACACTCCGGCACGCTGTCGGAGCTGCTGCCGCTCGTCGACCGGGCCGACGAGGTGCGCACCGCCGCCGGACTCGATCCGGACCGGTCCGTGCAGATCGACTCCTCCTCGCTCAGCGCACACATCCTGGCCGAGGAGCACGACCGCTATCTCGCCCTGCTGACCGATCTCGTCGAGAACCACGACGTCACGAGCTACTGGGCCGACGGCGGCGGTACGCCCGTCGACGGAGTCGAGAAGGTGCAGATCGCAGCGCCCGACGGAGAACACGAGGAAATCGAGGACCTCATCCGCTCCTCGGGGCTCCACGTCGCCGAGTTCCCGGTGCGCTTCCTCCCGTCCACCCCGTAGACGCTCCCGGAGGATCCTGTCCCGCGGCCGCACTTTCAGCGTCTCGACCTGTCTTGTGGAACCGCTCCGAAACGGTCTACATTCGCCGGCATAGTGGCTTGCCTGGAGGAATAGCCCCATGTCGGAGACAGCACTCACCCACGAGCACATCGGCGACAACGCCTGGCGCCGGTTCTGGAACAGGGGCGGATGGTGGAGGGCAGTACTGCTCGCCGTCGTCTACCTCGCGGTCTATCAAGGACTGGGATTCGTCATCCAGCGGATCTTCGGCGGGTTCATCGACACGGACGACCTGTTCGGCTCGCCGCTCACCATCTTCTTCGCCCTGGCGCTGCCGATCCTCCTCATGGGTCTCGTTCTTCTGCCATTCATCAGATCTCTGGGATGGCAGGGCGAGATCTTCGGCCGCCAGCCCGTGAGGGGACGCGGGTGGATGTGGGTCGCGGTCGCACTGATCCTGATACCCACGGTGATCCGACTCGTCGCGATCCAATGGTCCGCCTATTCGGTGGCCGTCGTCCTGTCGACTCTGTTCTTCGGACTCTGCGTCGGGCTGGCGGAGGAACTCCTCACGCGTGGCGTGGCCGCCAACCTGCTGCGGCGCGCCGGCTACGCCGAACGCGTGGTCTTCGTGCTCTCGTCACTGCTGTTCGGACTCCTCCACAGCGTCAATATCCTGTCGGGTCAGCCTGCGGTCACCGTTCTCGTCACCGTCGTCTACACCTTCGGCTTCGGCGCAATGATGTACCTCTCGATGCTGGCGACCGGCCGCATCGTCTGGGCGATCCTGCTGCACGCGGCAACCGACCCGGTCACATTCCTCGCCACCGGCGGCATCGACGCCCACGGCAGCACATCGGGTGACGCCGGGCTTCTGGCGATCGGCTCGATCTTCAACTACGTCTACATCCTCGCCGCCCTGATCGCGATCATCTTCGTCAGAGGAAAGGTCTACGCCGACCGGTCGCCGGGGAGAGGACGGGACCGGCCGCGGGGAGAGGATTCTGCCGTTCCGGCATAGGCGTGCAACCTCCTCGGCCTCGACACCGGCTATTGAAACTACTTCTTTTTATTTCGTCAAAGGCATGGATTTCGGAATCGTTTTGTCGTAGAAACGACATAACGAGGAACCCGGGGCGCCTCGCTCAGCACTGCTTCCGCCGCCTCGCCGACAGGCAGGGCATGGCATGGCACGCACTCTCCACCCGAAGACGCTCGGCGTCTGCACCGCAGTGGGCCTGGCCCTCGCGCTGACGCTGGGCTCGGCAATGCCGGCCTCGGCGGACATCATCATCGACGGCCCGGTCAACCTCGGCACGGCCGAGACCTACGGAGTGCTCGGAGCGAGCGCGGTGACGAACACCGGTCCCACCGTTGTGAACGGCGACGTGGGGGTGAGCCCCGACACCTCGGTCACCGGTTTCGGTGGACTGCCGAACGGCACGATCAACGGCACTCTGCACCAGACCGACGCCGCCGCGGCTCAGGCGCAGACCGACACCACCACCGCCTTCAACGTCGCGGCGAGCCTCACGCCGACTGCGACCGGACTGACCGAGCTCTCCGGCCTCTCGCTCACTCCCGGCGTCTACTCGGGTGGCGCCCTCTCGCTGTCGAACAACAACACGCTCACGCTCGCCGGAAGCGCCCAGTCCGTGTGGGTGTTCCAGGCCGCGAGCACGCTGACGATCGGGTCCGCCACCTCGATCATCGTCACCGGGGGAGCGAGCGCCTGCAACGTGTTCTGGCAGGTCGGCAGCTCCGCGACGATCGGCACCGGCGCCGCTTTCCAGGGCACGATCCTCGCCCAGGAGTCGGTGACGGCCACCACCGGGGCGACCGTCGTCGGCCGCCTGCTCGCCCGCGTCGCAGCGGTCACCCTCGACACGAACACCATCACCGCCCCGACCGGCTGCCCGCCGCCCGGCACGCCGTCGGAGACCGCGGTTCCCGTGATCACCTCGTCCACCCCGCCCGCCGCCACCGCGGGCACCCCCTACAGCTACACGATCACCGCGACCGGCAACCCGGCACCGACCTATACGGTCTCCGCAGGGACGCTCCCCGCCGGACTGACGCTGGGCGGCACGACCGGGACTATCGCGGGCACCCCGACCACGCCCGGGTCCTCCACCTTCACCATCACCGCGAGCAACGGCCAGACCCCCGACGCGTCGGCGACCTACACGGTGACCACGCGGCCGGCCGCGTCGACTCCCGGGGGCGGGAGCGGCGGCACCGGCCCGCAACGCGCTCTCGCGGCGACCGGTGCTGACGCCGGGCAGACCGGCGTTCTCGCGGGCCTCATGCTGCTCACCGGCCTCGCGTTCGTCGGGTCAGCAGCCCGACGCCGCGCGAAGCGGGCCGACTGACGCGGCCGCGCGAGCGACGAACAGGCTCCCGTGCCTAGGCGGGATCCGCCTCCAGGGCGGCTCGCGCTGGCGTCGGCTCGCGTCGCAGCAGTGTGCCGAGCAGCGGGTCGACGCCGGCGAAGAAGCCCTCCCGCGCGGCGCGGTACATGCCGAGCGTGAACCGGGCCATCATCTCCGGGCGACCGGCGGCGATCTGCGCCGCGACCCACTCCTCGTCATCGACGACGATCCGCTCGATCCGGTGGCCGGCAATCTCCGACGCCATGATCGCGACGTCGTCGAGGGTCGGGGCGGATGCGGCGGTCAGCGTGATCGGGCCCTCGTAGCCGCCGTCCGTCGCGATGACGATCGCTGCGGCCTCGGCCTCGTCGTCGCGCGAGGTCCACGACACGGGACCGTCGGCCGGCACCGCGATGACGCCGGCGTCGCGCCACGGTCCGGTGAGCCAGCCCAGGCTGTGGGCGTAGAAGCCGTTGCGCAACGAGGTCCACGCGACGCCGGAGTCGGCGAGCAACTGCTCGGTCGCGGCGTGGTCGCGCCCCGGTCCGAACGGGGTGTCCAGTGCGGCACCCTGGTGGCTGGTGTACAGGATGCGGCCGACGCCGGCGGCGACCGCCGCGTCGATGGCGGTGCGGTGGAGGCCGACCCCGTCTGCCGTCGGGTCGCTCGAGGAGACCAGCAGCAGCTGGTCGGCGCCGTCGAAGGCCGCGGGCAGGGAGGCGGGATCGCCGTAGTCGCCTCGGCGCACCTCGATCCCGAGCTGAGCGAAGCGGTCGGCCTTGGCGGTGTCGCGGGCGACGACCGCGATCTCGCGGGCGGGCATCCGCTCGAGCAGATGGTCGACGGTGGCCCCGTTGAGAGCGCCGGTGGCTCCGGTGATGACGATCATGGGTTGTCTCCTAGTGGTATCAGTGGAATCACAAAGACAGTATCACTGGAATCACGCTGGTATCAACAGTGCGTTATCGTTGATACATGAGCGATCCCTCCGACACACGCCAGGGTGGTCGCGCGCGGATCATCGATGCCGCTGCGCAGCTGCTGCGCGAGCACGGTGCGCCGGCGGTCACCACCCGCGCGGTAGCGCTCGGTGCGGGCGTTCAGCCGCCCGCCATCTACCGGCTCTTCGGAGACAAGGACGGCCTGCTCGAGGCGGTCGCCGAGCACGTGATGGCCGGCTTTGTCGAGGCGAAGGCGGGTCTCGTCGATGCCGCGTCGGCCGAGGGCGTCGACCCGCTCGACGACCTCCGCGCCGGCTGGCTGACGCAGCTCGAGTTCGGGCTGGCGAATCCCGACATCTTCCGCCTGCTCAGCGAGCCGGGCCGCGTGCTGAACTCGCCGTCCGCGGCCGCGGGGAGACGCGTGCTCGAGAAGCGGATACGCCGGGTCGCCGAGACCGGACGCCTCCGGGTCAGCGAGCAGCGCGCCATGGGCCTCGTGCAGGCGGGCGGCATCGGCACGATCCAGACGATGCTCGCGACTCCCGCGGAGCAGCGCGACCCGGGGCTGGGGGAGGCGATGTACGAGGCCGTACTCGCGCAGATCCTCACCGACGCCCCCGCGCGCGAGAACGGCGACGCGCTCGCGGCGACGGTGGCGTTCCGCGCCATTGCGCCGTCGCTGACCGCGCTCAGCAACCCCGAACGCCAGCTGATGACCGAGTGGCTGGACAGGGTGCTGGTCTCCGAGTAGTCCGCGGCGGGAGACGGCATCCGCTTGGTGCGAATTCCCGAACGGATGCGGGGCCGGCCGCCTCGCCGTCCAACGACGTGACGAGCAGACCGGCCCCGCTGACCGCGGCTCGCCTAGGGGACGATGACGGCGCGGCCGCGGATGCTGTTCGCGGCGAGGTCCTCGTAGGCCTTGGGGCCGTCGTCGAGGCTGTAGGTCTCGGTCTGCACGTGGATCTTGCCGGCACGGGCGAGGTCGAGAACCTCGATCAGCTCGGCGCGGGATCCCCAGTAGGGGATGCGCACGGCTGCGTCGTAGGCGATCGCGCCGAAGCCGAGGGTCATCGTGCCTCCGCCGATGCCGACGATCGTGACGTCCGAATCCAGGGCGGCGACGCTCTGGGCGAGGGCCATGGTCGGGTTCGCGCCCACGAAGTCGAACACGGCGTTGGCGCCGAATCCGCCGGTGATCTCGCGGATCTTCTCGGCCGCGCTGGCGTCGCTGATCAGCACGTGGTCGGCGCCGACCTCGGTGGCGAGCGTGAGCTTCTCGTCGCTGACGTCGAGGGCGATGACGGTCGCGCCCGAGATCGCCTTGAGGATCTGGATTCCGACGTGTCCGAGGCCGCCGGTGCCGATGACCACGGCGAAGGTGCCCGCGCCGAGCTTCGGGAGCGAGCGCTTGATGGCGTGGTACGGGGTGAGGCCGGCGTCGGTGAGCGACACGTTCTGCACGGGGTCGAGGTCGCCGAGCGGTACCAAGTGGCGGGCGTCGTCGACGATCATGTACTCGGCCATCGAGCCCTGGCTGCCGAGTCCGGGAGGGCGGATGCCCTCGGCGGCGGCGTTGGTGCAGTAGTTCTCCATGCCCATCGAGCAGTTGTGGCAGCGACCGCAGCCCCAGGGGCCGTAGACCGCGACGGCGTCGCCGACCTTGAGTGTCGAGTCGACACCCTCGCCGATCTCGTGCACGATGCCTGCACCCTCGTGACCGAGGGTCAGCGGCAGCGGGTAGCTCTGCTCGAGGTAGTCCTTCTCGGGCAGTCCCATCACGTAGTCGTCGGAGTGGCAGACGCCGCCCGCGGTGACCTTCAGCAGCACCTGGCCGGGGCCGGGCGTCGGGATGGGGATGTCGACGACGACGGGGGGCTTGCCGATCTCGACGTAGCGGAGGGCTTTCATAGTCTTCTCTTTTCCCGGCGGGTCGAGAGGTCTGCCGCGGAATGCGGTAGGCAGGGAGCAGTCGACGCCGCCGAGTCAATTATCGACGACAAGTGTTGTTCATGTTCGGGGTGGTGTTTCGCCGGACAGTGCCGGCGTGGGCGTGGGTGCGGGTGCGGACTCGGCGAGGTGGGCGGCCAGCACGTCGCGCACCGACGTCCAGCGGTGCTTCCCGTAGCGGTTGTTGTCGATGTGGTGCAGCTGCGCCTGGCCGCTGAACATGCTGACGAAGTACTGCATCCCCTGCCAGGCGGGGAAGACCTCCTGCGGGTTCTTCGACAGCCGGCGCACGATGCCGCTCATGGCCGACAGGGTGCCGGTTGTGCCCGCCCATTGCAGGGTGAACGGTGTGCCGGTGAGCTCGCTCATCGTGCGGGCGACGTCGCGTGCGGAGACCCGGTCGCCGGCGATCTCGACCACTCGGGGCGCGTTGTCGTCGAGGGCGACGAGGGCGGTGATTCGTGCGACGTCGTTCTTCGTGGTGAAGTCGAGGATCTGGTCGGCGGAGGACCAGTACATGACCTTCCGGCGGGTGAAGGAGATCATGGGTGCCGTGCCGGTCAGCATGTCGGCGAAGGCGCCGTTCAGGATCGAGGTGGCGGCGATCGGCGCCGCGTCGACGTCGGCCGCGAACTCGCGGCGCAGCTCGAAGTTGCGGTTGCTGCCCACGGCGATCCGGCGGTAGTCGGACGAGTAGTCGGACGGCACGAAACGGGGGACGCCCGCGGTCACCGCGGCGGCCAGCAGAGCGCGCTGGGCGTCGACGATCACCGGTCGCACTCCACTGACGGCCGAGACTACACAGTCGACGCCCGTCACCGCGGCGACGAGTGCCGCGGGGTCGGAGTAGCCGGCCTCGACGATGTCGACCCGCGGGTTGGCCGCGTACAGGGCGGCGGCCGAATCGCTGCCGGGTCGGGTGAGCACCCGGACGCGCACGTCGTGGGTCAGCAGCTCGCGCACGATGCGCTGGCCGAGATCGCCGGTGGCGCCGGCGACGAGAACGGATGTGGTCATGGTCAGGGCTCTATTTCATCTCGGGTTCGGAATTCTGGCTGGATCGCCGAGGCGACGAGACCATCCAGCTCGAGGGCGTCGACGACGCAGGTCATTGCGTCCATGCGGTTGATCGTACGTAGGCGCGAAGATATCGAGCATTGATGAGCTGACGCTGGTGCGAGTTCGCAGAGACCGATAGCCTTTCGGCCCTCCGTCAAGCCCGAAACGGAATTCCGGCCCGCGGGTAGCGTCGCGTGCACATGCGCGGCGGTCCCTGGTCGCAGCGCCGAACGGAGGAGATCACGATGCCCAGACGCAACACTCTCGTACGCAGCATGCACGACCTCGGCATAGCCGCCTGGTTCGGGGGATCCCTGATGGGAGCCGTCGGCCTGAACGGTGCGGCCGCCACGGCGGAGTCCCCGTTCGAACGCCTCGCCATTTCCGCCCGGGGCTGGGCGAAGTGGACGCCCGTGCAGATCGCCGCCATCGTCGTCCACGGTGTCGGCGGTCTCGGGCTGATCGCGGGCAACAAGACCCGCCTGATCGGGCAGCAGGAGAGCCGAACGAACACCATCGTCAAGACCGTCGTCACGGCGCTCGCCGGCGCCTCGGTGGTCGGCTCGGCAGTGACCGGAGCGACGATCAGCAAGCGTGCCGCCGAGGGTGGGCGCGGAGTCACGGAGCCCGGCGACGACACCTCGCCCGAGCTCGCCCGCGCCCAGCGCGTGCAGAAGGTCCTCCAATGGACCACGCCCCTCCTCACGGCCGTCATCATCGTGCTCGGTGCGCAGCAGGGCGAACAGCAGCGTCCGATCAAGGGACTCTGGGAGACCACCCTCAGGAACCTCCGCAAGTGAAGGTCGTCGTCACCGGCTCGCGTGGAAAGGTCGGTCGCGCGACCGTGCAGGCACTCGTCGACGCCGGGCACGACGTTCTCGGAGTCGACCTGGTGCCGCCGGTGTTCGATGCCGGAGTGGTTGTTCCCGGCCGCTACCAGATGGCCGATCTCACCGACGCCGGATCCGCATACGCGGTCGTGGCCGATGCCGACGCCGTCGTGCACGTCGCCGCCATCCCACAGCCGACGGGCAACCCGCCGCACGTGGTCTTCCAGGCGAATCTGATGTCGACATTCAACGTGCTCGAGGCGGCGGTGCGCTTCGGCGTGAAGCGGTTCGTCAACATCTCGAGCGAGAGCATCGTCGGCAACATCTTCGCCGAACGCCCGTTCCTGCCGTCCTTCGCACCCGTCGACGAATCCCACCCCCTCCTGCCCCAGGACCCCTACGCGCTGTCGAAGCTGTTCGGTGAGCGGATGATGGACGCGGCGGTACGCAGATCGGATATCCGAGCCATCTCGATCCGGCCGAGCACCGTGCACAACGAGGACAACTACGAAGACAACCTCGGCCCCCAGGTGCGCGATCCGGCCAATCTGAGTGGCAACCTGTGGAGCTACATCGACGTCTACGACCTCGCCGACGCGATACTGCTCGCCACCGAGTCGGATCTCCCCGGTCACGAGGTGTTCTACATCGCGTCGCCCGACAACGCGGGCGGCCACGACTTCGCAGAGATCCTGCGTCGCTACTACGGCGAGCAGATCGAGCTGCGGTCACTGGACCGGGTCGACGCGTCGGGGATCTCGATCGCCAAGGCGCGGCGCCTTCTCGGCTGGAATCCGACGCGGTCCTGGTCCGACTACCTCGACAGCGACGGGCGGGCGCTCGTCCGTGCTTGACCATCGCGGGTGGGCCGGGCCCCCAGCTCCGGACCCTCCGCTGCGGCTTGACCGACCGCATCCGCTTCTTCACAATCGATGACAACCTAGACGTCCCCGACGATGCGCTTGTATTAGACGGTGATGTCGCACTCTGAGAACGGTACGAAGAAGCCCCGCCGCGGCCGGATGCGCGGCACTGTGCTGATCGCGGTGATGTTCATCGTGGGCCCGGTGCTGATCGGAATCGGGGCCAGCGTGACTGCCGCGCAAGACGAGCTCGCGCGTACCGGCACGCACGTCGAAGGAACCGTCACCACCGTCAGGGACGGGGTCAAGGCCTCACGTCAGCGTTTCGAGGTGGAGTACTTGGACGCAGACGCCTCCGCCCATTCGGTCTGGGTCTCCTGGTCCACCGCCGAGAAGCCGGTGGAGGGCGACACGGTCACGGTCGTCTACAGCAGCTCGGATCCGGACTTCGCCATGGTCGAGGGATACGAAGGGGACGGCATATCGGTCTCCGGCGTCGGTGTGGTTCTCACGCTCGTCTTCGGGGTGGTCGGAGTCGTCATGCTCGTCTCCTCCTTCCGCGGGAAGGCGGCTAGGAAGCGCGCGCCGGCGTAGCCCCTTGCAGGGCGCTGGCCGCCGCGACCAGGGTGGCGCGATGGTGGCGGCGAAGAGCGACGGATCCGTGCCCCTCAACGAGATCGGAGAACCGTCGTGCCGAGTTCCGAGGCCAGCAGCATGGTGGTCGCATCGTCGACGATCACTTCGCCGTGACCACGCGTGATGCGCTGGGAGACGATGAGTGTCGCAGTGCCCTGCATGGCGGCGGCGAACACCAGTTTGAACCGTTCCCGGGCGTCGCGCTCGGCAGCCGTCTCGGCCGGAGCCCCGATCGCCTCGTCGAGCACCTGGAACAGACGCGCGGCGGCGGCCTGCACCTGACCGGTGGAATCGCCCGTCTTGGCGGCGAACATCAGTTCCATCAGCGCCGCCTCGTCAACGGCGAAATCGACGTACGCCCGTCCGACACGTCGGAACTGCTCGGCGAACGTGCCGGGGGCGTTCACGGCCGCGGCCACTCTCTCGGTGAACCGGGTGAATCCCTGTTCGGCAAGCGCATCCAGCAGTGCCTGCCGATCGATGAAGTGGCTGCGCGGCGCCCCATGGCTGACGCCCGCCTGCCGGGCGAGCTCGCGCAGCGACAGCCCGTCGACCCCGCCGTCGCGGAGCATGACCTCGGCCTGCTGCAGCAGCACCTCGCGCAGATTCCCGTGATGGAAGGGCTTCGACGTCATCGGGCCAGTCTACCGGATAACTAGACATTGACTATTTACTAGACACTGCCTAGTCTTCGGACATGACCTCATCCGCTCCTCCCGTCTCATCCATCCCCGACATGACCGGCCGCACCGTGATCGTGACCGGAGCAACCAGCGGTATCGGCCTCGCAACCGCTCGGGCGCTCGGTGGGGCGGGCGCCCGGGTCGTCCTCGCGGTGCGGAACCTGGAGAAGGGCTCCTCGGTGAAGCCCTCCATTCCCGGCGACGCCTCGGTCCGCCACCTGGATCTGTCCGATCTCGCCTCGGTCCGCCGGTTCGCCGAGGAGTGGGAAGGCCCGATCGATGTCCTGGTCAACAACGCCGGGGTGTCCGTGCCGGCGCTCGCCCGCACGGCCGACGGCTTCGAGATGCAGTTCGGCACCAATCACCTCGGCCCGTTCGCGCTCACGAACCTCCTCCTGCCTCAGATCACCGGCCGGGTGGTATCCCTCTCCTCGCAGGCGGAACGCATGGGCAGGCTCGATCTCGACGACCTCAACTGGGAGCGCACCACCTACAGCGAGTCCCGCGCCTACGCCTCGTCGAAGCTGGCGAACATCCTCTTCATCGGAGAGCTGCAGCGTCGTCTCGTCGCCGCCGGGTCTGCGGTCACCGCCGCAGCAGCGCACCCTGGCCTGGTGGCGACGAACATGACCGGTCAGTCGACGGGACTCAACCAGCTCATGACCCGCCTCTTCGCGCAGAGCCCCGAAGACGGCGCCCTCCCCGTTCTCCTCGCGGCGACCGGCGACCTTCCCGGCGACAGCTTCACCGGACCCGAACGGCTGATGCACATGCGCGGAGGCGCCGAGCTCATCGGCCGCTCGAAGCGGGCTCAGGACCACACCCTGGCCTCCCGTCTCTGGGACGCATCGGAGAGGATGACCGGTGTCTCCTTCCCCCTCTGATCCGAACGTGTCGGACAACCGCCAGAAGACGTTCCTCGTCTTCGGGGCCACCGGGCAGACCGGGCAGCACTTCGTCTCCCTCGCCCTCAGCCAGGGCCACGGGGTGCGGGCAGTGGCGAGAACCCCGGGCAAACTCGCTCTCGCCCACCCCGATCTCGACGTGCGCTACGGGGTCATTCCCGACGTGGCCGATCTGGACGCCCTTCTCACGGGCGTCGACTTCGTCGTCTCGATGCTCGGCGACGCGCGTCTCCAGAAGGACCGGATGGTCAACACCGAGTTCGTCCGCCACCTCGTTCCGGCAATGCGCCGCCAGGGCGTCACGCGATTCCTCTATCAGGCGGGCGGACTGAGCAGGATGCCGAACAAGCGGCTCTCTCCGTCTCTCTGGTTCATCAGGAAGACGCTCGCCCGCTCGCACGACGGACAGCATCGCGACAACGAGGCCGTCATGACGTACCTGGCCGAAGAAGCGGGCGACATCTCGTGGGTGGTGCACCGCGCGGGCATCGGCTCGAACGGGCCGTCCAAAGGTGTTCTCCACCGTTCCGGCCGCACCAGTCTCGCGACCTTCCTGGACTGCGCCGACTACAACCTCCGCACGGTCATGGACCCCACCGCTGTGCACACCTTCGACCTGAGCTCCTACAAGAAGAGCGAGAAAGCGGATGGCCGCCCTACCCGTATAGTCGCTCGTGCGGGACGCACCATACGACGGCGGTGGCGGGGAGCGGAATGGACGGGTTCGGCGTAGTTCTTCGACCGGTTATGCAGCGAAAAGCTCGCGCCATCCATCGATCGACGGCTATTCCCCGTCCGGATCACGAGACTCGCGGTGAGACACCGGGTCCCGATCCCGACCGGATACTGCTGCTCGGGAACGGGGCGCTGGCGGGATGGGGAGTGCGAAGTCATGATCACGCTATTCCCGGTCACCTCGCACGAGAGCTGTCGGTGCTGACCGGCCACCCCGCGGTCGTAGACCTCGTCGCGGACCACACCATCCGGGTGGAAACCGCTCTTCCCCTCATCCCCTACACGCAGCTCCCGGAGTACGACGCGATTGTCATCGTGCTCGGCGCGAGTGACGCTCTGCAATTGCTTCCGACGGCACAGTGGGCCCAGGCGATCACCACGTTCCTCGACACACTCGCACAACACACCCCGTCGACCACAGAGATCGTCGTCATGGGGATACAGCCGCCGAGCACGGTTCCCGTATTCGATATCGCGAAAGACGGTCTCGTCGATCAGAACGCAGTCCGGTACAACGAGGAGACCAGGAAACGCTGCACCGGCCGCATCCACTATCTCCAGCCGCCAGAGCTGACGCGGATCGGTCCGTCCACCGTCGACCCCGACACCGAGCATGAACAGCGTCGTGTCTCCGAGGGCTACCGCGAATGGGCCAACACCATGGCGCACTGCCTCGCTGCCCTTCGTGCGTCCAACTCTTCCTGGTCCTGATCGGCGCGATCGACGGGCGCGAGTCGAGCAGTCCGCTCGATACATGACGAACTCCAGACGCGGACGGACGTCGACGACTGTCCGCGCGCCAACGGCCGTCTCAGGCCAGGGCGGGGTCGGGAACCGGGCTCTCCGCCAACGCGCGCGCGGCCTTCCCGATGACGACGCTGTAGGTCGGGTACGCGAAGCGCACGTTCGCCAGGGTCGACACGTCGATGCCCGCGGCCATCGCGGTCGTCACCGACTGGATGACCTCGACCGCGTTCTCGCCCACGGCGTGGGCGCCGAGGATGAGCTCGCGCCGGCGGTCGGCGATGAGCTTGAGGAACCCGGTCTCGCGATCGTCGATGACCGCGCGGTCGACATCGCCGTACGGCACCGTCGCGACGACGCACTGTGGGTCGCGCTCCCGGGCCTCGGCCTCGGTGAGGCCGACACCCGCGTAGTCGGGGTCGGTGAACCCGCCGGCGGGGAGCAGGTGGTGGGGCGTGCGCCGGTTCGCCCCGAGCACGGCGTTCTCGGCGGCCGCTTCGCCTTCGAACTGCGCGGCCTGCACGAGCATGTCGCGACCGTTCGCGTCGCCGACGGCGAAGATGTGCGGAACCACGGTGCGGAAGTACTGGTCGGCCGGGATCGACGACCGTTCGGTCTGGATGCCTGCCCGCTCGAGACCCAGGTCTTCGACGTCGGCCGGCCATCCGGTCGCCATGACGACGACATCGAACGGGTCGGCGTGCACACCGTCGGCGTCGCGCCAGGTCAGGGTGATCGACCCGTCGTCCCGTTTCGCCAGCGAGTCCACGCCGTCGATGCCGACGTGTACCCGCACGCCCTGCGCGGCGAACGACGACGCGACGAGGTCGGAGATCGAGACATCCGAGGTCGTCAGAATGCGCGGAGCAACATCGAGCAGCGTCACCTCCGATCCGAACGAGGCCAGTACGGTGACGAGCTGCGCACCGGTGTTGCCTCCGCCGATCACGGCCGCGCGCCGCGGCAGGGCGGGCAGGCCGAGGATGTCCTCGGGCACGGTCGCGAGTTCGGCACCGGGAATGGGCAGACGACGGGAGTGCCCGCCGACGCAGACGATGATCGAGTCCGCGCTCACCCGTCGACCGCTGTCGAGAACGAGTACGGAGTCGCTCTCGAAGCGGGCCCGACCCTCCTGCACGAGGGCAATGCCCGCATCCGCAAATCTGCCGGCCTCGCGCTTTATGGAGCGCACCTTCTCCACACGCTCCTCCACGCGCTCGACGACGCGCGCCCAGTCGACGACCGGCTCGCCCACATCGATGCCGTAGGCGTGCGCGGTTCGGGTCTCGCGCATCATGCGCGCCGTCTTGGCGAGCACTCGGGTGGGCACGCAGCCGGTGTTGACGCAGGTGCCGCCGAGGCGGCCGGCCTCGAGCACGACGACCCGCGCGCCCAGCTCCGCCGCGCGCAGGGCCGCGGCGGTGCCGGCCGGACCCGCGCCGATAACGGCGACGTCGTAATGCTCGGGCACGTTCTGCTGCATGGTGCTCTCCTTGCGGGACGGCGGTGTCTCGCCACGATAGCCCGGAGGACGCGCGCTGACCACCGTGCCGTGACAGGAATGGACGCGGGCATCAGGGGTAGAGGCCGGCGCGGAAGGTGAATGTCACGAGCTGCGCACGGTCGCGGGCCCCCACCTTGGTCATCGCCCGCACCGCGTGGGTCTTGACGGTGAACGGGGACACCGACATCTGGGCCGCGATCTCGTGGTTGTCGAGCCCGCTCGCCACCAGCACGATGACGTCCATCTCGCGAGGAGTGAGGGCCGCGAAGCGCTGCAGAAGGTCTTTGTCGATCGCCGCCGGCGGACTGTCGGTCATGTGCCCGATGAGTGCCGCGGTCGCCGCCGCCGAGAGGGCACCACCGCCCGCCACGACTTCGGCGATACCCGCGACGAGCTCCATCGGGCTCACGGTCTTGCTCAGAAAGCCGTTGGCGCCCGCGCGGAGGGCGGCGAGCACGATCTCGTCCTGGTCGAACGTAGTGAGCACGATCACCCGCAGTCTGTCGGCGGGATGCTCCTTCCGGATCCGACGGGTCGCCTCGACTCCGTCGATTCCCGGCATCCGGATGTCCATCAGGACCACGTCGACCGCGTTGTCCCGCAGGAACGCGGGAACCTGCAGCCCGTCGGAGAGGTCTCCGACGGTGACGAAGGTAGGGTCGAGCAGAAGCATCGAGCGGATGCCGGCTCTCATGTCTTCCTGGTCATCGACGATCAAGATGTTCGTCATGCGAGTTGCGCTCCGACCGGGCTGAATTCTGCGCGCACCTGGAACCGGCCGTCGGCCTTGTCGATCGTGAGCCTGCCGCCGCAGGATTCGACGCGCTCCCGCATCCCGATCAGTCCGAGACCGGATCCGGCGACGGTGCCGCGGGGTGTGTGCCCGATGGCGTTCTCGATGCTGACACGGATGCGGCCGTCGATCTCGTGCACGTCGACGGTCGCGCCGCCCTCGCCGTGGCGGTAGGCGTTTGTGAGCGCCTCCTGAATGATGCGGTAGACGGTCACGCCGACGACCGGTTCGCCGGCGTCGTCGGGAACCGAGATCGAGGCGGCGACGTCGAGTCCGATGCTCTCGAAGGAGGCGATCAGGGCGTCGAGGGAGGCGAGTGACGGTGTCGGCCGCAGCGCGTCCTCGGCGGGGGCGGTGTCGCCACGGCGCAGCAGCACGAGGATCCGCTGCGTCTCGGCGACGACGTTGCGCGCGTTCGTCCGCGCGGATTCGAGCGCCTGTCGCGAGGAGACCGCGTTGTCGGGAAGCCCGATCTCGGCGACACCGAGGTTGACGCTGAGCATCGCGACCTGGTGCCCGACGACGTCGTGCAGGTCACGGGCGATGCGCAGCCGCTCCTCGGTGACGCGCCGGTCGGCCTCCAGCTCGCGAGTGGCGACGGCGTCGCGGGCGCGTTGCTCCGACATCAGCGCGTGATCGCGCGACAGGCGCAGTGCGGCTCCCGACGCCCCGCCACCGACGGCGGTGAACAGTGCGGCCGCGCCCACCAGCGCACCCTCGCCGAAGCCGTTTCCCATCGTCAGGCCGGCGAAGAAGAACGCCGCGACGACGAGCGTGCCGACCACCGGCTGCCTTCCCCTCAGCGTGAACGCGAAGAGAACGAGTACCGCGATCATCCATACGGAGATGGGATTGTCGCCGACCGCCGTGATGACGAAGGAGGCCGCACTCGTCACGACCAGCCCCACCCAGGGCTTCCACAACGAGAGCGCGATGCCGACGCCGGCGGCGACAACGGCGATAACGGTCGTGAGAGTCGCCCCCGTGATGCCCGCGACCACCAGCTGGCCGCCGAAGATCAGGGCGGCGAGTATGTGCGCGCCGAGGTTCAAGGTGCCCGGCCGGCGGATCCACAGGGGCGCCCGGGGCCCTGCTTCGACGTTCTCTGTTGTGCGCATGGTCCGATTCTGGTTCACCCGTCACCCGCTCGTGTACTTCGAACGAAGTAGACGTGCGGGCATCGCCACGTGGTGGGTCGAATCGGCGCCATAAATACTTCGAACGAAGTACATGGCCCGTTCCGGCGGCGCGAAGACTGCTCATCGAGGCAGTCGCCCCGCATCCAATCCGCAAAGGAACATCATGACCACGACCACTTCCACCGCGAGCGTCGCATCGTCGTTGCGAAAGCTCTACTTCGTCCGATTCGGGTTCGCCGTCGTCTGGGCGCTGGCGATCTTCGCCGTGGGATCCAGCCTCAGCCCGCTCGCCGCGACGCTGCTGGTGCTGTACCCGCTGTTCGACGTCGCCGCGGCGATCGTCGATCTCCGGTCGACCCGCACGTCCGGATCATCCGTCGCCCTTCTCTACGCCAACATGGCGCTGAGCCTCGCCGCGGCCGTCGGTCTGGCGATCGCCGCCACGTCCGGAACCCCCGCCGTCCTGACCGTCTGGGGCGCCTGGTCGGTCACCGCCGGAGTCGTCCAGCTCATCGTCGGCATCCGCCGCCGCGCGCTCGGCGGCCAGTGGATCATGATCATCTCCGGAGTCCTCTCCGTGCTCGTCGGTGGCGCATTCATCGCCATGGCCGCAGGCGCTCCCGCGTCTGTCGCAAGCCTCGGCGGGTACGCCACCCTGGGCGGCGTCTTCTTCCTCATCTCCGCCCTGCGCCTGAACCGCGCCGCGAAAGGCCTCTGAACATGACCACCCACACATTCGACGTCATCATCATCGGAGCCGGCCCGGTCGGCGAGAACGTCGCCGACCGCGTCGTGCAGGGCGGCCTCACCGCCGCGATCGTGGAACGCGAGCTCATCGGTGGCGAGTGCTCCTACTGGGCCTGCATGCCGACGAAGGCGCTGCTGCGTGACGCCGCCGCGCTCCGCGCCGTGCGTCACCTGCCCGGCGCGAACGCCGCCGTCACCGGAGAGCTCGATATCGCCGCCGTACTGCGCCGCCGCGACGCGTTCGCCTCGCACTGGAAGGACGACGGCCAGGCCGAGTGGCTCGACAGCGCCGGCATCACCCTGTTCCGCGGCGAGGGTCGCATCGGCGGGGTCCGCACCGTCGAGGTGGTCGGCGCCGACGGCGAGACGGTGGTGCTGAACGCCCGGCACGCGGTCGTGGTCTCGACCGGCAGCAGTGCCCGCATCCCGTCGATCGAGGGTCTAGCGGATGCCGCACCGTGGACGAGCCGTGAGGCTGCGTCGGCGGCATCCGTACCGGGGCGGTTGGCCATCATCGGCGGCGGAGTCGTCGCCACGGAGATGGCGACCGCGTTCTCCGCGTTCGGCAGCGCGGTGACGATCATCGCCCGCCACGGACTGCTGCCGGCCGTCGAACCCTTCGCCAGCGAGCTGGCGGCCACGTCGCTGCGGGCCGACGGTGTCGACCTGCGTCTGGACACCGAGCCGACTCGCATCACCCGCGACGAAGCCGGCGAGGTGCACCTCGAGCTGGCCGACGGCACCACCCTTGTCGCCGACGAGGTGCTCGTCGCCACCGGCCGCAAGCCCAACACGACGTCGCTCGGAATGGAGAACGTCGGGCTCACGCCGGGCGCCTGGCTCACCGTCGACGACTCCCTCCGCGTCGACGGGGTCGAGGGCGACTGGCTCTATGCAGCGGGCGACGTGAACCGCCGCGTGCTGCTGACCCATCAGGGCAAGTACCAGGCACGCGTTCTCGGCGACAGCATCGTGGCGCGCGCACGGGGCGCCGCACTCGACGAAACCCCGTGGGGACGCCACGCGTTCACGGCCGACGACCGGGCCGTGCCGCAGGTGATCTTCGGCGACCCCGAGATCGCCACGGTCGGCTACACCGTCGCCGCAGCGACCCTCCGCGGACTCAACATCCGCGCCGTCGAATACGACCTCGCGTGGGTCGCCGGCGCAGGACTGCACGCCGACGGGTACGAGGGGCGCGCGCTGATGGTTGTCGACGAGGACCGCAGAGTGATCGTCGGCTTCACGATCGCAGGTCCGGATGTCGCGGAGTTGCTGCACTCCGCGACGATCGCCATCGCGGGCGAGGTGCCGCTCGACCGGCTCTGGCACGCCGTGCCGTCGTACCCCACCGTCAGCGAAGTCTGGCTGCGTCTCCTCGAGACCTACGGCCGCGACGCCTGAGACCACCCACCGAAATACACGAAAGCAGAAGAACAATGAGCACCAAGATCACCATCATCTACGACAACCCCACCGATGTCGACGCCTTCGAGCGTGGCTTCTCCGACACGAAGCAGCTCGAGCTGGCACGCGCGCTGCCGGGTCTCGAACGGCTCGAGTCATCCATCGTCTGGCCCAAGGAAGACGGCACGCCTACCCCGGCCCACCGCCTGATCGACCTGTATTTCGCCGACTACGACAGCGCCTCGGCTGCTGTGGCGACGGAGGCAGCGGGGCGTCTGTTCCCCTCGATCTTCGGCATCGCCACCGGGGGAGTGCGGATCGTCTTCGCCGACGTCGAAGAGGGCTGAGCGCGAGGGAGCGGAGATCCCGTCCGGTGATTCCACCGGACGGGCCGCGACCGACTAGCGCCGAGCGGTGCCGCGGCCGGCGACGCGCGTGTAGATCAACAGCACGATGATCGCGCCGATCACCGATCCGATGATGCCGGCGGGCTGGAAGAAGCCGTCCATCGCGTCGCGCTGGAAGAGCAGGAACCCGAGGAAGCCCCCGACGAACGAGCCGACGATGCCGAGCACGATGGTCATCAGGATGCTGATGTTCTGCCGTCCGGGCACGATCAGACGGGCGAGTGCACCGGCGATGAGGCCGACGACGATGAGGCTGACGATGAGACCGAGCATGATGAGTCCTTTCTGCTGCACGACGAGGCGTGCGTGACGGCCCGACGGATGTCGGGCCGAGAGCAATTCAGCCAGAGCGGTCGAGGTACCGGTACACCCCAAGGGGTGTAGTCGCCTCGTGCTATCGGGCGTATCGTCGAAGCATGCCCCAGCCCCTTACCGTCGCACTCGTCGACGACTACGACGTGGTGCTGGCGGGGCTGGCCCACATGTTCGACCACTACCGGCACCGTGTTCTGGTCGCCGAGATCGACGCGAACCGCGAACTCAAAGACAGCGTCGACATCGTGCTGTACGACTCGTTCGCGCAGCCCGAGTCGGACCACGACGAGATCGGCTCGCTCGTGCGCAGTCCACGCGCCACGCATGTCGTGGTCTACACCTGGAACTTCCATCCGACGCTCGTGGCCCAGGCCCTCGAGCAGGGCGTTCGCGGCTACCTGTCGAAGTCGCTCACGGCGCGCGAGCTCGTCGCCGCGCTGGAACTGGTTCGAGAGGGTGAGGTCGTCGTGAGCGATCCGCCGAGGCGGGCCGGCAACGCGCCCGGCATCGAGTGGCCGGGGCGTCACGAGGGCATCACCGACCGGGAGGCGGAGGTGCTCGCGCTGATCACGCAGGGCAAGAGCAACGCCGAGGTCGCGGCGCTCACCTACCTGAGCCCGAACACGGTGAAGCTCTACATCCGCAACGTCTACGCGAAGATCGGTGTCACGTCGCGCACCCAGGCCGTGCTCTGGGGCGTCGACCACGGTTTCACGCCCGATCACCATCGCATCGACCACTGGCTCGGAGGGCCCTGAGGCGCAGTGACCGAGTCCTAGACTCGAGAGATGTTCGAGCCCCGCCCATCGCTGCGGGCAGGACGCACGTCCGCGTTGCTGGGCGCCTCAACCGCCGAACCGGGGCACCATCACGGTCATTCAGGTGTCGCACCGAGCACGTGCGTCACGTTGTCGTAGTGGAAGGTGACGGAACCGCCCGGGTGCTCCAGCACGATGTTCGAGCCGTTGGGCACTCCTCCCTGCCCATAGTTCTCGTCCCAACCGCCGTTGATCGCGGCCTTGTACTCGTAGGTCCCGGCGGGCAGGTCCACGGTGAGGCGCCATATGTCGTCGGCGGGATCGCGGGTCAGCATCGCCTGCGTGCAGGACGGCTGCCACTGCTCCGCGCATCCCATCGCCTGATTCAGGGAACCGGCCACCGTGACCGTGTCCGGCTGCGGGGTCTCGCCCACGGCGTGGGTCCAGACCTCGCTGACCACGCTGAAGCCGGGCCCTTCCGTCGTTGCGCGGTACTGCACCGGGGTGCCCCGCTCGAGCGCGGAGACGTCGTCGACGACGGAGTACGCCGGCGAGGAGTCGTCGGTACCGACCACCGTCCATGACGCGCCACCGTCGAGGCTGCGTTCGAACCTGACGGTGTAGTCGGCCTTCTCCGGGTCCGTGGAGGCGGAGAGCTCGACCGTTCCGGCGGTGCTGCCGCTCTCGACGGGCTTCTGCAGCGTCAGCAGCGGAGCCGGAACCGTAGCGGAACGCCCCGCGCTGGTCGCCGTGTGCCCACGGTTGTCGAGCACGGTCGCCCGGTACTCCAGTTGGTTACCGGCGTCGAGCGACGCCACATCGTGGAACACCTGGAACGGGGCGGTGTCGTCGGTGCCGACACGCTGCCAGTCGCCGCCCGCCTGTCGGGCTTCGAAGGTGACCTCGTAGAACGACGTGCCGGCGACATCCGCTCGAACGTTGATGCGCCCGTTGTCGCCCGGCGCGGCGACCGGTTCCTGAAGCTGGATGGCGGGTGCCGCTTTGGATCTCGGAATCGTGCCCAAGGCCCGGTACACGACGGCCGAGAGCGGGGGAACGGTGACGGTCAGCGTCGCATTCGCTGCGGTCGTCAGCCGGGCTGCGCCCTCGCCGTAGACCCTCCGGAAATTCCGCTCGGTGAGATAGGTGGGCACATCCGCTGTCTGCGGCTCTTCACTATTGTTCAACGCCACCACGTACTCGCGCTGTTTCTCCGTGTCGATGCGCGAGAAGGCGTAGATGCCGGTCCCCTCGGAGGCGTAGCGGTGCTGGTGGGCGCCATCGCGCAGAGCCGGGTACTTCTCGGTGAGCTCAGCGAGTTCGCTGATCTTGGTATAGAGCGGATGCGTCGTATCGAAATTCTCGACGGCGTGGGTGGCGTCGGTGCCCAGCAGGCCGTCGTCGAGGTAGTCGGGCACCCGACTCGCGAACATCGACTGCCGCGCATCCTGATCGCCGCCGGGGCCGGTGAAGCCCTGCTCGTCGCCGTAGTAGACGACCGGGTTGCCCCGGGAGAAGTACATCAGCTCGTGCGCCAGGGCGTCGCGTGCCACCAGCTCGGCGTCGGTTGCCCCGGCGTTGTCGGCCGCGATGAAGCTCCCGATCCGGCCCATGTCGTGGTTTCCCAGAAACGTGGGCAACTGGTAGACGTTCGAATCGGCGTCCGTGTACCAGTCGTCGTTCGCGAAGAAGGTCTCAAGGGCGCGGGGGTCGCCGCTCTTGGAAGCGAAGGTGCGGGCGGCGTCCTGGAAGGGGAAGTCGAGCACGGCCTGAATCCGATTGCGGGTCGTGTACTGCGACGTGAAGCTCTTGCTCGTGTCGAAGACCTCCCCGAACATGAAGAACTCCTCCTTGCCTTCGGCTCTCGCATAGCTGAGCACCTCTGGCCCGAACTCCTGCCAGAACTCGTCATTGACGTGTTTCATCGTGTCGATGCGGAATCCGTCGACTCCGAACTCGCCGATCCAGGTCTTGTAGATGTCCTCCATCCCCTTCACCACCGTCGGGTGCTCAGTGAAGAGGTCGTCGAGCCCGAAGAAGTCGCCGTACTCGCTGTCTTCTCCCGTGAAGGTGGTGTCGCCGCGGTTGTGATAGAGCTCGACGTCGTTCAGCCACCCCGGAATCTTCAGGGTCTCCTCGCCCGGTTCCAGAACCGGCGTGTAGGGGAACGACACCTGGGCATCCAGTTCCGGGAACGCGTCGGAGCCGGCGTAGTCGCGGTCGTCGAAGGGAACACCGTCGGCCGTCTCGTAGGGTGCTTCGTCCTTCGAGACGTAGCTGTACCGGCCCTCCTCGTAACCGATGACGTCGGCGGTGTGGTTGGTGATGATGTCGAAGTAGACCTTCATCCCGCGGGAGTGCGCCTCGTCGATGAGCTCCCTGAGCTCGTCATTGGTGCCGAGGTGGGGGTCGATCTGGGTGAAGTCGGTGATCCAGTAGCCGTGGTAGCCGGCGGAGCTGCCGTCCGGACTGACCGCCTGGTTCGTGAAGCTGGGGGTCAGCCAGATCGACGTCGTGCCGAGCCCCTGGATGTAGTCGATCCTCCGCAACAGGCCGGCCAGATCCCCGCCGTTGTAGAAGCCCTTCCTGGTGGGATCGAATCCGGATACCAGCGGATCGGGGCCGAGGCCTCCCTGGTCGTTGGCGGAGTCGCCGTTGTCGAAGCGGTCGGCCATGACGAAGTAGAAGTTCTCGTCGGTCACGGGCGCGCGGAGCGAGTGGAGGTGTGACGGGTCGTCGGACGGTTTCGGGTCCGGAGCGGCGCTGGCGGGGAGTCCGGTGGACACCGCGATGGCGGCTGCCAGTAGTCCGATCGTGGTGTTGCGTAAGAACATGGCTGACAACCTTCTCTATAAGCGACGCTGCTCAAGGTGTTGTGGATCTATTCCGGCCGGTACTCCATCAAGGCAGATTCGGGGTCCGGGCGTAAGAGGTAGCCGTCGAAAGTCCGACTCGTGTAGCTCGTTCGCTGCCTGCAGAGGCTCCGGCTACAGCAGATCCTCCACCGCGGCGAAGGTGCGGTCGGGATCTTCGAGCTGCATGTCGTGACTCACGCCCTGGATGCGGCGCACCTGCCAACCGTGCTGGTCGAACCCGTCGACCAGAGGGTCGGGAAGGATCGCTGCCGACTGGTCGGAGAGCACGAGCGTCGACGGTACGGCGGGCGCCTGGGCCGCGACCGGGTGGAAGGCGACGTCTCGGAACACGCCGACGGCCATCCGCGCGTCGAACTGTTTCACCGCACTGTCGAGCAGCGCCCGGGTCTCGGGACTGTACGCGGCGCGGGCTGCGGCGCTGGCCCTGGACTGCCGGAGCTGGGCGAACCCGAGCGACACGAGCGGAACCATCCAGAACAGTCGCCCGGCAAGGCCGCTGGTCGGCAGCGGCAGCGCGAACCCGGGATCGAGATAAACCGCCCGGCCAGGCGCGAGCCCGGCGACGGCGCGGTACAGCACAGCGCCGCCGAGCGAGTGGCCGACGACGCTGTCCAGTCCTGACGGCAACGATTCGACCAGGTCGGCAGCCATGTCATCGACCCGGTACGTCTCGGCTCGGGGACTCCCGCCGTGCCCACGCAGGTCGACCGTCGTCACGGTGTACCGACCCGTGGCAGCGAGCCGCTCGATGAACGGCCCCCACGTCACGGCCGATGCGCCGAGACCATGGACCAGGCCGACATGTCGTGGTCCCGATCCGGTGGTCGTCGTCGCCAGTTTCATCCCTCGATCCTGCCGGAAATGCGGCGCCAGGCAGAGTCGCTTTGCATCGGGTAGCGCACGCCCGGCCGGTTATCACTCTCGCAACCCATGGGTTAGGAGGCGTCTCATCATCTAGCGGAGGCCCTATGAAAAACCGCACATTCCGGTCTCCGTTCTGACTCGAAACGGCGTATCGCAAGCCGACGTCGCAACTCAAAACTAATGCCGGTTGCGAGGCAAGAGATGCGCCCGGAAGCTGATTCGTTCTCGTCGTCTCTTCGGCCTGTATGGTCCCGCACGATACGTGCAACCCCGGAGCTCATTCCTCGTTACTATCCTGGGCGCGCTTGCTCAGCGGAAGCACGAGATCAAAATCGGAGCCTGTCGTCGATTTGATTCGGCTCGCCAACTGCGCTTGCCGGATCCCAGTCGAACATATATTCTAAATGGCGTAGTGGGTGGGCCGATCAACTGATTCAACCGATAGCTATCACGCGGCGGCCTCTAGCCGAACTGGACCAAGGCCGAACTTCCGTCCATAGCGAGGCCAAGCTCCATCGATTTACGGCTGCCTACGCAAGGACCCCGGCGGGCTTTCTCGAATCTTCTCGAACTGATTTCCGTGGACTTGCCTGAGGTGCATAAAACTGGCGGCATTGACTTGAAGCCGGTATGCAATAGTGTGACGGAATGTCAAAGATTGGTTGCGACACGGGTGATTCCTGCAAATGAGTGACCACGACGCCTCGAGCAGTGCCCTGGGCTATATGTATCAGGTCAAATGGGCCCTTCTTGAGCTAGTACGCGGCGCACACACCCGCCCCGACCAAACCCTCACCCTGGAGAGCCTCGACGATATCGGCTGGCAGTCAGATTCGGGCTCTGTCAAAGAATTGCTTCAGTTGAAACACCATAAAAGTGGTGCATCGGGAGATCTGACGGACACGAGTTCCGATGTTTGGCGAACCCTTAAAGTATGGCTCGACGATGCTCGGTTTATGGAATTGAATGGCCCCGTACTGTCGATAGTCACCACATCCGAAGCTCCCTTTGACAGCGCGATGTCGTTCCTTCGGCCAGAAGAACGTGACGAAGACGAGGCGCTGAGGCTCCTAAATTCCGCGGCGACCGAATCGCGTTCCTTGACAACAGAGGTCTCGCGAAGTGCGTGGCTTTTGAGGACTGAGGCGGAGAGACGCGGCCTACTGTCCCGCGTTCGCGTTCTGGATCTATCCACCTCCATTGAGGGTGTGGATGAACTCGTTCGGCGCGCTCTTGGCGTTGCAATCCCAATCGGTTTCGAGAACATCTTCTTGGACCGTATATGGGCTTGGTGGTTCCGGGTCGCTGTCGATCTGCTGGCAAAACGTAGGACGTGGATTGACGGACTCACTTTTCACAGGGTCGTTTCAAACATTCGTGACCAGTTCGCGGCTGACAACTTGGTCACAACGGTCGACGACAGTTCTGAATACGACCAGCAAAAACTCATGGGCGCCCACGGCGGAAGGCTGTTCGTCCAACAATTGGGATGGCTGGGACTGCGCCAACGCCAGGTGGAAAAGGCCGTCCTGGATTACCATCGCGCGATCACGCAAACCACTGACTGGATCGACGGGAACCTGCTTCAGATGAAAGAGCTCGAAATCTTCAAAGAGCGCTTGATCGACGAGTGGGAGAATTCTTACGACGACATGCTTAACCGGCTACCCGAAGGGGCGACTGAGAACGACAAGTCCGAAGCGGGGCGAGAACTCTTCGTCTCTCTGCGCGACTCGCCATCAGTTCAAATCCGAGATAAATACACGGACTCGTTCTATTCGCGCGGATCGCGATGCGAAATCGCAGACGGGGGCACGCACGGTTGGCACCCGGATTTCGAAGAACTGATCCGGTCCATCACGGTTGAGCGGGCAGAGCCGGAGGGCGCCGATGTCTGACGGCGGCTTGATGTCAACGTTTCCTCTAATGGAGCTTCCCGCATGGGATTATCGCAATTCAGTCACCGCCGCAATGCTCAACCCTGCCTTGATTGCAACGGTTCTCGCGGGCGCTGCAGAAAGCCACGCACATCGGTCGGGTGATCCAATGCCGTGGGAATACTGTTTCCTTGTAGCCCCGCTCGTGCTTCACCGCGAAACCCGTCAAGCGCTGCCGTCGCGGGTCGACTCGCACGTGGACAAATGGGTTATTGATCACCCTGTACTAGTTTCTGGGCTGCCAGCTCGAGCCACACAGCTCGTACCCTATGTCCGCGAGGGATTGCGATTTGGCGTTCGTTCGGGCGCGATAGCGTTCGAAAGCGACGGAACGATCGTCGGAAAAATAAGGTCGTCACCAGTCACGCTCTCCCGTTCGCCCGATCTCGGCAGCATAGTTCGAGGTGCAGGCTTTGTAGGCCGGTGGCTTACTTCGACAAATAGTCCGTCTGGCGTGTTCTCGCTATTCGGTGTGTCACCATAACTCCATGCAATTATTGAAGATCGCTCTGTATCGCATCGATGGCGACATACGCGAGCTTGAATTCCGACCGGGCGAACTCAACATAGTCACTGGTAAGTCGCGCACAGGTAAAAGCGCACTTCTCAGCATTGTCGATTATTGCTTAGGCCGCGACAAGGTCGAGATGCCGCCGGGGCCCATTCGAAAGCACGTTGAGTGGTTCGGAACACTTTGGGAGTTTAAGGACGGATCGAGGGTGTTTCTCGGTCGTCCAGCAATGCCGCCCGGGCAACAAGAGACAAGCAAGATGATGGTGATATTTGGCTCAAGCTCACTGGACCTACCTGTCTTTACCGAGCTCGTCGTTAACACCGACTCTGAAACTGCCCGTACTCGGGTCGGAGGACAAATTGGGCTCATAGATGCGCGCCTCAGTGCGCACGAAAGCGCTTTGAAAGCCGATACGTCAATTTCTTTGGGATCGGCCACCCTATTTTGTCTCCAAGAGCAACACGAAGTCGCAAACAAATCGCTATTGTTTCATCGACAAAACATGCAAGGCATTTTTACTACTCTCAGAGATACTCTTCCGTATTTCCTGGGAGCGTTGCCGGGAGACAACGCCGCCAAACACGCACAATTGCGCGAGGCGAAGCGAGCCCTTCGCGCTCTTCGCAAGAAGGCGCAGGAGGCGCTGGACGACGTAAGTCAAGCCAGTTCGACCCTCGCGTCGCTTCTTGCTGAAGCTCACGAAGCTGGTCTCCTGTCGGTTGCGGAGGCGCCTGATGTACGAACCGCAGTCGAACTCCTTAATTCGATTCGTTTTGAACAACCAGCACAGCTTGATTCCTCATCAGATATCGAGTCGCAAAATCGTCGGCGCGGTCTCGAGAATGAGCGGGTGGCACTCCGGTTTGAACTCGGAAAACTCCTAGACGATCGAGGACTGCTACTTGATCAGGAGCAAGGACAGGGAGGATTTGGTCACGCTGTCGGTCAACACGCTCAACGGTTGACGAGCCTAAACCTTTTGCACTCCTCGCCGAACGCGCCTAACGATGGCAAAATTTGCCCCGTTTGCAACCAGGCGTTGACTGGCGATGATCCTTTACCTAGGCAGCTTAATCAACGCCTGCAGAACCTCCGTGTCGAACTCGAATCGATGGCAAGAACGGAGCCGGCACGACGCGCGGCTTTAGACGACATTGATTTGCGTGCGCAACAAAGCCGTAATCGTTTACTGGCCCTCGAATCCGCCTTACGTGAGATTGAAGGCATGGACGTAGAGCGTGGATCCCGTAGTGGCGCGGAAAGACGCGAATTCATCCGCGGCCGCGTCGACGCGACTTTGGATCAATATCGCGCAACAGATGACAGCGCGCTCCGCAATCTTCACGCACAGATCGGGGCACTAGAGGCGCGAGTCGCAAGTCTCGATGCGGAGCTCGATGACGACCTGGCCGAGCAGCGGCTGAGAGCGGTGGTGACGAAGCTGAGCGCACGCATAACTGAAATCGCCATCGAACTCGAAGTCGAGAACGCTGACGGAGGCGTTTGGCTGGACGTCGAGAAGCTCACAGTCGTTTTGGACACGGACACAGGCCCCGCGACGTTGGCGTCGCTAGGCAGCGGTGCGAACTGGCTCGGAATTCATCTGGCCGTCCACCTAGCTCTGCACGAGCTATTCGTTCGTGAGAATCGCCCGGTGCCTAGGCTGCTAATGCTCGATCAACCGACTCAAGTCTTCTACGAGTCGCGTCGTTACGTCGGGGATGACGAAGTAACTGCGGATGAGGATCACGATGCCGTAGCGAAGATGTTCCGTCTCATGTTCGACGTCGCCGCGGTGCACGCGCCCGAGCTGCAGATCATCGTTAGCGACCATGCCAACCTTGGCGAGAAGTGGTTCGCTGACTCCGTGCGTTACAACTGGCGTGGCGGCGACGCCCTCATCCCCGCTAACTGGCTGAGTTGAGTCGGGCTTCGGAGTTGCCCAACGTGCCGAACTCGCAGTCGCATCAATGTGGAGCGGCAACGGGCCGTACATCCGGGACTCGCGCATCGAAGTATTCTCCGGGGCGAACTGGTTCTCCTTCCGCGGATATGCCGACGGCGCCTCCATCGACGTCGGAGCGCTGCTCGCGGGCGCCGCGGCCCTAACCAGCAACGTCAACGGCATGGGGCAATAGCCGCCCCAGCCGTCGACTCAGCGTTCGTGCTGGTTGCTGCGGAGGCGGAAGGGGAAGGGAAGAATGGATACTCGTAGTGTCTACCGTCGTTGGCGCCCTACCGGCGCGACGGTGATTTCTAAGGCTTGTTGCGTCGCCGAACGTCGCGAGGAGTTCCGGGCGGTCTTCCGGATTGGGCAGCCGAGCGCGGCGCGTCCTTCCTCGAGCCGGGCCTGGGATGGCTGCCGCTCTTGGTTTCTCGCAGCCTTGGCACCGCCCGCCATGCAAATGTTGTGCGCACGATCGTTCTCCACGCTGGTCGTCTCCGAATTCAGTGCACGACACGCTCGGAGATCGAAGTCATGGTGAACCGGCACCCGCATCTCGATCCTCTGACGAATTGATAGGCGAAGAACTCATGGGCGATAAAAAGAAGCATCACTTCGTATCGCAGTTCATCCTGAACAATTTCGCAAACGATCGCGGACAGCTCTCGGTGAGTCGAATGGATGGGACGCCGGAGTACATAGCCAAGGTGAGCGATATCGGCCATAGGAATAACGGGTTTCGCGTCGAGGAACTTCACGAGGACCATACCTACATCGAGGACCTCCACTCGGTGTTGGAAAGCTCGGTTGCCGAGATTTTTCACGGATGGCAGCACTCAGAGGCCAGACCCGTAACCGAGGCGGAGCGCGACTTAGTTGAACGCTTCATCGTCTTACACATGATGAGATGGCCCGTATTGAGTGACAGTTTGCTCGGCACTCTTGACGAGAGTCTCGCGGGCCTCGGCCAGGTGGCGCACCTTCCTGAGGTCCAGATCCTCAAACGAGACCTACTGGTTGAAGCGGTGTCATATGCTGCAGGCTCCAGTCGTGCAGAACAGTGGGACATGCCGGTCGGTGGCGACCGGTGGCAAACTTATAAGGACGAACTAGCGAATTTTCGCTGGGTACTTATCAGGTTCGAGGATCCAATGCTGCTGATCGGCGACAGACTCGTCAATGGTTTCGGTCGCGTTGGCGAAACACCGCGGAGTCCGCGGTGGAAGGGCAGCACTTTCGGCGATGGAGGTCTATCGACTTGGACCAGAATCACTATTCCATTTTCGCCTTTCGCGGGATTGCTCCTGACGCGAAATCCAGAGCTCATGTCTCTCCGTCCGGAGCGGTTCAATCAGTCGACCATTCGCAACAGTCGCGAATTCGTCGCCTATTCTCCTCGGTGGCCCGAATCGTCGCCAGATATGTTCGAGAGTGCCCGAGCCCTTATTCGCGAGCAGATTCAGTATCTTTCTGAGGGAAACTGACGGATGCCGACTGCGCTCGCTATCTGTCCTCTCGTCCGTATCCGGTACAAGCGCGGCTGAAGCTACTACTTCCGGAAGCAGACTTTGCAGAGAGTCCTTCGCCAGCATTAGTCATGTGATTTCGCGTGAGGTCCCGTCGGCGATCCAGCGTCTGGATCCGGGCTCACCGCGGGCTAGTTGACATAATCGCCCTTATTGGCGCGCCGGCTCTCACGGAAAGTGCAGAGGAAAGCCGACGAGTCAGAAGGTCGCGTCGGTGCTCATGAACCGGCAGCTATCGAACCTGGCGAGCTTTCTCAACCGATCAATGTGCGAGCAGTCTCTGAGCGCGCCACGATCACCGGCCAAGAGCGGGCCCGCGCATTCGCGGGCCCGCTCAGGTCGTGCCTTCGAGTAAAACGCCTAGTACTGCGCGACGAGCCGTCCGACAACGCCGCCCTTGTGCAGACGCTCGAGAGCCTCGGGGATCTCGGCCTGGGTGATGAGGTTGATCGGCGGGTTGAGCTGGCCGGACTTCATGAGCTCGTAGAGCGCCTCGAGGTCCTCCTTGGTGCCGGACTTCGAGCCGCGGATCGTGAGCTGCTTGATGATGATCGGGTAGGTGTTGATCGTCGACTCGAGCCTGCCCATGCCGACCTGCACCAGGGTGCCGAACTCGCCGAGCGTTTCGATGGCGGCCGAGGTGGTGGTGCCGAAACCGGCGTAGTCGACGATGAGGTCGAGGTCCTTGTCGGCGAAGTCGCTGATGGAGCCGGCGACGCCGGCGAGGCCGATCTCGTCGGCGAGTGCCTGCGCGGCGGGGTTCACCTCGGCGCCGTAGACCTCGGCTCCCAGCAGCACGGCGACCCGTGCGCCGATGTAGCCCAGTCCGCCGAGTCCGATGACTCCGATCTTCATGCCGGCCTTGGCGCCACCGACCGCGACCATCGCGTGGTAGCTGGTGAGCCCGGCGTCCGTCGCCATGGCGCCGAGCTCGAAGGACACCTCGTCGGGAAGGCGCACGAGGTTGTCGTTGGTGGCGAGCAGCTTGGGCCCGAAGCCGCCGTCCCACTGGCCGTAGCCGATGGCGTCGCTGGCCGCTTCGCCGCTGGTCATCACGGGGGAGAGGCCGACGCGGTCGCCGACCTTCCACTCGTCCATGCCCTCGCCCACCTCGGAGATGACGCCGGCGTTCTCGTGACCGAGTGTCATCGGGATGCGCGGGAAGAGGGGCATCCAACCCGGGTCGGTGAGAGCGCTGACATCGGAGTGGCAGACGCCGGC
>Ga0247729_10000168_pt1 | contig 31429 bp, 22 predicted proteins | sample UWRJL133311R2_FD_180958 | JGI IMG/M metagenome (GOLD analysis project Ga0247729, IMG submission 180958) | Plant litter microbial communities from Arlington Agricultural Research Station in Wisconsin, United States - UWRJ-L133-311R-2 | ecosystem: Environmental > Terrestrial > Plant litter >... | reverse complement strand
CGGGCACCGACACATTCAGCTATGCGGTGATCGACTCGCTCGGGTCGCGCGCGTCGGGTACCGTGCGGGTCGGCATCGCGCCCCGCAGCTCAGGCCCGAGGAACCCGGTCGCTGTCGAAGACGAAGTCACCTCGCGCCCGGGGACGACGGTGTCGGTGCAGGTGCTCGAGAACGACTCCGACCCCGACGGCAGCCCGCTCACGGTCATCGACGTCGAACCCAACGGGCCCGAGACGACGGCGATCATCGAGCCAGGCGGGATCGTGACGATCACCCCGCCCGCCGTCGAAGGTCGCTACGGCCTCGTGTACACGATTCGCAACGAGAACGGCGGTACCAGCCAGAACTTCATCACGGTGACCGTCGACAAGGACGCCGCGCTGTCCTATCCGTTGGCCTCCGACACGGTGTTGACGCTGTCTGACGTGCTCGACCGGGACACGGTCGACGTCGACGTGCTCGCCAACGTGTTCTTCGCCGACGGCGAGTCCCGGGCGCTCGGGGTCTCGGTGTTGTCCGGGTATGGCTCTGACGCTCAGGTGACCGCCGACAAACGCGTGCGCGTGCGCGTGGGCGACGAGAGCCAGATCATCCCGTTCGCTGTCGCGCACCCGGATGACCCATCCGTGCGTTCGTTCGCGTTCATCTGGGTGCCCGGATTCAACGACGCGCTTCCCCAACTCGACACCCGCGCCCCGGCTCTCACCGTGCGGAGTGAAGACACCCTGCGCATCGAACTCAACGACCAGGTCATCGCCGTGGGCGGCAAACAGGTTCGCCTGACCGATTCGAGCGGCGTACGGGCCACCCACTCCAACGGCGCGTCCCTCGTCGTCGACAGCGACACCCTCAGCTTCACGTCGGCCGCACTGTTCTCCGGTCCGGCGTCGATCTCGTTCGAGGTCACCGACGGCAGCTCGGCGGCGGATCCGGACGGCCGCGTGGCGACGCTCGTGCTGCCGATAACAGTGACACCGCGCCAGAACCAGCCGCCGGTGTTCACCGGCGCATCGATCGACTTCGAACCCGCGCAGACGCGTGTGATCGACCTGCGCAGCCTCACCAACTTCCCCAACGCGGATGCGGCGGGGCTGACCTACGCGGTCGTAGGCACGCCGGCAGTCGGGTTCTCCGCAACGATCAGCGGCCAGACCCTGTCGTTGACCGCCGACGAAAGCGCCACTGCCGGATCGGTCACGGCGCTGGGTATCGGGGTAACCGACGCACTCGGCCAAGGCCAGGCCGGGCGCATCGCGCTGCGCATCGTGCCGTCGACCCGTCCCCTCGCTCGGCCGGCGGCCGACGTCGCGCTCACCAAGCGCGGGCAGACGACCCTCGTCGACGTGCTGCAGAACGACCAGGCGACCAATCCGTTCCCCGGGGAGCCGCTGCGGGTCGTCGCCGTGCGCGGTGCGGACGGGTCGAGTCTTCCCTCCGGCGTCTCGGTCGACCGAGCCGAGGGCGGAAGCACCCTCACCGTCACCGTGTCGAAGTCGGCCAAACCGACCGACTCCAACCTGCAGTACCAGGTGGCTGACGCGACGGGAGATCCCGCGCGCTATGTCTGGGGCAACGTGCGCATCTCGGTGCAGGACGTTCCCGAGGCCCCGGTGAAGCCGGTGCGCCAGGCCGACGCGTTCGTCGGCGGAGAACTCAAGCTGCGGATGACCGCACCGCAGTCGAACAATTCCGCCATCACCGGCTATTCGATAGTCAGCGACAGCCACGGCGAGTACTCGCAGGACTGCGGCACCGCGCTGATCTGCTCTCTCACCGGGCTCGACGTCGGGGCTGAATACCGGTTCCGCGCAGTGGCGACGAATGCGATCGGCGACTCGGAACCGAGCGCACTGAGCGACGTCTACACGATCGACTACCGCCCGGCGGCACCCGCATCGGTCTCGGCAGGACCGAGCGCTGCGAGCGCAGCGCCGAACGGTCGTTCGATCACCGTCACCTGGCCCGACGTACCGGACCCCGAACCGGGTTCGCCGATCGTCGGCTACACCGTCGTCGTCACCGGCCCGAACGTCGATTACACCGCGACAGCGACGTCGCCGTTCGTCACGACCGCTGGGGGACAGTTGTCGAACGACACCAACTACTCGGTCACGGTCTATGCGCGCAACAGCGCCCAGGTGATCTCGGACTCGGAGTGGCGCCGCACCACCACATCCGTTCGCACGGTCGGGCCACCGTCCGCGCCGCGACCGTCGCCGAAAGCAACGATCAACAGCGACAACGACAAGGGCGAGATCCGGGTCACCTGGGGTACCAGCGATGCCAACGGATCGGGCAGCATGACCTACTCCGTCGGTCGCGCCGAAGGATCGGTCAACGCACCGAGCTGCTCGACCGGCCCGGGAAAGCCCTACCTCTCTGATGGCGTCGGCGCGAGCAACGTGTCGTCGGGCTGGGTAGACACCCGCACCGTCGATGGCGCGACGTACACCTACTTCGTCTACGCCGACAATGGCGTGTACTGCACCGCGACCGCGACCGGTACGACGGAGAGCAAGCGTCCGCCCGGCACCGCCGTGGGCACCGCGAGCGTCGAAGACAGTGGGAGCGGCCAGCTCGACATCCGTGCCAACGGCGACCTGGCTGCGAGCGGCATCGTGGAGAAGTTCCAGTACCGGCTCAACGGCTCGGGCGGCTGGCGCAACGTGAAGAGCGGGGACTGGCTGACGACCCGCGGCGATTCGAGCAACTACGGCCTCGAGACGACGGTCACCTACCGTGCCTGCCGGGATTCGAGCGAGAACTACTGCGGACCGGAATCGGAGGGCTCGACAGTCATCCCGCTCGACCTCCGGGCCGGTATCTCGAGCTGCATCCCCGACACGGAGCCGCAGGTGACGGCACCGTCCAATGCGGGAGACGTGCTTGTGCAGTACCGTTTTGCCTACAGCCTCGACGGCGCGACCTTCCCCGGTGGGTTCGCCTTCGGCGAGAATGACACTGTACCGTCGCTCGCGGTCGCCGTGCGCGTGCGCGCAACAGTCACGGTCTTCGGTGAGTCATTCACCGATACCGGGTACGGCGGAGAGGTCGCGTGCCAGTGATAACCGGACACGAACCGCTCAACCACCGCGCTGGACCACGGCACCGCACGGAACGACACTGCACCGACCAACAACACGGCACCGAACAGCAACACTGCACCGAAGACCGGCACGGACCCGACCCGAGAGGTACCCGATCATGACGATGACAGCAAGCGAGGCTAGCTGGTTCGCCGAGATCTTCACCAGGCTCGTGGCGAACGTCGACCAGGTCCTGCTCGGAAAGTCGTTCGTGATCCGTCTCAGCTTCACCGCGCTGCTCAGCGACGGGCACCTGCTGCTCGAGGACTACCCGGGAACCGGCAAGACGTCGCTCGCGCGCGCGATGGCCCAGACCGTCGACGGCACGAGCAACCGTGTGCAGTTCACCCCTGATCTTCTGCCGGGCGACATCACCGGCGTGAGCATCTACGACCAGCGGTCCGGCGCGTTCGAATTCCACGGTGGGCCGATCTTCGCCAACATCGTGCTCGCCGACGAGATCAACCGGGCAAGCCCGAAGACGCAGTCCGCCCTGCTCGAGGTCATGGAAGAGGGCCAGGTGACCGTCGACGGGGTGACCCACCCGGTGGGCGAACCATTCATGGTCATCGCGACCCAGAACCCGATCGAGCAGGCGGGAACCTACCGGCTTCCCGAAGCCCAGCTCGACCGCTTCATCATGAAGGCGTCGATCGGCTACCCCGACCATGCGTCGACACTGCGGATCCTCGAGGGCGCCGGCACACGCGCCCACGAGACGGCAGTGCCCGCCATCATCGGTGCAGAGACCATCACCGAGATGGCGAAACTCGCCCGCACCGTCCATGTCGACCCGACGATCAACGACTATGTGTCCCGGCTTGTCGACGCGACCCGCTCCGCAACCGAGGTGCGCCTCGGGGCGAGTGTGCGCGGGGCCCTCGCGCTCGTCCGCGTGGCCAAGACCTTCGCGGCCGCCAACGGGCGACACTACGTGATCCCGGACGACGTGAAGGCACTGGCCGAACCCGTGCTCGCGCACCGCCTGGTCCTCGACCCGGAAGCCGAGTTCGACGGGGTAACGGCTTCGAGCATCATGAGCCAGATCCTCATGGAGACCCCTCCGCCGAGCGACAGGCAAGCCGTGTGACACTCCGCACGGACACTCACTTCCCGACCGGCACCGAGGGACTGACCAACGCGCGGACGCGCATCGTCGGCAACCGCACCGGTCCGTTCGCCGATGCCGTCGTTACCGTCGTCAGGTTCTTCCGCGGCATCCGCGGGGTTCTCGCGCTCGCCTGGCGCCGGGTCGCCTCCGTCGTCACCCCGCTGGGCTGGGCCATGGTGATCCTCGTGCCGACCGGGCTCGGTGTCGGGTACTCGCTCTACTGGCTCGAACTCGTTGTCGCAGCCTGGGCCGGCCTCGTACTCATCGTCGTGGCCATCTTCTACCTGGTCGGCAAGACCGCGATCACTATCACGTTGTCCGTGCCGCACAACCGGGTGGTCGTCGGTGAGACAGCGATCGGCATCGTCAGTGTGAGCAACCCGTCGCGCGCCCGTACCCTCGGCGTGACCGTCGAGGTCCCGGTCGGTTCCGGGCTCGCGGAGATCGCGGTTCCCGGCCTGCACCGCCAGGCCGTGGTCGAACGCGAGTTCGCCATCCCCACCTCACGGCGCGGTATCGTCCCGGTCGGCCCCGCCCGAACGGTTCGCGCCGACCCGATCGGACTCGTTCGCCGCGAGCTGGTGTGGACGGGAGCCACCGACCTCTTCGTGCACCCACGCACTATCGGTATCCCGAGCATGAGCACCGGCTTCGTGCGCGATCTCGAGGGCAACCCGACGAAAGACCTCACCTCGAGCGACATCTCATTCCACGCGCTGCGCGAGTACGTGGCGGGCGACGAACGTCGCTACATCCACTGGAAGTCGACGGCGAAAACCGGCACCTACATGGTCCGGCAGTTCGACGAGACCCGCCGCAGTCACCTCGCGATCGCCCTGAGCCTGTCCAGCCGGGACTACGAGAGCGACGAAGAGTTCGAGATGGCCGTGAGCGTGGCCGGTTCGCTCGGCGCGCGGGCGATCCGCGATACCCGGGACGTCTCGGTCGTGGTCAGCGAGAAGACCCCGGAGTTCGCCGCCCGCAAGGTATTCGCCGTCACCACCCTGTCGACAGTCACCCGGGGTCGCCTGCTCGATGACCTCGCCGTCGTCGACCACTCCGAGACTGCTCTCGGCATCGTCGACGTCGCGCGAGTGGCCGGTGCGAAGCTGCCCGGCGTCTCGGTCGCGTTTCTCGTCTGCGGGTCGACACCGACCTCGACCGAGCTTCGTGCAGCCTCGACACGGTTCCCGGTGGGTGTCGAAGTCGTCGCAGTCGTCTGTGACCCGGAGGCCGCGCCGGGGCTCCGCCGCGTGTCCGGGCTGAGCGTGCTGACGATCGGGTACCTCGAAGACCTGCGCAAGTCCCTCGAGAGAGCGACTACCGGATGACGCTGCCAGCCGTATCCGCGATCACCAGCAAGACCGGCCCGACCGGTCGTGCACGACCTGCCGCGCGCCGGCCACCGCTGCGGTTCGTCGTCATGAACACGATGTTCCTGTGGATCGCGATCGCCATCGCCGCGGCCCAGGTGTGGACGATCTACCAGGACACCAGGTTCATCCTGCTCGTCGCCGTGACGACGGTGGTCGGTTCGGCCATCGCGATCGCCGGTGCTCGCCTGCGTCTCTCGACAGCCGCGGTTGTCGCTGCGGGGCTCGTGGCGTTCCTGGTTCTCGGGGTGCCGCTCGCCGTGCCCGACGCCGCGGTGGCGGGTGTGCTGCCGACGCCCGACGGGCTTCGCCAACTGTTGTTCGCAACAGCTCTCGGCTGGAAGCAACTCGTGACGATCACCCTGCCGGTCGGCAGCTACCAGAGCCTGCTCGTCCCCGCCTTCGTCGTCATCCTCATCGCTGTCATCGGCGGCCTCACCGCGGCCCTTCGCGCCCGGGCCGGTGACCTCGCGGTCTTCGGGCCGGTGGTCGTGATGCTGTTCGGGATCGCCTTCGGTCCGGAAACCGCCCGGGTGCCGCTTGTGCTCGTGCTGGCACTCGCTCTGCTCGCGGTGGTGCTCGCCTGGATCATGTGGAGGCGCTGGAACCAGCGCCGTGCGTCGATCGCCCGCCTCACCGCCGCCACCACCGACGTCGGTGCGGCACCCTCGGTGGCCGGTGAGCACCGCATCCTCGGCTTCCGCACCATCCTCAGCGGTGCACTGATCATTGCGATCGCCGCGGTGACCGCTCTCGGGGCGACCTGGCTGTTCCCTCCCGACGGACAGCGCGAGGTCATCCGCTCGGTCGTCGTCCAGCCGTTCGATCCGCGCGACTACGTCAGCCCGCTGGCCGGGTTCCGGCGCTACCTCCAGCCGCCCACCGACGACTCGGTGATCTTCAGCGTCAGCGGGCTTCCCGATGACGCGTTCCTGCGCATCGCCACCCTCGACAGCTATGACGGCATCGTCTATGCGGTGGGCAGCGACTCGGTCGACAGCGCGTCCGGTGAGTTCACCCGGGTTCCGTACCGGTTCGACCAGTCGGCGGTCAGTGGCGTGCCGGTGACCCTCGATGTGACGGTGGGGGACTACGACGACGTGTGGCTGCCCACCGTCGGCCTGCTCGAGAGCGTGAGCTTTCGCGGGTCTGACGCGTCCCGCCTGCAGGACTCGTTCTACTACAACGACAACGCGGCGACCGGCGCTGTGATCGGCGGACTCCAGACCGGCGACGAGTACTCGCTCGATGCGGTGCTGCCTGCCCAGCCGGCCCCGGGCCTCATGCCGATCTTCACCCCGGGCTCGGCCCAGGTTCCCCCGATCGGCGTGCTGCCGGCCGAGCTCGACCTGGCCCTCTCGTCGTGGACGGCGGGGGCGGGTGGCCAGGGCTCACAGCTCGAGGCGATGCTCGACGCTCTCGCGACGACCGGGTACATCAGCCACGGGATCGGCGACGACGAGCCGGTGAGTCCGTCCGGGCACTCCGCACAGCGCATCACCCGGCTGCTCACCGACCAGCGGATGATTGGGGACGCCGAGCAGTACGCGGTCACCGCGGCGTTGATGGCCCGTGAGATCGGATTCCCGGCCCGGGTGGTCTTCGGATTCGACGCCAGCACCGCGGCAGACACCGCGTCCGACGGGACGATCGATATCACCGGGGCTTCGGTCACGGCACGAATCGAGGTCGACACCGAGCAGTACGGCTGGGTCTCGATCGACCCGACCCCGCCGGTGCGGGACATTCCCGACGAGCAGCCGGAAGACCCGACGGTCGTCTCGCGTCCGCCGTCCGTGGTGCAACCTCCGGTCATCGAACCTCCGAGCCGGGACACCCCGACTCCGCCCGAGACGCGCCAGCAGGACCCCGACGAGATCTCGCCGTTCATCGCCATCCTCGAGCTCGTGCTGCGGATCACCGGGTGGGTCGCGCTCGCCATCGCGGTGCTCGTCTCGCCATTCATCGTCATCATCGGGGCCAAGATGCGGCGCCGGCGAGCCCGGCGCCGTGCTGCGACCACCGTGGAACGGATCACGGGCGGCTGGCGGGAGTTCGAAGATGCGGCCCTCGATCACGGCATCCTGCCGCCGACGGGATCGACGCGCAGCCAGGTCGCGGCGAGCGTCGGCGGGGTCGCACCTGCCGTGCTCGCCGGGATCGCCGACCGCGCGGTGTTCTCGCCGGACACCCTCGACCCGGCCGAAGCCGACCGGGTCTGGCGGGCCGTGCAGGACCTGACCGACGGGCTCGACACCGGGTTGACCCGATGGCAGAGAATTAAGGCGCGGGTGTCCCTGCGTTCCTTCGGAGGACGAGGGGGATCCCGAAGCCGGACGCCGTCGGCTAAACGGGACGCACGACGAGAGGGCAACAAATGACGTGTGCGAATTGCGGGGCGGCGCTGCTGCCCGGTTCGATGTTCTGTGGAGAGTGCGGTTGGTCGGTGGCCCCCCGGCGTCCAGCAGCGCCGGCGAGCCTTCCCCCGATCGCCCCGGTGCCCCCGCAGCTGCCACTCGTGCCCCCGGTTCCGACGGTGCCTCCCGCTGGTGTGCTTCCCGTTGCGGTGCCTCCCGCAGCCGCGGCTCCCGCACCCGCGCCCGCCGTGGAACCCGTAGTCGTCGTCCAACCCGCAGAGGCCGGCACCCCACCTGCACGTTCCGGCCCCCCTTCGGGAACCGTACCCGCGCCCGCCCCGCGCGTCCCGTCTCCGGTGCCGACGTTCGTCGCGCCAGACCCGGTGCCCGTCGTGGCTCCCGTTGTGCGTGAGCGATACGTGCTCCAGTTCAGCACCGGGGAGAGCGTGATCGTGAGCGGGAGCGGCATCATCGGCCGGAACCCCTTTGCCGAACCCGGTGAATACGTCGACCACCTGGTCACGGTCGTGGACTACGACAAGTCGGTGTCGAAGAGCCATCTGGACTTCGGGCAGGATGAAGCCGGTTTCTGGGTGAGCGACCGGTACTCTGCCAACGGCACGACCGTGCGCGAGCCGGATCGCGACGCGAGGCGGTGCGAGGCGGGCACTCGTGTGCACATCATGCGCGGGTCCCGCGTCGACATGGGAGAACAGTTCTTCGTCGTCAGCTGACCGCTGGTCTTGTTCTTCCCAGGCCGCCGTCATGACGATGATCCACCGGCGGGTGCGTCCCAGAAGCGGTCCGGCACGGGTGGTGCTTCGCTAGCCCGGTGACGGTGACACCTGAGTTCGAGCCCGGACCCGGGCCGGCACGGCGCCCGGGGCCCGCCCGCGTCGAGTTGCCCGCCCTGCCGACCGCCCAGCCCCCTGCGGGGTTCCCGCTGCTCGCGACGATTGCCCCGGTCGGTGTCAGTGTGGCGATCTGGGCGGTGACCGGTTCTGTGTTCGCGCTCCTGTTCGCCGCACTCGGCCCGGTCGTGGCTCTTGCGAGCCTCGTCGATGGACGCAGGCAGCGTCGCAGGCGACGACTCTCGGACCGACGACGATTCCTCGCGGCGGCCGAAGTCGCCTTCCGGGAAATCGACGAGTTGCACGCCGTCGAGCGGGCGAACCTTCTCGAGGTGGCGCGGTCGGCATCCGCGATTCTCGAGCGAGTGCATCACGACCCCGACCGCTGGGGCGCGACCGATCCGGGCAGCGTGCGACTCACTCTCGGGCGGGGGCGCATCGAGAGTGCCCTGCAAGTGGACGGGGAACCCGGTAGACGAGCTTCGGATGACCGGGGCGCGGCGGATCCGGGTGGTCCCGACCTGGTTGCGGTGGCGCGGCAACTCGCAGACCGTGCCGCGTGGCTGGACGCCGCCCCGGTTGACGCACGCGGCATCGACGGGATCGGCATCGTCGGCACATCGGCGCTTACCGCGCCGATCGCCCGGGGGTACGTGCTGCAGCTCGCAGGCCTGCTGTCGCCGGGGTCCTGGCGAATCGACCACAGTGAACCCGGACAGCGCTGGATCTCGGAACTGCCGCACTCCAGCGCCGTGGTGCCCGCCGCGCGAGGTGCCGGAACGATCGCGCGGTTTCGGCGCGAATCCGGCACGAGAGAGCCTGACCAGCTGGTGATAGCCACCGGCCGGGACCGGGACTCGCTTCCGCCCGGCGTGCGCGTGGTCATCGAGGCCGGGGCGGGCGCACGGATCTCCCGGCACCCGGACCCCGGCCGCGTCGGGCCGGTGGAGGTCGAGACTGTCGCTGCGGTCCAGGCATCGGCAGCCGCGCGCTGGCTGGCCGAAGTCGCCGCCCACGACGGTCACCGACCACCGGCAGACACCCTCGCGCACACCGTGTCGCTCGGCGACCTGCTCGGCGACGTGCACACGATGGGAACCGAGCGCGTGGCCGACAACGGAAAGGTCCCGCGCCGTGACCGGGCGACCCTGCGGTGCCGCTTTCTGGTCGCGGCGGCCGGCCCACTCGACCTCGACCTGGTGACCGACGGGCCCCACGCGGTGATCGGCGGTACGACCGGCAGCGGCAAGAGCGAGCTGCTCATCTCCTGGGTGCTCGCGCTGGCGTCCACCTATCCGCCTCGCCTGGTCTCGGTGCTGCTCGTCGATTTCAAGGGTGGGGCGAGTTTTGCGGCCCTCGAGGCAATACCGCACTGTGTCGGAGTCATCAGTGATCTCGACGAGGGCACTGCCCTGCGTGCCCTCGCCAGCTTGCGCGCCGAGCTGCGGTACCGGGAGCGCACCCTCGCCGAGGCCGGCGCGCGGTCGATCGACGAGCTCGACGGCGAGCACGTGCTTCCGAGACTGGTGATCGTCGTCGATGAATTCGCGGCGATGGTCGCCGGGTTTCCCGAGTTGCACGGGCTCTTCGCCGATATCGCAGCCCGGGGGAGGTCGCTCGGGGTGCATCTCGTGCTCGCGACCCAACGCCCGGCCGGGGTGGTGCGGGATGCGGTGCTTGCCAACAGCGGACTGCGGATGTCGCTTCGCGTGAACAATCGTGCCGACAGTTCGGTCGTCGTCGGCAGCGATGCCGCGGCGACGCTGCCCGCCGGCATCCATGGCCGCGCGCTGGTGAGCGTCGCCGGGTCGGAGCCGGTCACCGTCCAGGTCGCGCTCGCGGGGGAGTCCGCGGCGGTCGAGGTCGCCCGGCGGTGGACCGGGACTCCCGGCAGCACTCCGCGTCGTCCCTGGCTCGAACCGCTTCCCGCGCTCGTCCCGCTCTCGCAGCTCGAGGGACACAGCCCGCCGGGAAGCGCCAGTGAGAGGTCACCTGCACTTCCGTTCGCCCTCGCCGACCGTCCCGACGAGCAATCGCAACCGGCAGTCGTATTCGATCCGGCATCCGACGGGCACCTGCTCGTGCTCGGCGGGCCACGGTCGGGCAAGTCGACGCTCACCCGGGTGCTCGAGTCACAGGGTCGTGGTCGGATGTCGTCACCGCTGCGCGTACCGGTCCAGGTCGAAGACGCCTGGGATGTGCTTGCGGCGTGCGCGGCGCTCGCCAGAGCGGGCGGCGGAGACGGGGTCGGTGGTGCAGGCGCCGGCGCTATCGACGCGCGCCTGGTCATCATCGATGACATCGATGTGCTGCTCGCCCGGTTTACCGACGAATACCAGCCGGCTGTCGTCGAGAACATCTCCGTGCTGGTGCGGGAAGGTGCGAGAGCCGGGCTCACCGCGGTCATCACGGCGCAGCGAATCCCGCCGGTCCTCGGCACCGTGTTCGCGGCTTGCGAGGCACGACTGGTGTTGCGCCAGGCCAGCAAGCAGGACTTCCTGGTAGCGGGTGGTAGCGGTGAGCACTTCGTGCCGGGGCTTCCCGCGGGCGCAGGCCACTGGCGAACAGCGACGGGCTGGGACCGGGTGCAGGTGGCGATGCCCGCCCGGGGCAGCGACATCGGCGAGGGGGCAGCTATGCCCGACCCGGCGATGCCGACCGCGATGACTCTCGACCCGGCCTCATCGTCGCTGCTCATCGTGTCGTCTCGTCCGGCCGAGAGTGCCGAGCGGGTGCGCGGGTTACTCAGCGAACGGCCGGGCAGGGTCGTCGAGTTGCGTGCCGGCGCCGGGTCGGCCAACGATGCTCGGGCGCTCGTCGTCTCTGCGGGACAGGAGCCGGTCATCGTCATCGGCGACGCGGATGCCTGGCACTCCCACTGGGGCGCGCTCTCGAGCCTCGGGTCGACGGTTCCGGTGGTGTACGAGCGCTGTTCGATCGCCGACTACCGCGCTCTCAGCCGATCGCGGGAGCTCCCGCCGCCGGTTTCGCGTGCGCTCGCGTCGACGCTCTTCACCGTCGTACTGCCGGATGGCTCCGTGGCCCGGGCCCGGTGGGGAGTCTCCGGGCTTGGCGAGTGACATGCGCTGCCGTGGCACGGCGTGGCGTGCACGGCGTATTCCGCACATTTTTAGCGGGTACTGCTGCTGAAAGCGTGAAATTCTTGTTACAAGGTCGAGCATTTGCTCCTTTTTTACTGCGCGCAGCAACGGTCCTGTGCAAGTATCGATCCACGCGACCAGCCAGCTCGGCCGCGAGTCGACCACCTCGCCCAAGGAGTCCCCATCATGAGCAAAGCGCTTCCCGAAGACCCGATCATTCGCCGCCTTGTTCAGCAGGCGCGGCAGTCCCAGGTTTCCCGTCGCGCGCTGCTCGCCGGGGGAACCGGTGCCGCGGCAGCGCTGGCGCTCGCCGCGTGCGCACCGGCCACGCGCGACGCCCCCACTGCGGCGAAAGATGTCTCCGCCACCGAGAAGACTCTCAAGTGGGCGAACTGGCCCGGGTACATGGACGAGAACGATGCCAAGGAATACCCGACCCTGATGGGATTCGAGGACGAGTCCGGCATCACCGTCGACTACCTCGTGGATGTCAACGACAACAACGAGTACTACGGCAAGGTCAAGGACCAGCTCGCGCTCGGCCAGGACATCGGGGCCGACACCGTTGTGCTCACCGACTGGATGATCTCGCGCTGGATTCGACTCGGTTACGGGCAGAAGCTCGACCACGCCAACATCCCGAACATCTCAAACCTCAACCCGACCCTCGAGAACCCCGACTTCGATCCCGGCCGCGCGTACTCGCTGCCCTGGCAGGGCGGTTTCGCCGGGCTGTGCTGGAACAAGGAGAAGCTTCCGAACGGCCTCAAGAGTGTCGAAGACCTCTGGGACCCTGCTCTCAAGGGAAAGGTCGGCGTACTCTCCGAGATGCGCGACACGATGGGCCTCATCATGATGCAGGAAGGCATCGACATCTCGGGCGACTTCTCGAGCGACGACTTCATGAAAGCGATCGATGTCTTCAAGAAGCAGGTCGACTCCGGCCAGATCCGTAACGTCAAGGGCAACGCCTACGTCGACGATCTCGCCAACGGCGACACCATCGCGGCGATCGTCTGGTCGGGCGACGTCACGCTCATCAACGGTGAGGCGGGCGACAAGTTCGGCTTCGCCATCCCCGAGGGCGGCGGCACCATCTGGAACGACAACTTCATCGTGCCGGTCGGCTCGACCCACAAGGCGAACGCCGAGAAGCTCATGAACTACTACTACGAGCCAGAGGTCGCTGCTGAGGTAGCCGCCTGGGTCAACTACATCACCCCGGTCGAGGGCGCCAAAGAGGCCGCAATCAAGATCGATCCGGAACTGGCTGAGAACCAGCTCATCTTCCCCAACGAAGAGACCCTGTCCACGGTCAAGATGTTCCGCACCCTCACCGGGCCAGAGGAGTCTGAGTTCCAGACCGCGTTCCAGAGCGTGCTGCTGGGCTAGCGCCCGCATCCGCACACCGAACGAACGTACGACGCCCACGGGCCCCATACACAGAAGCCCAGAGGAGAACGCCAGATGGCACAGGGAAGTTTCGCAGAGGCTGGTGCAGACCTCGAACTCGTCGGGATCACCAAGCGCTTTCCCGGATTCACCGCGATCGAAGACCTCAACCTCACGATTCCGGCAGGGTCGTTCTTCGCGCTGCTCGGACCGTCGGGCTGTGGCAAGACCACAACCCTCCGCCTCGTCGCCGGGCTCGAAGACGTCACCGCCGGCCGCATCCTGCTCGGCGGCAAGGATGTCACGAACACGAAGCCGTTCCAGCGCCCGGTCAACACCGTCTTCCAGAGCTACGCGCTGTTCCCGCACATGACGATCCTCGAGAACGTCGCGTTCGGGCTCAAGCGTCGCAAGATCGCGGATGCCATCGGCCTGGCGCACGAAGCGCTGCGACTGGTCGAGCTCGATCACCTCGCCCAGCGCAAGCCGCAGCAGCTGTCCGGTGGTCAGCAGCAGCGCGTGGCTCTCGCCCGCGCCGTCGTCAATCGCCCTGCTCTGCTGCTTCTCGACGAGCCGCTCGGCGCTCTCGACCTCAAGCTGCGCCGCCAGATGCAGATCGAACTGAAGGACATCCAGTCGGATGTCGGCCTCACCTTCCTGCACGTCACGCACGACCAGGAAGAGGCCATGACCATGGCCGATACCGTCGCCGTGATGAACAAAGGCCAGATCGAGCAGATGGGTGCGCCGGAGGAGCTCTACGAGCTTCCGCGGACGGCCTTCGTCGCGAACTTCCTCGGCCAGTCCAACCTCTTCACCGGGCCCGTCGTGTCGTCGAGCGATTCCGCGATCGTCGTCGACGTCGCCGGCCGCAAGATCGCGGTGCCCCGGGAACGCGCCCAAAGGCACGCCGGAGATGTCACTATCGGGGTTCGCCCGGAGAAACTCATGCTGCACACGACGGCACCGAAAGCGAAAGCCGGCACGAACCTGGTCGGCCCCGGGCGCATCGTCGACGTCTCGTTCAGCGGGGTGAGCACCCAGTACATCGTCGCCATCCCCGGACTCGGCGAGCTCGTCGTCTTCGCCCAGAACATGGTTTTCGGGCCGGTGGTCAACACCGGCGCCGAAGTCTGGCTCACCTGGACCGTCGACCACGGTTTCGGCCTCGCCGACGACCCGGCAGACAACCCCCGCTTCGCAGCGGACACCGACACTCATGCGCTCGCCGTGCAGAAGCGCGAAAAGCTCGAGGCGGAGCTGGAAGAGGCCTGAGATGGCTTTCGGAGCATTTGCCACAGCCGGCCCCGCGACCGAGGCCGCACCCCGCAAACGCAGCAGGATCGCACTCTTCCTTCTGCTTCCCGGTATCGCCTACCTCGCGCTGTTCTTCCTGGTGCCGCTGGTCTCGCTGATCCTGACGTCGTTCCAGACCCCGAGCGAGCTCGCGTTCGGCGAGCCCGGGATGTACGACTACGCCTTCAAGTGGGAGAACTACACGGCGGTGCTCGGCCAGTACGGCGAGCACATCTTCCGGTCGTTCTTCTACGCGCTTCTCGCGACCATCTTCGCGTTGCTGTTCAGCTATCCGCTGGCGTACTTCATCGGTGTCAAACTCCGCCGGTTCCCGCTCGTTCAGGCGCTTGCCCTCACCCTCGTGATCGCGCCGTTCTTCATCAGCTTCCTACTGCGCACGCTGGCCTGGAAGCAGATCCTCTCGGACGACGGCATCCTGGTCTCCGCCCTGCAGGGCCTGTCGATCATGGGCCCGGACGCTCACATCACCGGTGAGCCGATCGCCGTGATCTTCGGACTCACCTACAACTTCATCCCCTTCATGACCCTTCCGATCTATACGTCGCTCGAAAAGCTCGACCTGCGCTACGTCGAGGCCGGGGGAGACCTGTACGCCAGCCCCGCGCGCACGTTCTTCTCGGTGACGCTGCCACTGTCGGCCCCGGGAGTCGTCTCGGGAATGCTGCTGACCTTCATCCCCGCCTCCGGTGACTACATCAATGCGAGTCGCGACTTCCTCGGCAGCACGAAGACACCGATGATCGGAAACGTGATCGAGAACAACTTCCTCGTCCAGCAGAACTATCCCGCTGCCGCCGCGCTGTCGATCGTGCTCATGGCCGCGATCCTCATCCTCGTCGGCATCTACGTCAAGAAGAGCGGAACGGAGGACCTGATCTGATGGATGCCATCGGCCGTTGGTTCGGACGCTACACGCTGTGGATCTACAGCGCGCTCGCCCTGCTCTTCCTGCTCATTCCGATCGCGTACACGATCGCCTTCTCATTCAACGACGCCCGCCGCTCGAACATCGTCTGGCGGGGATTCACCCTCGACAACTGGGCGACGGTCTGTGACGCACAGGGCGTCTGTGAGTCGTTCCTCGCATCGATCGGCGTCGGACTCGCAGCGACCGTGCTGGCGACTGCTCTCGGCACGATGATCGCTATCGCACTCGTGCGTTTCCGGTTCAAATTCCGCGGCGCGGTCACCCTGCTGCTGTTCCTGCCGATGGCCACTCCCGAGGTCGTGCTCGGCGCAGGTCTTGCCGCAGAGTTCCTCTCGGCCGGGGTGCAGAAGGGCGCGCTGACGGTCATTCTCGCGCACACCATGTTCTGCATCAGCTTCGTCGTGGTCACGGTGCGCGCCCGGGTGGCGAGCCTCGACCCCGCGCTCGAAGAAGCGGGCCGGGATCTCTACGCGTCGCCGACCCAGGTCTTCCTGCGCGTGACTTTCCCGCTTCTCGTTCCGGGGATCATGGCGGCGGCGCTGCTCAGTTTCGCGCTGAGTTTCGACGACTTCATCATCACGAATTTCAACTCCGGTGCGTTCGTGACCTTCCCGAAGTACCTGTACACGGCGGCAGCGCGCGGAATTCCCGCCGAAGCCAATGTGATCGCTTCGGCGGTGTTCTTCATCGCCATTATCTTCGTCATCGTCTCGCAGCTGTCTGCTGCTGCGCGCCGCAAGCGTCTCGCGCGGCAGCAGGGCTAGCCGGTGAATCGCTACCCGGATCGCGAGCGGCTCGCAGAACTGTGGAAGGTCGAGGTCGAGACCTTCCGCGTGGCCCGCCCGGCATCCGAAGCGCTATGGCACGAGGCCGAAGCGCACATGCCCGACGGTGTGCCGATGCTGTGGATGGCGAAGTGGCCCGGCCCGTGGCCGGTGTACGTCGATACCGCCGCCGGTGCCCACTTCGACTGTGTCGACGGTATCGACCACGTCGACCTGTGCCTCGGAGACACGGGTGCGATGTGCGGGCACGCCCCCGCCGAATCCGTGCGGGCGATCTCCGAACAGCTGGCCAGGGGATCGACCTACATGCTGCCGACGGCCGATGCGGCGATCGCCGCGACGTTGCTCGAAGAGCGGTTCTCGCTGCCGAGCTGGCAGTTCACGCTGTCGGCGACCGACGCCAACCGCAGCCTCATCCGCTATGCGCGCCAGGTGACCGCGCGGCCGAAGATCCTGGTGATCGATTACTGCTACCACGGCTCGGTCGACGAAGCATTCGCCACCCTCGACGCGGACGGCGCCGTCGTGGAACGCCGGGGCAATATCGGGGCACCGGTACCGCCCAGCGACACGACTGTCGTCGTGCCATTCAACGATGTACCGGCACTGCAGCAGGCCCTGGCCCAGCTCGACGTCGCCGCCGTGCTCATCGAACCCGCGATGACCAACATCGGAATCGTATTGCCCGACGAGGGCTGGCACGACGCTGTCCGTGCGGCGTGCACGAGCACGGGAACCATCCTCATCGTCGACGAGACCCATACCCTCTGCGCGGGACCGGGCGGCATGACGAAACGGGATGGGCTGGTGCCTGACGCGATAGTCGTGGGCAAGACGATCGGCGGCGGAATCCCCGCCGGGGCCTATGGCATGACCGAGGACTTCGCTACGCAGGTGCGCGAGTCGCTCGAGCTCGAAGACATCGATGTCGGGGGAGTCGGGGGAACCCTCGCCGGGAACGCGGCATCAATGGCCGGGATCCGCGCGACGCTCGGCGAGGTGCTCACCGCGGAGGCGTACGACTCGATGATCGACCGGGCGACGGAGTGGACGGTCGGTGTACAGAACGCTCTCGACGAGTTCGACGTGCCGTGGCAGGTGACCCAGCTCGGCGCGAGGGCCGAATACAGCTTTCTTCCGCAGGCACCGCGCGATGGCGCAGAGGCCGCCGATGCCGACGACTTCGAGCTGCAGCAGTACCTGCACTTGCACGCGCTCAACCGCGGCATCCTGATCACCCCGTTCCACAACATGGCACTCATGTGCCCGAAGACCACGGCAGCGGATGTCGAACGCCACACGGTCGCGTTTCGCGAGGCGATCGTCGCACTGTACGCCTGAGCTCGGCGGTGGGCGGTGCCACCGCAGGGACCCGCTAGAGGCTGGCCAGCGCGTCCTCGAGAACCGTCAGCGCCTCTCGCAGGAGTTCGTCCGAGATCGCGAGGCTCGGTAGGAACCGCACGACATTGCCGTAGGTTCCCGCACTCAGCAGCAGTACGCCGTTCTGGGCGGCGTAGGCCGCGATCGCCGACACTGCCGCCGCATTCGGCTCCTTCGTCGTCGCCGCGGTGCCGGGCTGGACGAGCTCGATGGCCATCATCGCCCCGATTCCCCGGACGTCGCCGATGATGTCGAATCGAGCCTGCAGGCGCAGAAGCTCGGGACGCAGCACCGCCTCGATGCGGGCGCCCTCAGCGAGCAGGTTGCGCCGCTCGATCTCGCCGAAGACAGCGATCGCAGCTTCGGCCGCTACCGGGTTTCCGGCAAATGTCCCGCCGAGTCCGCCGGGGTGCGAGGCATCCATGATCTCGGCCCGACCGGTGACTGCCGCAATCGGCAGGCCGCCAGCGATTCCCTTCGCGGTGAGGACGACATCCGGCACGACGCCGAAATGCTCACTCGCGTAATAGGCACCGGTGCGAGCCATTCCGCTCTGGATCTCGTCGGCAATGAACACGACGCCGTTTTTCGTGCACCAGTCCTGCAGGGCGGCGAGGTAGCCGTCTGCGGGCACCACGAATCCACCCTCGCCCTGGATCGGCTCGGCGACGATGCAGGCGAGATCGCCGGCACCCACAGCCTTCTCGAGCCAGGTGATGGTGCGGGCTGCGGCGTCGGCGCCACTGAGCCCATCGCGGAACGGGTACGAGTTCGGAGCGTGGTGCACTTCACCCGCGAACGGCCCGAAACCGCTCTTGTAGGGCATGGCTTTGAAGGTCATCGCCATCGTGAGGTTGGTGCGCCCGTGGTAGGCGTGGTCAAGCACTGCGACACCACTCCGCCCGGTGTACTTGCGTGCGATCTTCACGGCGTTCTCCACGGCTTCGGCGCCGGAGTTGAGCAGCACGGTCTTCTTGGCGAAGTCTCCCGGGGTGTGTTCGGCGAGCAGTTCGGCGACGCGGACGTACGACTCGTACGGAGTGATGGTGAACATCGCGTGGGTCACCTCTGACAACTGCCGGGTAGCGGCCGCGACGACCGCCGCATCCGTGTGGCCGATCGTCATGACACCGATGCCCGAGCCGAGGTCGATGAACTGGTTGCCATCGACGTCGACGATGATCGCGCCATGGGCGCGTTCGATGTAGACAGGGAGGGCTGACGCGACACCGACGGGCACGACGGCCGCGCGGCGTTCCTGCAGTGCGAGCGATTTCGGGCCGGGAATCGCGGTGACGATCCTGCGTTCCGGGGAAATCGGGGTGGTGGGCGCAGCGGAGAGGGTGTCAGTCATGGTGAACTGAGTTTATCGATTCCGGCACCGTGTGGCCCAGTAACCGGGCCGCTTCCGGCACTCACCGAGCAGTGGAGACAGCATGCACCTCGAACACCATTTCGCCGTCGGTCTCGAGTGGACCGGAAATCGCGGTACCGGCACGAGCGACTACAAGTCCTACGGGCGCGAACACGTTGTTTCTGCCGAGGGCAAACACCCCATCGAGGGGTCGAGCGACCGTGTCTTCCGGGGAAACGCCGAGCGTTGGAACCCGGAAGAGATGCTGATCGCCGCACTGAGCCAGTGCCACCTGCTCAGCTACCTCCACGTCGCCGCGAGTCACGGTGTCGTCGTCGTCGCCTATACCGATGCCGCCACCGGAACGATGGAACAGACCGGCAACGGTGGCGGTCACTTCACCAGTGTCACCCTGCGCCCGCAGGTCACCATCTCCGGTGGCGACCCGGCACTCGCACTCACCCTGCACGAAGAGGCGAGCGAAAAGTGTTTTATTGCCGCATCCGTGAACTTTCCGGTGGTGCACGAACCTCAGATCACACTTTCAGCCTGAGCTGAGCAATTCTTGCGGCAGGCTATGGGAGCATTGACCAGTGAAAACACAGACCGCACAGCGCTGGGCAGCGGTGACGGCTCTTTCTGCGCTGCTCGCCGTTGGATTGCAGGTCTCTCCGGCAAGCGCATGTGTGTGCGGGGTCGTCGCCCCGGGTGGTGACGCAGCAGTCTCAGCTTCAGGCACAGAAGCCATCGTCAGGTGGGATGGCCGTCGTGAGCGGATCGACCTGTCGATAGATCTCGATTCCGACGCGGTCAGTGCCGGCCTCATCTTTCCGACCCCCAACCCGGCGAAGGTCAGTGCCGCTGACCCCGCACTGTTCAACTCGGTGCGTAAGCAGGCCATGCCGCGTGCGACCGTTATCGACGATTGGTGGGGATTCGGAGTCGAGGGCGAGACCCCCAAGTCCCCGGAGCCGGTTGTGCTCGACACGGTGCGCATCGGAAAACTTTCCGCGACCACGCTCGAGGCGTCGGACAACTCCGGCTTGAGCTCGTGGCTGAAGAAGAACGACTACTCGGTTTCCAAGAGCGCCCGTGAAGCGCTGCGAGAGTACGTCGACCAGGGGTGGTCGTTCGTCGCCGTCAAACTCGTCGACGACACGAAGGGCAGTGCGTTGCGGGGCCAACTGGAACCGATCAGTTTCTCGTTTTCCAGTGAAGACCTGGTGTACCCGATGCGGGTTGCGGCCTCGGGTTCGGATCCCCAACAGCTACGGCTGTACGTCTTCGACGATCACCGCGTCACTCTCGCCCAGTACGACACCCCGTCGCGCCCGGTGAATGCGGCGCAGAACACGCTGTGGGCCGGCTCTGTCACCGACACACCGCTGGCGGAACTCGGTGACTACCTCACGGCATTCGACCTGCACATCGATGACCCGAAGACCCAGTCGCGCTCCGACCTCATCGTCGTCGACGCGCTCGCCGATGAGGAACTCATCCCGGAGGTCGTCGAGGCGAACCCGATCACCCTGCTCGGCATCCCGGTCGGTCTGATCGTCGTCGGCTGGGGCGGATTCGGCCTGATCCTCGGGCTCGCTTTCCTCGCCAGCCGCCTGCGGCTGCGCTGATCCCGCGGTTCGCGAGGCGCGATGGGGAGCGTACTCCCAGCCGCTATGCACCAGACTGGAGGGACTTGTCCTTTTTCACACTGGGCTTGTCCTGTTTCGATCCACACGAAATGAAAGGTGCGTCGTGCGCACACCCCTGACTTTGATCATCGTGGCCGGCCTCGCCGTGTCGCTCTCCGCCTGCGCCAGCGGCACAGCCACCCCGGACGCCAGCCCGGCGGCAGCCGACTGCAAGCCCGTCGCCGCAGGCAAGGCCTCGGATGCCGTTAAGGTCACCGGAGACTTCGGCGCCAAGCCGACCGTCGACATCACCGCACCCGTCACTGCCACCGCCACCGAGCGCACCGTCTCCATCGAGGGCGACGGCGAACAGGCAGTCGAGGGCGACAAGCTGAACGTCGAGTTCACCATCTACAACGGCACCGACGGCAAGGAACTCTCGGCAACCGAGTACACCGACACCCCGACGCAGTTCACCGTCGACGAGACCAAGTTCCTCGCCGGGATCGCGAAGACCCTCGACTGCTCTACCGTCGGATCCCGCCTCGTCGGCGTGATCCCGCCCGTCGATTCCTGGGGCGACGCCGGTAACACCGAGCTGGGTGTCGCCGCAACCGACAGCCTCGTCTTCGTTGCTGATGTCGTATCGATCCTCCCGCCCGTGCCGGACCGCGCCGACGGCGCCGACCAGGACCCGGTCGACGGATTCCCCGCTGTGAAGCTCGCGGAAGACGGCACGCCTTCGGTGACCATTCCCGACGCAGACCCGCCGACGGAACTGGGTATCGAGGTCCTGAAGAAGGGTGACGGTGCTGAGGTTGCCGATGGCGCCACCGTCACCGTGCACTACGTCGGTGTCAACTGGACCACCGGTGAGACGTTCGACTCGAGCTGGGGCCGTGGTGAGCCGACCGAGTTCGCCACCACTGGCGTCATCCCCGGCTTCGGCAAGGGACTCGTCGGGCAGACCGTCGGATCCCAGGTCGTCATCGTGATCCCGCCGGACGAGGGCTACGGCGAAGCCGGTCAGGAGAGCGCCGGAATCGGCGCCGACGACACTCTCGTGTTCGTCGTCGACATCCTCGCCGTCGCTGCCTAAGCGATAACTTCGGACTCCCCGTTCCGGTTGCGTGCTCACGCAGCCGGGGCGGGGAGTTCTTTCGTATCCGGATGGGATGATTGAGCAATGCGACGCGTAATCATCCTCGGTTCGACCGGCTCGATCGGCGTGCAGGCGCTCGACGTCATCGCCGCCAACCCCGACCGGTTCGAGGTCGTCGGCCTCGGTGCTGGTACCAATCGCGAGAAAGTAACCGAACAGGCTTCCGCTTTCGGTGTCGAGCACATCGCGCTCGGCGCTGACGAGGCAACGCAGCTGGTGCGTACGGTCGAGGCGGATGTCGTTCTCAACGGCATCACCGGTTCAGTCGGGCTCGGCCCGACGATCGCCGCGCTCGAGAGCGGGGCGACCCTGGCTCTCGCCAACAAAGAGAGCCTGATCGTCGGGGGAACTCTCGTCACCGGCCTCGCGGCTCCCGGCCAGCTGGTTCCGGTCGATTCCGAGCACTCGGCGATCGCGCAGGCGTTGCGATCCGGAACCCACGCCGAAGTGCGCCGACTCGTGTTGACGGCGTCCGGCGGCCCCTTCCGCGGGCGCTCGGCAGAGAGCCTGCGTGACGTGACCCCGCGTGAGGCGCTCGCGCACCCGACCTGGGACATGGGGCTCGTGATCACCACGAACTCGTCCACGCTGGTCAACAAGGGGCTCGAGATCATCGAGGCACACCTGCTCTTCGACGTGCCGTACGACGACATCGCCGTCACCGTGCATCCGCAGTCCATCGTGCACTCGATGGTCGAATTCATCGACGGCTCGACCATCGCGCAGGCCTCCCCGCCCAACATGCGCTTGCCCATCTCGCTCGGGCTCGACTGGCCCAATCGTTTGGCGGACGTCGGCACCCCGCTGGACTGGACGACGGCCAGCGAGTGGACGTTCGAACCGCTCGATGAGACAGCGTTTCCTGCTGTCGCTCTCGCGAAAGCAGTCGGTCGGGCTGGAGGGACGTTTCCCGCGGTGTTCAACGCGGCCAACGAGCAGGCGGTGCTCGCGTTCCACGCCGGAAGCATCGGGTACCTCGACATCGTCGGCACCGTGCAGCGGGTTGTCGACGCCCACGAGCAGGGGGAGTTCACCATCGAGGGGCTCGCCGAGGCTGAACGCTGGGCACGTGCCGAGGCCGACAGGCTGGTCGGCCGCAGCGCACGCTGACAGCCGACTGCCGCCGCGCCGGGTGAGCGTGTCGAATCCTCGCATGCGCGCCCGCCTGGGCGGCACGAGCTCACTCAGCCGTGGCGGCCGGGTCTTCGCGGTGACGCTTGTCGGCCCGCAGGCGCGCGACGAGTACGAGCACGAGCAGGATTGTTCCGCCGATGACGGCGATCCAGAGGGTGACCGTCTGGGTGGCCGCGAGCGGCGAAATGATGTGATCGACAGTCACCGGGGGAGCCGAGGTGACCTCTTCCGTGACGCGCACCGCAGTCGGGTTCTCCGGTCCGCGGGTCGTACCGTCGAGAACGGCCGTGAGGGCCTCGTAGGGCTGGATGAGGCCCCAGCCGGATACGTCGTCGCGATAGTCGGGCTGGGCGCGTGACGCCGTCGCCTGCAGGCGGTACATCCACTCCGAGGGCGTCGCCGTGGGGAAAGCCTGCACGACCAGTGCCGCTGCGGCACTCGCGTAACCGGTGGCGAAGCTCGAGACGCCGGCGTCTGTCGCGTACGTGCAGTCGCCGGCACCGGTTGCCGAGGTGAGGATCTGCGCCCCGGGCGCAGCGACATCGACCTGCGGACCGTGGATCGACGAGTCGGTGACGGTGAGGGTGTCATCGGTCGCGGTGACGCCGAGCACCTCGTCGTAGGCGGCCGGGTAGCGCGGGGTCCCGTTCGGGTCGGTGGACGTATTCGCGTTTCCCGCACTCGCGACCACAAGGCTGCCGCGCTCGGTTGCGAACGCGACCGCCTCGCGCAGGCTCGGTGCGTCCGTCGTGTCGCTCAGCGAGACATTGATCACCTGGGCGCCTTTGTCGGCGGCCCAGCGGATGCCCTGCGCAACCCGGTCGATATCCGGGCCGTTTCCGGCTTCGATGTCCTGCTGGCCGTTGTTGCTGAAGACCCGCACCGGAAGGATCTGGGCGTCCGGCGCGAGTCCGACAACCCCGGATTTCGGAAAAGTCTGCGCCGCGATCAGCCCGGCGATGGCGGTTCCGTGCCCGTTCTCGTCGGTGCGGCCGTCTTTCACTCCGTCGGGCACGAGGTTGACGCCGGGAAGCACGGTGGCCCCGGGAAAATGCACGTTGGTCGCGTCTACGCCTGAGTCGACGACGGCGACGAGCACCCCTTTGCCCGTGGCGATCGAACCGGCGGCCGCGGCCTGGAGCACCGCGAGTGACGGCGGTGTCTCAGCAGAGAGTACGACCTCCCCAGCGGTGCAGGATCCGTCTGCATCGGCGGATGTGGTGGAGCGGATGCTGCTGCTCGCCCCGGCGACCCCACCGGTCATCGAGCCATCGACGGTCACGGTCGGTCCGGCAGTGTTATCTGCCGGCGTGGTCGTGGTGCCCCCAGCCGGGATCTCGGGGCCGACGGGCGCGGATCCCGCTGCGGCGACAGTCAGCGACGGTCCGGTCGGGAAGAGGTCGAGCCAGGCTTCGGGTACCCGCGCGACCTGTTTCGCGTCGAAGCCGAGTGACGCCAGGATGTCGGTCGTGGCATCCGGGATCGGAAAGCTCGTTCCCGTGCCGTCGATGAGCGCGTACTGCCCGTTGTTCGGGTCGTCGGTCGCGACCGCCTGCACGATCGCCCCGCTCGCCGGGGCGACGATGACCGAGGTCGATGCCTCGCCGAGGCTGTCGGGGTCGGTCGCCGTACCGAGGCTGATGAGGGGAGTGTCACCGGTCGTGTCGAGGGTTGCGCACGCCCCGGACTCGGAGAGGTCGACGGCAGCCGGGATCTCGTGCGGCCAATCGGGCGGGATGAGTCCCTCGGCGGCGTTGGGGAGTGCCTGGATGTCGGTGGGGGATACGTCCACGACTTCGCTCCCGTTGGAGAGCGCATAGATGGACCAGGCGAAGGGGTCGAGGCTCGCGACGCTACCAGCCTCGGTAATGACGAACCGGGTTTCCTCCGGGTCGCTCGTCGAGTGGACGACAGTACCGGCCGGGAGGCTCTGCGACCCGACGCTGACCTGTGTGCCCTTTCCGGGAACCGAGAGGGCGGTCAGCGGTGACCCCACGGTGAACAGGTCGAGCCAGCGGGCGGTGACGGTGACCGGTGCGATAGCCGAGAGCTGCAACTGGCGAAGCACGGCGTCCGGATTCGTCGTGGTCAGCGCGTAGGAGTGCGTGCCATCGACCAGGTAGATGGTGCCGTCGAGTTCCGCAACGGTGCCGCCGGCGACGGGCTCGGTGGAGGACGTCGGATCGAGAACGGTGACCTGGCCGCCTCCGATGACGCAGCTCGACCAGCCGGTCTGCACAAGGCGTTCGGTGGTCGGCAGCTCATCGGGTGCGCCGGCGATGCCGATCATGCCGCCGCGCGGTTCGTCTTTGATGCGGTCCTCGTCGATGGTGAGGATCTCGAACTCGTCAGCAGGAATGAGCAGGCGCGCGCTCGTGGTGTTGAGCACGGGGTAGAGCACCTTGTTCTTGGTGATGTACCGGGCACCGGTGTCTTGCGAGATGACCATCTTGTTGTGGTCCCAGCCGGCGGGAAGGCTCGGCTGGATGAGACCGAAGATGACACTGCCGAGGGCGAGCAGCACCGCGAGGGCGATCGCCGCGACCACCGTGCGCATCGGGTTGCTCGGCTCGAGCTCTTTGCCGCCCGGGATGCCGCTGATGAAAGCGGTGAGCACGCGCTGGTGACTGTAGGTCTGTGCCTGCTGGAGGTCTTTCTTGGTTGCCACGATCTACTTCCCGCTAGGCCAGGCCGGCCACGGCGACGCCGAGCGGAAGCAGCAGGGCGAGCGAGAAGATGTCGACGGCATCCGCGATCCGTCCGACTCGCAGGCTGGTCCGCGTGCCGAGCAGGGTGAGGCCGACGATGACGGCAGCGCTCAGGCTGAGGATGACGACGAGTGCCGGCTGCCAGTCGGGGTGTGCGAGTGCGGTGGTGACGCCCGTGAGCAGCAGGCCGGCGAGCCCCGCGCCCATGATGGCGAGAACTTCACCCCGTGCGAACGCTTGTCGTGCGCTGCTCATGAGCCCGACGAACGCGAGTGCGCAGAGCAGTGCGCCCGGCACGCCGGAGCCCACAATCGCCGGTGTACACACCAGGGCGACGATCGTCAGGGAGATTCTCAGGATGATCAGAACGCGGTGTCCGATCGAATAACGGATGCCGACCCCGGCAGCGTCGATCGGCGGCGGCGTGAAGAAGATCTCTTCGTCCGAGTGGGGGCTGACCACGGTGATCCGTGAGGTCGAGAGGGCGAGCCAGGGGAGCCCGTTGCTCAGGGTTCCGGTGATGGCGAGCGTCAAGCCGAAAACGACGACCGGGTCGGCGTGGAGCGCGCCGGTGACAGCACCCGCGATGGCGATGACCACGCCCGCAATGGCGGGGATGGTTGCGCAGTCACGACGCTTCGCGAGTACGGCAGCACCGATGAGCGAGATGACTACGGCACCGGCACCGGCTGCAGCGAGCGGGAAGCCCCAGACCACGTCTCCGCGAGCGACGAGCAGGCCGGCGACCGCGCCGTAGAGGCTCGCCGTGAGCGCGAGAACAAGACCAGCGGACGACTGCTGCATACGGCTGAGCACCGCAGCGACGGTGACGATGAGCACAGCACCAGCGCCCGCTACGAGTGCGCCGAACCGCGGATCCTCGGCGAATGAGAGCAGGATCGCGCCGACGACGAGGAACGCGGTGCTTGCCGCGAGGGCGGTGCGCGCACTGTCTCGTCCGGTCCACGGTGCCTGTTGCCGGCCGACAGCGTCGCCCACGGCTTCGACTACATCGTCGTAGAGGTGCGGTTCGGGCTGGAGCGCCCCGGCGACGAGCGCCAGCAGGTCTCCGTCGCGGACATCCTGCTCGGCGAGGGTGCGCTCCGCGCTGAGGACTGTGCCCTCTGCAGTGGTCAGCTGGTAGCCGCCGTAGACCAGGGACGGGTCGAGTGCGCCGAGGTGGCGGACGAACCCCGGGAGGTGCTCGGCGAGCGGCGTGTGCGTCGGTACCCCGATGTCGAGCCGGCGGTCGTTGTGAGTGATGGTCAAGCGGATCAGGGACCCGACTGACGCCCCGGGGCGGCCCGTTGCAGTTGTCACGATTTTGTCATCCTGCTGTTCTCCGGAGTGGCGGTTCTTGGCTTCTCGGCTGTGCTGGCTGGTTCATCTGGCTTGGTCAAGAGAGCTGCAAATTATTCACACTTTATAACTGAATGTGAAAAAGACTTTCACTACCCCCCATTTGGGAGATAGTCTCAATAATGGCAATCGTACCCCAGGGGTGCGGTTCCACTCATAGTTAGTCATCAGCAGCCCACCAGGGCTCGAGTGAAGAATTGAGGCGACATATGGCTCAGGTTATTTCCGCTGAAGAGGGTGCGCTACGCAAAGGCGCCCAGGCAGTCAACACCGCGAAGGCGGGCATTGACACCCAGGTAAAGAACGTACGAGGAGAGATCGAGCAGGTTCGCGGATTCTGGAGCGGCGCTGCAGCAGCCTCGTTCACCGGACTGCTGAACACGTGGGACGAGCAGACCCGCAAGCTCAACGAGACTCTTGTCACTCTCGAGGGCGCGCTCGCGGGCACCGAGAAGGACCAGGCTGCAACCGAAGAAGAGCACCAGTCGACCATTTCCGGTCTCGGCTCGATGATGTCAGGCGCCTAAACAGCTTCCGGCATGTGGGCCCCAGGGCTCACCTCCCCACGAAATTCCGTATCGGAAAGGTTTGAACTATGCAGTCCATGTCAGTAAACCCGGCCCAGGTAACCGCCCTGGCCGGCCAGATCCGCACCGGTGCCCAGGGCATCAAGACCGAGCTCGACACGCTGGAGAGCGAAGTAGGCAAGCTGCGCGCGAGCTGGGACGGTGAAGCCCAGCAGGCTTACGACCAGGCTCAGCGCGAGTGGACCAAATCGCTCACCGCCCTGCAGGAACTGCTCGGCCAGATCTCGGGCAAGACCGAAGAGATCGCAACGCAGTACCTCGCGAGCGACGCAGCGTCGTCGTCACGGTTCAACGCGTAACGTCGAGTGACGCACTACGAGACTCACCGCGAAAGCGAAACAGCTCGTTTGGTGGGGGTGACCGGCCACGTGTCGCCCCCACCGCGCAGTTCCTGTTCTCCGAACCGGCTGCGAAGCACAACCTGTAATTCATAGCGTGGTGAAAGAACGAGGAGGGGCCCGTGAGCCAGAACATCGGTGTCGACCAGGAGATCGTGCGCGCCGCGATGAAGCGGATCAGCAATGTATCCGAACTCGTGGAAAGCGGACGGACCGAACTGCCTCCGGTGGCCAACCAGTGCGTCGCCGTTCCCGAGGTCGCCGCGCGCTTCCAGAGTGCTTTTGAACTCGCCATCGAGCGGGTCAACCTGATCGCCACCGGCACGCAGAGGCAACTCGCCGGCAACGCACAGAACATCTGGGCGGCCGCTGAAGAACTCAATGCGGTCGATGCGGACATCGCCAGCGCCCTCGCCAAGACCGAGGCTGGCGCGCTCGCCACCGAACCGCCGGCGACCCCGGCTGGGACGCCGGTCGCCGGACCCAACGCGAACGCCATCGGCGGAGCACCGCAGCCGACGACTCCCGCTGCGCCTTCCGTCGCCCCGGTCTTCTCGGTCGGCCCCACGGTCTCGGACGGCACGCCCACTGTCGGCGCCAGCGAGGTCCGCTGACAGTGATCGAGGTTCCACACCGTCGCGCCCGACCTCTCGCGCGCGCGGTCGCAGCCCTTGTGCTCGGCGCTGTCGTTCTTGCGCCGGCGTTCGCGGCTACGACACCAGCAGCCGCCGCGCCGGACACGACGAAGGCCGGTTACTGGTACTACGAGGACTACGGGGTGGCTGAAGCCGCTGCCGCAGGGTACGACGGATCCGGTGTCAAGGTCGCGGTCATCGATACCCAGATGAACCCCGATGTCCCCCAGCTGTCGACAGCGAACCTCACGGTGCACAATCCCAGTTTCTGCGCCAGCTACCCGGACGCGAAGAAGACCGTCGATGCAACGACGACCTCGTACGACGCGGGCTACCACGGCACTGACATGGTCGGTCTGATCGGCGGCAACGGCACGGGCGAAGACGGCGCAGCCGCGCAGCTCGGAGTCGCCCAGGGCGCCGAGATCACGTTCTATTCCGCGGCCCTCTATATCTCGCCGGAGTTCTACTGGTGTCCCATCCTCGGCGACCCCGAAGGCGACCGCGATGAGGGCTTCGCCGCCGCGATCGAGGCGGCCATCGACGACGGAAACGACATCATCATGATCGCCGTCGGCAATGGCGGAGGAAACAAGAGCATCTATGCGGCGGTTGCCCGGGCGATTCGCGAGAACATCGTCATTGTGGCCGCACGTCCGAACCACAACCTCAAGGGCACGGACAACGAGATCTACAACATGAACGGGGTTGTCACGGTGCAGGCCATGCAGCGCGACGGCCAGGTGCAGGCCTCGAGCGTTGTGGCCGACCGCAGCATCGACGTCGTCGGCCCGGGCGTCGGCATCCTGGGCAACTCGGGCAGCTTCTCGACCTTCGCCGAGAACAGCGGCACCTCGAATGCCGCCGCGATCACGGCGGGGTTCCTGGCGATCGTCAAGTCGAAGTATCCGGATGCCGACGGTGCGCAGCTCATCCAGACCCTCATCCGCAACACCGGGGTGAACGACCACGAACTGACGCACGACCCCGAGAACTTCATCGGCTATGGCGCAGTCTCCCTGAGACACATGCTCGACAACGACCCGACCGCCTACGAGAGTGTGAACCCGCTGCTCGACTCACGGGATATCGATCGCCCGACCATGACCGAGATCTACGGGTCGGACACGGCATCCCCGAACGACCCCGCCGCATCGCCGGACGACCAGGCACCGGCCGCGGGATTGAGTCCGCTGCATCTTCTGGTGGGCGGCGCAATCGGGCTCGTAGTGCTGCTCGGCATCATCGCTCTTGTCATCGTGCTCGTGCGCCGGTCTTCGAAGAACCGGCCAGGCGCTCCTACAAACACCCCCTAACCATCCCTCCCGGTCTCCGGACCCGCAGTCATCACACGAAAGGCGCACACAATGGGTAAGTACGAAGACCAGTTGGCCCAGCTCGCTTCCCTCGAACGGTGGCAGATGCCCGGCCTCGACTCGGTGTTCCTGGCTCTCAACGAGGTGAACATCTCGTATGGTCGCGTCGGAAGCGAAACCGGATTCTCGGGCAAAGTCGATGAGTCCATCAAGGAATCGCTCTCGTTGCAAGCGGGAGAAGCCGCGGATAATGCCGACGCTCTCGGCGAACTTCCGGCGCAGATCGAGGCCGCGAATGCCGCGCTCGCTCTTGCCAAGCAGGCCCACAAGAATCTGCCGGGCGCGGAGATCGACCCGGCCCTGAAAACGACGATTCTCGCCGGATCATGGATCGCCGGGCCGCTCGGCGCGCTCGCCGGCCACGAAGGCGTACGCCAGTGGGAGAACCACCTGTCCGACGAACGCGAGAAGGCCGCGAAGGAAGCACTCGACGCGTTCGACGCCGATATCTCTGTACCGACAGCCAAGACCAGCGAACACATCTCGAACACCAAAACGCCCACTGACACGTTCTACCCGCAGAAAGCTGCGGAGCGCCCGCCGTTCACCCCGGTGACCCCGACGGGCCCGACTGGCCCGACGGGCCCCCGGTCGCCCTCTGGGCCGACGGGGCACTCGTCGATCGATATCGGTGGAAGCGGACCGACCACGGTGCTTCCCCCGTTGCCGCCCCGCCCGCCGCGTCCCCCGGTGCAGCCGGTGGATCCGACCGACCCGACTGACATCACCGACCCGACGGGACCGGTCGACGACCTGCCTGGCGGCGGCGACGATCCGGTGACCGGCGGACCGGGCGACCCGTACGTCCCCGGGGGCAACACCCCGGGCGGTTCCGGACCGAGCGTCGACGGTGGCCTCGATGGAGGTATCGCCGGCGGCGGAGGAGTCGGTGGCGGCCTCGGTGGCGGTCTGGCCGGTGCCGGTGGCCTCGCGGGAGCAGCCGGAATCGCCGGCGGCGCCAAGCTTGCTGGTCGCCTCGGCGGTCTCGGCGGCGGAGGCCTGGGCGGCCTCGGCGCCGGTGGACTCGGCGCTGGCGGTGCGGGCGCCGGAGGCATGACGCCCGGGGGCATGGGTGCCGGGGCTGCGGGAGCCAAGGGCATGGGTGTCAACGGAACCAATGGGGTCATCGGACAGACCGGCGCCGGAAGCGGCTCCGGGGGATCCGCTGGAGGTCGCGGATCTGCAGGCGGTCGCGGATCGGGCTCGGGATCCGCGGGAGCACGCGGCGGACAGTCGATGATGGGCCAGGGACAGGGCGGCAACTCAGACAAGAAGAAGCGCCAGTCAGGGCTCCTCGGTCTCACCGCTCCGACTCTCGATGACGACGGCAACCCCACGTTGCGCTCGGCGTCGGCCGGGCCCGGTGCTCGCGGCGGTCGCTCGGGGAACGACGATTCCGACCTCGGGTACGGCGACGACCCGGCCAGCGACGAATAACCGGCCCGTTCGCCGAGCCGTACGTCGTGG
>Ga0247729_10000166_pt1 | contig 31503 bp, 35 predicted proteins | sample UWRJL133311R2_FD_180958 | JGI IMG/M metagenome (GOLD analysis project Ga0247729, IMG submission 180958) | Plant litter microbial communities from Arlington Agricultural Research Station in Wisconsin, United States - UWRJ-L133-311R-2 | ecosystem: Environmental > Terrestrial > Plant litter >... | reverse complement strand
GGTTTCGCGCCCCGCGACCTCTCGTCGCTGACCGCGACGGCGCATCCGACGCGCAACTTCGAGAAGGCGGTGGGTGCCGCGGAGCTCAAGGCGGAGGAGACCGCACAGGCCGCGAACGGCTAGTCGGTGGTGATGTCGACGACCTGCCACTGGCCGTCGATGGCGTGCAGCGTGTAGGTACGGTCCGCCTCGACGAGCTCGCCGTCCTCGTCGACGAGCGACTCGCGAGTGGTGACGGTCGCGTCGCTGTTGACACTCTGGAAGCCGGAGATGTCGACCGTCCGGTCGGTGGCGGTATCGTTCGTGATCGCCGCGCCCTGGGAGAAGACGTCGCAGCCGTCGATGCCGCTCGCCTCGCGGAACTCATCGCTGGTGACGGTGAAGAATGTCTCGCAGTCCTCATCCGCTATCGCCCGGTTGAAGGAGAGCACGGCCGCGCTCGGCGTTCCGGGCGCAGTGCTGAGACCGGCGATCCAGGAGATCAGGAGCACCACGCCGCCGACACCGAGCACGAACAGCAGCAGCACCGAGCCCCCGACGATCCACGGCCACTTCGGCCGGCGCTTCGGGGCCGTCGGCTCCTGCACCTGCTCGCTCCAGGCCTGACCGTTCCACCAGCGCTGGTGGCCGGATCCGTCGTCGTACCAGCCCGCGGGCAGATCGGTCATGGTGCGGCTCGCTTCCCGCCCGGGCGCGGCGCACCGGGTCGAACCATTCTGGCGTAGAACCGCGTCGCCTTCACACCGAGGGTCGCCAGTCAAGGCCACTCGCGTAATATCGCGATACCCGACTGCGTTCCTAGGGTGGGATCACCCCACGATCAATTTAGGAGTTTCGCATGAGCCGTCGCGTCGCAGTGGTCACCGGAGGATCGGCCGGCCTCGGCCGAGCCGTCGTACGAGAGCTGGCGGGACGCGGCTGGGACATCGCCGTGCTCGCGCGCGGTGAGGACGGACTCGCCGGCGCGGTCGCCGACGTGGAGGCCCTCGGCCAGCGTGCCGTCGGGGTCTCGACCGACGTCGCCGACCGCGAGGCCGTCGAGAGCGCCGCCGACCGGGTCGAGTCCGAGCTGGGGCCGATCGACCTCTGGGTGAACTGCGCCATGGTCGGAGTGTTCGGCGAGTTCCTCTCCACCGAGCCCGCCGACTTCGAGCGCGCCACCCAGGTCAACTACTTCGGCTTCGTCAACGGCACCCGCGCCGCCCTCAGTCGTATGGTGCCCCGCGACCACGGCCACGTCATCCAGGTCGGCTCGGCTCTCGCGCACCGTGGCATCCCGCTGCAGGCCGCCTACTGCGCCGCGAAGCACGCCGTGCAGGGCTTCACCGAGTCGGTCACCACCGAGCTCATCCACAACGGCAGCGCCGTGAACATCTCCACGGTCGACATGCCGGCCCTCAACACCATCCAGTTCAACTGGGTGAAGTCGCAGCTGCCGCACCACCCGATGCCCGTCGCACCGATCTATGAGCCCGAGGTGGGTGCCCGGGCGATCGCCGCGGTCGCCGACAAGCCGCGCCGTCGCACCTGGGTGGGGGAGCCCACCGTCGGCACCGTGCTCGGCAACCGCTTCGCCGCCGGATTCATGGACTGGTTCCTCGCGAAGTCGGGCTACGACGGTCAGCAGGCGCCTCAGAAGACCGAGCCGATGCTGCCGACGAACCTCTACCAGCCTGTCGCGGGCGACCAGGGCTCCACGGGGATCTTCAGCGACCAGGCGCACACCATGTCACCGCAGGTCTGGGCGATCTCCCACCGCCGCGCGACCAAGCTCATCGGCTTCGCGGCTCTCGGCGCGCTCGGAGCCGCCGTGGCCAGTGTCGTGGTGAAGAAGAAGTAGTCACTCGCCGTTGTCGTGGTGCCCCTCGGCGATGAAGGCGAGGCGGCGCAGCGTCTCCACGTTGCGCACGTAGAGCGGCACGTCGAGCAGGGGATCGGGCACCCAGGAGCCCGGTCCCTGCACGGCCTCCTCGGTGATGCGCACGACGCAGCCGTCACCACGCGGCTTCACCTCGAGCGTGACGCGGGCCTCGCCGAGCGGCCAGCCCGACGGCTGGATCACGAGCCGGCGCGGCGGGTCGTACTCGAGCACCGTCGTCTCGTCGTTGATCAGCACCGGCCAGACGCCGAAGGAGTGCTGCAGCTTCGAGCCGACGGCCGGCCACGCGGCGTCGACGTCGCGCATCCGGCTGGCCCCGACCACCCAGGTGGGAAATAGCCAGCCATCCGCAAGAACTCGGAAGACATCTTCGGGCGTGCAGTCCATCTCTCGGACGTTGGTCGACATGTCTGTTCCTTAGGGTGCGAGTGACGGGCCGGCGGTGATGCCGAATTCATGGGTGAGGGCGCTGCGTGCGGCGTAGTAGCCGGCGAGGCCGTGCACCCCGGGTCCGGGGGCCGTGGCCGAGGAGCAGAGGTACACGCCGCTCAGCGGTGTGCGCCACGGGTCGGTGGAGAGCACCGGTCGCGCGATCAACTGGGCGAAGGTGGCTCCTCCGCTGGAGATGTCGCCCCCGACGTAGTTCGGGTTGTAGTTCTCCATCTCGACGGCGGTCTTGCTCGCGCTGGCGAGGATGAGGTCGCGGAAGCCGGGCGCGAAGCGCTCGATCTGGCGGGTGATGGCCTCGGTCTGGTCGATCGAGGAGTCCCGCGGCACGTGCGTATAGGCCCAGAGCACGTGTTGACCGGCGGGCGCGCGGCTCGCGTCGGCGATCGAGGGCTGCGCGATCAGCACGTAGGGGTTGTCGCTGTGGCGCCCGGCGGCGACGTCGCCCTCGCTGCCGGCGATCTCGGCGCGGGTGCCGTTCACGTGCAGTGTGCCCGCGGAGTGCAGGTCGGGGTTGGTCCAGGGCACGGGGCCGGAGAGGGCGAAGTCCACCTTGGCCACCGCGTTGCCGAAGCGGAAGCGCTCGAGCTGCTTCGCATAGAGCGCCGGGAGGCGGTCGCCCGCGAGGTCGAGGAGCGTCTTGGCGCTGGTGTCGAGGATCACGGCGCGGGCGCTCGGCAGCTCGTCGAGCGAGGTGATCTCGGCGTCGGTGACGATCTCGCCGCCGTGTGCGCGGATGTCGTCGGCCATCGCGTCGACGATCGCCTGGCTGCCGCCGATCGGGATCGGCCAGCCGCGTCCGTGCGCGTAGGTGGCGAGGGCGAGTCCCGCACTGGCGGTCGACAGGCTCGGCAGCGGCTGGATCGAGTGTGCGGCGACCCCGCTGAACATCGCGGGGGCTACATCGCCCGAGAAGCGCAGGTTCCACGCGGGAGTGCCCTGCTCGAAGGCGCGCAGGCCGAAGCGGGCGAAGGTGAGCGGATGCCGCGGCACCTGCAGCAGCTTCGACCCGGCGATCTGAGCCACCCGGTCCGCGTTCGCCGCGAGCGGCCCGAACAGGCTCTTCCACGCCTTGCCGTCCGCGCCGAGGCCCTCGGCGGTGCGGTCGATGTTACGCCAGGCGATGCCGGCCCGGCCGTGGTCGAGCGGATGCCCGTACGAGATCTCGGGGACGACCAGCTCGATGCGGTCCTGCAGCCGGAAGCGGCGGAAGAATCCCGAGGCGAGCGCCATCGGGTGCACGGCCGAGCACACGTCGTGCAGGAACCCCGGAAGCGTGAGCTCCATCGTGCGCGAGCCCCCGCCGATCGTCGCGTTGCGCTCGTAGACCTTCACTGCCAGGCCGGCGCGTGCGAGAGTGACGGCGGCGGCCAAGCCGTTGGGGCCGGAGCCCACGATGATGGCGTCGAGTTCGCTCATGTTCCCCACGCTACCGGGGTACGGCGGGTCGCGGTGTCCATTCGCGCCGCCGCCCCGCGTGCGCTAGAGCACCACCTCGACCATCCCGTTGAACATCTCCTCGGAGAAGGTCACCCGGTCGAGCTCGGCGTCCGCCGGGATGTCGAAGTAGACGGTGCCGACGACCTCGTCTCCCGGACCGATCTCGCGCAGCCGGGGCAGGGGATTGTCCGGAGCGTAGACGGCGGCGGTGCTGTCGGCGTCGATCTGGGTCTCGCCGATGTAGCCGGACGCGTACACGCCGGAGATGAAGAGAGTGTCGTTCGCGATCGTCGACACCGCCACCGTCGCCTCGCAGAACTGGCCGTCGGCCCGGACGACGGCGGCGCCCGTTCCGACGCTGTCGATGCCGCACTCCAGGGACTCGAGGGTGAAGGAGACGCGGCCGTAGGTGGTTCCGGTCTCCCCGACGCCGACGGACTGGTCGACGGTGCGCAGCTCGTCCAGTTCGTCGACCGCGACCGAGACGCCGGCGACCACCATCGTGGCCGCGAAGGCGAGGGCGATCGCGAGCACGACCGAGACCAGCAGTTCGATGATCGAGATGACGAGACCGGCGATCGCCAGCCCGCGTCCTCCGTCGCCGGTGCGGCGGATCTTCGCCAGTGCGACGGGGCTGAGGACGATGCCGACCGGCCAGAAGAAGATGCCGGTGAGCAGGGCCGCGACCGCCAGGCCCGAGGTCGGCCGCTGCCGTACCGGGACGGGGGAGTAGGTCACGAGATGGGGTCCGATCGATGGGCTCGGATGATTCTGAGCATCTCTAAGGTACCGGACCCCCGCCGCGGCGTCGGTCAGTCGCAGGCGATCCCGTCGCCGTCCCGGTCGAGGTCGTAGATGTCCGAACCGACGACGCGCACCGGACCCGCGGTGTAGGCGGGACCGTTGCCGCTGCCGCCCGCGCAGTCCACATCGGAGGCGATCGGCACGCACTGGCCGGAGTAGTTGGGGTCGCAGCCGCCGCCCGCGGCGACCGGGGCGGGCGCGACGGGGGCCTGCACGACGGGGGCCGGCGCTGCGACCGGGACCGGCTTGCTGCCGATCGCGGTGACGGCGTCGATGGGCGCGGTCGTGGTGACGACGCCCATCACCTCGCGAGCCGTCTCGACCCCGTCGACGTAGGTGACGCGGTAGGTCGTGGTCTGCACACCGGCGACTCCCGCGACCGTCGGGGTCGAGGTGCCGACGAGGGCGTTCGGATCGTCGACGGTGACGGCGGCGAAGGGCAGCTCGGTGAGCACGGGCTCGTTCTTGTAGGTGGTCTTCGGCGTGCGGGTCGGGGTGGGCGTCGCCGTTGTGGCGACGAGCGAGGTGCGCTCCGACGACGCGCTGACCGCGTCGTCGTCCGTTCCGGCGACCGCTCCACCCGCGCCGATCACCACGATCGCCGAGGCCAGCAGCCCGACCGCGATCCTCCGGCTCGGCAGCGAGATCCAGCTGCCCCGCCCGGTGACGGCGCTGTAGATGGCGGTGACGAGGGCGATCAGCCCCACCATGATCAGGAACCCCGAGAATCCGGAGGTGGCCGCACCGACGATCAGCAGCAGGACGGCGATTGGGGCGACGATCCAGAAGGCGATGCCGAAGGTGGGGCGCCAGGCTGTGCGGGACTTCGGGGGAGTCGTCATCGACGTTCTGCTCTCTGGTGGGGCTCTAACTGAGCTTCACTAAATTACAGCGGATGCCGGGTCGCTCCCAGCCCCAATGGGAGGGTCACTAGAGACTCTCGCGTTATGCGTCCAGCGCCAGGTAGCTCGACACGGCGAAGACCACGCTCGCCCCGATGAGCGCCGCGAAGATCGCGAGCCAGACCGGCGAGGGCACGTGGGTGCGCTTGTAGAGCAGGTAGGCGTCCGAGGTGCGCAGCTGGTCGCGCCGCGAGGTGTGCACACCGATCACCGTGACCAGCCCGCGCACGGAGCCGACGAGCAACGCGACGCCGAGCACGAGGAGCGCGTAGCCCTGCACGTCGGGGGTGGCAAAGAACCAGAGAAGGGCAGCGACGCCGGCGGAGGCCAGCACCACGACGATGCCGAAGGCGTTGCGGATGACGAGCACGGTGAGAACCAGCACGACTCCGCCGACGAGCAGGGCCAGGGCGGTGTAGCCGCTGAACACGCTCCAGAGCAGCGCGGCACCGACGATCGCCGGCGCCGGGTAGCCGAAGACGCCGCTGAGGACGGCACCGAAGCCCCCGCGACCGGTGCTCATCGCGTCTCCGGAGTGGTCGCGGCGGATGCGGATGCCCTTCACCACGCGTCCGCTCAGGATGGCGGCGACGGCGTGGCCCAGCTCGTGCACGAGCGTGGCGAACAGCCCGAACCACTGCCAGGTGGCGCGGGGGATGCTCAGCAGCGCGGCGACCGCGACGATCCCGACGAGGAACGGCGTGGAGACGTCGATCGGCGCTGCCGGGGTGAACAGGGTGGACAGGTCTGCGGAGGCGGTGAAGGTATCGATGAGCCCAGTCTCTCAGGCGCCGTCGCGGGCGAGAAACCCGATGACCTCGGCGTCGCTGGTCTGCTCGAAGCGCTCGTACCACTGGCCGACCGCCCAGAAGTCGCGGGGAGTGGCCACGGCGACCATCGCGTCCGCCTCGCCCGACAGCCCCCGCTCCCAGTGCGCCGGCGCGACGGGAACCGCGAGAACCACCTCCGACGCACCGAGGGTGCGCGCGATCCGGCAGGCGACGGATGCCGTGGCCCCGGTCGCGACACCGTCGTCGACCACGATCGCGCGGGATCCGAGCAGCGGCACACGTTCACGACCGGAGCGGTAGAGCGTGCCGCGTCGGGCCAGCTCGAGTCGCTCGTGCCGTTCGACCTCGCGTAGCTCCGACTCGCGCACCCCGCTCAGGCGCAGTGCCTCAGCGTCGACGAGACGGGCCCGGCCCTCTCCGATGGCGCCGAGCGCGTACTCGGGATGGCGCGGAGACCCGAGCTTGCGCACGATCAGCACGTCGAGCGGTGCGTCGAGGGCGTCCGCCACCTGCCGGGCGACCGGGACACCGCCTCGAGGCACACCGAGAACGACCGTATTCGGCGCGCGGAAGGCGAGCAGGGCATCCGCTAACCGTCGACCGGCATCGATCCGGTCGGCGAAGACGGCGCGACTGCCCGGCATGGTCAGCGGCTGAGCAGTCCCGCGCGCTCGGGGTGCTTGTCGAACCACTCGCCCACGTACCAGCACATCGGGATGATGCGGAGGTCGCTCGACGACTCGACATCGTCGACGGCGTACTCGACGATCTGCGCGGCGATGCCCTGCCCGCGGAACTGGGGGTTGGTGAAGGCCCGCGTGAACGACACGGCGTGCCCGTTGCTGGCGTAGTCGACGGTGGCGAGCAGTGTGTCGCCGTCCCGCAGCACGTAGCGGTTGGCGTCTTTCTCGTTGGCGAATTCCCTGGTCACCCCATCAGGGTACGCCCGCGCGCCGCGGCAGGCAGGGGATTGCGTTGTTCATGCGTACGCATCGGGAATACCGCGGGTCGCCCCAGCGCTTCACCCGGTATGAAGCGAATCGGATTCCTCTCCTTCGGCCACTACCAGGACGTGCCGGGCTCGCTCGTGCACACCGCGGCCGACTCCCTCCTGCAGACCGTCGAGCTGGCGGTCGCCGCCGAGGAGGTGGGCGTCGACGGCGCCTACGTGCGCGTGCACCACTTCGCCCCGCAGTTCGCCTCGCCGTACCCGCTGCTCGCCGCGATGGCCGCCCGCACGAGCCGCATCGAGCTCGGCACCGGCGTGATCGACATGCGCTACGAGAACCCGTTGTACATGGCGGAGGAGGCGGCCATCACCGACCTCATCAGCAACCGCCGTCTGCAGCTCGGACTCAGCCGCGGCTCGCCCGAGACGGCGCTGCGCGGCTACGAGTCCTTCGGCTACGGACCGGCCGACGGTGAGACGGATGCCGACCAGGCCCGCAGGCACACCGCGATCTTCCGGGCCGCGATCGACGGTGCCGCCGTCGCCCAGGCCAACCCGCAGATGAACCGCGGCATGAGCGGCGGCCTCGCGATCGAGCCGCAGTCGCCGGGACTCGGCGAGCGCATCTGGTGGGGTTCCGGCACACGCGCCACCGCGAAGTGGGCGGCCGAGCAGGGCATGAACCTGATGAGCTCCACCCTCCTCACGGAGGACACCGGTGTGCCCTTCGACGAGCTGCAGGCCGAGCAGATCCAGATCTTCCGCGACGAGTGGAAGGAGCAGGGGCACGACTTCGAGCCCCGCGTCTCCGTGAGCCGCAGCATCATCCCGCTCGTCAGCGACGCCGACCGCGCCTACTTCGGGCTCCGCGGCCAGATCGAGGGCAAGGACCAGGTCGGACACCTCGACGGCGGCCTCGCCCGCTTCGGCCGCAGCTTCATCGGCGAGCCCGACGTGATCGCCGCCGAGCTGGCGGCGGATGCCGCGGTGCAGGCCGCGGACACCGTGCTCGTCACCGTGCCGAACCAGCTCGGCGTCGAGTACAACGCCGCGCTGCTCGAGTCGATCGTGAAGCACGTGGCGCCGGCGGCCGGCTGGCGGTAGGCGTCGTCACGGCGGTCCGTCGAGGTCGCTGAAGTAGCGCGCCACCGGCCAGCGCTGGAACCCCGCCGCCTCGTACGCGAGCCGGGCCGGCGCATGGCCGGGGTCGTCCCCGGTCTCGACCATGAGCATCCGCAGGCCCGCCGCTCTCGACCGCTCGGCGGCGTGCCGCATGAGCGCCCGGCCGACACCCTGGCGCTGGAACTCCGGATCGACGACGATCACGTGGATCTCGCCCATCATGTCGAGAGGATGGAGACGGGTGCACACCCAGCCGATCGGCTGGCTCCCGTGGAGCGCGACATCGACCGCGTGCGGTTCCCCGTCGAGCACGGCGGCGAGATCGGCCAGCTGTCGCGTGCGCCATCCCTCCGGGTAGAAGGCGTCGTACACGAAGGGCGGGACCGCGTTCTCGAGCAGGGCGAACACCGGCTGCCAGGCCCGGATGGACAGGGCCAGCAGCGTCTCGCGGTAGCCGGGCTCGAAGGGCACGATGGTCGTCATCCGGGCATTGTGGCCCATTTGTCGGCAGCGGCGCTATCGTGTTCCCCCGCCGACGGTCGAGTGCCACACTCGCCGCATGACATCCATCGAATTCATCCGGCCGGAGGGGCTCGTGAGGAGCCCGGCCTTCAGCCACGCGGTCGTTGTGCCTCCCGGTGCCACGACGATCTACATCGGCGGTCAGGACTCCGTCGACGAGACGGGCGCCCTCGTCGGCGAGGGAGACGTGGCCGTGCAGTCGAAACGCGCCCTGAGCAACGCGGTGACCGCGCTCGGGGCGGCCGGCGCGACCCTCCGGGACGTGGTGCAGTGGACCGTGCTGTTCGTCGACGGCGTCGACCTGCGGGCCGCCTACGGCGCGATCGCGGCCGATCTGGCCTCCGACGAACCGCCGCTCGTGCTCAGCGCCCGGGTCGCGGGGCTCGGGGTTCCGGGAACGCTGGTGGAGATCAGCGCGATCGCCGCGGTCGTGCGCCCCTAGACACCGTCGCCCCGGGACACAGAGAAGCCCGCCCGACGCCGCGAGGCATCGGACGGGCTCTGATCTGTCTGCCTACGGTCCCGCGACGAGCGCCGGGTACAGGGCGGGCGAAGTGCGCGCCTTGGTCGTCTGCTCGAAGGCGTAGCCGAGGCCGATGATGGTGCCCTCCTCGTAGTTGCGGCCGAGGAACTCCAGGTTGACCCCGGCGTTGCCCGCGGCCACACCCATAGGCACCGAGATGGCCGGCATGCCCGTGTTCGGGCTGAGGCGCATGTTGGTGTTGAAGGTGCCGTACGGAACGCCCGACGGGTAGACGAGCGCGTCGATGTCGTTCGCGTCCATCAGTGCCGTCGCCTGCACGCTGCCGTCGGCGATGGCCGCCGTGTGCGTGCCGGTCGGGCCCGCCCACGCCTGGTACTGCGCCTCGGTGATCCGGTCGCGTCCGGTGTACGTCGACTCTCGGTTGGGCACCATGCGGCCCGAGGCGATGATCTGCGCCAGGGTGCGGGATTCCACGCCCGCCGCGAGGTGCGTGTCGGTGTACACGGCGAGATCGTGCTTGAACTCGTTCGTGCTGCCGCTGCTCTCGTTGAGGGTGGCGTTGAGGGCGGTCGTCGTGATCGGGACGACCGTCGCTCCCTGGGCGGTCAGGGTCGCGACCGCCTGCTGGAACATGGTGTAGGTCGCCGCGTTCTGCGTCGCCGTCGGGACCATGTTCGTCAGGTAGCCGATCCGGGTGCCGGCGAGCGCCTCGGGGTCGAGGTACTCGGTGTAGGAGTCCGGCACGAGACCGGTCTGCTCGGCCGTGATCGGGTCCGCGGCGTCCACGCCGGTGACGGCGTCGAGGGCGACGGCCGCATCCGTGACGCTGCGTGCGATCGGTCCGCCGGTGTCCTGGCTCAGGGCGAGGGGCACGATTCCGTCACGGCTGCTGAGGCCGACGGTCGGGCGGATGCCGACGAGCTGGTTGTACGACGACGGCACGCGGATCGATCCGCCGGTGTCCGAGCCGAAGCCGATGCCGGCGAGGTTCGCCGCGATCGCCGCGCCCGTTCCACCGCTGGAACCGCCGGCGGTCTTCGACGTGTCGTAGGGGCTCGCGACGAGGAGACCCGATCCTGCGGGCTGGTAGGAGGAGAACTGGGAGGTGAAGCCCAGCGCGAACTCGTCGAGGCTCGCCTTGGCGAGGATGACGGCGCCGGCCTCGCGGAGGCCCTGCACCATGAACGCGTCCGTCGTGGTCTGGTTGTTGTCCCAGCAGCCGCAGCCCGCGGTGGTCGGCATGTCGATGGTGTCGTAGTTGTCCTTCACCGCGATCGGGACACCGAGCAGCATGCTCGTCATCCCGGAGCTCGCGCGCGTCGCATCCGCTGCAGCAGCGATGGCGAGCGCCTGCGAGTTCGTCGTGATGATCGAGTTGAGCGGACGTGATCCGCCCGTCATGGTCTCGCGGTCGTACGCGGTGATGCGCTCGAGGTACGCCTTGGTGAGCGCGACCGAGGTGGTGACGCCCGCGTTCATCGCGGCCTGCATGTCGATGGTCGACGCCTCGACGAGCTCGAAGGGGCCGTCGTCGTACACGACGCGCTGCGAGAGGGCGGCGAGGTCGGCGACGGTGATCGTGCCGTCCGCGTCGACATCGGCGGTGGCGACGCTCGCCCACGCGGCCGAGGCGCTGGTGGCGCCGAGGTTGGCCGCGAGGAGATCGAGGTCGTCGGTGGTCACCTGGTCGTCACCGGTCAGGTCGAGCTCTGTGTAGAACGGCGCCAGGAGCACGCCGGTCGCCGGCTCGGCCTCGACGGGTGCCGCGGTCGCGGGGGTCGCGACGAGGCAGCCGAGGGCGAGCATCGAGACGATGCCGGTCGCGGCGATGGCGCCGGTGCGTGCGCGTCGTGGGTTCACTGTGTTCGTGCCTCTCGAGATGGTCGAAGGGTTCTGGGCGGTCATCGCTTGACCGCCGTCCGGCGGCGCACCACGATGACGCCGGCGGCGATGGCCGCGGTGCCGACGAGGGCGAAGGTGAGCAGGAGGGTGCCGTCGAAGCCGGTGAGGGCGAGCGAGCCGTCCGGGTTGCGCGGTGCGTTCGACGGAGCGACCGCGGCCGGCGAGGTCGACGGCGACGGGTCGGAGACGACGGGCGGCGTGACCACGGGGAGAGCCGCGATCGCGACGGACTCGGGAGCCGTGTCGCTGATGACGGTAACGGCGCCGGCCGAGTCGACCAGGGTCACGGACACGCTGATCGCCGCGACCCCGCTGCCGATCGTGTCGAAGGATAGCGAGACCGGCAGGTCTCCGGTCAGTGCGGGAGAGGTGCCGAGCCGGGTGTGCAGCACGGTCACGGTGCCCGCGCCGGTCGACACCGAGTCGAAGCCGCCGGCGGGGCCGGTGCTCGCGCTGTCCGCCTCGTAGGCGAGGAGCGCGGGGTCGAAGGCGTAGGTCACGGCGTAGCTGAAGACGTCGGTGGTGCCGACCAGAACGGTGGAGACGTCGACGGTCTCACCGATCTCCACCGCCGGAGTGACCTCGAGGGTGACGTCGGCGGCGGTCGGTGCGGCGGCTGCCGGACCGGCGGCCAGGAGGGTGAGGCCGAGAGCGAGGCCGCTGGCCGCGAGGGCCGCGAACAGGCGCGGTCGGCGCTGTGCAGGTGTGTGCATCAGGACGGAGTCCTTCTTTCTTCACTGATCGCCCAGTGACGAGATGCGCCTCCCACGGCGCGAGCGGGCGCGCCGACTGCCGCGGTGCCGTGCGTCCGGAATCGGACCGGGACGGGGCCGCGGTGGTCGTCGAGCCGGGTGTCGAACCGGGGGTGACGCGGGAGAGTGGTGCAGGAATTCCGAGGCTATTCTCAGAAAATACGCCGCTCGTTTCTCGTCTGTTTCCGCCGCGTTACATGTCGCTGGACGACGCGGGGTCAGTCCTCGGCGCCCTCGCCGGTCGGGTCCTTCGCCAGCAGATCGACGAGCTCGAGACCGTCGACGGGGGTGCCCGCCCAGGAGACCAGGTCCCAGCCGTCGTCGAAGGAGCCCTCGAAGATCACGATCCCCGTGTTCATCAGGTCGTTGCGGCCGATGATCTGCGGGTCGATGTTGCGGGCGTAGCGGGCGGACCAGACGCGGATGGCCGCCCCGTGGCTCACCACAACGACGGTCTCTGCACCGGAGTCCGCGATCTCGGCGATGTCGGCGTCGTAACGCCCGAAGAAGGCATGACCGTCTTGATCCCCGGGCATCCGCGGTTCGAGGTCGCCGCTTCCCCAGGAGAAGATCGTCGAGTGGTAGAGGTGGATCGCCTCGGGGTCGCTGCGCTTCTCGAGGTCGCCCGCCTCGATCTCGTGGATGCCGCCGAGCACCGTCGCCGCGAGCCCCCGGTCCGCGACGAGCGGCGCGGCGGTGAGCTGGGTGCGGATGAGGGTGGACACGTAGATCGCATCGATGTCCTCGCCCCTCAGCGCCTCGGGGATCCGCGCCGCCTGCTCCAGCCCCCGCTCGGTGAGACCCGGGCCCGGGTGGGCGGTATCGAGCTGTCCGAGGACATTGGCGGGAGTCTGGCCGTGACGAACGAGGATGAGCCGCATGATCCCTCCAGCCTAAACGGCGCACCCTCCTCTCCTCCCCAGCGCGACTCGCGGGCGCCCGCGCGGGCGGCGTCGGCGGGTCCGGGTAGCGTGCAGAGCATGAAGATCCTGCACAGCTCCGACTGGCACATCGGGCGCACCTTCCACGGGCACTCCACGCTCGAGCACCTCTCCTCGGTGCTCTCCGCGCTCGTCGCCCTGGTGCGCGAGCACGACGTCGACGTGGTGGCGGTCGCGGGCGACATCTTCGACTCCGCGCAACCGAGCGCCGACTGTTTCGCCGTGCTCTCGAAGGCCCTGCACGACCTCCACGAGGCGGGCGCCGCCGTGGTGATCACCAGCGGCAACCACGACTCCGCCACCCGGCTCGGCTTCCACTCCGAGTGGCTCGGCCTCTCCGGCATCCACATCGTCACGGCGCACGACGCCTACGCCACGCCGATCACCATCGACGACGAGTACGGTCCCGTCGACTTCTACGGCATCCCGTACCTCGAGCCGTCGCTGTTCCGCCACCGTCACCCCGAGGCCGAGCTGCGCACGCACGAGCAGGTGCTCGGCTTCGCCATGGACGAGATCAGAGCGGATGCCGCGGGTCGCGACACACGCAGCGTCGTGCTGTCGCACTGTTTCGCCGCGGGTATCGCAGCTAGCGACGAGGCCAGCGACGTGGAGCGCGACATCACCTCCGGCGGACTCAACGTGGTGCCGGTCGGCGTCTTCGACGGCCCCGACTACGTGGCTCTCGGCCACATCCACGGCCGCGCGGCGCTCAGCGAGCGCGTGCGCTACTCCGGCGCTCCGCTGCACTACTCCTTCGGCGAGGCGCCCAAGCCGCGCGGGGTGTGGCTCGTGGAGCTCGACGCCGGGGGCCTCGACACCGTGGAGTGGCTCGACCTCCCCGTTCCCCGCCGCCTCAGCGTGCTCACCGGCACCCTCGACGAGCTGCTCGTCGACCCCGAGTACTCCGAGTACGAGGGGGACTGGGTCTCAGCGATCCTGACCGACCGGGTGCGCCCGCTCGACGCGATGCGCCTGCTCCAGCAGCGCTTCCCGCACTGCGCGACCCTGGAACACCGACCCCTGGTGCGCGCCGAACCGGATGCGCTCAGCTACCGGCAGCGTATCGAGGCCAAGAGCGACGACGAGATCGTGGCCGGCTTCCTCGGCCTGGTGCGCAACGGCGTCGGGCCCACCGAGTACGAGGCGGCCCTGATCGCCGAGGTGGTCGCGGCGCAGGCGGCCCGGGAGGCGCGCGCGTGAAGATCCTCAGGCTCACCCTCGCCGGCTTCGGGCCGTTCAAAGACGAGCAGGTCGTCGACTTCGAGGCCTTCGACGACGCGGGGCTCTTCCTCATCACCGGCAGGACCGGCGCGGGAAAGTCGAGCATCCTCGACGCCGTCTGCTACGCGCTCTACGACAGCGTGCCCCGCTACGAGTCCTCGCAGCACAAGCTGCGCAGCGACTACTGCGAGCCGACCGACCCCACCTTCGTGGAGCTCGAGTTCAGTGTCGGGACCGAGCGCTACCGGGTGCGTCGCACCCCGTCGTACGAGAAGCCGAAGCTGCGCGGCGAGGGCTTCACCACCGCGGCCGCGACGGCCCAGCTCGCCCGGCGGGTCGGCGGCGACTGGGAGGGCATGTCCGCCCGGGCCGGCGACGTCGGACGCGACCTCGACGAGATCGTCGGGCTGTCGAAGAACCAGTTCCTCCAGGTGATCCTGCTCGCGCAGAACCGCTTCCAGCAGTTCCTCCGCGCGAACAACGACGAGCGGCAGGCCGTTCTGCGCACCCTGTTCTCCTCCCAGCGCTTCGAGCAGATCGAGAAGGCGCTCGACGAGCGGCGCAAGGCCCTCGAGGGCGACCTCGTCGAGTCCGACCGCGCCCTGGCCGAGCACGCCGCCCGTGCGGCGCGGCTGCTCGCGCCCGGCACTGTTGGCACGGACACCGTTGGCACGGACGCAGGCGGCACGGACACAGACGGCACCGAGACGGGCGGTCCCGTCGCCGCCATTGCCGCCGCGCACACCTCCGCCGCCTGGTTCGACGAGTCCCTCGCCGCGCTCGTCGCCCTGCACCGGGAGGCGGAGACCGCGGCAGCCACCGCCGACCTCGCCTTCGCCGCCGCCGACATGGAGCACCGGGCGGTCCTCGACACCGTCACCCTGCAGAAGCGCCGCATCACGGCCGCGGAGACCATCGCCGCGCTCGACGCGCACGACCCCGTCATCACTGCGGCCCGCGCGGAGCTCGACGCGGCCCGCCGTGCGGCGCCGGTCTGGCCGCTGATCACTGCCGCGGCCGCGGCATCCGCGGCGCTCGACGCGGCGCGCGCGGCCGAGGCCGCGGCCCGCGCCGACTGGGCCCCCTACGACGACGGTAGCGGTAGCGGCGACGGCGACGGCAGCGGTCAGGCCGAGCGGGCGCTGGCCGCGCGCATCGACGAGCTGTCCTCCGCCCTCGGCGCTCTCGCCGAGGTGCTCGACGACGAGCGGCGGCTGCCCGGCATCGAGGCGTGCATCCTCACGCTGTCCGCCGACATCGCGGCGGTCGAGGAGACGCTGTCCGCCACCGCCGAGCGCGGCGACGCCCTGCCCGCGCAGATCGACGCCCTCGCGGCGCTGGTGACGGATGCCTCGGTGCGCGCCGCCCGCGCACCGGACGCCACCGAGACGGTCGCCCGGCTGACGGCGGCGAAGCGCGCGGCGGGAGCCGTTGTGCACGCCGAGACCGCGCTCGAGCTCGCAGAGGCAGCGGAGAAGGCCGCGAGCTCCGCGAACATCGCCGCGGCCCTGTCGCTCGACGCGCTGCTCGAGAGTCGCCTCACCGGCCACGCCGCGGAACTCGCCGCCGTGCTCGTCGACGGCCACCCCTGTGCCGTCTGCGGCTCGGTCAGCCACCCCTCACCGGCCCGCGGCACCGCGGAGCCGGTCACCGCCGACGACATCACCGCCGCCCGCGCCGTCCTCGCGGACTGCTTGGCGGCGATGGACGCCGCCCACGGCCGGGTGCTCGCCGCGACGGGCGAGCTCGCCGACGCGCGGGCCCGCGCGCTCGGCCGCAGTCTCGCCGAACTCGACGACGAGCTGCAGACCGCCCGCGAGCAGCTGCGCTCCGCGGAGGACGCGGCGGACGAGCTGTCCTCTCTGAACACACAGCGGGAGTCCCTCCGCGCGGCGCAGAACGCGGTCGGCGAGCGACTCGCCACCCTCCGCGCCCGGCGCGAGGAGACGGCGACCGCGCTCGGCGAGCAGATCGGGCTCCGCGAGTCGATCGGCACACGCGTCGACGCCCAGCGCGGCGACTCCGCAACGGTGACCGAGCGCGCCGAGCGGCTCTCGGCCGAGCTGCTCGCGGTCCGCGCCCTGCACGACGCCCGCGTCGGAACGGCGGGCCGGCTCGAGGCCCACGACCTCGCCGGCGGCGCCCTCGCCCGTCAACTGGCCGAGGAGTCCTTCGCCGACGCCGACGAGGCCGGGAACGCCCGGCGCACGGCCACGGAGGTCGCCGCCCTCGAGACCACGATCCGGCGCCACGACGAATCCCGGGCCACCGCCGCGGCCACCCTCGACGAACCCGGCGTCTCCCTGGTCTCCGACGAGCCGATCGACGTCGAGCCCTCGCGGCTCGCCCTCGCCGAGGCGCTCGCCCACCGCGATGACACCCGGGACGCGGCACGCGACCTCTCCGAGCGCGCGAGCCGGCTGCAGAGCATCGTGGCCGAGGCCGCGCGCGACCGGCGGTCCACCGAGACGAAGCGTGCGGAGTTCGACCAGCTGCGCCAGCTGGCCGGCGTCGTGCGCGGCGACGAGCCCAACACCAAGCGGATGCGACTGGAGACCTACGTGCTCGCCGCCCAGCTCGAGGAGATCGTCGCCGCCGCCAACGGCCGCCTCGGCACGATGACCGGAGGCCGCTACGCACTCGAGCACGACGACGGCCTGCAGTACCGCAACACCAAGTCGGGCCTCGGCCTCGCCATCCGCGACGAGTACACCGGGCGCTCCCGGGCCACCAACTCGCTGTCCGGGGGCGAGACGTTCCTCGCCTCGCTCGCCCTCGCCCTCGGTCTGGCCGAGGTGGTCACCAACCAGGCGGGCGGCATCACCCTCGACACCCTGTTCATCGACGAGGGCTTCGGCTCGCTCGACGCCGAGACCCTCGACATCGCGATGAGCACCCTCGACGGCCTGCGCAGCGGCGGACGCACCATCGGGCTGATCAGCCACGTCGAGGCGATGAAGGAGCAGATCACGGCGAAACTCCGCATCACCGTCACCCCGCACGGCGCCAGCGAGATCGAGGAGCCACTCGACCTCGACTAGTCGGGAGCGCGCCCGGCGGAGGGTCTGGTGCGGCGGATTCCGGTTTGTGTACAGTGTCCACATCCGATTCCCGCGAGGCGTTCCGGGATCGATTCCGCGAAGGGATGGCGCCCGTGACATTCATCGAGGCCAGCGGCCTGGTCAAGACCTATTCGCCCCGGCGTGCCGCGCCGGTGCACGCGCTCGACGGACTCGACCTGAGTGTGCCGCAGGGAACGGTGACCGCCCTCCTCGGCCCGAACGGCGCGGGGAAGACGACGGCCGTGAAGGTGCTCACCACCCTGATCCGGCCGGATGCCGGCACCGCGACCATCGGGGGAGTCGACGTGCTGCGGTACCCGGAGCGCATCCGTCCCGCAATCGGCGTCTCCGGCCAGTACGCGGCCGTCGACGAGAACCTCACCGGGCTGGAGAACCTCGACATGGTCGGCCGGCTCTACCATCTCGGCGCCCGGCAGTCCCGCGAACGTGCGCGCGAACTCATCGACCTCTTCGACCTGACCGAGGCGCGCAACCGCCCGGTCAAGGGCTTCTCCGGCGGAATGCGCCGGCGCATCGACCTGGCCGGGGCGCTCGTCACGCGGCCGCAGGTGCTCTTCCTCGACGAGCCGACGACCGGCCTCGACCCGCGCAGCCGACTCGGCATGTGGGACATCATCACCTCCCTGGTGGGGGAGGGCACCACGGTTCTCCTCACCACCCAGTATCTGGAGGAGGCCGACCAGCTCGCCGACGACATCTCCGTGATCGACTTCGGCAGGGTGATCGCACGCGGCACCTCCGACGAGCTGAAGGCGTCGAGCGGCGGGCAGCGGGTCGAGATCAACCTCGTCGCGGCCTCCGACAGCCCGCGCGCCCAGGAGGTTCTCCGCCGGCACGGCAGCGCGGAGCCCACAGTCTCCGACGACGGACGGGAGCTCACGGTCAGCGCCGACGACGGCCCGGCCGCCCTGCAACGCATGCTGTCCGATTTCGACGCCGCGGGCATCCGCCTCTACGACGCAGGCATGCGCCGTCCGACGCTCGACGAGGTGTTCCTGCGGCTCACCGGACACGCGGCGACCTCGGAGGACGACGCCGATGCCGACACCACGCGCAAGGACCAGCGGAAGGAGCGGGTGTCATGACCGCGATCGGCCGTCCGCTGCAGGCGCCCACGGGAGGCCCGAGCCTGGGCACCTGGCTCTCCGACGGGTGGATCACAACGCGGCGCAACCTCATCAAGATCAAGCGGGTCCCCGACATCCTCGTCTTCACCACACTGCAGCCGATCATGTTCGTGCTGCTCTTCAGCTACGTGTACGAGGGCGTGATCGACATCCCGGGCAGCAGCTACAAGGAGTTCATCATGGCCGGGATCTTCGCGCAGACCGTGGTGTTCGGGTCCACCTACTCCGGCAGTGCCATGGCGCAGGATCTCAAGGACGGCATCATCGACCGCTTCCGCACCCTGCCGATGAGTCCCTCCGCGGTGCTGGTCGGCCGCACGAACGGCGACCTGCTCATCAACACCATCTCGATGGCGGTGATGATGGCCACCGGATTCGTCGTCGGATGGCGGATCCGGTCGAGCCTGCTCGAGGCGCTGGCCGCCGTCGCCCTCCTGCTGTTCTTCGCCTACGCGCTCTCCTGGGTGATGGCCTTCCTCGGCATGAGCGTGCGCAGCCCCGAGGTGATCAACAACGTCTCCTTCCTCGTGCTGTTCCCCATCACCTTCCTCTCCAACGCCTTCGTGCCCAGCGACTCGCTGCCGGCTCCCCTCCAGGCGTTCGCCGAGCTGAACCCGGTGTCGGCGCTGGTGCAGGCCGCCCGCAACCTCTTCGGCAACACTCCGGCGCAGGCGCCCGTGCCCGACGTGTGGACGCTGCAGAACCCGGAGATCACCGTGCTGATCGGCATCGCTGTGGTGCTCGTGGTTTTCGTGCCGCTCTCGATCCGCAAGTTCGAGCAGGTCAGCTCCCGCTGACGGCACGGCGGCGGCCGCCGAATACACTCGGGTGATGCCCGACTACCGCGTGACGATGACGATGGGCGCCGTTCGCGCGGGCGTCGCCCCGGACTCCGTTCTGCCCACCGCGTCTGCCGCGGCCGGGGAGTTCACCATGGTGGAGGCGGCCGACATCGCCGTGGTGGCCGGGGAGGCGCGCATCACCATCCGCTTCGAGGCGGACGACGCCGAACTCGCCGCGCAGATCGCCGCGCACGTGGTCGGCGTGACGCACGGCTCCGTCGACGTAGTGGACGTGCGCGTCACCGAGCGTGTCGGGGGACGCTGGCGCACCATCCGCTGAGCGAGGGCGAGCCGCGACTGTCCACAGGGCCTGTTCTCCACAGATGAAGCGGATGCCGCTCCCGCGGTACTCCGGCGGGGTCACCCTTGTCGCATGAAACCGATCGACTACGACCAGACGGTCTACCTCCCGCTCAGCACAGACGCGCTCATCGAGCAGCGGGTCGACCTCCTCGTCGGGCGCGCCCAGCGCCGGCAGCTCTGGCTGATGTTCCTCGACGCCGCCCAGGTGCAGCTGCCGCTGCTGATCCCGATCGGCGACATCCCGGTGGCGCCGTCGGCGGACGACCTCCCGCGCTGGGCGGTGCTGATCGAGAACACCGCGGAGGCGGCGCAGGCCGCGAGCGTTGTGGTGGTGCTCGAGCGCTACGCCCCGGACCAGCTCACGGACGCGGACCGATCCTGGGCGCGGCAGCTCCGCGACAGCTGCGGCATGGCACAGGTGCCGCTGCGGGCGATCGTGCTGAGCCACCGCCGGGGCGCGCGGCTCCTGGCGCCCGACGACTATGCGGGGTAGCGGGAGCCGGCCCGCCGGTCGGCGCGGCGGGTGCCGCGTCGACCGGCGGGCCGCATCCGCTACCGGAGCGGCTCGTCCCCGACGGGGATGTCGTTGTCGAAGAAGGAGCGGTGGTCGCCGAGCGGCGTGTCCGAGGGCTCCTCCGACTCGGTGAGCGAATCGGTCTCCTCGCGCTCGGCGTCCTCCTCGACCTGCGGGTCGAGTTCGTCCGGGTGCTCGTTCGTGTCGGTCATCGTGTCTCCTGCCGTTCTGCGGGTAAGGGGATTCTGCGTACGGGGTCAGACGGCCGCGGAGAGTTCCGCGAAGTCCTCGTCGCTGAGCGTGAGCTCGGCGCCGCGCAGGTTGTCCTCGAGGTGGTCCACCGACGAGGTCCCCGGGATCGGGAGCATCACGGGGGAGCGGCGCAGCAGCCAGGCGAGGGCGAGCTGCGAGGGGGTCGCGTCGAGCCGCTCGGCGATGGCCGACAGCGGTCCGCCGTCGCCCACCAGCTTGCCGGTGGCCAGCGGGAACCAGGGGATGAAGGCGATGCCGCGCTCCGTCGCGTAGTCGAGCAGGGGCTCGGCGTCGCGTCGGGCGAGGTTGAAGAGGTTCTGCACCGACGCGATGGTCGCGATCTTCGACGCGGCCTCGACCTGGTCGACGCTCACCTCGCTGAGTCCGATGTGGCGGATCTTGCCCTCCTCCTGGAGGAGCTTCAGCTCGCCGATCTGGTCGTCGAGCGGAACCTTCGGGTCGATGCGGTGCAGCTGCTGGAGGTCGATGCGATCCACCCCGAGGATGCGCAGGCTCATCTCGGTCTGCTGGCGCAGGTACTCCGGGCGCCCGACCGGCGTCCACTGGTTGGGGCCCTGGCGGGTGAAGCCGGCCTTGGTCGCGATGACGAGGTCGTCGGCGTAGGGGGCGAGGGCCCGGAACAGCAGCGGCTCCGCGACGTACGGTCCGTAGGAGTCGGCCGTGTCGATGAAGGTGACGCCGAGCTCCACGGCCCGGCGCAGCACACGGACCGCCTCGTCGGGGTCGCGGGGCTCGCCCCAGACCCCCGGCCCGGTGAGCTGCATGGTGCCGTAGCCCAGGCGGTGCACCGGCAGGTCGCCGCCGATGGAGAAGGAGCCGGAGGCCGCGGCCGGCAGAGTCGCGGTCATGCCTGCGCCTCCTCGGTGGGGGCGGTCTCGGTCTCGGCGGCGGCGGTGCTGCCGGGCAGCGAGGCCTCGATCAGGTCGACGATCTCCGCGGAGTCGGGCTCGGTGGTGGGGCGGAAGCGGTGCACCTCTCCGGCCGGGGTGATTACGAACTTCTCGAAGTTCCAGCTGACCTTGCCTGCGTGGCCCTTCGCGTCGGGCGTCTTGACCAGTTCCGTGTAGAGCGGGTGCTGCTGCTTGCCGTTCACCCGGATCTTCTCGAACATCGGGAAGGTGACTCCCCAGGTGGTGGAGCAGTACTCCTTGATCTTCTCCTCGCTGCCGAGCTCCTGCAGGAACTGGTTGCTCGGGAAGCCGAGGACGGTGAAGCCGCGGTCGCCGTAGGTCTTCTGCAGCGCCTCGAGCTTCTCGTACTGCGGCGCGAGGCCGCAGCGGGAGGCGACATTGACGATCATGATGACCTTGTCGCCGTACTCGGCGAGGGAGGTCTGGTCGCCATCGATTGTGGTGATGGGGATGTCGGTGAGGGTCATGGGCTCGACGATACGCCCCGCCGGCACGCCCCCACCAACCACCCCGTCGTTATCCAGCTGTCACTCAGCTTCCCGGGCCGGAGGCCGCGGAGGAGTGATCAGTTGTCGCCGTCGACACGCACAACGCCGAAGTCCGCGGCGAGCTCGACGTCGAAGTCGGTGCCGTCGGCGACCGTCACCTCGACCTCCCAGGCGTGGTCGGCGTCGTCGCTGCGGTCGAGGTCGGTGACCGTGCCCGAACCGACCTCGGCGAGGGCCGCCGCCTCGGCGCTGGCCCGCTCCTCATCGCCGATCGGGGCGTCGTCGTTCAGCGGTGCGGAGGACGACGGTGCGGACGAGGAACCGTTCGACGAACCGTTCGTCGCGCCGCTCCCCGCGCCGGGCACCACGCCGTCGATGCGCACGACCTCGAAGGACTCGTCCAGCTCAACGTCGACGTCGTCGCCGTTGTCGAGGCGCACCTCGACGGTGTAGTCGTGGTCGAGGTCGTCGCTGCGCTCGGCCTCGGAGACGGTGCCCTCGCCGACGGCGTCGAGTGCCGCCGCGCTGGCGCTCTCGAGGTCCTGGCCGCTGAGACGGTCGTTGTCGGTGTCGAAGCCGTCGGTCGCGGCGTAGGCGATGCCCGTCCCGCCGAGGACGATGACGGCTGCTGCGGCTCCTGCGATGATCCAGGTCTTCTTCTTCATGGGGTTCTCCTCGTGTTCGTTGCGGTGTTCCCCCAGTGTGCAGAGGGGGCGCTGAAGCGAGACTGAATCCGGCTGAAGGCGGCTTCAGAAAGCGGATGCGACGGGCAGCGTGACCTCGAACCGCGCGCCGCCGAGACGGCCGGCCAGCGCCACGACGCTGCCGCCGTGGGCCGCGGCGATCTCCCGCACGATCGGGAGCCCGAGCCCGCTTCCTCCGGACTCCCGCGCCCTCGCGTCGTCCAGCCGAACGAAGCGGTCGAACACCCGCTCGCGCTGCTCGGGAGCGATGCCCTCGCCGTCGTCGTCGACCGCGAGCAGCACGGAGTCCGCGGTCTCCACCAGTTCGATCCGCACGGCGCCCGCGGCGTGCCGGGAGGCGTTGTCGACCAGATTGCGCACCAGCTGTGCCAGGAGCCCGGCGTCGCCGACGACGCGCGCCGGACCCACGGCGGACGCGTCGATCCGCAGCTCGGTCGCCGACTTCAGCCGGCGCACCTCCGCCAGCACCAGGTCGTCGACGTCCACCGGACGCCGCGGCACTGCCAGCGTGTGCTCGTCGGCCTTGGCGAGGGTCAGCATGCCGTCGACCAGGCGCTCCAGCCGGGCGCCCTCGTCGAGGATCGCCTCCGAGAGCTCGCCGCCCGTCACCCGGTCGGGGTGGCTCCGCGCCACCTCGGCGAACTGGCGGAGCGACGCCAGCGGCGACCGCAGCTCGTGGGAGGCGTCGGAGATGAAGCGGCGCTGGGCGCGCTGCGACTCGTCCAGACGGTCCAGCATGGAATTGAGGGTCGTGGCCAGTCGCCCGATCTCGTCGTCCGCGCCCGAGGAGTCGAGGCGGGTGTCCAGCCGGCTGGCGGTCACCTCGTCGACCTCGCGGCGCATCCGCTCGACCGGGCGCAGCGCCCGCCCGACGACGATCCAGGTGGTCGCGGCGACGAGCAGGATGACCAGGGGCACCGCGACGGCGAGCATCGTCCAGACGGTGGCGAGCGTCTCGTCGACCTCGTCGGTGCTCACCCCCACGACCACGATACTGTCGTCGTCGGTGTCGTCGGCCGACAGCAGGTAGGCGCCGTCCTCGTCGGGGATGCGGATGCTGCGGCTCTCGTCGTAGTCGCGCTCGGGCACCGCGGCCAGGCCCTCGGCGCTCTCGCTCGACGCGATCACCGTGCCGCCGTCGTCGAGCAGCTGCGCGAAGCGGTCGTCGTCGTCGCTCTCCGTCACCTCGCGTGCCCCGGACACGTCGACCCGGGCGGCGAGGTCGCCGGCGTAGGAGTCCGCGGACGACCGCACCCCCTCGAGCAGCGCGCCCCGCAGGCTCGCCCCGAAGAGCAGCGCGCCCGCGAGGAGCGCCACGGCGACCACGGCGGTGGCGATGAGCGTGATGCGCACCCGGATGGTGACGCCGCGACGGCGCTCAGCCACCGTTCGTCGCCAGTCGGTAGCCGGCGCCGCGCAGCGTCTCGATCGCCGCACGGTCGAAGGGCCGGTCGAGCTTGTTGCGCAGGTGCCGCACGTACACCTCGACGATGTTGGAGTCGCCCTCGAAGTCGGAGTCCCAGACGCCGTCGAGCACTTCCCGTTTGGAGACCACCTCGCCCTTGCGCCTGATCAGGAACTCGAGCACCGCGAACTCGCGCGCGGTCACCTCGATCGAGACCTCGCCGCGCCAGACCTCGCGCGATGCGGGATCGAGACGCACGTCGCCCGCCTCGAGCACCGAGGGCCGGTCGCCCCCGCGGCGGCGCAGCAGGGCGCGCACCCGGGCGAGCAGCACGGCGTAGGAGAAGGGCTTGGTCAGGTAGTCGTCGGCGCCGGTGTCGAGCGCCTCCACCTGGTCCCATTCGCCGTCCTTGGCGGTGAGCATCAGGATCGGCGTCCAGTTCTTCTCGGCGCGCAGGGTCTCGCAGACGCGGTAGCCGCTCAGCCCGGGCAGCATGATGTCGAGCACGATCACCGCGTACTCGTTCTCCCGGGCGCGCCAGAGGCCGTCGGTGCCGGTCGCCGCGACGTCGACGGCGAACCCCTCCGCCTCGAAGCCGCGCCGCAGCCCCTCGGCCAGACGGGTCTCGTCCTCCACCACCAGTACGCGCATCAGTCCTGCCTCCGCTCGCCATTCTGGCCGACGCCCGCTGAAGCGACGCTGAAACGCATGCGGTGCGCCGCGCTCAGGCGCGCAGGGCGAGCACGAAGGGCAGCACGGCCGACGCCCCGGCCCGGCGGAGCTCCCGACCGGCGGCGGTGATCGTCCAGCGGCTGTCGACGAGGTCGTCCACCAGCAGCACGGGCGAGCCCTGCGGGATCTCGAGGCCCGCTGTGCCGAAGCGCTCCCACACACTCGAGAGCCGGTAGGCGCTGTTGCCGCCGGCCTCGCCGGTGGGTCCGCCGTTCTCCCACGACAGGGCTCCCAGGTAGGGCAGGCGCCCCGCCGCACCGAGTCCGCGCGCCACGGATTCGACCAGGAGCGGATGCCGTCTCGACGGCACACTCACCACGGCGACGGGTCGTTCGTCCCAGCCCCAGTCGGCCAGCACCCGCACGCAGGCGGCGACCATCGCGGCCGACGCGGGCGCATCCGCCGCCCCGGAGGCGAAGGTGTCGCGCAGGGTGCCGCCCCAGCCCAGGTCGGTGAGCCTGGCGAGTGCGCGTCCCGGTGCCACGCGGTCGCCGAGCGGGATGTTGCCCTTCGCGGCCACCCCGAGGCGGTCCATTCCGTTGGGCCACTGGGCGCGCGGTTCGACGACCACACCCACGCGGTCCAGCGACTTCGCGGCCGTCGCGGTGGCGTCCGTCGCCACGTCGGAGGGGTACCAGGCGCCCGCGCAGTTGTCGCAGCGTCCGCAGGGCACGGCGGTGTCGTCGTCGAGCGCACGCTGCAGGAACTCCATCCGGCAGCCCTGCGTGCCGGCCGGGAGCAGCTCGTAGTCGAGCATCGACTGCTGCTCGGCCTCGCGGGCCGCCGCGATGCGGGCGTAGCGGTCGGCGTCGTAGACCCAGGGCTCGCCGGTGGACACCCAGCCGCCCTGCACCTTGCGCACGGCGCCGTCGACATCGAGCACCTTGAGCAGCAGCTCGAGCGGGGTGCGCTTGAGGTCGACCCGCGCCTCGAGCGCCGGCGTGGAGAGCGGCGTGGAGCCGAGCTCGGCGATCACCGCGAGCGCCTTCTGCTCGCGCGGCATCGATGCGGTGGCGAAGTAGTTCCAGATCGCCTCGTCTTCGCTGCCGGGCAGCAGCAGCACGTCGGCGTTGTCGGTGGCGCGGCCGGCGCGTCCGACCTGCTGGTAGTAGGCGACGGGGGAGGAGGGGGCGCCGAGGTGCAGCACGAAGCCGAGGTCGGGCTTGTCGAAGCCCATGCCCAGGGCGCTGGTGGCGACCAGCGCCTTGAGCGAGTTCGCCTTGAGGCGGCCCTCGAGCTGCTCCCGTTCGGCGGTGTCGGTGCGCCCGGTGTAGGCGTGCACCTCGTGGCCGGCGTCCCGCAGCAGCCGGGCGGTGTCCTCCGCCGCGGAGACGGTGAGCGCGTAGATGATGCCGCTGCCGGGCAGCTCGGCGAGGTGGCTGAGCAGCCAGGCGAGGCGCGCCTGCGCGGTCGGCAGCCGGAGCACCCCGAGACGCAGCGACGCCCGGGCGAGCGGGCCGCGGATGGTGAGCACCTCGGCGGCGTCGACGGCCGAGGTGTGGTGCGCCAGCTGCTCCGCCACATCGCCGACCACGCGGCTGTTTGCCGTCGCCGTGGTGGCGAGCACCGGGATGCCGGCGGGCAGCTCGGCGATCAGGTCGCGGAGTCGCCGGTAGTCCGGCCGGAAGTCGTGGCCCCAGTCGGAGATGCAGTGCGCCTCGTCGACCACGAGCAGTCCGGCCCGCGCGACCAGGTCGGGGAGCTGCTCGTCGCGGAACGACGGGTTGTTGAGCCGCTCGGGGCTGACCAGCAGAACGTCCACTTCGTCGTCGCGCAGCATCCGCTGCACCTCGGTCCACTCGTGCGCGTTCGAGGAGTTGATCGACACGGCGCGCACCCCGGCACGCGCGGCGGCGGCCACCTGGTCGCGCATCAGCGCCAGCAGCGGGGAGACCAGGACGTGGGGCCGGCGCCGCGCTGGCGCAGCAGCAGCGTCGCCACGAAGTACACCGCGGACTTGCCCCATCCGGTGCGCTGCACCACGAGCGCGCGCCTGCGATCGTCGACGAGCGCCGAGATGGCCTCGAACTGGCCGTCGTGGAACTCGGCGGCGTCCGTTCCGACGAGGGTGCGGAGAACGGTGAGTGCGGATTCGCGGGTCGACGTCATCCGTACAGCCTGACAGGTGCGACCGACGTGCCCGCGCAGCGCGGCGGATACGTGCAGAACCATTCGGTATCGTCGTTGTGCACAACACGTCACGGAGAGAGAAGCGCACGGATGCCCGACAGCCCCATCTCGGCGACGCCCTACGAGGTGCTCGGCGTGAGCGCCACCGCCACGCAGGAGGAGCTCCGTCGCGCCTACCGCCGTCTGGCGCGAGAGACGCACCCCGACACCGGGGGCAGCTCCGCGCGTTTCGTCGCCGTGCAGCTCGCCTGGGAGCGCGTCGGCACCGTGGAGGACCGCGCCGCCTACGACCGCGGTCGTCCGGCACACAGCGAGCGCGACGAGCCGCACACCTGGTCGGCGCCGAGCGGTCGTGCGCCCAAGCAGGACACCCGGCCGTCCGCGCGCGCCTACGGCCACCCCGGTGGCTGGCGGCGCGAGCGCTACCTCGGCCTGATGCGCGAGTGGGTCGGCGTGGGAGTCCCTGTGCCCGACCCCTACGACCCGGCGCTCGTGCGCAGCGCCCCCCGCGAGATCCGTCACCTGCTGGCGGATGCGCTGGCCGAGGAGGCGACGGCCCGCACCATCTCCGCGCTCGGCATCGCGTACACCGTCTGGCACGACGTCTCCACGGGCTACCCGGACGAGAAGATCGACCACGTGGTGCTCGGGGCGAGCGGACTGTTCGCCATCCTGTCCGAGGACTTCGGCGGCCCCGTGCGGGTGAAGGGCGGAGAGCTCATCGGCGAGGCCCTCGGAGGCGAGCGCCCCGTCAACGACCTCGGGCACCGGGTCAAGGCGCTGTCGCGGTCGCTGCGACTCAAGTTCACCGGGATCGTGATCGTGGTGCCCGACGACGACCTGCTCGAGCCGGGAATCGACCTCGGCAGGGTGCGCGGAGTCTCCGCCGCGGTTGTGCGGCACTCCTATCTGCCCGCGTTGCTGCGCGAGGGGCTGCCCGGCTCCGCTCTCAGCGGGGGGAACGAGGTCTTCGACCTGCGTACGCGGCTGCAGGCGGGCATCCGCTTCGTCGAATAGTGCCCGGCATCAGCTGATCCAGGCGTTAGCCCACGTCGAAGCTGGACGACCCGGTCGGGGGAGTCGACCGCACGTCGACGCCGCTCACCGAGGCGCTCGGCGGCCCCGACGACAGCCAGGCGAGGAACTCCTCCACCGCTGCGGGCTCGCCCTCCGCCTCCACCTCGACCGTGCCGTCGAAGAGGTTGCGGGCGTACCCGGCCACCCCGAGCGACTGCGCCCGCTCGCGCGCGGCCCAGCGGAAGCCGACGCCCTGCACCACCCCGCTGACGACGGCCCGTCTGCGCAACCGTGAAGTGTCCATGGCCACACGCTAGTGGCACCCACCGGTTCTGCGCTTGACTGGATCGCATGACGACTGTGATCCCGGCAGGCTACGAGCGCCTGCTCCTCGAGCCCAACTTCGGCCACCTCGGCACCGTGCGCCCCGACAACTCCGTGCAGGTGAACCCGATGTGGTTCGAGTACGACGGCGAGTTCATCCGCTTCACGCACACCAGCAAACGGGCCAAGTTCCGCAACCTGCAGCTCAACCCGTCGATGAGCCTGTCGGTCGTCGACCCGCGGGACCCCGAGACCTATCTCGAGGTGCGCGGCCGTCTCGTCGAGGCGGTGCCCGACCCGACGGGCGCCTTCTACGTGCGGCTCGGCCGGCGCTACGGCAATGCCGGGCAGCAGCCGCCGCCGGACAGCGCCGTGCGGGTGGTGCTGGTGATGAGCGTGGAGAAGACCACCCACATGTGACCATCCGTCCCAGCTGTGAACGCCACGCCGCTTCCCTGTACGTTCACTCGGGCGTTCCATCGTGGGACGTAGACTTTCCCCGTCAATCCTGATTCGGTACCGGCAAGACGGAGAAAATCATTAAGATCGCCAGCTACAACCTGCGAAAAAACGCCGCCAGCGCCGAGCTGACCGGCCTCGCGGAGAAATACGCGCTCGACCTCCTGTGCCTCCAGGAATGCGACACCAGCCTCCTCCCGGCCGACCTCGACGGCGGCGGGATGAAGCTCGCCGACGCGACCAAGCTCAACCGCCTCGGCCTCGCGATCTACTACCGCGCCGACCGCTTCACGCCGCTCGAGACGAAGACCTTCGAGCTGAAGAAGTCGCTGCACGACCTCATCGCGTCGCCGACGCACGAGCGCCTGATCGGCACCCGGTTCTTCGACGCGGAGACCGGCCACGAGTTCGTCGCCGCGTCGTTCCACGCCTCGCCGCTCACCGCGCTCAACTCGCTGCGACGCAACCAGATCAAGGCCGCGCACGAGGCGCTCACCGCGATGGGCGACCTGCCGCACCTCATGGTCGGCGACTACAACTACCCGCTGTTCCAGAAGGGACTCGGCAAGCGCATCGGCAAGACCGGCTACGACCTCTCGCTGAGCGACCGCCGCACCTACACGCGCTACAAGATCTTCACCGGGCACTTCGACTTCGTCACGAGCGTCGGCATGGTGATCGACAACGTCGAGACGCTGCCGATCGGCAAGTCCGACCACCTGCCGATCCTGGTCACCGCCAGCTCGACCGCGAAGGAAGCCGCGGCGTAGTCGCGTCCGCACCGGCTCGCCGGAGGCGTCCCGCTCGGCGTCGCGCCTTCATCCGCTCTGCAGTCAGCCTCTCCCGAATCGGTCGATGCCCGCCGCCATCGCCGCGTAGACCGGTGACAGCTCGTGCCAGCGCCGCTCCCAGGGGGCGGGGGTGCGGCCGGCGACGTGCGCCGCGAGGTCCTCGACGTGCGCCTGCCAGCCGGCGCCGTGGGCGAAGACCTGGTCGAGGGGCAGCCCGCGCTCCTCGATGACGAGGTCGGTGCCGCCCTCCTCCTCGGTCAGCCAGGCCTCGAACACCGTCTCGTCCGGCTCGCCCGGGCGCATGGTCACGAGGACGCGATGCGGTGCCTCGCACTCGTCGATGCGCGCGCTGCCCTCCCAGTGGCTGGTGAGCCGGGCGCGGAACGTGCCGCCCAGGCTGAGGTCGCCGTCGAGCTCGCCGATCCAGCGGGCCGCGCGGTCGCGGTCGGTGATCGCCGACCACAGGTCGTCGATCGTGGTGTCGAAGCGGTCGTGCATCCGCACGGTGCCGGTGTCGGCGGCTGGATCGTCGGCCGCCCGCAGGGTCCCGATGATCCGCGACCCCGTTGTCGTCGTGTCTGACATCGTCTAGCTCCTTCTCTGTCGTTTTCCTCGTGCCACTTCGGTGTGCAGGGCGCCCAGACGCTGCGTCCACAGCACCCGATAGCCCTCGAGCCAGTCGTCGAGCTCGGCGAGCGGCTCCGGATGCAGGGAGTAGACCCGGCGCTGGGCGTCCTGACGCACCTCGACCAGCCCGGCCTCGCGCAGCACACGCAGGTGCCGCGAAACGCCCGGGCGTGCGATCGTGAGCAGATCGGCCAGTTCGCCGGCCGTCGCGGGTCCGCGCCTGAGCTGTTCGAGCATGATCCGTCGGCTCGGGTCCGAGATCGCCTGCAGCAGTGCATCCATGGGGTTAATGTACCCGTGTCTGTACATAACGCACAAGGTACATTCGTGTCCGCCGGCCCGGCCTCCACTGGGTACGGTTGTTGTGACGGGGGAGGACGACTGTGAGTGAGATAGCCGGAGAACTGGCGCGCGTGCGCGAGGCGTTCGACCGACCGACCGTGCGCCTGCTCGACCGCAAGTGGGCGCCGTTCGTGCTGGCCGTATTCACGTCGTCGTTCAGCCGCGACCGCAGGAGCGTGCAGGCCGACCTGCTGCACACGCAGGTCGACGCCTACCTCGCCGACCTGCGCTCGATGGGGGAGGACACCCCGAAGGGCACCGGTCGCTCGCTCTGCATCCAGTGGATGAACGACCAGTGGCTGTACCGGGAGACCGGAGACGACGGCGACGAGCAGTACTCGCTCACCTCCCACGCCCTCGAGGCCCTCGCGATCTTGGACACGCTGTCGCGCGACCGGGCGCTCATCAGCGAATCGCGCCTCACGATGATCGTCGACACGGTGCGCCAGCGCGCCACCCAGGCCAGTCCCGACCGCGAGGAGCGGGTGCGGCGTCTCGACCTGCAGATCGCCGAGCTGACCGCCGAGCGCGAGCGCCTCGATGACGGCGGCGAGCTCGAGACCCTGAGCAACGAGCAGATGCACGAGGGCTACGCCAACCTCATCGACCTGATCGGCCAGCTGCCGAGCGACTTCAAGCGGGTCGAGGAGTCGGTCGCCGCCATGCACCGCCAGATCGTCAACGACTTCCGCGGCGAGGAGCGCCCGATCAGCGAGGTGCTCGACGACTACCTGGCGAAGACCGACACGCTCATGACCTCGACGGCGGCGGGGCGCGCCTTCGAGGGGGCCTTCGTGCTGCTGCGCGACGACGCGCTTCTGCTCGACCTGAAGAACGACCTCGAGACGATCCTCGGCCACCCCTTCGCCGCCACCCTGAAGCCGAACGACCGCAGGAGCTTCCTCGCCACCGTGGGCCTCATCCGCAAGGGCATCGACGACGTGCTCGTTCAGCGAACCGGGCTGACCACCACGCTGCGCGAGCACATCGTGAACCACGACGTCGTGAAGGACCGCGAGCTCGAGCGCCTGCTCCGCGACATCAACGGCGAGCTCGCCACCTGGATGGAGACCGCGGGACCGCGCTCGAGCGTCACCGCGCAGCTCATGCCGGGCACCCTCGACGTCGAGCACCTGCGCGAGCGCTTCTACGACCCGGACTCCCACGTCGCACCGCCACCCCTCGAGGACGTCTCCGACTCCGCGCCGGAGCCTCCGAGCCTCGACGAGGTGCGCAAGCAGGGCGGGCCGCTGCTCTACGAGATGCGCGACG
>Ga0247729_10000165_pt1 | contig 31591 bp, 21 predicted proteins | sample UWRJL133311R2_FD_180958 | JGI IMG/M metagenome (GOLD analysis project Ga0247729, IMG submission 180958) | Plant litter microbial communities from Arlington Agricultural Research Station in Wisconsin, United States - UWRJ-L133-311R-2 | ecosystem: Environmental > Terrestrial > Plant litter >... | reverse complement strand
GGCAATAAGGCGGTCCTGCTCCTCGGCGCTGAGCGCGCCCAGGCTTTCGAGGTACACCTGCAAGTGGTATTCCGAGGCCGGCAGCGCCGACACGGGCGGGTAAAAGTCGCGGATGGTGCCCTTATAGATGTACTGCCAGTCGAGCAGGATGAAGGTCCCGTGGCTGTCGACGAAGATCGGGACGGGCTGGAACATAGCCTTGTCGAGGTTGTCGTACACGGTGCGGCCACCCGCGAAGGAAATTTCCCGCTCACGCGACGGGCCGCCGAAGAAGATGCCTATTTTCATAACTAGGGCAAAGGTACGAGTGATTGGGGATTGGGCCCGCGGCCGGGAGTACTCCCCAAACGACTCCCTGCAGGCAGGGAGAGGTGGGGGGATTCCTCAAGACTGTTTCGGCACGCAGAAAGTCTTGTGAGGACGCCTCAAGACTGTTTCTGCGCGCAAAAAGTCTCGTGAGGCGTCCTCAAGCCAATTTTGACGTGCGAAAAGACCTGTGTGGACTTCCACAAACCTGTTTCGGTCGGTAAAAGGTTATTTGTGGAGGTCCACAAACCAGTTTTAGCCCGCCAAAACGGGTTTGTGGACTTCCTCCCACCCGTTTTGGCCGGTAAAAAGTCCTTTGTGGACCAGGTCCCGGTTCGGCCCGGCGGCTCCGGCGGCGGCCGCTGCCAGCGCGGCGGCCGCCTTGCTTGATACCGCAAATCTGCCGAACTACGCGCCGCCAAGCCGTATAAGGCTTACCAACTCCCCATTTTCCGTCCCATGAAAACACTGGACCAGTACAACTTCGCCGGCAAGCGCGCCGTGGTGCGCGTCGACTTCAACGTGCCCCTCGACGCCGACCTACGCATCACCGACGACACGCGCATCCGCATGGCCACGCCCACGATCAAGAAAATCCTGGCCGACGGCGGCTCGGTGGTGCTGCTCTCCCACCTGGGCCGGCCCAAGGGCGGCCCCGACAAGAAAAACTCCCTGCGCAACATCGTGGCGCGCCTCCAGCAGGAGTACGGGCAGGAAGTGAAGTTTGCCGACGACGTGGTGGGCGCCGAAGCCGCCCAGCTGGCGGCCAGCCTGCAGCCCGGCGAAATCCTGCTGCTCGACAACCTGCGCTTCCACGCCGAAGAAGAGAAGGGCGACGCCGCCTTCGCCGAAAAGCTCAGTAAGCTCGGCGACGTGTACGTAAACGATGCCTTCGGCGCGGCCCACCGCAAGCACGCCTCCACGGCCGTCATGGCCCAGTACTTCGCGCCCGAAAACCGGGTGGCCGGCCTGCTCATGCAAAGCGAGTTGGACAACGCCCACCGGGTGCTTACCAACGCCGAGCGGCCCTTCACTGCCATCATGGGCGGGGCCAAGATTTCCGACAAGATCCAGCTCATCGAGCAGCTGCTCGACAAGGTCGACTACCTCATCATCGGCGGCGGCATGTCGTACACCTTCTCCGTGGCCCAGGGCGGCAGCATCGGCAACTCCCTGCTCGAAGCCGACAAGATTGACCTGGCCCTGAGCCTGCTCGAAAAGGCCAAGGCCAAGGGCGTGCAGCTCCTGCTGCCCGGCGACGCCGTCATTGCCAACGCCTTTGCCAACGACGCCGACGTGGACGTGGCCGCCAGCCACCACATTCCCGACGGCTGGATGGGCCTCGACATCGGTCCCGACTCGCGGGAGCAGTTTGCCGATATCATCCGCCAGTCGAAAACCATCCTCTGGAACGGCCCGATGGGCGTGTTTGAGATGAGCAACTTCTCCGTGGGCACCGAGTTCGTGGCCCGCGCCATTGCCGATGCTACCGCCGCCGGCGCCTTCAGCCTCATCGGCGGCGGCGACTCGGCCGCGGCCGTCACCCAGATGGGCTTCGCCGACCGGGTGAGCTACATCAGCACCGGCGGCGGCGCTTTGCTCGAGTACATGGAAGGCAAGGAGCTGCCCGGCGTGGCGGCGCTGGAAGGCCGGTAAGACTACTAGCGTCAGCACGCACAAAAAAAGCACCGGCGCCGCGCCGGTGCTTTTTTTGTGCGTGCTGACGCCGAGAGTAGGTCTTTAGTTCACGGAAGGAGCCAGTCCGAGTTCATTGCCCGGCACGTTGTTGGAACTGTAGAATTTGCCCAGCAGGCGCGTTTTTAGCTGCTCCAACTGAGTTTTGTTTAGCGCGCTCAGCTCATGCAGCCATTCCAGGCGGGCCAGCTGCAGCTCGGCGGGGCGCAATGGGTTTATCGTGGCATACTGCTGCCGCAGGTGCACGATGGTATGGTCGCGAAGCGTGTTGGCGAAGGCGTACAGCGCGGGCCGGTTGCGGCGGCTATCAAACAAGGCAATGTTACCCCGCCCGGTGGTCAGGATGAAGTCGTGGCGCCAGAGGCGCAGGCATTGGGCCGCCAGGGCCAGCAGGATTCCGGTCAGGATGAGCAGCAGCCAGAGCGCCGACTCGCGCTGGTCGGGCAGGGAGCCTACCGTGTACGCGGCCTTTAAGCAGCCAAAGCCCACGAACAGGGTCGCCAGCGTCAGCCGAAACGGGAAGTTGTGGTGCCGGGCCACGTCGATAGGCAGCAGCTCCTCGTAGGGAATCAGAAGCTCCGTACGCTGGAAAAAGTGCTTTTTCTCCAGCTTCAAGCCATTTTCCAGGAGCGTGAGTTGGGTATAGCCCGCAGGCGGATAGAGCTGCCGAATTGTAGTTGTAGGCAAAGACATAGTAACCTGAGAAGTAAATCGAGCGAATGTAGTTTTAATTTATGCCGGGCTTTAGCGTAATGGCGTGTTGCGCCTTGTCCGGGACCCATTGCCGCGTTTATGCTTGATACGCAGAGTGCTCGTAATGCCAGGCCTTTAAAACCCGCTGAAGGGCGAAGGGGAGAAGCAGAGCACGAAAATCAGCAGCATCACCCAGCCCAGCACCTTGCGGCCAGGGCTCAGGGGCCGCTCATCGGGGGCCTGGGGGTGGAAGATGCCCGTGACGCGGCCCAGCAGCAGCCCAAACACCAGCCAGCCCGGATTGCCCATAATACCCGGCACGGCCTGGGTCACGGCCAGCTGCCCGGCAAAGACGCCCAGCGCCAGCATCAGCCCCCGGCGCGGCGTGGGCAGGGCCTTGCGAAACACCAATATCAGGTACACCAGGTAGGGCACGCCCCAGGACAGCCACGTCTCGGCGTCGGTGTGCAGGGTAAACAAGCCCAGCCCGGCGTAGAAAATAAAACCGATGAAGAGCCCCACCGACAGCCGGTTGAACCGCCGGTAGCCCAGCAGGCCGTAGAGGATGTGGCCGCCGTCGAGCTGGCCGATGGGCAGCAGGTTCAGGGCCGTAAAAAACAGCGCCAGGGCCCCGGCCAGCAGCACCGGGTAGTGCATCAGCTCGTTGGGCGGCGGCAGGCGCGCGGGGTCGGCAAAGCCGGCTTCGAGCAGGCGGTACAGCAGGGGCTTGCCCAGCGTCATGCCGTCCCCGCTCTGGTAAACGTGCCGGGCGTAGTCGGCCCCGTAGGCGCGGTACTCGGGATGAATGCGGAACACGTACTCCAGCGGGTCGGGCAGGTGGGTGAAGCCGTAAATTAGCACCGGCACGGCCACCAGAAACCCCGCCAGCGGCCCGGCCAGCCCGATGTCGAAAAACTCCCGGCGGGAGAAGATCCGGTCCTTGATGCGGATAACGGCCCCGAACGTGCCGATGGTGTTGAAAAAGCCGGTGAAAAACGGAATGTAAAACGGCAGCGTGGCCCGCACCCGGTAGTGGCGGGCGGTGAAGTAATGCCCAAACTCGTGCACCGTCAGCACCCCCAGAAAGGGCAGCGAAAACCACAGCCCGCGCAGGATTTCAGCTTGGCTGAGCTGAGTGGCGTAGCCCAACAAGCTGCCCGGGTGCTCGGCGAAAAAGGTTTTGCCTGTCATCCACTCCGCGCCGGCCAGGGTGGTGGTGGTCAGGGTGAGCAAAAACAGCAGCAGGTGCAGCGCGTAGGTGCGCCAGCGCGGGGGCGCGGGCTTCTCGTAGCGGGTGAAGCCCAGTTGCTCGGGCGTCGGCGGCTCGGACACCGGCGGCGCGTCGGCATCAGGAAAGGGCAGGAGCGGGGAAGGCACGGATAGCGGCGGGAAGGGCGGCGGTGAGGGTGAGCGGCGGAGCCAGGAACAGCGTAGGCAGCCCCAGGCGCCGGGCCGTTTCGACGTGCTGAAAACTGTCTTCGATGAAAAGAGTTTCTCCGGCCCGCCAGTTCATTTCGCGCAGGGCGTGTTCGAATATCTCCGCCCCGGGCTTGCGCAGTCCCACTTCCTGGGAGTAGAACACCCGGTCGAGGCAGTCGGCAATGCCGTGGCGGAAGCCGTACTGCTGGTGCAGCCGCCGGTTTATTTCCTCGATGTGGATGTGGTTGGTGTTGCTGAGCAGGGCGGTCTGGTGGCCCTGGGCGCGCAGCTCGGCAATGAAGGCCAGCCGCTCGGCCGGCACGTCGAGCAGCATGGCGTTCCAGGCGGCGTCCAGGGCTTCGTCGGTAGCCTCCAGGTCGTAGTGCTGGCGCAGGCGGGCTCGAAACTCCGCGGGCGTGAGGCGGCCGGTTTCGAGCAGGTCGAACAGCTCCACCTGGCTTTGCTGGTTGAACTCGATGGTGCTGCCCGCCCGGCTCAGTGCCCGCATGGCTTCCACCGTCAGCTGGTAGTCGATGTTGATAATCACGCCCCCAAAATCGAAGAGTAGGTTGGGCTTTTTAGCGGACATAGGCAGCGGGCAAGGGAGTAGCGGACGGCGCAAGTATAGGCGAATCCGGCCGGCCTTCGTTTAGGAATTGGAATTGCGGCCGCAAACTTCGAAGTTTGCACTGCCGAAATCAACTGCGCCGGCGGCGGGTTTCGTGCTGGGCCTATAGCTCAATCGGTTAGAGCAGCTGACTCATAATCAGCAGGTCACTGGTTCGATTCCAGTTGGGCCCACCAAACCGGATTTAACACTTTTCGCGGTGTTGGGTCCGGTTTTTTTATTGCTATTAGCGTTTGAGAGTGAGGTGATTGTGTCAAAAATGACGTTGGTTCTGCCGGTTCGATAAAGCCCGATTTCGGGAGCGAAGGCCAGGCCGTTTGGATGGATCATGTTCTGGAGTTTTTGACGGATAGGCAAATCGGATTTCTCCCACATAATGTACAAGTTAGCTGCCATCTCAACCGCGTAATCAGTGTAAGTTTCGAGGTTCGATAAGTTCGTTGCAAGACCAGCGTAGCGAGCCTGCAATGGCTGCAGTTCATCCACTGCGGTTTTGCTACTATACTTCTCGTAAGTAGCCCGGTCAAGCTCCTCATTAGCATAGCGCTCCTGCATCCTCTCCAGCTTCTGCTGCACCCGCAGCAGCTCAGTTTCTACAGCTTTCCGTTCCTGGACGCCTTCTTGGTTCAGCTGCTGAAATACGCTGGCAGTTATAGTTTTCATGGGAGCAATCAGGTGCTGGGCTAACGTGTACTGGCTCAACATCACTTGATATAAATTATGAAGTTGATGGGCACCGATATTCAACCTGCAGCCTTTTGTGTTGCACTTATAGTACCACAGCGCTTTCTTCTTGACCACATACCCTGTCAGAGGCTTCGTGCACCGATGGCACCGTACATGGTGCTTTAGTGGCACAGTAGGTACCTCCTTCGCATGGACATGCCCGTGCTCCTGCGCTTTTTGCAGAGTATTGAGCTGTTCAAACTGCGTTTCGGTAATCAGGGCTTCATGCTGCCCTTTCACTACTTCACCATCCAACAAGCTAGAGCTGATCAAACCGCAATAGAAGGGGTTACGCAAGGTTTGTGTAAGCAGCTTTTCTGAGAGTTTAACGCCATGTTTCCGGAGCCAAACTACCAGTTGGGCATTACTCTGCTGGAAGTTGATTTTCAGCAGGAAAGCTTTGCGCAACAACTCGCCTTGCGGGTTGATTATGATATGCTGGGTATTCCCCTGCTTGATACTCGTATAACCCAGCGGCGGCTTGAAAGTCCAGTAGCTGTTACGCAGCCGTTCCTTCATTCCCATGATGGCCCGATCTGTACGCCGAAGTGGCTCATTACAAAACCAAGGTCTTGCATGAAGCGCCCTGCAGCTGTCCTTGTGTCAGCTTGCTGCGTGACTGTCTCTACTGCTACACCTGCTCTGCGCAGCTCAGCTGTCAGAGAAATGGCGTCGCCACCTGTACGGGAGAAGCGGTCCGGGCTCAGGACGATAATATGACTGATGCCATTCGACTTCTGCTGTACGAAAGTCAACATTCTAACAAACTCCTTGCGTCCGTCGGTTTTAGCACTTTCGTAGGTGCCACCGAAATGCTGAACCACTATGTAGTTACGGGCAATGGCGTATTCCTGGCACTTCTTCTCCTGCAGGTCGAGACTTTGGTTTGTATCGGCTTGCTCCTTCGTGGAAACGCGGGTATAGATCACAGCCCGATTAGTGGTGCCGACCGCGATTTGCCTAGAGCGCTTTCCGAACGGGTGGAATTTTGGATGGTTAGTCATTGGCGCCGGAAGTTATAGGGCTGTAGTGCAGCGAGTAAACGACGTAGGCATACAAGGTGAGCTGCTCAATGTGTTCCTGAGCCTGCTCATCGGTAAAATGACCGCAGCCAGGATAGGAACGGAATTGCTCAGGAGTAAGAAGAGGTGCTGGGCAAGGGGGAGAATACTTTGTCGTATTTTTCACGGTGCTAACCGGTAAAATGGGGAGCTATAATGCCTAGACTCCTAACTATGCAGTTGTGAGTAATGGCAAATGGGTCCCTAGTGAGGGGGAGCATACCCTTGCCCGCTATGCTCCGCGGAAAAAATTAAAGATTGTTGAGTGCATTAGCAGGCACTACTAGTCTAAGTTGAGAGCATAAGGAGGGGGGCGGACAGGCAGTATTGATACCGCTATTCCGCCAATAGGCGAGAAGAAAAGCATATGGGGATTTTTAAAGTGTTTTATAGACAGTGCTTTGACTGTACCATAATCTTTGTGGCCACTTAGGCCCATTGATTAAACTTACGCAAACATAAATACTTTTGTTTACAAGTAAACAATTGTTTTGGTTATATTTGCCTTATGAAGAAGCTCAATGAGAATGTACGCGCGATTCGCCAACTAAAAGGATTAACGCAAGAGCAAGCAGGTCAGTGGCTTGGAACTACAAAGGCCAATTTCAACCGGATTGAAAAAGGGCATGTAGACGTCAGCCCCTCTAAGCTGGCCAAACTGGCTGAACTGTTTCAGATGAGCCAGGAGGAAATAGAGAACTTCCGTTCAGAGAAGGATCAAGCAGTAGCCGAAAAGGATCAGGTAGTAGCTAAAATAGAGCAGTTGAAGCGCCACATTGCAGCGTTGGAGCGGTACATCAATCAGACAGAAGATCTTTTGATTGAGTCTGAAACCTTCTTCCGATACTTTAATAGGGTACTCCTGCAGGTATTTCCTGGGGATGGCGAAAACGCAGTTTCTTTAACCCAACTCAATCAAGCCTGGGCGAAGCTGGTGAGTTATTCGGGTGCAAACACCACTGATGCTGAAGCGCAATACGAAGCGCACCGTAGGGAATCACCATTGGCTGTTGCTAAACAACGCGACTTGGATGCTGCCGTGATGATTATGCAACAGCTATTTTCCTTCCACGCTAAAGGAAAAATACCATTGGGAGAATAAGTTAGTAGATTATATGAAAAAAGTGCTAACGAGAATCTTGATATAATATTTTGACGGAGAGCTAGTTAAGCTTGTATCTGGTTGTGTAATACTACTTTTGGTACCGGTGAAACTTCCGGCCAGCGTTCCGGTCAAATTCCCGGTCAGCAACCGGAGAAGCCTCCGGTCACTTCCAAAGCGAGCCTTTAAAAAATTCAATTGAACCCAAAAACGCCCTTTGGAGCGAATTGACCGGATAACATCCGGTCAATTCGCTCCAAAGGGCGTTTTTGGGCTAATGCATAGAAGGTTATAAAACAAGCTGACTAGAACAGTTACTCTTCCTTTATAATCCATATAGTTTTAGCTGCTATTGAGAGCATCGCTAATCTACTTCCTTATCAAGCGCTAACCATAGACCTTTGGGTGTAAACATCTGATTTAGTATATATAAAAACGTAATCTGCTTAGCTCTGTGTCTTTCCATTAACGAGTAAAAATTATAGTAGCTTGTCCGACATTCTTTACCGATATTTCCTGCTGAGTTGCTAGGTTTTTTTCACTACGGCACCTAGTAATGTTCTCTATATGTCTGTTCTCCTGAAAGATAGCGCTACCCTAGGTTTTATCGACCCGCTTCCTCAATCCTTGCTGCCTCACCCCCCAAGCTTTGCAGGCCACCAAACATTTGCGTTGCGTTCCTCCTGGCTAAAAAAAGGAGTTGATGCGCTTTTGCAGGACCCCACGCTATTCTCCTCCGAAGATGCGTTGGTTACATTAGGCGTCGGCAAAAACATGGTCACAGCCATTCGCCATTGGCTGATTGCTACGGGTATGGCAACTCCAATATCGGAACGCAGCTCCACGCTACTGCCCACCGCCTTAGGCCTCTTCTTATTGGCTGATGTAGGAGCAGACCCCTACCTCGAAGACCCTGCCACGCTTTGGCTGCTGCATTGGAATCTCTGTGGCCCTGGTAGTCAGGCCTATACCTGGGCCTACGCCTTCAACATATGGCGGGAATGGGAGTGGACCCGGGCGGGTTTGTCGGCATCCATTTTGGCAGCTGCTCGCAGCACAACTTCTAAAGTGTCTTCCTCGGATACCATCGAGCGGGATGTGAACGTGTTTCTAATCACTTACTTAGCTGCAGGTGAGCGTAGCCAAAACGCAGAAGACGGCCTTGATTGCCCCCTGCGCGAACTCGGCCTCATCCGGGCTGGTTTCGGCAACCAAGAACACTATACTTTCGCCGTAGGCCCCAAACCTAGCTTGCCTCCCGCGTTGTTCGGTTGGGCGCTGCTGAAGTTCTGGGACTGGAAATACCCCGGTACTAGCACGATTGCCGCCCGCGACGTAGCCCACGCAGAAGGGTCGCCAGGGGTAATATTCAAGCTTGACGAAGACTCTGTGTTATTTTACCTCGATCAACTCGACGAGCTCACTCAGGGACAGTTGCGTTTCGAAGATACCCCGCTCGTACGGCAGGTAGTGCGCACTACCGCTCAGGCTTTCACACCTGAGGCCCTGCTCCAATCTTACTACGCTGCTCAGCCTGTCGCTTAATTTCAATGCCTGCTTTCTCTTCGCCGCTGCTGGCTGACTACATTTCCGTCAAGCCCCGCTTTGGGCGTTCCGTACACTTGGAGCGCGACTTAGCTGTGTCCACCAGCTCCAACGGCTATTTCCTGACTACTTCCGCCCTGGAGGCCCTACAAGGCGTACTCCGGGCTCAGGCTACTCCCGCCGACCGTGCACTTTCTCTCATCGGGCCTTATGGGGCTGGTAAAAGTGCCTTCGCTGCCTTCTTGGCTCGTCTAACCTCCGACGCAGCTTTCCGGTCCACGGTTCAGTTACCCGCCACGGTGGGTACAGAGGTGCCCCAGCTGCTGCCAATACCAGTCGTAGGTTCCCGGTCCGCGCTGGCACCAGCGCTGCTGGCTGCCCTGCGCCACGCCCTAGCCACGGCGGCCGCTGCTCTCCCAGTACCCGCTGCCGTACTTACGGCCGAGAGCAAACCCACCGCCCGCAACGTGGCTAATGCGTATGTAGCTGTTGCGGAGGTAGTAGCAGCCAAGACTGCATTCCAGGGCCTGTTGCTGCTCGTAGATGAAGCCGGCAAGTTCCTAGAATATGCTGCCAATCATGCTCAGGAGGGAGATATTTTTGTGCTTCAGGAACTGGCCGAAGCTGCTGCGCGCGCCCCTCAGCATGGTCAGTTATGGGTTATCACCATCATGCACCAAAACGCCGAGGCCTACGCGCATCGGCTCGGTCGTACTCAGCAGGGAGAGTGGGCCAAGGTGGCCCAACGTTTTCGGCAGCTGCCCCTGTTTCCCTCCGACGTAGAGCGCATGGACCTCATCGGCCGCGCCCTCGAACACCAGCCAACTCTGTACCTGAACGGCACTTTCTCTGCTCAGCTGGCGCCCGTAATGAGCCCGACCGCGCAGTTGCTGCCTACCGGACTGGCCGACCGTTTCCCCGATCTGGCCCGGGCAGCCTACCCGCTGCACCCTGTTACGCTGTTGGCCCTGCCAGCTTTGTTCCGTCGGGCTGGCCAAAGCCACCGTAGCGTATTCAACTTCCTGGAAGGGCAGGAGAGTAGCGCTCTCGGCCGCTTCCTACAGGAGCAGCCCTACAATGTTGCCGACCCAGCTTTCTTTCGTCTCGACCGCCTCTTCGACTATGGCCGCGACGTGTTGCTGGCTCACTACACCGGTCCCACAGCCCGGCCCTGGCACGAGGCAGTGGAAATCGTGGAGCAGAGTGTGGCCAAGAACCCGCCCTTAAGCGAGTTAGCTGTGCGTTTGCTCAAGTGCGTGGCTTTGCTAAGCTGGCTTCGCGAATCACGCCTGCCTGCTTCTCCTAACGTATTAGCCGCCGCCCTAGGTCCTGAAACACCCGAGGCAATAGCCGAATTAGAACGCCGCTCCCTCATCGTCTGGAGCCGTACGCGCGGTAGCTTCCGCCTATGGGAAGGCGGCGACGTAGATGTGGCTGCTGAACTGACCGCTGCCCGTGCCACGCTCACCGGCGACGTACTACTTTTAGCTGCCAACGATCCTGCTTTGTTTGCCCTACCGCGCTTAGTGGCACGCCGTCATGCCTTTCGTACTGGTACGTTGCGTCCGGTAGGAGTGGAGGTGCTGCGCCCCGACATGCTGCTTAAGCGCGGCACAGAGCGCCTGGCTGACCTCAGTGTGCTGCTCTGCCTAGCTTCCGACGAAACCGCAGAGTTTTATGCACTGGCCACTGCCCAGTCCTTGGCCCAGCCCAATCTGCTTGTTGCTGTAGCCACCGAAACAGAAGCCCTGCGCGAAGCCGCTTACGATTTGGCCGCGGCCCGCGTGGTGCTTGAGCATGTACCGGCATTACACGGGGACCGTGCCGCTCGTCGTGAGTTGGCCCTGCGTCGCCATGAGTCCGAAACGTTGTTCCGCTCTGAATGGAGCCGGTTGTTTGGCCCCGCTATGGGTGCCGAAGGTGGCTTAGCGACGGAAGCATCAGTTGCCAGATGGTACAGTCAGGGAACTTCCCTACTACTGCCCGATGCACGTTCTTTCAGCCGTCAACTGTCCATACTAGCCGATAATACTTTCCGGCACACGCCAGTACTGCGCAACGAGTTACTCAACCGCCGCCAGCTTTCCTCAGCAGGAGCTGCTGCCCGTGGGGCACTGGTCAAGGCAATGCTCGACCGAGGTGAATTTGCCCGCCTGGGCTTTGTTGGCTTCCCACCCGAGTATGCCATGTACGCTTCGGTGCTCCATGCTCCGGGCCTGCACTACCGAACCGAGGAGGGCACCTGGGCTTGGCGCAGCCCGGCCGATACCCCCGATGACCTAGCCCAACTACGCCCCGTTTGGCAGGCCATAGAGCGGTTGGTGTTCGAATCGACCCGCCCCGTGGTGTTACCCGATTTGTACGCCCACCTGCGGGCTGCCCCCTATGGCGTATCCGAGGGCATGCTGCCAGTGCTAGTTGCCTTGTTTCGCCGCGTATACGCCGGCGACACGTCCCTTTACCGCGAGGGTAATTTCCTAGCCGAGGAAAAGGAAGCCGACTGGGAGTTGCTGCTGCGCCGCCCTGATATGTTTGCCTTGGCAGACAGCCGAGTGAGCGGAGCACGTCGGGCCGTGGTAGAACGTATTGCTCAATCCACCGGAGTGTTGCCCCAACTGGTGCCTGTGGTACGTCGCCTACTGCGAATGCTCGACGGCCTGCCAGACTACACCAAGCAAACTCGCCGCCTTCCTGAGGCTGCATTGGCCCTGCGCGATGCGTTCCAGGAAAGCAAGGCCCCCGAGCATTTGCTCTTCTATGCCGCACCTGTTGCGCTTGGCCTGCCACCTCTAGCGGCCGACGCACCCGCTGACCCCGCTCGTCTGGAGCATTTCTTTACTGGCCTCAACACCGCTTTGCAGGCCTGGTCTGCCGCATACCCCGCTGTGCGAGAGGAAGGCCGCGATGCGTTACTACAAGCTTGTGGCTTGCCTGCTGGCTCCGAAAGCTGGCAGCAGCTGCATCAGCGCCTCCAGCAGCTACCGCATCCTGCCCAAGTGCTCGTTCCCCTAGTGACCCGGTGCGCGTCGAACGACGCTGAAGCCGACCTTGACCGGGTGCTAGCCCTTGTGGCCAACCGCCCTTTGGAGCGGTGGCGCGACGTAGAGCTAGCTGCCCTGCCCAGCTATCTAGCCCCCATTGCGGCTGCCCTTCGCACTGCCTGGGATGCCGAAGCCTCGCCTGCGGCCCCAGTTGCTCGCAAGGTGTCCCTGACGTCAGCCGAGCGCAAGCAAGCTACCCAGCTGCGTGAGCGTTTTGTTTCTCTGGCTCGCCCAGCCGGAGCTCCCGCGGTGGCTCCGCACGTACTGCGGGCCGCCGTGCTCCAGTGGCTTGAAGAGCTAGACCAAGAATTTTAACCTATTATCGACTCATCGTGAACCTACCTAACTATACTGGCCCTCTGCATCCTGAAGGCCAGAAGGTGCGCCACATTCTCTGCCTTTCCGGGGGTAAAGACTCTACAGCATTGGCCTTGTACATGCGCGACAAAGTGCCTGAGATGGAATATGCTTTCGCCGACACGGGCGAGGAACTCCCCGAAACCTACGACTACCTCGCCCTGCTCGAGGCTCAGCTCGGCAAGAAAATCACCCGCCTTAATCCAGACCGGCCGTTTCAGCACCATTTGGACATTCGTAACGGTTTCTTGCCTTCTGCACGTCAGCGTTGGTGCACTGATTTATTGAAAATAAAGCCTTTCGAGGTCTTCGTAGGAGATGATCTAGTGTACTCTTATGTAGGTATTAGAGCGGATGAAAACCGTTCGGGGTACATTTCCAGCAAGCAAAACATCATTCCAATACTGCCTTTTAAAGATGATGGTTTAGGGTACGATGATGTAATGCGCATCTTGGATGAATCTGGGCTGGGGCTGCCTAAATATTATGAATGGCGCAGCCGCTCAGGGTGTTACTTCTGTTTCTATCAGCAACGTAACGAATGGGTGGGACTTAAAGAACGTCATCCAGATTTGTTCGAGAAGTCAAAGGATTTTGAGCGTTTCGACGAACAGACGGGGACTCGCTATACCTGGAATCAGCGTGAGAGTCTAAATGAACTTGAGCAGCCAGAACGTATGGCGCAAATTAAAGATGACCTGCAGAAACGGCGTGAACGTCAACAAAACTTCGTTCCATCCAGCCTGCTTGATATTCTAGGAGAAGATGATGATAGTGAAGAAGGATGCTTAATCTGCCATTTATAATACAATTGCTATATGGAAAAGGAGCTTACAGTTAAGGAAGAAAAAGTAGCTATTAGCTATCATAGAGGTTTCGGCCTTGTTAGGGCGGCTATTACATTAGTTTTAAAAGCTTATACGGAAGGCAAAGGCCGCAAGCAGATGGAGCAGGACCTAACACTTGGTCCTGACCAATTAACCGCTGCCATTAGTTACAGTGAACGGGGGGGACTCAGTGCACAAAATAAAATTACTGCCTTCGGAGATGCCGTCTTAGAGCATGATGCCTCCCTTGCTAAGCCAGCGACGCAATGGGCAATACACTACTTTTTGGCAAGCCCATCTATTGCTGCTCCAAACTATTGGGCATCGCTTGTACTAAACAACCTGACCTTAAGCAGGCAATTAGGACAGGCTGATCTTACGAATGCTATTTCAAGTTTTGCTCAGGATAATTCAAACTGGGAGCCTTCCGAGCGGACAACTAAATCTGGTGCAACGGCATTCATGAGCACTTACGGGAAAGAGGAAGGATTAGGCTCTCTAGGTATACTAGAGGAAAACGGAGGGGGCCATTACACCGTGCATCAACCGCGGGCCTTATCTACGGGTGCTTTTGCCTGCTTACTAGCTGAGTATTGGGAAAGGCATTGGCCTGATCGTGACGATGTGCTACTGGAGGATATTACCCGCGGCGAGCTGGCTCAGGTGCTGCTGCTTAGCGAGAACAAAGTCAACGACCTGCTCGGTATTCTAGCTGCGCCTGACATGGCTTTGATTAAGCGACAGCGTAAGCATTTGCCTTATCAAATCATCCGTCAGCCCACTCTCGACGCTTCGGCCTTATGGCATACCCATCTCTACCGCTGAGTTTTCTCACCTGTTAGCCTCTATCGTTTGTGTCCAATTCCTCTGCTGCGTCCCCTAGTTCCGGTGAGTGGCTAGACACTGTAACCCCCATGTTCCAAGTGCCGCCCATACCTCCGGTTTTACAAGAGCTTTGTGCTTCCTTAACAGAAGGCCCTAGCAGGCGTTCGGCTGTATTATGGTTGTCACCGGCTACTTATGATGCTGGCCCGCACTGGGCTACTCAGGTCCTGAACCTTACTCCGCGCCATTTGGGCCGTGAGGTTGTGGATGCCTGCGAAGCCCAAGGAACCGAACGTGTCCCCCGAGTCGGGCCCCTGCTTTGGAAACATGCCCTTGATGTTCATACGGCTACCGGCCCTGCCGGTACTTGGCTGATGGGACTTGATGCTTTGCTGACACGCCTATCGACCTCGGAGCGCGTTTATTTCTGGGATGCGCTCTGGGACCTGCGCCAGCGCCCCCCGCTGCTAGTAGCCCTCCCCGAGGCATTCCGTGATATTGGTCCTAATGACCCAGGTCGTTGGCTGTCCGCCGAGCCTCCCCGTGGGTTGCACCTGTAGCCTTAGTCGGCACTATTTACTGTTCCTGCTTTCTCCGTTCCCATCTTTTTAGATTACCCGCTTTCTATGGTTGCAACTTCTACTACCATTGGCGACGTTACCGTGCCTAATCCCGAGTTCCGCTTCGTGTATGACGTGCGGCTCAATCAATATCCCGACGACCCAGATAACCTTGCGCTGGCTAAGGCTTATCAGTGGACTAACCTGCAGATTGGCCGCGAGCTTCCTTCGGTTAAGGTGCTGGAGACAATCTGTAACTCTTTCGAGTTTGAGTCTGAAGAAAACCGCCGCGTACTTCAGGCCACCTACGGCCACGGTAAATCTCACTTAGCATTGGCTCTGGCCAACTTCTTCGGCCAGCCCAGTGGTTCTCCTGAGGCCGAAGCTATATTAGCCGGAGTGGCCCATGTGGCTCCCGGGGTAGCCCAGCGCCTGCGCAACTTCAAGGAAAATCGCGCGCCCTACCTTATCCTGCGGCTTGCCGGTGGTGAGTCCGATAGCCTCTCGGCCGCTGTAGTACGCGGTCTGGAAACGGCTCTGGAAGAAAACCCCGCCACCAAGGATGCCGAACTAGGCCTCTGGTTCGACGAGGCTTTAGCCGTGCTTAATACGTTTAGTCCTGACGAACGCACCCGCACCAACGAGTATCTTGATGCCCATGCCGCCGCCGAAAATCTCGACTTTGGATCTCTGCGCGCTACTCTTGATATCCAGCACCGTGACGGTCGTCACCGCCAGCTTATTCATAAGGTAGTGCAGCATGTACGGGGCGTGTACCCCCACTTTGATGCGGCTCTCTCACCTCGCGACCTGATTCTGAAAACTGCTACCAAGTTCTGTGGGCCGGGCAAACCCTTTGCCGGCATTCTAGTGCTGTTCGATGAGTTTGCTGCTTTTGTGGAAGCCTACGCCAAGCAGTATGGTATGCACACTGAAAGTCTGCCGCTGCAAAGCCTGCTCGATGGTGTTAGTGCTCTGCGCAAGTCCAATCAAGCTGTATTCCTCGCCTTTGCTCAGCAAGATCCCGACGATGTGGCTGAGTTGGCTATGCAGGAGCGCGGCGCCGGACAAACGTCCCTTAATGACCTTAAGAAAGAGTTGACGCGTCTGCCTAACGAGGGTCGCAATCCGCTCTATTCCCCAATGGAAGCGGTTCTTGATGCTTACCTCAGACAGGATGTGAGTACCTGGGACGCATTAACTCCCGACGACTCTGTTGCTGATAACGACGTCGTTGATGCTGTCGATGCCGTGCGCAATTTCTTTCCTCAGCGTTACACCGATGCCGCTGGTTGGACGCTGGATAAAATCCGCGTCACTATGGCCTATGGCTGCCATCCTCTGCATCCGCTTACCACAGCATTACTGTGCTCAGCTACCCTGCGTGCCGGCACGGCCGCCCGCACAGTGCTGTCATTCGTGAAGGATACCATGCAGACTTACCGTGCCCGGCCAGCTTTAGCATCCGACGGTCGCCTATGCTGGGTCCGCCCCATCGAGCTAGTAACCTACTACCAGCACCAACTCGTGTCCGATGATGCCTGGAAGCGTTACGAAGACACTCGCCGCAAAGTAGCCCCAGCTTCTATCCCCGATGCTGAGTCTATCCTGCAAGGAATGTTGCTATACGAGTCGGCCGGCTTCCGACCTGGAGACACCTCGGCTACTGACTACCCAGGCGCCCTTGTTGTGTTAACTGGCTTGTCACGCTCCTCCGTGGAGCGCACCCTCGACACGCTATGTGAGGTAGGAGGTTACATTGAAAGAGACGCGGTGAGCGAAACGTACCGCTTCTGGGCTTCCGGACAAGATGGCTCTAAGGTTAAGCAAACCTTGCTCGACAATCTGGTTCAGCTCAAGCGTAGTTCCTCTGCTCTGCAGTTGGCTTTAACAGAAGGTCTGCGCCGTCCTGAGTTACCCCAGCAGGAAGAAGTATCCTTTCACAATACTAACGGGGTAGAGTGGGGTGCTCGCATCATCCTGCTTCCGCGCGAACAATGGAACGTAGCCCGCTTGACGGAGCTCATTAAAGGCCAGAATCTCGAACTCAATGGCCGCCTCACTGATGCAGCTCGCGGCTACGTAGTACTACCGTTGGCTGCTACTGATGCCGATGTACAGTGGCTGCGCCAGCATGTAGCTAAGGACTTGGAGCAGACTGTGGCTACATTCGCTGACCGGCAGCGTGTACCTCCAGTAGTGGTAGTACTGCCCAAAAAGCCGCATGAAGGCTTGCTTAATGCCATGCTGGAGCTACACGTGCTTGACAGCTTACCCCAGCCGCAGGTACGCAACTTGGGCGAAGAAGCTGTGAAGCAACGCCGCGCTGCTCTCAATGCCAACTTTCTAAACGCAGCCCAGGCATTGAAAGAAGAGCTAAACCAGGCAGCTGAGTGGGTAGTGCCGGCTCAGCAGCGCCCTGGTATAGAGGACCGGCTGCGTGCCAAGCGTACCGTACGCCTAAATCACATCCTTGAGGCCAGCTACGAAGCCGTTTATTATCGTTTCGCACAGTACCTAGGTGACACTACCCGTAGCCCCAAATTACGTGAAGCAGTCGGTCTGGCAGCAGTACGTTTGTACAAAGGCAGCTTTCATGATTGGGATGAGGCTACCCGCGCCAACAATCTGGGTCGTGCCCGCGACTTGTATAGCAAAGTTCTTCGTCTTGGATCCGCTGGTGCCTGGGGCGTTGTAGATACCAGTGCCCGCGTGATGGCCCCCAAGCTAACGCAAGTTAAGCAAGCTTGGGAGCTGTTGGAGCAAGCTGTGCCCGCTGGATCTGAGAATGTGCGTTTGCGTTCTGTGCTGCTGCAACTTCTGAACCCACCTTTCGGCTACGATGCGTATTCGCTAGGTCTGCTGTTCGCTGCGTGGTACGGTGTCAACCGCCACCAACTTAAACTGACCAGCAGTACTGGCCGCGCCCTCGAGCCTAAAGGCTGGCTGGGTAGTACCAACGACTTCAAACAAATCCTAGAAAACTTATTGCATACGCTGGATGCACGTGTTACCCGGCGCGATGCTGGCGGCAGCGAAAGCCGCGCTCAGGAGTTAGTAAACAAGCTGCGTTTCAACGAGAACATGTCGGTGGAAGAGGCTGAGAAAGCCATTGCCGACCTGCGCGACTTCGCAGCTGCCCCAGATGCAACGAAACCACAGCTGCAGGATGAGGCCGAAAATAGCGCTAAACAACTCGAATTTGAGCTTAAACAAGCCGAGGCCTTCCAGCAGAAAATCGAGCCGGCATATGAGGGGCTCGATACGATTGCGGCTGATGCGAAAGGCATTGGTCAACTACTGGAGTCATCCCGCCTGTTTAATAACCCGGCCCAAGTGGGTTTTCCGCTAGGCCGCGTCATTCCTCCTGCTAAGGAGTTGTTGCCTCTAGGTCAACGCAAGGCCAACAGCAAGCTGCGCCAACATCTTACTGAGGTTTGTATTGGGTTAGCTGACATCAGTTCTATCCGGGGGTATGATTTGGCACGGCAGCGCCTAGCGGCTCTTCATGCTGCTGTAGCTCCCCTAGGTGAGCCCGATCTGGAACGCCGCATCAAAGATGCCGAACAGCAGCTCGAAGAGAAACATGCTGGTTACAGCCAACTAGAACAGGATGCCCCCATCCGCGAAAAGCTAACCGAAGCTAAACGCGCGGCTACACTAGCTGAATGGCGTGAGCTGCTAGCGTACTTCAGCACGGCCGAACCACAAGCTGACGTCACAATAAATCAGTTGACAGATGCTATTCAACTGCTTATAACCAAGCAACAAGATGCTGAGCAGTGGTTATTGTCCATGCAGACCCGTGTGGAAGGTTTAACAGACACCGTTCTCATTAATGCGTTTAATAAAGAGCTAAATCGCCGACTTGATCAGTTTAAGGGCACTCCTGAAACAGAAACTCTCAAGCAATTGGAAGCCCGCGCTGAGCATGGCGGTAAGTTTGTAGTAAAGTTGGTTGAGCTGCGCACGGCCAAACCTAAGACTGCAGAATCTCTGCGTAAGGTGCTCAGGGATTATGAGGCTTTAGCGGCAAAAGCAACTCTCTCCGCTATACAGGTAGAACGCGTACAGCAGGAGCGGGCTCAGTTGGAAAAAAGGTTCGATGAGCAGCGCCAAATTGCTAGTGCCAAGCTCACAGAACTCACCCAGCGCAACGAGGCCGCGGAGAGTGCAGCCCTGCTCTTATCCGAGCTAGAAGGGAAACTGGAATTCCTGCCCGACGAGGAAAAGCCAGTCCGCGATGCTTTAGAAAAGGTGCTACAGCGCCGTATTGCACAGAGCAAGGCTCTAATTGCCGAAAAGGCATTTTTCGACATTGGTAACAAAGCGGAGCAGAAAGCTCTCTTGGCGCGTCTTCAGCATCTTTTGGAACCTCAGACTGCCTAATCTAACCTCATGGTGGCAAACCAAGTTCTTTTGCTAGACCCTTGCGGCGACGCACCTGTTCCGCCTGGTCATATCCTCGTGTCTTCTGAGGTAGAATGGTTGCGCTACACCGTGTTGACCTCGCAGGGGCAAATAGCGCCGGTAGTCGTGCGCGGAGCCGCGTTGGAACAGTGGGCTAGTATTTGGTGGGAATTAGCCGGCGGCATGTGCAGGAAGCTCGTTTCGCCCGGCGAAAAGCTGCGCCAGGCTGTGCCGTCCTTATCAACTCCTGAATCTCAGGCCTTGGCGCTGCAATTGCAGGCTGCTTGGGGCGAAACTAACTGGCCCAGCCCACTTGATCTTCCGGGAGTATTGACTGCCTTATTCCCAGAAGCAGCGGACCTCTGGATCCTTGAACCTAGCGCCGAAACTGCAGATCTAACTGTTGCTACTACACAGTGGTTAGCCTGGCTGCTGAAGACCGAGGTTTTGCCTGTGACTTCAGAGTCCCTGCTCCGGCCCTGGATTGGCCGTTGGCAAGTTGAGGTTGCTGCCGCCCCCTACCTCTTGCCCCTGTCAGCGAGTGTCGCACAAGAGCTACTGAAGGCCTGGTGTGGTCTGCCAAACCCGACTATTAATTACCAAGAGTATCAAGCGTTGGGCTTACTCAACGAGTGCCTGCTGCCTTTACCGGCCGAGTGGCTTGTGCAAGCCAAACAAACGTGGGACGACGAGTTGCGCGCTCAGCTTGCCTCGGTACCCACTGGTTCCGAAGCCGGCCTAATAGTGGCTACGTGGTGGGTACAAACGCGGACCGCTATCCGCCACCCCGCACTCACCCCAGTTGCGTTAGACCTAGTCCTGCGTTACCTCGACGAGCAGCCTGCGGCCTTATCCGAAGATTTGCTCCGCGCCCTACGGGGTAGCTTACCGGCTGCCGAGTATAACCGCTTATATAAGCAACTGCCGCCGCCTGAACCTTCCGCCCTGCCCCAGGAGCCCGAAGCTGTATTGCGCTGGGTCACGGACGAGTATTTGCCTTACCGGGCTTGGCAGAGCGAACAAGAGAATAATTCTTCCGCCGCTGCCACTGCCCGTAAGCACGCGCTGGAATTTGGAGAGTGGCTGTTGGCTACTTATCCCGCTCGCTTGGCTGGGGCTACCCATCCTTACCAGCAGCTCTACTGGGCTCAACCTACCCGTACTCAACCGCAACATGCAAATGAGGTAGTGGTATGGGTAATCGCCGATGGTTTGGGTTGGAACGATGCTCGTCTGGTATCCCGCTTAGTGAGTGAGGCTTCCGGCGGTGAGGTAAGCGCCACTCAGGCTACCCCGTGTTTTGGTCTGCTTCCCACCATTACTCGTTTCACCAAAGCTTCTGTACGGGCTGGAGTGCCATACCAGCAAACTGTTGCGCGGCGAGTCCAACTGAACGCCGAAGCTGCTGCTGACGTACGCGACCGTCAGGATCCAGTTGTGCGTGCCCGTCAGTTGCAAGGTGGACAGTCATTAGTATGGAAACCGCTGCAACCGGATGAAGCCTACCACGAAACCGGCGAATTGAGCGTTGTACGCCGCAACGCTCGCATGGCGCTGCGTTCCATTGCCGAAACTATAGTCGATATTGTTCGGGCCGTGCCGCGTACCTACACCTTGCGTGTCATGCTCACCACGGACCACGGACGGATGCTGGGTGCTGGTTCTCGTGAAATTCAGGTGCCTGAAGGCTTCGAAGCGCATGGCCGCGTAGCTTACCGGGAGCAGCCTGGCCCAGCTCCTGCCGCGTCAGAAGATATTATATGGCTCGATCCCGCCACATGGTTTAACCTGCCTTGCTGGGTTGGCGTCGTACGTGACGAGCGAAGTTTTCGCGTGCGTCGCGCAGACGGCAGCCAGGCCAGCGGCCCCGATAATTTTTCCCACGGTGGCATCTGGCCCGAGGAAGTAGTAGTACCGTGGCTGTCGCTAGCCCGTAACGTTGCTCCCACCCGCCTATCGGGCAGTGCCTCCGGCTGCAATAGGGTAGGAATCACAGGTACAGTAACACTCCAGCTCACCCACCACGGCGACCATAGGGTGCAGGTACGACGCCTCGCGCTGTCCTTTTCCGGTGGCATAGTGCGTGAGCTGCCTGTCGAAGGTTTCTTACCTGGTAAACAAACTACCACGCTCACACTTTCTTTGTCAGAATGGCCAACCGGCCAGCGCATCGGTTCGGCCGCGATAAGCATTGTGGTCGAACAGGCTGATGGTGAAGAATTAACGTTTTTCCTTTCCAATCAGCTTACTACTGACGAGTTCCAAACGCAGGGTGCTGACTTGCTTAGCGACCTGTAATCTATTTTGCCTTTACTATGAATCATAACCCGGACGACCTGTTTAGCTTGTTTGAACCCTCTGCTCCTACGTTAACTCCATTAGTAAATGGCGTTGATTTAGCTGCCCTGGAAACAAAAGTGGAGCGTGTATTCGGCAGCGTTTCCATTGACAAGCGTCGCCTACCAGCCTCTAAGCTGCAGAGCCGTGGTATTCCCGGGTACGTTGCAGAATGGGTGTTGGAGTCAAAAGTCCCTGGCCGCGGTCCCCTCTCTGCAGAAGATGCTGCCAAAGTGCTGGATTGGGCTTCGCGTGTAGTGCCTAAACCCGACGAAGGAAACCTAATTCGTAACCGCTTGCTCAATGGGGAATCTGTACGTATCCTTACCCACGTACAGGTTGATGTAATTCTCACCGGCAAAAAAGCCGAACGAGTGGCAAAACTACCCATGATAGGGGAGGAGCGTGCCCAGATTGCCGAGCATTTGCTCGAATCTCACCCCGCTCTGCTTCAGCAAGGTATGTGGGGCGTAGCCCAGCTGCTCTACATCCGTGACCAAGGAATCGTTATCACTGAATTTCAACCCATGCAAGCCACCGTCAGCCTCGACCGCTGGCGTGAGGCACGACGCGAGTTTCGGTTGGAGGAGTGGCGCGCCCTGCTGCTGCTCACCATGGGCTATAACCCAGCTGCATATACGTCTGAGGCGCAATTGCTAGTTTTAGCTCGCTTGCTGCCGCTGGTACAGAAAAATGTGCACCTCATGGAGTTGGCGCCCAAAGGCACTGGCAAGAGCTATATCTACGAAAATATTTCTCCCCTTGTCCGACTGATTAGCGGCGGCAACGTTTCGCCTTCGGTCCTGTTTGTTAACAATCAAACCAATCAGCCCGGCATCCTAGCCCGCTACGCAGTAGTTGTGCTCGACGAGGTTCAAACGCTCAAGTTTGATAACCCGGCCGAAATTGTTGGGGGCTTAAAAGGCTACTTAGCTAACGGAAAAATATCCCGGGGTGGTAAGCATGAAATGGCCTCCGATTGCGGCTTTGTGTTGTTGGCTAATATTACCCTCGATGCCAATCAGCGCCCGGCTAATGAGCCGCTCGTCGTAAGCGAATTACCCATTTTTCTCCAGGAAACAGCTTTCCTTGATCGTATCAAAGGACTCATTCCCGGCTGGGAAATCCCCAAACTTTCCCCCTCCAGCTTCGCTGAGCAAAGCGGGCTGAAAGCTGATTATTTCAGTGACATCCTTCTCCATTTACGGCAGGAGCTGACTACTGATGTCTACTGTGCCCGTCATATTAACCTCGGGCCAGATGCATATCAGCGCAATCAGGAAAGCGTGCGAGCCCTAGCTAGCGGCTACATGAAGCTGCTGTTCCCGCATGGGGAAGTTAGCACCGAAGATTTTCAAAAATACTGTGTAGCACCGGCCATTAAGCTCCGCCAGGGAGTTTGGGACCAACTTTACACCCTCGATGCCGAGTATCGCAAATACGGCCGTTACATATCTGCCTAGCGGCTCTTATTATTATGTCCTTCATTTACCTCGATCATCACGCTACTACCCCCTGCGACCCTCTTGTAGTGGAAGCTATGCTGCCCTTTTTTCAAGAACAGTTCGGCAACCCTTCGTCCCCGCACTTTGCTGGTACTCGTACCGCAGATGCCGTACAAATCGCCCGTGAGCAGATTGCTGATCTGGTAGGCGCCCAACCCGGTGAGGTTATCTTTACCAGCGGTGCTACTGAGGCCAACAATCTGGCATTACTTGGTTATGCCCGCGCCGCCCGCGTTACCAGCCCACGCCGGCGCATCGTCATCTCCGCTATTGAGCACAAGGCTATAAATAACCCAGCCATGCAGCTCGCCCGCGAAGGGTTTGAGGTGGTAACTCTGCCCGTCGATGCTCAGGGTACCATCAATTTGGTTGCCGCCGCGGAAGCTATCAACGATCAAACCCTGCTGGTTTCTGTCCACGTCGCCAATGGGGAAGTAGGTACTATCCAGCCCATTGCTCAGCTCGCGCAACTGACCCACGCCGTGGGTGCCGCACTGCATACGGATGCCGCTCAGGCGGTCGGCAAAATCTCTATTGATATGCTAGCCTGGGGCATCGATATGTTATCGCTTAGCGGCCACAAGCTCTATGGTCCCCAGGGCATCGGTGCCCTTGTAGTCCGGCACCCCCGCCGCACCCAGCTATCCCCCTTGGCCTGGGGTGGGGGCCAAGAACGCGGCTGGCGGCCCGGCACCCTTAACGTTCCTGGTATCGTCGGCCTTGGAGCCGCCTGCGCCCGCGCTCAACAACTATTGCCCACCGAATCCACGCGACTCACAACGCTCCGCGACGAGTTCGAAGCTGCTGTTCTTGCCTCTGTACCTGCTGCCTATCGCAATGGCAACCCCGTAAACCGGTTGCCTCACAACACCAGCCTCACCTTTCCAGGTCTCGAAGCTGACGCTCTGCTGGCTCGACTACCAACACTAGCTCTGAGCACTGGCTCTGCATGCGACGCCGGCACGATTGAGCCCTCTACTACCTTAATAGCCATTGGTCTCTCACGTGATGACGCCCGCGCCACAGTAAGGGTAGGGTTAGGTCGATTCAATACCGCTTCGGAGCTACAATATTCTGCCTTGCTACTGCTCAGCCAGAGCCAAAAACTAACTCTGCTGCAGACATCATAAGTTGCGCTCCAGGCTCTGCCTCCAGCAGACTTTCAGCTAGATACTTACTACACCCACAGTTTAGGATCATTCGCCCAGACTACGAGTCACCAGTGGAGATTGTCATAGCGCTGGAGCCGACACAGGGCAGCACCTAAAATTATTCCCGCTGCCTTTTATTTACAACGCGTGCTCCTCGATACTGACGCGAGCTGTGGATTAGACTGATAGTGTACAACACCCATGACTTGATGATGGAATTGCTGTCCCTCGACGACTAGATACAAGTGCTAGCGCCGGCCTGGGTGCGGAAGCAGATGCAATAGATTCATGCTGCTGCCTCGTCAGCCTGTTCTTTGTAATGGTCCAAAAGCTAATAACTCTTCAAACTGAAAAAAACTTCCTCTCAACATCACCCAATACCTTGTGCTCCATGAAAAACGCGCTTAACCGCTGGGTAAACCGGCGACTGACCGCAAGCGCCGGTATGGGAAGAAAGTCAGCTACTAGGTAACTCAGAGGTGCAAACAACAGGAGCAGTTTATCATATCGCTGAAAAAGTTGCCAAAGTGTTGCTCCGCAGCACTTTGGCCTTGAAGGCATCGTCGTATGTGCGCCGTTTATCCGGCTTACTTACTGGCTCGGGTGTTATCATGGCAGGAGGAGAGTACGTCCTAATTCTGTCCGCCTCTACTAGACCACCTCAAGGTTTATAGCCCCAACGATTGCGCCGCGTTGTAGGCCTATACGAGCCGCCGCGCCCGCCGGCTCTCCCCGCCTACGTGCCGGCGCCGGTTACCCCGCCGTTCAAGCGCCGGGGGCGATAAGCAGGGCGGAGTACCGGCACAAATCGTTAGGTGTTCCGGGGTTTAAGTGGTATCTTAAAAGAGACACCTTCTTTCTTACCACCATGACCACAGCCCTGCTAGCCTTGCTCTCGCTTCGCGAGGAGAACACCACCGTTACCGGCACAATCAGCGCCATTGCCGACGCTGTATACCTTCAGCGCAACGGCTTAGCCGCCGGGAACGTCGCGTTGGAACCGGCTGACATCACCCTACTGAAAGCATACCCATTGCTTCCCAAGTCGACTACCCATATCCCGCTTGAGTGGTTTATCGCTGCGCTTTCGCAGCCGGGGCCAGGGGCTCAGTACCACAGCCGGTGAGTTCGGCATCCTGCACTGCGGACCAGCGCCAGCCGGGAACCCCAGCAGAGAGGCGGACTTTCCTTGGTGGCTGGCAAGCGAAGCCCCTGTGACTTATTAATGTTTGCGTTTTGGCCTAACCCCGTCAGACAACCCCTCCACCGTAAGAAGCCCTGCTTGCGCATGGCAGGCGGGATTTTTGCTAGAACCAGTAAGGGGACGTTCATCCCCATACCGTAGCTTAAAAGTGAGTTTAAAAGCCGTATTTGCCCCTTACTGACACTTGACGGGATTTAAGATTCCGATCCGATTTTCTTTAATACAAGCCAGCTTATCCGCTCACCGTAGCATTCTACTTCACTTCATGACGGTTAACGAATTACTCCAACACCCCATTCTGGATATACCCAAGGACTGGCGAAACGAAGGCCGGGAATCCTACTACCAGCACGTGCTGGAAACCATAAGAGAATACACTGCGCTGGTAAATCAACTAGATGATTTTGAAGTTGATGGCCGCACACTGTATATGGGGCAACTACCTAATACGGCGTTCATTCAACATCCCGTAAGGAGCATAAACCAAGCGTTAATTCACGCTATTCAACGCTATTTCAACCAGGGCAGCCCCAGTGAGGCGTACAGGAAGTTTGCTGAGTTCTTTGCCCAAAGCACCAAGGGCCAGGAGTACGCCATGCTATCGCCCGATTCTTTTCTCTCTTCTAAAACACTCCGCGAAAGGGATGTGCTGTACCGCTTGCGTTTGGAAAGTGCGTACGCTCCGGATGCGGCCGGGCTGTTTCACATTCCCTTTGACCGGCGTTACCTCGTGGGCAACCAGCGCTTCAGTATATCCGGCTATCCTTGCCTGTACGCGGCAAGTTCTGTCTACCTGGCGTATCAAGAACTTCGAAAGCCGGGGTGGATTCCAAGCCTTTATGCAGCCAAACTTCGCGCAATACCCAATGAGATCGGTCAGATCGTGCTGTTGGATTTACGCAACCACGTCAACGAAATGCGGCAAAAGCACTTGGATAAGCCCCAGTCTTATGACGGGCAGTTGATGAAATTTTTTGCCACCTGGCCACTGGTAATGGCCACCAGTGTTCCGGTTCAAGATTCGGATAGATTCCATGAGGAATACGTCATCCCCCAGCTGGTTTTAGAATGGGTAAATAATACCCGCAGGGGTGCGGGCGGAGATAGATTTTTCAGTGGGATAGCCTTTTCCTCTTCCCGCGTCTCTCCGGCCGACCCGGCCTATGCCACGGCCTTCAATGTCGTGATTCCGGTGCATAGCTCTACTCCCAGGGGGTTGTGTGCCGTACGCACAAAGCAGATTCAGGTGTCCTCACCTATCACGCTAGAGGACCTTGCCCCATCTGCTTTGAGCACGGCCAGCAACGACACGGAGTATGCTCAACTCATTCAAGAGGCCTTACAAGGCAAGGATTTTGAGACCATTCGTCCCTACCGAGAATAGTAGCTAATCGACACCCAGAGAGGGCGTAGGGGAAGCCCAGCCGGCCCGCAAGTTCGTTTCTTTGACCCTAACACCGCATCCGTTATTCTTCCTTTTTTCGGTCTTGCCGCTCCATGGCTCACAAAACCCTTACCTACTCCGTGCGCGGCATCTTTACGCAGTGCCTGGCCGATTACCACGCCAAGCGGTACCTGATTGCGGCCTACCAACGGGGGTACAAGTGGGATTCGGGGCCGCCAGCCGACACGGATGCGTTACTAGCCGGCGCGCCGGGCCCTGGCATTCAAGTAGACAAATTGCTCGCGGACCTGTGGCGGGCCTTTGAAAACCAGCCCAAGGCGGGCGCGCCCACGGAATACTACCTGCAGTTTTTGACCTTCAAGGCCGCGCAGGCCGGTGACGGGGCCGCCGTGCTCGAGGTAATTGACGGGCAGCAGCGCCTGACCACGCTCAGTGTGCTCTTCGCCGTGCTTCAAACGCTGGCCGGGGCGGAAGCCCGGACCGAATTCAGTTTCACCGAAGGTTTTTTCCCCGACCCTGTCAGCACTACCCCCGGCCAGCAGCCTGGGGCAGTGGGCAAGCTGGAGTACGCGGTGCGGGAGGGCTTTCTGGAACGCTACGTGTACCACGGCCGGGTGCAGCAACTGCTGGCGTCCCCGTCGTGGGAGGCCTTTGTCGAGCCCGGGGCCGATGGCTTCGACCGCGACCAGCAGGACGTGTACTACCTGTTTCGCGCTGCCCGTGCCATCGGCGCCTTCCTGGAGGCAGTCCGCCGCCGCGGCCGCCTGCTGGACTTCGGGCGCTTCGTGGCCGACCAGGGGCGGCTCATTGCCAACGTCATCGAGGAAGAGCTCAGCAGCGAAGAAATTTTTGCCAACCTGAACAGCAACCGCGTGCCTCTGACCGAAACCGAACTCATCAAGGGATTGCTGCTTACTTACGCTGGGCGGCAGGAGCCGGGGCGTTCCTTCCGCGAGTTGCAGGAGGTGCGCGGGGCCCAGGGTCGGCACTGGGACGAAATGGCCCACTGGCTGGGACGGGACGGGGTGCTGGTGCTCTATGGCTGGGCTGCGGAGGAGGCCCTGTGGCAAGCGCTGCGGCTCGTTGCCCTGCGCCTGACAGTGCAGCAGGTCGATTTGCAACGTGTGGCCCAGCAGGCCAAGCCGGGTCCGTTAGCGACCACCTTGTTTGACCTCTTTGAGCGCCTGGTGCGCTCGGGCAACGTGGAAACGACGGCCGCGGCGTGCTTTGCCGAGTTGCGCCTGGTGGTGAACCTGCTGCGCGATTGGTACGAGGAGCCGCTCATGCACAACCAGTTAGGGGTGCTGCGCGCCAGCAAGCGCTACGGCGACAAGGCCAAAACGACCCTGCTCGAAACCCTGACCGGCTCTGGAGGACTGGCCGCCGGCGGACCCGCCTGCTACTTGACCGGCGAAATCGGGCAGTGGCCGGTGCTTCACCTGGACCTCAAAGCGCTGTCGTATGACCGGCCGGCGGACCGCGACCTGGCCTTCGATCTGCTGCTGTTGCTCAACGTCTTTCCGGACCAAGCTCCCGAGGACCACCCATTCAACTTCACCCGTTTCCAGGACGAGGCCTGGAGCCTGGAGCATCTCTACCCTCAGCATCCGGCCTGGGTAGGGGAGGAGCCGAGTGCGGAGGAGATTGCCGCCCTGGAAGAGTTGGACGAGGCAGCCGGCCCCCTACCGGCCGCCAGCCAGGAATGGTCCCCGGAGCAAGTGGCTTTGCTTGCCAGTCGCCGGCAGGCCGACAACGAGTTGCTGCACACCATCGGCAACTTGGCCCTGCTCACGGCCGGCGTCAACAGCGCGGTCAGCAACGAGCCCTTCGCCAGCAAGCGGCAGCGCCTGGTGGCCTGCGTGCAGCGCGGCAGCTTCGTGCCGCCCCACACCTTCGGCGTGTTCAGCAAGCTCGTGCTGGGCGACGCGGTCGACATCAGTAACTGGACCAAAGCCGACATTCACCAGCACCGGGACTACCTCATCGAGCAGCAGCAGCGCCTGCGCCGCGTGTTTCCCCTGCCCACTTCCCTGCCCGCATGACCCACGGCTACACCCTCGGCCAGCTGTTCGCCGACACGGACGCGCAGCAGTTCCTGGTACCGGAAATGCAGCGCGACTACGTGTGGGGCGCGGAGCAGCTCACCCAGCTGCTGGCCTCCCTGCGCGCGGCTTGTGCCAAGGCGAGGCAGCCCCTGGACTTGCGGGTGGAAGGCGCCGACGCCAGCGCCCACATTACCGCTGCCTTCGCTGACTTCCACCGGCGGCGCCGCTTCAGCCACCACCTAGGGTTTCTCTACGCCTACCACGACCGCTCGTACCCGGGCAAGGCCTTTCTCATCGACGGGCAGCAGCGGCTGCTGAGTCTATATTTGCTGCTGCTGGCCCGGGCCGTACACGACAACCAGCGCGACGACTTCCGGGTCCGGTTCCTGGTCGACAAGCAAGTGTTGCGGCTGGATTACAGGGTGCGCGAAGCCACCCAAGAGTTTTTGCCGCGCTTTGTGCGCTTCGTGCTCGAGGCGCCGGTCGAGCAGTATGCGACCGGGACGGCCCTGGCCGCGTCGGTGCGGGCCCAGTACTGGTTTTTCCGGTCCTATGCGCAGGACCCCACCATACAGCACGTGCTCGACAACTACGCCTTCCTGACCGACCAGTTGCCGCTGGCTCCAGGTCCGGACTACGCGTACCTGCAGCACTACGTGCGATTCTGGTACTTCGACACCGGCGACAACGCCCGCGGAGAAGACCTGTACCTCTCGCTCAACTCCACGGGCCTGCTCACCTCACCCAGCGAAAACCAGCGGGCTCGGCTGCTCGAACTCGAGGACTCCCCCGCGGATAAGGCCCGGCGGGGCCGACAGTTGGAGGCCTGGCAGGGCTATTTCTGGAAGCACCGCCGCCCGCGCAATCCCAACGCTGACCGGGGCTTCAATGAGTTCTTCCGCTGGGTACGCGCCCTGGGCCCGCTGGTGGCAGCTCCCGAGGACCAGTCCACGCCCGGGGCCATCCAGGACGCCCTACTGGCCCCGCGCCCGCTACCGGTCACGGCCCCGCTGGCCCCCGGCGTGAATTTGACCACCGCCGAGCACCTCATGGAGGCCCTGCAACTGCTCTGGCCCGTGCCCGGCAGTTCGCAATCGGCGCCGGTAGGGGCGGACTTGCTGCCCGCGGCATGGCTGGCACCCAGCGAGGAGGGCGTGGGCCGCAAGGATCTGTTCCGGCTGCTGCCGGTGCTCGCCTACTGCCTGGCCCGCTACGCCGCAGCCCGGGAGTGGGGGGTGGAGGCCGACTGGCAGCACCTGCCCCGGCTCGTGCGCTACCTGTTCAACCTGCAGCGGCTCAGCACCCTGGACAAAGCCAACGAGCAGGACTCGGCCGGCTGGTGTGCCGAAGCCATGGTTATGGCCTACGCCCTGGGGCGGCGCCCCGCCGGCGACGTGGCCGAATTGCCCGACCTGGCCACCCAGCGCCCGGTGTCGGCCGTGCTGCTGCCCGCGGAAGAAGCGGCCAAGCTGCGGCTCTACCGCCGTCTACCCTCCGCTGACCGCGCTGTAGCCGAGCAACTGCTCTGGGCGCTGGAGGATGCGCGGCCCAACCACGGCGAAGTAAGCCACCTTTGCCTTGACCGGCACCTGGACGAGTACGACCTGCCCGCCGTGCAACGCCTGCACGCGCGCTACTGGGCCTTGAACCTGCATCTAGAAAGCGGCCGGGAGCAGTTGCAAACCCTGTTTCTATTTCGGGGCGACGCCACCCTGCAGGACAAGTACAGCCACTTGTACGAGCAGCATGACTACGGCCGCTGGCGCCGGATTGTGCGCGACCTTGGTGGAGTCTTCGCGCCTTTTTTCGAGGAATTTCTACGCGATGAAAGCCTGACGGTGGCCCAGGTGTACGAACAGGAAAAGCGGGAGTACTTCGGGAGGCGCCCAGTAGCTGAGCACCTGAGTGACCACCGGTTCGATCACCAGTTGCGTTTGCTGGCCCTGGTGCTGGACGCATTGCGCGACCAGTTAGCCCCGGATTCACCCGTGCGGGGCCAGGCAATGCTATGGCCGGTGGGGGGGAGCATCGGCTACTTCTACCCGGACGCGGCTCCAGGACGCGACGTGCCCGTGGCCGAGGAGCAGCTGCTGTTCGGCGAGCACACCCTGCGGTTCTGGAACGTACGCGACCGGCTCACGAGCCGGGCCAGCAGCCGGGCGGCCCTGCTGCCCAAGGTGTACGCGTTGTTTGAGCAAGTGATGCCGGCGGGCAGTTCCTACCGGGAGTTTGTCGTGCAGACGCTGCACGAGGCCGGCGCCCCAGCGGAAGGCAGTCCGGGCTAATTCTCTATGGTATTGATTCCCTGCGCCGTCAGGCGAGCCAGCTCATCCTTCATGGCCTGCACTTGCTCGGCGCTATGGCCCTGCCAACAGGTTACTTCCCCCACGACCTTCACCGGATGGGTGGTGCGGTACGACATACTGGGATTGCCGGGGAATTTCTTATCGGTCAGGTTCGGGTCGTCCTCCGCCGGGCCGGTCGGCTCGACCAAGTAGATTCTTTGCCGGCCATCGCCGGCCGCGAGTTCGGCGCCCCAAACCGCGGCGTCCAGCGTGGCGCTCAGGTACACGTGCCTCAGGCGCAGATCCGGCCCAAAGTTCGACGCGAACCCTACTTGCAGCAACTCGCCCAACTGCAGGTCCGCTTTGGTGCCGTGCAAGTAGGTCTGCGCGAAGGGGCGGTGGATGGGGGCGTCCGTGGGAAGTTTTTCGGGGGGGGGGCAAGAAAAACAGCGTGAGGGTGGGGG